>ENA-OQBP01000022-OQBP01000022.1-human-gut-metagenome-genome-assembly--contig:-NODE-22-length-16074-cov-1.102966_pt1 | contig 16074 bp, 20 predicted proteins | sample MGYA00242751_ERZ504561 | MGnify/ENA primary metagenome ERZ504561 (study PRJEB26092, sample SAMD00036245) | human gut metagenome | host: Homo sapiens | study: EMG produced TPA metagenomics assembly of...
CCCTCTCATACAGCGCCCAGGGCACCTACAACGGGGAAGAATTCCTTGACGCGGAGCAGATCACTAAGAACAAGCTCTACATCTACACCAGAGAGAAAAATACCAGCTTTGACCGCCGCTTTCTCATGAAGCGTGTGGGCGAGGGCTGGAGGATCGACGGGGTGCAGGAGCGGCTGGACGGCTGGCAGCGCACGGGATTGTGAGGCATCACATGGCTTGGAAATATGAAACTTTTTGGCCCAGACGGTCAATGCAAATTGTTCGGTGTGAACATCTTTGACTACAACTGGCAAACCACCGGCAAGCGAGTAAAAGTCAAAGACCCGATCTATCACCAAGACCATACCTTCGAGGTCTGGCAGGTGGAGATTGACGGGCAGATTCACCGCTTTGCCGCTGGAGAGTTCTCCAACTGCGTATGGGGATTCTATCTGGAAAAGAACTGATGAGAGGAGTGTGTGGGCGCATGAGCCGAATTGTTGATGAACCCTACTTTACATACAGTGCATACAACGCCCTGACCTCTGGCATTCAGGTGAAATGCCCCAAGTGCCATGGCGCAGGTGTGGTGACAGCGGATGATGACAACGCCTATTTCCGGTGCCTGAGCTGCGGCCACCGGATGACGCAGGATCGGACGATCTACCGTTATGATGTCCATAACCAGTGCAAAAACTGCGGCAGGTACTACCGAGTGGATATTGAAGATACGGCAAAGCAGCATTTTCCCGTCCTCCATGTGACCTGCCCCTATTGCGGAACAACCATGTCGGGAGAAGTTCATAAAACAGCGGAGGCGTTTTCATATATTGGCGAAATCAGAGATGGACGAGAACCTTATTTCGGGTTGGAACTATGGTTTTTGACTTCATTTCAGGGAAAACCTGTATGGGCACTCAACCGAGAACATCTTGCCTATCTGATCGGCTATCTCAGCGCCGGACTGCGGGAAAAGCCGCCGGGAAGAGCGAAAATGACCCAGGCCGACCATCTCCCCACCTTTATGAAAACCGCAAAGAACCGGGAGCGGATCGTGAAGCTGCTGAGGCAAATGCAGGAGAAATGAGGATGGAACAGAAAGTAATTTACAACGGCCAAATTCTTACTCTGACTCGGTTTTGGGCAACAGGAGAACCTTGCCTGTGGATCACCGACCCACAGCAGATCGAGAGGCCCAAAATGGAGTTTGTGGGAGGCCACCCGGACGAATACTGCATTTTCCTGAAAAATCTGACGGAAACAGAACTGGCACAGATCACATCTCTGGACGGCGCTCCACTGGATGTGAAAGAAGAACTAAGCGACATCGAATGAGGAGAACACTATGAAAGACCTTTGCCAATACGGAAACCGACCGGAGGACGAATGGGAAATCTTGCCCTGGATACCTGACCCGCGTCCGCCCTTCAAAATCTGGGTGAAGCCGGAGCAGATTGCGCCATTCTTTCTCATTCCCCACCACCCCTATGCGCTCTCCCTTCTGCTGAAGATCAGTGACGGGTTCCGGACAGAAGAATTCTGCCGGCTGGGACTGACCGGCAGCAGCGGAGACTGGGAACGGCTGGTCCGGGGCGTGATCCAGGAGTTCGAGGAAAATAACAGCGGCGTGGATCTGTTTCACTTCGACTCTGACGAGGATGTGTTCTGCGTGTACTCCCAATACATCGACGATTTGATGCTGCTGTCCAAAATGATCCGGGCGGCCTGTGACAATGAAAAAACGATGGGGATGTATCTGAACATGAGCGAGGTTGCGAAAGCATGAAAGATTTGACCACTCAAACAGGGATTATAGTAAAATGCAGTAAAACGGCCATTGAATTTTTCCAAAATGCTCAATCAGTGGATTTCTTCTCTGCACTGGAGATTCCGAAGGAATTCCAAGACATAGCGGTTGAGTTTTATGATTTGATTCTGGAAAACGACCATCCTACAGCTTTGCTGGGCTGTCGCGCAATTATGATATTGCGGTACAGATAGATGAGGTAACCGGCACCATGACGGGGTGGCATTGGTTCAAATGAGGGAAATGGAATGATGGAGTACATCAAGCTTTTTGGGAGGACGCACCGGAGGGAGAACCGTCGGTGATCCTCTATGAAGTGGATACAGAAAATGAGCGGCTGGCCCTCCACTCCATTGACATCTTTGCAGATGGCCGCACCCGCAATATCCCTGACCTTTACGACGGCGCCATCGAGATCACGCCGATCCCCACCGTGGAGGAATTGAACGCCCATGTCTGGGGTGAGGAGTTCCACGCCTGCGTCATAGAGCAGGCGGAATTTGAGGCCGCCTGGGAAAGCCACACCTATGATGGAGCGTTAAAGTAGCCAGGAGGAGACACTATGAACGAACCTATAAAAGCCAAAAATCTGCCGTTGTTCTCCATCATTGACCTGGACCAGCTGCGCCGGGAAAAACATCTGGAGGGCACAGAAGTGACAGACTTTTTCACGGCAAGGGATGGAAAAGTCTATCTTCTCATGGAACAGCCGTCCGAAACACAGGGTAAGGACTGGCTCAGCACTCCTTCCACCTATACCGCAATGGAAATCCAGCTGGATTGGGCGGAACAGCGGGTGCTGGAAACGACGCTGTTTCCTCTTGGCCTCTTGAAGTTCCAGTTTCATTATTTGCGGCCCGCAGGTGATCACTTCCTCCTGCTGGGGGCAAGATGCGCCTATCGGGAAAACGGCCCCGACCAGAACGCCTGGATCGTCAGCCGGGACGGAGCTGTGCTGTCCCGTTTCTGCCTGGGGGATGGCATTCAAGACTGTGTGGTAAAAAAAGATGGCACCATCATTACCAGCTACTTTGACGAAGGTGTATTTGGTAATTACGGTTGGGATGAACCTCTGGGTGCTTGCGGCCTGATTGCATGGACATCGGAGGGAACTCCTCTCTGGAAGAATGAGAACTATTCCATCTATGACTGCTACGCCATCAGCCTGGACGAAGAAGAAAACCTGTGGTTTTATTATTACGATGAATTCCGGCTGGTGCGGACGAACTTCAAAGAGGACTTTGTATTTGAACTGCCAATCGAAGGAAGCGGAGCTTTTTCTGTTGCCCCGTCCGGCAATACCTTCCTGTTTCAAGGCGGATACCAGCAACGGGATAAATTCTACTTCCTTACCGCTCATGGTGATCACCTTGGGAAAAAACAGGAGGCTATTCCCACCTGTGACGGAAACAAGGTCGCTGTGGAGCAGTGCAGCCTGCTTCGCAGCCGGATGTTGTTCCTTGGAAAAGATGGTGTGCTCTATGGAGGTATTTGGGGGAGCGATGGCCAATGAAACAGTCTGATATTTATACCGAGGCTCTGACCTGTCTGCGCTCCATCCTTCTGGCAGACCATCCAGAGTTCCAAAACTGGATCGACTGGTTGGAGCGGGACATTCAGGACTGGAACCAGCGGCGGGAGGTTGCCCACCATCTTCGGGCATACGGAGGTATGGCTCGTTCAACGACCTGCCCAGTATGCGTGGAAATCACGACTATATTTTCGACTTTCTCAAGTCCGTGTGCTATGCCTTCGGCCATCTTTATGGCAAACGGGAAGGCATTTCTCCGGAGGCATTGATGGAGGAGTGCCTGCACGATGTAGAGCAGGCAGCCTATCACCCCCATAAGGCACTGAACCAAGCCATTGCCCAGCACTTGATGCAGGGCGATTTGCAGGAGAATCTGGATAGGCTGTAGGAGGACTTGCTATGAACGAAAAACTGTCCCGTCCCCAATTCAATCAAATGGACACCACCGAGAAGCAGACACTGATGGAAAGCCTGGCTGCTCGTTATAATATGACCTTTCTTGATCTACATACTTTTGACCGCTGGGGCCAGAGCAGCACCACCGGCATATTCGAAAAAGATGGCCGGAAGTTTGTCTTTGTTCCCGGCGATACCGTCACCCTGGGCTGGGAGCAGTTTGCCGTGGGACTGAATCAGGAGAGCCGGGAGGAATTGGAGTATCTGTTCCGGGAATGGGAAATGGAACCGCAGAACCCGGAGGAGATGATCCGGGAAAGCATGGCTCCCGTCCGGCAAGCGGCCATTGGCCCCATGCTGGTGGGCCGGGAGCTGGAGGAAATTAACTGGGAGCCAGTCAAAATGGATGATCCCAGACTGACTGTCCACCCTGACTGGCTGAAGGAATTCCGTGATTTTGCCTGGAGTGACAGCAGCAGTCTTACCTTGCATCAGTCGGCCCGCATTGAGCGGACGGAAAAGGGCTTTCAGATCTGTATCTATAACCACACAGACTACGATGCGCTTCTTGCCATGCTGGAAAACAGGGGCTTCTCCCTGCCCACGGCGGACGAGTGGGCCTACCTGTGTGGCGGCGGGTGTCGGACCCTGTTCCCGTGGGGAGATGGGTTAGACTACTCCATGCGTCTGCGCTGGTTTGAGGACATGGATGAGGATGAGAACCGGCCCTATGACATGGAGGAACCCAACTTCTTCGGCCTGTCCATCGCCTACGATCCCTATATGCGGGAAGTGGTGCAGGCTGATAGGCTTACCACCTGCGGTGGTGACGGCGGGTGCAATATCTGCGGCGGGCTGGGTCCATTTCTCGGTTTCCTACCCTGTTCGCCCCACTGTAAGCCGGAAGTGCAGGAGGACAATGAACTAAACGGAGATTATGACTTTTATCGGCCTATCATTCGGCTGGAGAACTATGATTGACAATAGAAGCTTGATACAAAATAAAGAAAGAGAGGTGCCGACATGGGAGCATGGGGCATAAAAGCATTAGAGCGTGACGAAGGGTTGGATGTACTGGACATCCTCAAAAATGAATATGTACCGGAGCATCCGGTAATGGATCTGGGCGAGATGATCGAACTGATGAAAGAGGAAGTCATGCTGGGAGCTGACTTCTCACAAATCGACTTCCTCTTTGACAATACTGCGATGGCTCTGGCGGAGCTGTATTTCCAATGGAAGGATAATGGCAAGCTGGACTACGATCATGAAGAAGCTATATGGGATAAAGTCACCGGTTTCACAGCATCCAAAGAAGCCCTTGCTTTCCTGCTGCGGCAGCTCACCGACATCAAAAACGAGGTGCCGGACGAGGACGGCATCCGTGAGATTGTGGATCTTTGGAAGAACGAGGACAGCGGTGAGATCGCTCCTGCGTGGTTGGAACACTTGAATCAGCTCATTGATCGACTGGATTCAGAACAGGAGGCACGACAAATGTATATCAAAAAATACTGGGGCAACTTTATTGGCGGTTCCGATGACAGTCTGAACCTTGTGGCATTTTTGGAAGACCAGAAGAAAGAGGAGATCCCCCTCAGCGAGATATTTGCCAAGATTGGGCTGGACAAACAAAACTGGGACTTCCGCCAGACCGTGGAGTATCTGGAGTTTACACACTCCGATGGCGTGGAGATGGACTTCCACTTCGCCATTGATGTGGTCACTGATCTGGCCGCCATCCTGCTGGAGTGCAGCGTCAGCGGCAGTGTAAACCTTCAGGATCTGGACGAGTACAACACCCCTGCCCGCCGCATCCGCATCACCGTCACGCCAGAGGAGCATGACGCCATGAACAAGGCACTGGCGGATTTTGCCCAGAATCCGCTGGAATATGACCTCAGTGAGATGATGGACAACGAGGAGATCCAGGAGATGGCTCGGGATGTGGAGGCGCTGCGGAAGGAACTGTACGAGGCCGCTGGCCGCAACCGGGACTACCATGTGAAAGCGGAGGATGTGAAATCTCTGCTCCCTGACTGGAAGGGTGCCGATGGCTGCATCGCCACCAACCGCATCACAGTAGAGGGCCGCAAGGTGGGCTACTGCTACAGGGAGGAGCCGGACGGCGGCTGGGACAGCGGCTGGCGCTTTACCGCCGGTGATGAGAGCGACGAGTACATGGACGACCCTAACAACGCCGGGATCTACAAGCTGAACACGATCTGCAATGACGATCCCGACATCATCCCTTTGCTGAACACCCCCGCTCCCTGCGCCTTTGAGCGGGATGAAAATGGCGTGTTCCAGCAGATCAAAGACTGGAAACCAGATGAGGACGAGGAGGACCCTGATATGGATATTTTGAAGCAGTGCCAGAAGTGGCATGAGGAGGACAAACACCAGAAAATCGTTGACGCACTGGAGGCAATCTCTGCCGAGGAGCGTACCCCGGAAATGGATATGGAGCTGGCCCGCGCCTACAACAATCTGGCGGACTCCAGCGAGCCGGAGGGAAGGAAGCTGCTTCACCAGGCACTGGAACTGATGCAGTCCCATGAGGAGGAACTGGGAGATACTTATTCCTGGAATTTCCGTATGGGGTATGCCTATTATTATCTGGATCAGGAGGGCCGCGCTCTGCGGCATTTTGAAAAAGCTCTGGAACTGCATCCCGGTGATGATCCTAAGCTCAACACCCGACAGGACATGGAGGAACTAATTGACTCGTGCAAAAAGGGTATTTCTCTGCCGCAGTTCTGGGAGTGCTTCCGGGAAAGGACAGAGGACTGGTGGGAAACCTTTGCCGAGATGGAAGCAGAGCTGCGCCAGATGATGGACAACGACAAAGACCACACCCGCGGCGCAGAACTCGTGGACCAAATGGAGGAAACCCTGAATCTGGTCTTTGATGAGATCTCCTTTGAAATGGGCTTCAACGGCGAGAAGTACGAGCTGATCCTCACTCCGGAGGGTGACAAGGTCAAGCTGTTTGAGCTGGTCTACTTCCAGAAGCACGCTCCCAAGGAGGTGCTGGAGCACTGGAACATCCTGGTGGGCCGTCAGCCCCTCCAGAACATCGGCCTGCGTACTGAGGATGGCTGGGACATCTCCGGGGAGGATGTGCAGATCTGGCTGGAGGAGCAGGGTGAAAACAGCTTCGCCATCTCCGCCTACTGCGAAAAGCTGCTGCCTATGCTCCGGGAGGAGGAAGGCCGGGCCTGGTGGATGCTCACCACCCTCACCGACCAAGTGCTGGGCGAGATCTCCCACATGAGATACATAGACAGCTTTGATGTGCTGGAGGAACCCAAGGCAGAGCCGTCCTTCCTCCTGTCCCAGCTGCCCGACAAACTGCGGGAGCAGGGCCTGGAGCTCTCCACCGACCCGGAAGCCTATCTGGAGAGCTACCTTGGTTACAAAATGGAACCCAAACAGGACCCGGACGCCGATTGGCGGCTGGATGTAATGGCCGGTTCCACCTGCTGTGTGCCGCTCATCAACGGCTATCTGAATGCCGACAATGATTTTATGGACGATCTCCATGCCGACGGCGCGGTGGCGGGCTTCTTCTGCTATCCCTGGATACTGCGGGAGGAGGAAGGCAGTCAGAAAATTTTCGACTTCCGGGACAAACTGGAGGAAGTGCTCACCGGCGGGGATGGTTCGGAAGTGCTCACTCTCACCGGCGGGGCTACCGGCCTCTACTGTGGCTATGTGGACTTCATCGCCTGGGACATCCAAGAGGCGCTGAACATGGCGAAAGAGTTCTTTGAAGGCACGGACATCCCATGGGCCATCTTCCACACCTTCCGCCGTGAAGCCGGTTCTGTATCCCTAAAGCAACAAGATGATGGGACAGAAACTGAGAATCAGGATGACGAGTTGGACGAAACGCTGACGGGCATGGACTATATTCCTTACACCCAACAGAACGCCGAAGCATTCTTCGCTCAGCTGGAGCAGTGGAACGACGAAGACGAGTACACCCGCTGTATCCAGGCACTGAATGCCATCCCGGAGAACTGGAGGAACTACCGCACCGCCTACGCCCTGGCTCGTGCACTGGAGAACTACGCCATCATCGGGGACCATGACGAAGGTACTTTGAAATCCAAGGGAGACAAAGCCCTGTGCCGCGCCATCGAGGTGCTGGAATCCGTCCGGGAGGAAGGCCAGGACAAGGCCCAGTGGAACATGCGGATGGCCTACGGCTATCAGTATCTCTATGGTCAGGAGGAAAAGGCCATTCCCTACGCCCAGCGGTGGGCAGAACTGGACCCAGAGGACGAAAATGCCTCGGCGGTGATTCAGGAGTGTAAGGCGGAGATCCGGAAACGCCAGCGCAGCCGGAAGAAGAAGGCCAAATTCGTGCCCGGTGATACTCCATTTGAGGGCTTCGACCTCACCAACTTCTGGGATGATAATTGGTATGCACTGAAAGAATATGTCAGTGATCCGCCTTCCGATGAGCTGATTGCCAGCGTGGAGGAGGAACTGGGCTACAAGCTGCCCGCTGCCTACATCTGGCTGATGAAGCAGCACAACGGCGGCATTCCGGTGAACACCTGCTATCCCTGCGATGAGCCTACCTGTTGGCCAGATGATCATGTGGCCATCACCGGCATTTTCGGCATCGGACGAGAAAAGAGCTGCTCCCTCTGTGGAGAGCTGGGCAGCCAGTTTATGATCGATGAGTGGGAGTATCCTGCCATCGGCGTGGCCATCTGCGACTGTCCCAGCGCCGGACACGATATGATCTTCCTGGACTACCGGGTTTGTGGCCCCCAGGGAGAGCCTGCGGTAGTCCATGTGGATCAGGAAAATGACTATAAAATCACCCATCTGGCAGACAGCTTTGAGGAATTTATCCGCGGACTGGAGCATGAATCCCTCTATGATCCGGATGAAGATGCAGAGGGTCTTGAGGATGACGCCGACGAGGAGAAAACTGACCGTAAGGGCTCCTTTGCCGGGTCTGTGCTCCTCTCCAAAGCGGAATGGGACAAGGAGCAGTTGATCCGGAATCTACGGGAAGAATGGGGCATCGTAGATGAGGAGCCGGATGAGGCGACGAAGATGATGAGAACAGCGATGACGCTGTGGTAATGCGGGTCGGCGGCATGATGCTGATCGTGACACTCTTCCACGGTCACATCCCGGACAATGAAGCAGAGATCAACGCCGAAAACAACTATATGTGGCCAGAGGCCGTAGAGGTGGCCAAAGCGCACAAGGCCCATATCATGGTGGCTGTGTTGGGCGAGGAGGAAAAACTGCTGGAACGAGGTAAGCTGTTCACCAAGGCGATGGCAGTGTGCTGCAAGCAGAAATACGCCACCGGTGTCTACACCAGCGGCGTGGTATTTGAGCCTCGTTTCTATGAGGCCTTGCCGATATGCTCAAAGAGGACGAACTGCCCATCTTCAACTGGGTTTGGTTCGGCCTGTACCGGAGCGAGGGGGGCCTAAACGGCTACACCTACGGCATGGATGTGTTTGGCAAGGAGGAAATGGAGGTGTTGAACACCGACGCTGAGCCGGAGGAACTGCGGGACTTTTTTGGCCAGCCTTGCCTCCTATGTGCTGGCGTGTGATGTGACGCTGCAAGACGGCGAGACCATCGGTTTTTCTGCGGACGATAAGCACACCATCACCCGCAGCCCCGGCATCTCTCTGCCAGAAGAACAGATGACCCTGAAGATCGGTTACGAGCCTATAAAGGGAGATCCAGAGGATGACAGCTGCGACCACTCAGACAATGATGACACGCAGGATGAGGAAGAATTCAGTAATCCCGAAGTCTACACAGAGGAGGAGATGGAAGCCGTCGAGGGGCACATTGAGCAGTATTTCGGCAAGTTCGAGAATGTGTTCCATGAGCTGGTTTCTCCCGACATCCATGTGGACATCTGCGTGGTGCCGCCCTCTGAGGAGCGGGACTACTGCACCCTGGTCACCATGGGCATGGGCGCTCACCGGATGAATGTGCCGGAGGAACTGGCGGAATATAAGCTGGAGCGGGCGGAGCTGGCCATTGCCCTGCCTGCGGACTGGAAGCTGGATCAGGAGTCCATGAAAGACGAAAAGTGGTACTGGCCCATCCGCCTGCTGAAATCCTTGGCCCGCCTTCCCATTGCCAGCGATACCTGGCTGGGCTTTGGACATACCATGGATAACAAGGAGAACTTTGCGGAAAATACGAAGCTGTGTGCCGCCATTCTCACCGGCCCCCAAAGTACAGAGGAGGGCGGCGAGGTCTGCACCCTGCCGGGCGGCGAGGAGGTCAACTTCTATCAGGTCATTCCGCTTTATGAGGACGAGTTGGACTATAAACTGGAACATGATGTAGACGCTCTGCTGAACAAGATGAGGGGGATCAGTTTTGTTGTAAACCCCACTCGTCAGAATGCGATCACCCGTGGCACCCTTTCCAATGATAATTTTGACGGTGAGATGGACGACGCTTCCTATCACCTTGAGAGCATTGAGGAGAAGGAACTGCCTATTGACCCCATCAATGCTTATAACCACATGGCCATCTACTTGCGCTGGTGCATGGAGCACGACCTGATGGGCGAGGACTTCCTGAAAGAATACAGCGAAGTGGCCAAACAGGTCAAAGCCGACCCTGCCAGCGTGGATCTGCGGGAGTTTATCCGGGATGAGCTGGACGGCTGTCTGTTCTCTGTGCTGTTCAATCAGCAAGGCCGTGCCTTTGCAGGCTATTACTACGGAGAGGGCGACAGTCCCTACTATCCTGCCGACATTGATGACTATGCCCTGAAATATTTTGGTCCGTCCCGATACCACTCCAATGAATTTCAACAGGAGGCATACTTATTCATCCCATTTGATGAGAAATACTATCAGACCATGGCTCAAGTGATTGAGGAACGCTTTGAAAACTGGCAGGGACAGGACTTCGACGAGGACACGCTGGAGCCTTCCGAAGTGGCTCATGCCATCATGGAGTATCTGGACTGCGAGTGTACCTATTTCCCATCCATGGCAGATGATGACCCCATCATGTCGGCATACAGCTACGCCCAGCGGCTGGGGGTACGGGAGGGCTTTGTTCCCGTACTTATCCAGGCGGATGATGAAACGCTGTTGGAATGTCTGGTAATGAACGCCGACCCGGAGCATGATGCGGACTGCTATGAATTTGACCTCAAAACGGTAGAGGAGTACCGGAAGAAGATGCTCTCCGCTCCTGTTAAGGACGGAAAGGCGATTTTGGAGGAATTGACCGGCCAGCGCAAGGAAGAAGCCGAGGACGATGATCTGGACTGGGAGGAGGAAGTCCTGGGCGAGATGGAGGGCGGAGAACCCAACGACCGCTTCGCAAACTATTGGAACGATGATACCGGAATGACATATCCGCTCATTCTGGCTAAAATTCCGGTAAAGAACCCCTGGGAGATCTTCGCCTACCTGCCCTTTGGAAATTGGAATGAGTGTCCCGACACACCGGACCTGATGGCAGTGGCGAAATACTGGTTCGAGCAACATGGTGCCATCCCTGCCGCCATGAGCCACGATGAATTGGAGTTTGAACTTCCAACTCCGATCTCCAAGGAAAGAGCTATGGAGGTGGCTGTGGAGCAATATGGTTTCTGCCCAGATCTGGATCAGAATGAGGATGGAAGCATTGGCTCCTTGGCAGATGTCCTGTGGCAGTCCACCGTCTGGTATTTCTGGTGGGATTGATGGGAGGTGCGACCAATGACAGAATATCAGAAAACCTATATCGAACTAAAAAAACAGTTTGTTGCGACCAATGAAGGTCCAGACAATGTCCGCGCTCTATATACCTTCAAGGAAGAACTTGAGCAGAGTGAGGATCAGCAGGCCAAGGAAGTGCTGGTGGATATGTATGATCTACTGGACTTCAAGAAGGATGCCTATGAACTGCTCTGCCAAATCGGAAATCGTTCCGATAAAAAGACCCTCAAGCGGCTGGGCACGCTGAAGGACTATGCGGAAAACTGGGGCAATCATTATGCTCTCCCCAAGCCCAAAACGCCGGAGGAAAAGCAGAAAGAAAAGGAACGGCAGGCCCAGCTGGGCCTGCCCGCCTTCCGGTATCACCCAAACCCTCTGGAAACTGGGGCTTTTGAGGAATCCGCAGACGGCGTTGTCTGCGACTGCTGCGGCAAGACGACCCATATTTTCTATACAGGCCCCTTTTACGCTGTGGAGGATATTGAGTATCTGTGCCCGGAGTGTATCTCCAGTGGCGAAGCAGCCCGGAAATATGACGGCTGCTTCCAGGACGATTGCTCTCTGGATAATGGTGTAGACGATCCAGAGAAGCTGGACGAGCTCATCCACCGAACTCCCGGCTACTCCGGTTGGCAGCAGGAATACTGGCGCGCCACTGTGGCGACTACTGCGCTACCTGGGCCATGTGGGTGCCAGAGAACTGCGGGCGCTGGGTGTGCTCGAGGAAGTGTTGGACGATCCCATGTGGGATGACGAACAGAAGAAAATGATTCAGGAATCCGTCAATGGCGGGCATCTGCAATGCTATCTGTTCCAGTGCCTCCACTGCGGAAAACACCTGGTCTGGATGGATTTTGATTGAGGTGGCAACATGGAGAAGAAGGATTTTCCCAAGGGAACCAAGCCCCGTGAGATCTTCGTCTATACCTGTGAGCGGATTGCGGAGCCTTTGAACCCGCTGGGCTACAAATACCGCAAGAGCAAAAATGACATCTACAAAAAAGACGGCATCTTTGTGTTCTCCTTTTACTTTTCCCCCTCCATCCGCTTTGGCTCCACCACTTTTACTGCCTTCTTCGATGTGAGTTCCCCGGTGATTGCCCAGTGGCGCAGTGAGCAGGAAGGGACGGAGGAAACCTATGATGGTATCGTGGGTACCTCCATCGCCCGGCTGACCCACCGGTATGATGACTTCCCCCGCTATGAGGTATCTACTCTGCTGGAGCGGGAACGCTCTATCCAGGAAATTTCCGGGCAGATCCAGGACTATGCACTACCATTCTTTGCCCGGTTTTCCAATCTGCCCAAGCTGCTGGACGATGTGGAACAGGAGGGGTTCTTCCCCCATCGGAAGGGGTTCGATGTCCCTAAGCGGAATCGGGAGTTCATCGAATGCTTCCGGGAGTATCTCCAAAAGCAGTAGGAATCAGCAGAAAGGAAACAACACCTATGTCAAACAGTAGAGTATCCACTTGGAGTGGAATCCGGAACAAATTGGAGAATGACTACCTGTGCCCGGCACTCCGGGGCCACATCCAGTATTTTGCCACCAGTTACAGCAAAAGCGCCGACCATGAGGGCCGGGCCGCCATTCGTGTGGACGGCGTGGAAGTGCTGCGGAGCAACTACTACACCTATTTTGAAAATGTGTGGACGAAATTTCATCACTTGCGCTCCACCACGCTGAAAGATCACGACTCCGCAAAAGAGGCCATCAATCAGGCTCATGCCTATGCGCTGGAGCAGGGCACCTTTGACCAAAAGGTGTTCTATGAGGCGTTTGGGATCTTTGACAACCAGAGCATCGAGAAAAGCCTTGTCAGCGAGAATCCCCTTGTCCGTATCTTTGCCCTTCTGGATCGCAGGCTTGGCAAGCGCCGCCTGCTGGCTTTGGAGGACTCCATGGAGCAGGAACTGGACTGGGTGCGGGCTTTCTATGTGATCCGGTTGCAGGCCGAAGGGCTGATGGAAGCGAATAACATTTAGGAGAAACCACCATGTCACAGATCGCGTCCTTTTATCTGATAAAAAATAACCAGCGGCAGGAGTTGTCCGACGGTGACTGCTCCGGCGCGGTCTATATGGCCATCTGGGACTGGTGTGAGAGCGAACTGGATCTGGATGTCCGTTTTCCTGCTCCCCAGACGGAAGACACCCTGGACTGCGCTCTGCTGGAGGGAGAGCTGGCGTCTCAACTGCTGGCAGCTCTGCGGGAGCAGGATCTCCCGGAGCTGGCCGCTGAAATTGCCCCGGACTGGGATCTGCCCACCGAGGCGGTGCAAAGCGGGCTTAATACGCTGCGCTCCCATCTGGAACTGGTGCAGGGCGATGCTGCTCTGCTGTATGAAATGACATGAGAACGGAGGGATACCATGCTGGCAAAGCGGTTTGAACACATTTTACATGATCTGGGCATGGCTGGGCTGGAACACCCTCTGTTCTACCATGCACCGGTGGGCATTCGTTTTAAGATCGGCGGGGAGGAACCAATCTATCTGGATAGGCGTGCGGCGAAGCTGAAAACCAACCCCGCTTATGTTCAGGGGGCGCTGGACCGAGCCGCCGCGATCTATCGGGCACTTCCGGCGGTGCCGGACCTTCTGCGGATCGACGGGTATCCCGATGAAGAACCCGCCGAGTCCCTGCTGACCGTTATCCGGCAGCGAGTGGGCCTCCCAGTTCCCGATGAACAACTTTCGGCCACAGAGCAGGATGAAGATGGGGATACCCATGCACAAGTGCAGTTTTACTGGGATCTCAGCAAGATCAGCTTTCAACCAGAGCTGCTTCTTCGGGAAATCATTCTGGGGGACATCGGCGGCTGGAACGGCTTTGTGTCCAGCGTCTATCTGGCTGGGCCGGGGCCGTTCCTCTACCATTTGTACGATGACCGTGGGCTGGATGTGCTGGGCGGCTCACAGAAGCTGCTATTGCCTCTCTATCATCAATTTCATGACTGGATTTTGGAATACGATCTGGAGAAGATTGACCAGATGTTCGCTCCAGCAAAAGAATGACTGCATAACAGAAAAGGAGACATTGCTATGGGACTTGATATTTACGCCGGGCCGCTGACCCGGTACTATTCTCACAACTGGAAAACTGTTGTTCAGCAGTGGGCGGAGGAAAACGGATACACCTTTAACCGGATCACCCCGGATGGAGAACCCGCCGACAACGAGGAGGAGCTGTCCCCGGCTGAGATCCAGGCGGCAGTGGAGGACTGGCGGGATCAGATCTTAGCCGCCATTTCCCAGCCGAACCAGCCGCACTACACTCCATGGCCGGAGGACAACGAGCGGCCCTATTACACCGATAAGCCGGATTGGGATGCCTTTGGCGCTATGCTGCTGGTGGCTGCCTGTCATACATACGAGGAACCGGTGCCTCTCACCGTGGAGAAGGACTGGGACTTCGGGGAGCATCCCCTGATTGCCCGCCTTGCATCGGACGAGGAGCGGGTGTGGTCCCTGCTTCGGGGCGCGACTTGGTGGCTTCCCCTCACCGACAGCTTTCTATTCCAAGGCCCTCTGCCCACCGATGATCAGACGATGATCGCCACCTTGGGCGGACTGCGGAAGGAGCTGGAAAAGCTGAACCAGCTGGCATGGCAGGCCGATGAGGACACTATCCTTGGTTGGGCAGACACGGAGGGATACCCGGTAGACGGAACCGTAGACTCAGATGGACAGTACAGCAAGGCAGACATCCCGGAACACACCCAGTATGACACCCAATCCTTGGCCAAGTTTGCCTTCTCCGTGTTCTGGCGGGCCATGCGGTTTGCCGAGGAGCAGCAGGTGCCTATCCTGCTTGACTATTAAAGAGAATTCGTCAGGGGGTGGAGACCGTGGAACAAAAACGGCCGGCAGATATAATTCAGGAACTTCTGGACTACCTGTGGAACGGCCTGGGCCTGGAGGAAAAGGGCTGGAAGCGTCTGAAAAAGGGCGACTTCAAAAAGAAAATGAAAAACGGGCTGACCTATCAGATCTGGTTTGACCGGAGCCGCTACAACTACATAGACTACGAAATCGGCCATGGGAATGTGGAGGTGGGCTTCACAGGCATTGACGATGATATCCACGTCGGAGCGGTTCATCAGGTCTTTCAGGATGCCAAACTGCTTTTTGGTACCAGCAGACACCAGATTTTCATTATCTATCTTTTTTGTATTAAGGTCTACAGCAATCTAATCCAACGTTAAAACGAGAAAATGCTTAATTGTTCTCCTCAAAGTTCTCTACCTGTTCCATGACCTTTTTGAGAACTTCGGGGCTGTACTGCGGGGGATATCACGCTTTTCAAAGAACGAGCCGGAGTTGCGCGCAGCGCGCAGATAATCCCGGCAGTTAAACAAAATCTAATCAAGGTTGAGAGCTTTTTCTTCAGCCTTCGTCTTTGCCATGGCGTTTTTCTCCAATCTGAAAATTACAAATTGCGGACAAAAAGGACGCATTGTTGTGGCAAGCAGTGCAGACGTATATACATCTGCTTATTTTGCGTTGCAAAATGCTTGTTGGGGAGTGCCCCAAGCCCCTTTGATCTGCATTTTCCAATGCAGGCTGCGCATCCCGATGGGACGCTTTTTTACCCGGTGATATGCTCCGGGTCGTTAAGAACTTGCATGAGGT
>ENA-OQBP01000024-OQBP01000024.1-human-gut-metagenome-genome-assembly--contig:-NODE-24-length-15330-cov-1.979544_pt1 | contig 15330 bp, 17 predicted proteins | sample MGYA00242751_ERZ504561 | MGnify/ENA primary metagenome ERZ504561 (study PRJEB26092, sample SAMD00036245) | human gut metagenome | host: Homo sapiens | study: EMG produced TPA metagenomics assembly of...
CAAAGGCATGGTTTCCATATGCTCTGACACGCCTTCCGGTTTAAAGGACAACACAAAATCCAACTGATTTGCTCTAATCTGTCCAACAACTCTTCGGAAGTGCCAAAACTGACATTGACCTTTATTTTGGGATAAGTCTTGGAAAATAATCCCAACGCTGCAATCAATAACGGACTCATGCTGTAAGTCACTCCTACATGAAGCACTCCCGTTTCAATACCTTTCAGGTCGCGAATAATCTGTTTTCCGTTTTCCGCATCACGTATTGCCCTGACAGCATAAGGCAGAAAAGCCAGCCCAGCCTCTGTGGGTACAATTCGCTTGCCGATGCGGTCGAACAGCAGCACATCCAGCTCATCTTCCAGCTGTTTGATTTGCTGTGAAAGGGTACTTTGAGAGATGTGCAGCACACGCGCAGCCTCTGAAAAGTTCTGTAGTTCGCAGGCCTCCTTAAAGTATTTCAATTGACGCAGTTCCATGTCCTTATCGTTTTTATCTATGGATATTATCGAAAAAATGAGTTTTGCAAATATAAATAAATATTCTCATCCCGCTTATCTTTGTTAAAAAAGAAACGCTATATGAAAAAAAATCATCAGTTTAATGTGTGCCTGGCTGACAATAACTGTCTCGGCACAAACCTCAAATACAGTGAACAAAAAATTGCCCAAGAACCATGTTGTTGCCAATAAGATGAAAGCCACTGTCTTATATTACAGCCACAAAGGAAAGACCGCCTTTTTCGCACGAGAAATAGCCATGTATCTCTGGTCAAAAGGGTTGAACGTCAGCCTGAGTGCGATTTCTGATTTTGACACTCAAAAGCTGAACGAGACAGACTTCCTTATTTCCGGATGCTGGACGTGCGGCTGGTTCGTCGTCGGACAGCACCCTCACAAGAAATGGAGTGCATGCAGCCGGAAGATGGCAGGACGCATATCTCCGCATCGTACACTCCTTTTTACCACGTATAAATTCAGGACAGGCAGTATGTACCGGAAAATGAAGAAAACATTGAAGATTTCACGGAACACCCACATACCTTTCCTGAAATCCAAAAACGGATTGCTGACAGAAACAGACAAAAAGATATTAGACCAATTTATCAGTACATCCCTTTTTTTATTAATTATAAATGTCAATAGTTTCGTTAAAAAATTAGCCCATCCTAAGCGGCTCTGGCAGTAAATAAAATGAGTTCTTTGAAAAGTTTGTCAATTAATTGCGTGTTTGGTTCAATCCCAGACACGCAAATAAATCGTTCAAGCATGTAAGCATTGTGTATGACTGACTTGCATGATGATATGGAATATTTTATTCCCATCTTCTTACAGGCAGCCTTGGCGAGGTTTATAGCTGCAAGTGATGCATTAAAGTGGAATGCCAGTTTCCTGAAGTCTGTAGACTGACAGTTTGTTATTCCGGCATGTTGCTTGGCATCCCGAAAGCAGAATTCGAGTTGGAAACGTGTTCTGTAAAAGTCCAGGACATCCTGTGCGTTCTGTATTTCGTTTGTAGAGAAATACAGCTGCCATTTGTCCGCTCTTCCATCCATGGGGTACCATACAGCCAGGCTCACAAAGCGTTTGAGTGCTTTGGAGTATGCTTTCAGTCCGTAAAGTTTACCCTTGTTCACTTTGTACTCGGTACATCTTGTGATGTCCAGATTTTCAAAGTCAATTTTCTCGTCATGTAATTTTGGACGTCCGCGTTTTCCTGTCCTATTTTCTAAGGTGGGATAAAACAATACGGCATCATTCCTGAAACGGCTTATTACGTGGAAACCGTTATCGTACAATGGTTTGATGAAAGTTGCCTTTGAAAAGAACGCATCACATACGACTGTGCCAGAAATACGTTTCAGCTGTTCCTGTATGCTGATAAGGTAAGAGCTGTACCAGTCAACAAGATTCTTCTCACAGCTTTCCAGCGTTGCGTTGTCAGGTGTCTGTACAGAGCCCAAAGTCATACATTCATGGTTGTCAACGTCTATAACTCCAATACCGGTTATTTCCAATCCACGTTTGTATTCACCGGCACAACCGGACCAGAAATAGCCAATCCACGGCGTTTTGCTGCCTGATTTTGGAATGAAAGACGGATCAACGGCTATCGCCTTGCGACCACCTTTAAGGTGTTCCCTGATGATGGCTTCATTGAAGGAAAACCAGTCAAAGCCGTCGTTCTCAAAATTGTTGCGGTATGTCTGTTCCGAGAAACATCCATACCGTCCCATTTGCAGGAAATTGATGCGGTCAGGTATAGCCATGAATAATTTCATTGCATCCATGAATACTTTCTGAAAAGATTTGCTTATATTTACAGCTGATTCGAGAGCGTTTCTGCACTCGGATTGGTATTGCATAAGGAGTGATTCTTTAGTCATAATTAAAAGTGGTGAAGTACTTCTAATTTACTAAAAATCAGTGAATTATGCAATACTTTTTCTGTTAATTTTCAGCTGTTTAGCATATCTTTTTCATCCCTTTTCTTACTCCTTGACGATTTATTCTTGACAGTATTTCAATGATCTCTTGAATATAATTTTGAACCGGATTATGCCGATTCTATGTTTAATTTTAATTTATCGGTAAAAATTTACCGAAGTATTGTTTCAAAATTAATTACTACATAACGATGGCGAGGAACTTCACCGCTTTTCCGTCGAGCGCCTTCATTCCGTGAGGCAGTGAAGAATCGAAATACAAACTGTCTCCCTGCTCCAGAATCAGATCTTTTCCGTTTATGCTCAACAGCATCCGGCCCTCAATCACCAAGTTGAATTCCTGTCCGTAGTGCGTATTATAATAAATAGGTGTATCTTCCGGCTTGGGCTCTACCGTTACCAGGAAAGGATCGGCCTTGCGGTTGCGGAACCCTGAAGCCAGCGACTGGTATTTATATGCCTTCGTACGCTCCACCGAAATACCGGTTCCCCAGCGTGTCAGGAAATAAGCATTCATCTTAGGTTCTTCCCCGAACATCAGCACGTCAAGCGGCACGTTGCACTTCCGTCCGATTTGCTGCAACGTACTGACCGCAATGTCACACTCGCCCGACTCAATCTGCTTATATTGTTCCACCGGCAACCACATTGTCCGGCCATGTCCTCTACACTCAAATCCAGCGCATCGCGCAATCCGCGGATACGTTCTCCTATTTGTCTTATTTGTTCGTCCATAGTGCAATTTTTTAGTTATTCGCTCAAAATTACGAAAGATTATGAAAAACCAAGAAAAATATTTCGAACTTTGTAACCGAAAAATTAAAAACCATGATCAGACAGGATTACATCATACGCATGATTCAGGAAATATTTGCCGCAATAGCTAACCTGATTCTCCGCCGGAAGCATATCAGCAAGTCGGACTGGGAGGAATATGAAAGTACGGCACGGCAAGTGCTGGAGGTCACTCCCCAACAGCTGGAAGAAATGGACGGCCAAACCATACTGGAAAAATACAGTCAGGAAAAAGATGGGATGGAGAAGACCGAATTAGCCGCCATGATGCTGCTAAAAATGGCGGAAGACACCGCAAACCTCGTGCCTAAAGCCCGACTTCGCCAGGAAGGCTCTACCTGCTGAAATACGTGCAGGAACATGGAAATACCTATTCCCTACCCCGCAACCTGCTGATTCAGTTTTTGGAATCAAGGAACTGATGTTCATCGACGGAATAAAACGAACCTGCTAACCATGAATACACTGAAAATAGCCTATATCGGTATGGGATACCGGGGAAAGCAACTGCTTGCCCTGACCCGACACATTCCTTACTTCCAGGTGACTGCCATTGCCGACCCGGAAGCCCGGGAAGCCGACTACGACGTGCCTTGCTACAACCAGGGAGGAGATGATTATCAAAGAATGATTACCCTTCATGCCCCGCAACTGGTTTTCATTGCTTCTCCATGGCAGTTGCACGTAACCCACGCCTTGTACTGCATACAACACGGTTGCCATGTGGCACTGGAAATCAAAGGAGGGCTTTACCTGCATGAATACCAGCCGCTGATTGAAGCGGCAGAAGCCGGAAAGAAAAAAATCTTTCCGCTGGAGAACACACTTTTTCGGCAGGAAATTCTGGCCATGCACAACCTGGTCAGTGCCGGTGAATTAGGTGAAGTGGTATACATGCGAGGAGGTTACCGTCACGACTTGCGCAATCTTCTATTGGACGACCAGGGTAATCTGGGCAACCGGAAAAAGACGGAAAGCATCTGGCGAAGCAAATTCTACCAGCAGGAAAATGGCGATCTTTATCCTACTCACGGACTGGCTCCTCTCTGCCTCATCGCCGGCATTCCCCGCAAAGACCGTTTTGTACGCCTGACCACCTTTTCTTCCAAACCCGCAGGCCTATACCAGCGTATCCGTGAATTAGGAGGAAATCCTCACGTGCCTGTCACGCAGGGAGACGTAACCGTCACCCAACTGGAGACAGCTTCCGGAACCTTGGTTTCTTTGACTCACGACACCACTCTTCCCCGCCCCAGAAGCCTGGACTTCGAAATACAAGGCACCAAAGGAATCTGGCAGGGAGAACAGCGACGCATTTACCTGGAAGGAAAAAGTCCGCACGAAACATGGGAGACAGATACCGCTTACCTGCAAAAATACGAACACCTCTATTGGCAACAATGGGGAGAAGAAGCACTGCGCATCGACACGCACCATGAGGGAATGGACTACATCATGCTCAAAGCATTAGAAGCCGAAATGAAACAGGAGATACCTTACCCGGCCGATATACACGACCTGGCTCTTTGGACTTCGGTTACCCCTCTGTCCATACAATCCGTGGCAGAACAACGCACCGTACCGATGGAGTAAGCCATCCCGGTTTATTCCAAATACAGATAATCGTAATGTACCAGCGGTTTCTGCCCGTGCTGTCCCACCATGGAAAGTGCTTCTGCCGAGTCGGCTGATACACGGCCTACTCCAATCTGCCGTCCTTGCTCGTCCATCACGCGCACGAGGTCATCTTTCTCAAAATCTCCCACAACCCGCGTCACTCCCACCGGAAGGATGCTGGTAGCCTTCACTCCTTTGACGGCCTCTACTGCCTGACGGTTCAGATGAAGTTCCCCTTTGGCAAAGCCTTCACTGTGCGCAATCCACTTCTTCATACTCGACACTCCCTCCATAGCTGGAAGGAAACGGGTACAGACTGTCGTATCCGGATGACACAACAAATCCGACAGGATGTTCTCTTTCTTGCCATTGGCGATAATCACGGCAATACCTTCATCGGCCACCTTACGGGCAATGGTGCTTTTGGTAAGCATCCCTCCCCGTCCGAATCCGGACTTTTCCGTCTGAATGTAATCCGACAAATCCTTTCCACGCTCCACCGTACGTATCACAGAAGTACCCGGCTGCGAAGGTGAACCGTTGTAAATGCCGTCAATGTTACTAAGGATAATCAATGCCTGCATGTCCATCATCGAAGCAATCATACCCGATAGTTCATCGTTGTCGGTAAACATCAGCTCGGTCACCGAAATCGTATCATTTTCATTCACGATAGGAATCACCCCGTTCTCCAACATCACCTTCATGCAATTACGCTGGTTCAGGTAATGCCGACGGGTAGAAAAACTCTCCTTAGTCGTGAGTACCTGACCTACGGTAATGCCGTGCTCACGAAACAGTTCATAATAACGGTTTATCAACTTAGCCTGTCCCACTGCCGAAAAAAGTTGCCGCTGGTCCACACTGTCCAGTTTCCGCAAGGGTTTCAACTCGCTTCTTCCTGAGCTACCGCTCCGGAAGATACCAGTACGATTTCCACTCCTGCTTTATGCAACTCGGCCACCTGGTCCACCAATGCTGACATGCGGGTTATATCCAGTGTGCCGTCACGGCGGGTCAGCACGTTACTACCTATCTTTACCGTGATTCTTTTATACTGATACGTTTTGTTTTCCATGATTCACTCTCACTTTTGCACAGGAAACACCTGAAAAATCTTTCAAATACACATTATTTAATCATATTCAGTGGCAAATGTAATAAATACCACACAGAAACAAAACAATTTATCACAATATGTAAATAAAACAGACTTTTTCTCTTTCTGCTGATTTAAGAAACGCAACGTACTAATCAAAAAATCCGAATCACATCTTCTAGGTTTCCTTTACCCAAACCCTACGTCTCCGCATCCGGGAACGTTCGTTTTTGCATCGGGAAACCTACGGTTCCGCCATGCGAAACGTAAAAGAGCTCGGAGAGTTTTATACAGATTTTACTAGAGTTTCCGCCTCATCATCATATTCATTAGTCCACTTATCATCTGGCAGATTCCACATAGGTCAAAAAAATTCTTCTAAAAATTCGCTATCTTTGCACGGACTTTTAATACACGAAAAAATGGTAAAAGCGATATTCTTTGATATTGATGGAACATTAGTTTCTTTCCAGACTCACACCGTGCCGGAGTCTACCCGCGAAGCCCTGCGACTTTTGAGAGAAAAAGGTATTAAGGTATTCATTGCCACCGGCCGTCCAAAGACGTTGATGATGGATGCCGTGGGTGACCTGGATTTCGACGGTTATGTCACACTGAACGGAGCACATTGCTTCACGGCAAATCATGAGGACATCTACAAGGGCTGCGTACCGCAGGAAGACATTGAACGACTCATTCAGTACCAGCATGACCATCCGGAAATGCCGTTTGTTTTTGTACACGACAATACCTGGTTCCTGACACATGAGGATGAGGCTGTCAGAGAGATTGCCCGTCTGATTCAAATTGACATTCCGGAAATCCGTCCCATAGAAACCGCAAGAGAGAAAGAAATTCTGCAAATTATGGGATATTTCCCCGAAGAAAAAGACGAAGAGATATTCGGAAAGGTACTGACTCATTGTGAACCCATGCGCTGGCATCCGCTCTTTGCCGACATCATTGCACGGGGAAACAGTAAAAGTCACGGTATCGATCAGATGTTGGCTTACTACGGAATTGACCTGAAAGATACCATGGCTTTCGGCGATGGCGGCAACGACATTCCGATGTTGAAACATGTAGGTATGGGAATTGCCATGGGAAACGCGGCTCCTCACATACAAGCTGCGGCCGATTATATCACCACCTCAGTGGATGAAGAAGGTATCATGCAGGCATTGAAGCACTTCCATATCCTGTAACAGTCCAAATTCTCTAACCGTAACCCGTTACATTTCATAGGACAAACTACACAATACCTACAAATAGGTATTTATACATAGTCTAAATTACCCATATTTGGCGATTGCCCCACCCGGACAATCGCCTTAATTTTGCACACAGAAAATTAGTCCTGAACAAAAAATACGAGTTACAGTAAATGAGAAATTTATCTTTTTCGTGGGGAAGCGAAAATTTGAAATGGGGTGTACTTTTGATGTTATTGGGTGCTTGTGTCTTATCTCTTTCTGCACAAGGCCGTTCGTTACTATCTGGGAAAGTTCTTTCTTCGGACAAGAGTGTCATTGACTTCGCCACGGTGTACCTCAAAGGTACGCAATATGGCTGTACAACCAACGAAAAAAGGCTTGTATCATCTGAAAGCACCTGCCGGGAAATATATACTGACCGTTTCTGCCATCGGATTTGAGACGGTAGAAAAAGAAGTGGAAATTTTGGCAGACGGACGTAGCAAGCAAAATGTAATCTTGAAGCCTTCAGTCACCGAGCTGGATGAAGTCGTAGTCGTTTCCAACGGAGTCGGACGTATCAAGCGCTCGGCCTTTAATGCCGTAGCTGTAGATACACGTGAACTGCAGAATTCTACCAAAAACTTAAGTGAAGCGTTACAGAAACTTCCGGGAATGAAACTGCGCGAATCTGGAGGTGTGGGCTCGGACATGCAGCTGATGCTCGACGGCTTCAGCGGCAAGCATGTAAAAGTATTTATCGACGGGGTGCCACAGGAAGGGGCAGGAACGGCTTTCGACCTGAATAACATTCCGGTCAACTTTGCCGAGCGCATTGAGGTATATAAAGGTGTGGTACCCGTAGGCTTCGGTACCGATGCCTTGGGTGGAGTTATCAACATTGTAACCAACAAACAGAAGCGCAACTGGTTTCTGGATGCGTCATACTCATACGGCTCGTTCAACACGCATAAATCGTATGTAAACTTCGGGCAGAGTTTCAGAAACGGACTGACATACGAAATCAATGCGTATCAGAATTACTCAGACAATAATTACTATATCAATAACTGGGTGGAAGAGTTCAACCACGAAAACAATACGTCTGTCAGCGATGAAAGTAATATACAGCGTGTAAAACGATTCAATGATACATTCCACAACGAAGCGGTCATCGGAAAAATCGGAGTTACCGGGAAAAGCTGGGCCGACCGGCTGATGTTTAATGTAGCCTACTCGCATTTCTACAAAGAAATACAGAACGGAGTGTACCAGGAAATCGTATTCGGCGAGAAACATCGTCATGGCTATTCCATCGTTCCTTCGGTAGAATATCGCAAGCAGAATCTTTTCACCAAAGGACTGGACGTGACGGTTACGGCCAATTACAACCACAACCTGACGACAAACGTGGATACAGCGATGTACAAATACAACTGGCTGGGTGACCGTATCCCCAGATCGACTGCCGGCGAACAGAATCACCAGTTCAGTGAACAAATCAATACAAACTGGAATACCACACTTACTGCGGTATACCGACTGGGCAGAATGCACTCGTTTACGTTTAATAATGTATTCAGTACTTTTCGTCGTACAGGACGAAGTCTGATTGAGAAAAATTCCGTACTGGAAGATTATGATGAACCTACCAAAAGCCGGAAAAACATTGCAGGATTATCTTATCGCCTGATGCCTTCTGAAAAATGGAATCTGTCGGTCTTCGGCAAACACTACAACTCTTACAGTGAAGGAACGGTGCAGTTGAGCGACAACAATGTAGGAAGTGATACGAGGGTGTCACAAAAGTGTCAGCTCTTTCGGATATGGAGCCGCCGGAACCTATTTCTTAGGAAAAGCCATTCAGTTGAAGCTCTCTTACGAAAAGGCGCTGCGCATGCCCAGCACACAGGAATTGTTTGGTGACGGTGACCTTGAAGCAGGAAAAGCTGACTTGAAACCGGAGCGTAGTGACAACGTGAACCTGAGTGCCAGCTACAACAAGCAGTTAGGCAAACACGGATTGTATGTGGAAGGAGGAATCATCTACCGTAATACCCAAGACTACATCAAACGTGACCTGTCGACCGTAGGAGGCACCAGCTATGGAAGCTACACCAATCATGGCCGGGTAGAGACAAAAGGATTCAATGTGTCTTTGCGATACAGTTACAGCAACTGGTTCAATATGGGAGGTACGTTCAACAACCTTGACACCCGCGACAAGGAAAAGAAACGGGCAGCAAGCAGCGGACAGAATGCACTGACATACGGACAACGTATCCCGAACATTCCTTACCAGTATGCAAACGTAGACATGAACTTCTACTGGCATAACCTGTTTGCGAAAGGGAATACCCTCACATTCGGATGGGATTGTTTCTACCAGCATGACTTCCCTTTATATTGGGAAAACTTTGGTGACCCGTCTACTAAGATTCGGGTACCGCAGCAGATTTCGCACAATCTCTCTTTAGGGTACAGTATCCGGAACGGACGTTACAACATTTCATTTGAATGCCGGAATCTCACCGATGAGAAACTGTATGACAACTTTAGTCTGCAAAAAGCCGGACGGGCATTTTATGGAAAATTTCGAGTGTATTTTGGAAAGTAATAAACCAATAAAAATATAAATACAAGTATATGAATAAAAAGAACTTTATGTTAGGACTGGGCGCTTTCTGCATGGGAGGCCTGTTCATGGGGTGTCAGAACGAAGAAAATGACCCAACCTTCAGCAATCACAACAACTTCAAGGGAAACTACGTCATTCCGGTCACCGCAGGAGTACTTCCTATCTGCTTACGGCAGAAAGTCGTGGACGAAGGCAAAATTTCAGTCATTGAAAACGGAAAGGAATTTCAGGACCAGATTCTTACTGGATTTTTTACGACCAGAATTATTTTTTCGGAATCAAATATAACGACGGATCACAAGGTACCGGAGGCTGTTACTATCTGGATGCCAACAATGTGCCACAGAAAAAATACAGTTATACATTCAACCGTTTTACTACCTACGGCACATGGGGTGACAATGTGATTACCGTATCTACCGGAGACACCAAGCAGACTGACGATAAAGGCAATGCAGCACAAGGCTTTTTATTTAACTACCTGAACGCCAAAAACGGTACCACCAGTACCAACCAGCAGGATATTTTAGCTGAGAACTTCTTAGGGAACGGTGAAAAGGTTACCATGGCCGGATTTGTAGAAGCCAACGGAAAGCTCTACACCTCCATTATTCCCATGGGTATGAGTCACTACGGAGTGAATACCTGGCCCGATAAGGTGTTGAGTCAGGATTATGTGGCAACCGGTACCGGCGGCTCAGGAAGCGGTAAGTATACTGCTGGACAGATTCCTTCTACCCAATATCCTGATAATGCTTATATTGCCATTTACAGCGGCAGCAACTTTGATGAAGAACCGGTTATTGCGACAACAGACAAGATTGGTTTTGCCTGCGGACGCATGCGTTCTCAGTACTATCAGACCATTTGGAGCGACGATGACGGAAACTTGTATGTATTTTCAGGAGGATATGGACGTACGGCTACCCAGCCTGCGGCCGATGCCAACTTAAAGGCAAAGGTACAAGGTACACTTCCTTCTGGTGTCGTGCGCATCCCTGCCGGAAGTACTGCCTTCGATGAGTATTATTGCAATCTGGAAACAATGAGCGGTGCGAGCGGCCATCCGTTGTTCCGCTGCTGGCACGTAGGTGGCGATTATTTCCTGCTCAATAATTACGGATGCAGCATTGAAGAAGTAGCCACACTAGGAACTAATGCACCTAAAAATGAACTGGTGATATTCAAAGCCAGCGAAAAGAAGCTGATTCCTATTACAGGATTGCCTGACATGAACCTGATTTCTTCTTTCGGAAATTCCCCTTATTTGGAAAATCAGTATTTTTACATCCCGGTACTGACTACCGAAGAAGGAGCCACTCCCACATTCTATAAAATCAATCCTCAAACAGGAGAGGCTGTAAAAGGACTGGAAGTGGAAGCCGATGAAATTACAACAGTAGGTAAAATTGCATTAACCCAACAATAACATTTAGAAATGAGAAAATTATTCGGGAAAATACACCTCTGGCTTTCTATTCCAGTGGGAATTATTCTTTCCATTATTTGTTTCTCGGGAGCTGCACTGGTATTCGAAAAGGAAATCACTCAGGCGTGTAACCCCCATCTATATAAGGTAAGCGTTCCAGAAGGGAACGCTGCCGTTCTTCCACCTTCACAACTGATTGCACGCATAAAGGAGCAGACCGCCGATTCACTCAAGCTAACCTCACTGCAATATTCAGGAAAAGCCGATGAGGCAGCTACGGTGACTTTCAAAAACGCAGGCAGAAAAAGCCTGAGTGTGAATCCGTACACGGGAGAAGTGAACGGATGGATAGAAGGAAACGCTTTTTTTCAAACCATGCGAAAACTGCATCGCTGGCTGCTGAACCCTCCACCGCAGAAAGGAGCTTCCTCTGTAGGGAAAATGATAGTCGGTATCTCCACCCTGCTGATGGTCGTGATTCTTATCAGTGGCCTTGTTATCTGGTGGCCTCGCACCCATAAAGCGTTAAATAACCGACTGAAAGTTTCCTTCCGCAAAGGATGGCGCCGTTTCTGGTATGACAGTCATGTGACGTTGGGCTTCTATTCTACCCTCTTCCTGCTGGTCATGGCACTTACCGGGCTCACCTGGTCGTTTGGCTGGTATCGTTCGTTTGCTTACGGACTTTTTTGGAGGAAACACTTCGAAGCAGGCCCCAAACTCACGGAACTTCCCTCCCCAAAAGGGAAAACGATGCACGTACCAAGAAAGGAGGTAAGAAACAAACCAATTATACGACTTGGGACAAAGCAATCCAAGAAGTACAGACAAAATACACCGACTATACTTCGCTCCGTATAGAAGAGAAGAAGATACAAGTTAGCCAGGGACAGCAATTACGCCGTACGGATACCCTGAAATTCAATCCGAAGAACGGAGAGATTACAGAAACCACAACCTATGCGGAAGTGCCTCGCGCACAAAAACTGAAAGGCTGGTTCTATGCCTTCCACACCGGAAGCTGGGGAGGTATCTATACAAAGGTACTCTATTTCCTGGCAGCTTTTATCGGAGGCGTACTTCCACTCAGCGGGTATTATTTATGGCTGAAGAAGAAACAAAGAGCTACAAGGTAAGTTTGGCCAAATAGTCATAATGACTGCCTTCCTTCACCAGCTCTGCTTTGAATCCATATTGAGAAGCATACAGACTCAGTGTGTTGAAATCCACATACAACCAGTCGAATGCTTCTCCTTTTTATTTGTTTATATTGCATCTGGAAATCCAGTTGACCGTAATAATCGCCCGCCAAATCAACGACAAAACTTCCGTCTTCCTCCTCAAACAGGTATCTCAAATCGCTTGAATCCATTAAGATACAACCACCAGGATTCAACAACAGCTTCATCCGCTGGAAGAAATCACCGAAATTCTCTACCCGTCCGATAATTCCCGAACCGTTCATCAGCATCAGAATGGTATCAAAACGTTCAACGAAATGCGTGTCGAACAGATTGACCAGACGGGCATCCAGTCCACGTGCCTGCATGACTTCTACCGACAGAGGAGAAATATCAATAGCCACAGACTCTTTTCCCATTTGCTTTAAAGCCAAGGAATGACAGCCGCTGCCTGCTCCTACATCTAAAATCTTTCCCTGAGCCATATCCAGTGCGGTTTGTTCCAGCAAGGGCATGTATTCATACGTACGGAATAATTCGCTCACTGGAATTTCATCTTCCTCAAACTGTGAAGAGAAAACTCTTAACTTTCCAGCCTTTCCATTCTTGAAGTAATCGTATATGGCAGCTCCCATCGGATCCTTTTCTGCCTGTAGCCATGTGGTCTTCATGATTCTTTGTCTCTGTAATTAAACGTGCACAAAAATACAAAATAAAATTCACAATGGTTATTTATTCATTATATTCATGCATTTTTCAGAATAAACACACAAAAAAGTAAGAATTTATGCATGATATTCAAAATATATCCGTATTTTTGCAGCCGTAAAAGAATAATTATACAATGAAGAACAAGAATAGCAGACTTGATTCAATCAAAATGATTATCTCCAGCAAGGAGATTGGAAGTCAGGACGAACTCTTGCAGGAGTTGACAAAAGAAGGATTCCAATTGACACAAGCCACTCTGTCGCGCGACTTGAAGCAACTGAAGGTAGCCAAAGCTGCCAGCATGAACGGGAACTATGTATATGTACTTCCCAACAATACCATGTACAAGCGCATGACAGAGCCGCAAAAAAGCCAGCGAAATGCTGCGTCACAACGGATTCATCTCCATTGAATTCTCCCACAACATCGCTGTGATCAAGACTCGCCCGGGATATGCCAGCAGTCTGGCATACGACATTGACATGCACAATTTCCATGAAATCATCGGTACCATTGCCGGCGACGACACCATCATGCTGGTGATTCGCGAAAATTGTACGCGTACAGAAGTCAAGCATGCTCTTGCCAACATTATACCGAATATAAACCAACTCTAACTGATAAGAATAAAAAATGGAACCTACTAAACAAATTGATGTAATGGTAGCCGACGCCTCACACGAGGTTTACGTTGACACAATATTGGACACGATTAGAGAAGCAGCCAAAGTTCGCGGTACGGGTATTGCCGAACGTACACACGAATACGTAGCTACCAAGATGAAAGAAGGAAAAGCCATCATCGCATTGTGCGGAGATGATTTTGCCGGATTTACTTACATCGAATCATGGGGAAACAAGCAGTACGTAGCTACTTCCGGACTGATTGTTCATCCGAAATACAGAGGATGCGGACTGGCTAAGCGTATCAAGCATGCCTCTTTTACTTTGGCTCGTCTGCGATGGCCGAAAGCCAAAATCTTCAGTCTGACTTCAGGAGCTGCGGTCATGAAAATGAATACAGAGCTGGGATACGTACCTGTCACTTTCAACGAGTTGACCGACGATGACTCATTCTGGAAAGGATGTGAGGGATGTATCAACCACGAAATCCTGATGGCGAAAAACCGTAAATTCTGTATCTGCACAGCCATGCTTTATGATCCGGCTTTGCACACAGACGATAAAATAAACAATTTCTAAATACAAAAATAATCTCAAGCGAGGTTTTCCCCTGAACTCATACAGGCGAAAAGCTTCACGATATAAAGATAAGCACCATGGAAGAAAAGAAAAAAGTTGTCGTTGCTTTCAGCGGCGGATTGGACACTTCCTTTACCGTAATGTATCTGGCAAAGGAAAAAGGATATGAAGTATATGCAGCATGCGCCAATACCGGTGGTTTCAGCCCGGAACAGTTAAAAAAGAACGAAGAAAATGCGTATAAACTGGGAGCTGTGAAATATGTGACTCTTGACGTAACACAGGAATACTACGAAAAGAGCCTGAAATACATGGTATTCGGAAATGTACTGCGTAACGGTACTTACCCTATTTCTGTAAGTTCTGAACGTATCTTCCAGGCATTGGCCATCGCCCGTTATGCCAACGAAATCGGAGCTCATGCCATTGCTCACGGTTCTACTGGTGCCGGCAACGACCAGGTGCGTTTTGACATGACTTTCCTGGTAATGGCTCCGGGAGTGGAAATCATTACCCTGACACGTGACATGGCGTTGAGCCGTGAATATGAAATCAATTACCTGAAGGAAAATGGTTTTGAGGCAGATTTCACTAAACTGAAATACTCATACAACGTAGGTATCTGGGGAACTTCTATCTGCGGTGGTGAAATTCTGGATTCTGCACAGGGATTGCCGGAAAGTGCTTACTTGAAACAGGTAACCAAAACTGGCAGCGAACAACTGAAACTGGAATTCAAGAAAGGTGAGTTGTATGCCGTAAACGGTGAAGTGTTCGACGACAAGATTAAAGCCATCCAGAAAGTAGAAGAGATTGGTGCAGCCTACGGTATCGGTCGTGATATGCATGTGGGTGATACGATCATCGGTATCAAAGGCCGTGTAGGATTCGAAGCTGCTGCTCCGATGCTGATTATCGGCGCTCACCGCTTCCTGGAAAAATACACCCTGAGTAAATGGCAGCAATACTGGAAAGACCAGGTAGCCAACTGGTACGGCATGTTCCTTCACGAAAGCCA
>ENA-OQBP01000026-OQBP01000026.1-human-gut-metagenome-genome-assembly--contig:-NODE-26-length-14497-cov-1.014335_pt1 | contig 14497 bp, 9 predicted proteins | sample MGYA00242751_ERZ504561 | MGnify/ENA primary metagenome ERZ504561 (study PRJEB26092, sample SAMD00036245) | human gut metagenome | host: Homo sapiens | study: EMG produced TPA metagenomics assembly of the...
CCCTCCCACATATCAAATCCAGCCTTTGTACTGATCAGAAGTTCATCTCTGTACATACCAAGTTCTTCTTTCAGAATCTTGCCAAAATTCTTCTCCGCACTTCCGTAAGCCGGTCCGTAATTATTTGCCAGATCGAAGTGTACGATTCCATTATCAAATGCTGTGAGAAGGATTTCCTTCATATTCTCATAGACGCCTGTATCTCCAAAATTGTGCCACAATCCAAGTGAAATTGCCGGGAGCTTTAATCCACTCTTTCCGCAACGTACATAAGCCATTTTCTCATATCTGTCATTTGCTGCCTGATACATGTTTCTCTTCCTCTCTTTCGTAACGTAAAACAGGTGATAAAATAGTTCTGTATCTATTCTACCACCTGTTTTCATTATTTTAAATAAAATTTCTCTTTACTCCTCAGAGAACTGATCCTTTCCTGCGGAGCACAGCGGACATTCAAAATCTTCCGGTACATCTTCCCACTTTGTTCCCGGTGCAATGCCGCCTTCCGGATATCCCTGCTCCTCATCATATTCCCATCCGCATAAATCACATACATATTTCATAATTCCATATCTCCTTTTCTTTTCATCTTCATTTTATCGTACCCGCTTGTCAAACACCACGATGTCAACAGAAAGAGCTGCAAAAAAAATATGTAACGGCACAGACAGTTTCATCTGTGCCATGTGCAGTAGAAATCCCGCACATTTGCGCTGTCAGCGAATACCAGAAAGCCTCTTCAGGATCAGCTTCTGCATCTCCCAGAGTTCATCCAGCCGCTTCTGCAAATCCCGGATACCTCCGCATAGATGCTTCCGGATTCATTGGCGCGTTTTGCGTACTGGTTCAGGTTGTTGCTGCATCGGCGAAGAAGGGTGGATACCTGCGCCACATCTGACAAATCAAGATTTACGCAGTACCCGTCCATTGCCATTTTTCTCATATAGGCACCGGTATTGCGAATCCCCAATTCCTTCTGCTTTTCACGAATCCTCGCCAGCTCTTCCGGGTTTACCCGGACATTGATCCAGTGTTCCCGAACACTCATAGTGCCACCTCCTCATCATCCCGATGTGTCATCGGCGGAATGCGCCCTGCACGGTCACGCAGCTCTGCCAGGACAGACGGCTTTTCTGTTGTATTCTCACGGTCAGGATCATCATTTCCACGGTCATCCATATTCAGAAGTGCGTCCAGTTCTGCCAGTCTTGCGCTCTTCTCTGCCAGTTCTGCCTCCTGGGGAAACGGCTTTCCAAGCTCTGCCTGCGCCGCTTCCTGTTGGCTCCTAAGATTGTCCAGCTGCTGTTCCGCTTTTTCCAGCCTTGCAGGAATCCCAGCAAGAGCATTGTCCAGACGCTGGATATTGCCCGCAGCACTGGTGCCGATGGGTACCCGGTGGGTCATCTCGCCTTTCAGCAACACCTGATACTCTTTCTGGAAGCTGTCAAATGCCAGTTCCATCTTGAAACCACGGTAACTGCCAAGCGGCACCGGCTCCAGACTCTGATTGGCTTTACAGATTGCGAGGATTGCTTCACCGGCCTCGGCTTTTTCAGTAAATCGCGCGCCATTCACCTCCATGCCGCAGAACCCCTCTTCCGGCAGTGGATGTGCCGCCACCGTCCGGATATCCGACTGAAAGCCCTTGATGAACCCCTGCGTTTTCTCAATCTCCGCAGGAAAATATTTCATCAGCTTATCCTCCAATCGGTACTGCTGACTCTGATGGTCTGCCTTCAATACTTTCAGCCTTGCAACATCTACATCCAAGTCCATTTTTTCCTTGATCTGCGGGTCTCCTGCACAAAGTGCCTTGATCTCCGCATAGGAAAGTGCCTGCTCATCCACATCATCACAGGAACGAACCGGAGATTTGCTGGTCATGATCTGACTGATAAACTTCTGCTTATTCTCCAGTGTCTGATAGAGGTAGGCATCAAAGGTTCCTTCCGTCACATACTGATAAACCTGCACCTCTTTATTTCGGTTTCCCTGACGGATGATACGGCCATTTCGCTGGGTCATGTCCGCAGGCCGCCAGCCCACATCCAGATGATGCACAGCCACCAGCCTGTCCTGCACGTTCGTGCCTGCGCCCATCTTCTGTGTCGAACCTAACAACACCCGCACCTGTCCGGTACGGACTTTGGCAAACAAATCCTTCTTTTTTGCCTCGGTATCAGCATCATGGATAAATGCGATTTCTTCTTCTGGTACGCCGGACTGGATGAGTTTGGCACGGATGTCCTCATAGACATTGAAGGTTCCATCGTTCTTCGGCGTGCTGAGGTCGCAGAACAGTAACTGGGTCAGCTTATCCGACTGTCCTTCCTCATAAATCCGAAGCACATTCCGCACACAGGCGTTGAGCTTGCTGTTGGGGTCATCCGGAAGGAGCGGATTCATCAGCCGCTGATCCAGCCCCAGCTTTCTGCCATCAGATGTGATTTTCAGCATATTATCGACCGATGGGTCTACCACACCGGAATGCACAGCCGCCGCCCGTTCCGAAAGCTCCGCCACCATCGCCTGCTGATGCTCTGAAGGCTGCACCACCACGGTTTCAAACTTTGCCTCCGGCACCGGCAGATGCAGCTGATCGGAAGTCTTGATATCTGCCACTTCCTTGAACATATTCATCAGCTCCGGCAGGTTGAAGAATTTTGCAAATCTTGTTCTTGCCCGGTATCCGGTTCCTTCCGGTGCCAGCTCAATGGCCGTGGTGGTCTCACCAAAGGTAGAAGCCCAGCTGTCGAAATGGGTCAGCCCTTTTTGCTGTAACGTGCCATACTGGAGATACCGCATCATGGTATAAAGCTCCGTCATGCTGTTGCTGACCGGGGTGCCGGTCGCAAAAATGATGCCGCGCCCGCCAGTCAGCTCGTCCATATACTGGCACTTCATAAACATATCCGAAGATTTCTGCGCTTCCGATGTGGACAAGCCCGCGACATTGCGCATTTTTTGTGTAGAGGAACAGGTTCTTAAACGCGTGTGCCTCGTCTACAAACAGCCGGTCTACGCCCAGCTGCTCAAAGGTAATCACATCGTCCTTTCGGTCGGTTGCCCGGAGTTTCTCCAATCTCGCCTCCAATCCTTTCCGGGTCTTTTCCATCTGTTTGATGGAGAAACGTTCGCCATTCTGGGATTTCATCTCAGCAATGGCGTTTTCGATTTCATCAATCTGGGCAGCCAAAATTCGCTCCTGCCGTTCTGCGGACACCGGGATTTTCTCAAACTGGGAATGCCCGATGATGACCGCATCGTAATCACCAGTGGCAATTCGTGCGCAGAACTTCTTTCTGCGAGCGGTTTCAAAGTCCTTTTTGCTTGCCACCAGCAGTTTTGCACTCGGATACAGGCGCAAGAACTCGTTTGCCCACTGAAGGGTCAAATGATTCGGAACGACAAACATGGATTTCTGGCACAGTCCCAGCCGTTTTGCCTCCATAGCAGAAGCGGCCATCTCGAAGGTCTTACCGGCCCCTACCTCGTGGGCCAGCAGCGTATTGCCGCCGTACAGCACATGAGCAATGGCATTCTGCTGGTGTTCCCGCAGCCGGATCTCCGGATTCATGCCGCCAAAGCGGATGTGGGAGCCATCGTACTCACGGGGACGAGTACTGTTGAACAGCTCGTTATACTTTTCCACAAGTTCCGCACGGCGATAAGGGTCTTTCCACACCCAGTTCTGGAACGCATCCTTAATGGCCTGCTGTTTCTGCTGAGCAAGGGTGGTCTCCTTTTTATTCAGAACCCGCTTCTGCTTACCGTCTGCATCCTCCACGGTATCGTAGATACGGATATCCCGCAGATTCAGCGTATCCTCCAGAATCCGGTAGGCGTTGGCACGGCTGGTGCCGTAGGTCATATAGGCATGGACATCATTCCGGCTCGGTGTACTCTTGCCGGTGATCTGCCACTCTGCCGTCATGGGAGAGAATTTCACTTCGATGTTCCGGCGCAGGTAAAACGGCGGTTCAAAGGTTTCTTCCATAAACTGCTGGATATAATCCCGATTGACCCATGTAGCACCAAGGCGCACATCAATCTCCGATGCATCCAGGTCTTTCGGCTGCGCCTTTCTCAGATATTCCGTATTTACCGCAAAGGCATGGTCAGAGGCCGCAGCCAGTTCTGCCACGCGGAGCTTTTCCCGGACATTGCCAGACAGATATTCATCAGCCGTCACCCAGCCGGTTTCCTCGCCGCCCTGCGTCATCGGGTCTTTGAAAATGACGCCATGCAGTTCCTGCCGGATTTTTTCATATTCTCCCGGTGTACCTAAAAGCTCCGACATATAGGGCAAATCCACTCTGCCGCGCTCTCCGATAGAGATTGCCAGAGCTTCTGCCGGAGTATCTACGCTGGTAACAGCCCGTTCCGGTCGAATCGTCCGTTTGGTGAACATATCTGCCTTGGATTCCAGCCTGCCGTTTTCATCCACATTTTCCAGAGAGCAGAGCAGATAATAAGACGAATCTTCCGAAAAAGCCTGTGCATTTGCACGGGAATTGATAAGCCCATACTGATCGGCGAATCGGTCATAGGCTACATTCAGTTCCCGCTGTTTCTGGGCAATCGCGTCCTCCGGATAATCGTTCAGCTGGTAGTCAATCAGTTCCTGCACGATGGTGCGAAGCTCCACCATGCCCTTGATCCTGCCGGTGGCCGTCGCAGAAAGGTCAGCTTTCCGCATGATGCTGTTCTCACGGAAGTAGACATCCCCATCCACTACTGCATAGGAGAAGTTCTTTACATTGGGGTCTGCCGGAATGGTTTCGCCCTGCAAGGACAGTTCTTCCTCCGGTGCCAGCTCCTGCGCTTCATAGTGGCCGCCGATATGCTGCACAGCCTCATGCAGCTGGTCTCCCAGATCTGCATCCGGAATCGGAATGACTGTACATTCTTCCTTGCCGTACTGGGTGCTTTCCGTTGTAATCTCACCCAGCACCATTTCCGGGTGGTCAACAAAGTAGCTGTTAAGGGTAATGCCCTCCGAAGTCAGCCCCAGATGCACCCAATCCGGTTCGATATCAATGGGATGGTCTCTCTTTTGTCAGGAAAATGATATCCGACACTACATCTGTACCGGCATTGGCACGGAATGCGTTATTGGGAAGTCGGATGGCTCCCAGCAGTTCTGCCCGCTGCGCCAGATACTTTCGTGCGTCCGGATTCTTGGAATCCATCGTATAGCGGCTGGTAACAAAGGCCACGATGCCACCGGGACGAACCTGATCCAATGCCTTGCAAAGAAATAGTTGTGGATAGAAAAACCGAGCTTATCATAGGGTTTATCGCTGACACGGTAGTTGCCAAATGGCACATTGCCCACGGCCAGATCATAGAAATCGCGGCGGTCGGTGGTTTCAAAACCTGCCACCTTGATTTCTGCCTGCGGATACAGCTTCTGCGCAATACGCCCTGTGATGGAATCCAGTTCCACACCATACAGTCTGCTTCCCAGCATGGAATCCGGCAGCATACCGAAGAAGTTGCCGACACCCATCGACGGTTCCAGAATATTGCCTTTCTCAAATCCCATACCGTCCAAAGCTTCATAGATTGCACGGATCACGGTAGGGCTGGTGTAGTGCGCATTCAGAGTCGAAGCCCTTGCTGCGGCATATTCTTCTTCCGTAAGAGCTGCTTTCAGCTCCTTATATTCGCCTGTCCAGGCAGTTTTCTCTGCGTCAAAGGCATCTGCCAGCCCGCCCCAGCCGACATAATTGGCCAGCGTTTCCTGTTCCTCCGGTGTCGCATCCCTGTGCTGGTTTTCCAAGGTTTTCAGCATATAGATGGCATCCATGTTGGCACGGAATTTCTGCTTTGGGCTGCCTTCACCGAGATGAAAGCTGTTGATGCGGTAGTTTTCTGCATGAGTGCTCTCCGGTTCTGTCTCCGGGATAGTCAAATGCTGTTCTTCACTTTGCTTTTCTCTGCCGGGATTCAGATCAACCACCAGATTATGCAGGTGAACATTTTCCTCATGCCCCAAAAGTCTTGCCAGATTTTCTTTGCTTTCCGAGCGGAAGATCGGATACACGGAATCCGGGTCCCGAAGCTCCACATCGAAAAGCCCGACTTTTTCAATCGTAAATGCCTTTCCGTCCAGATACAGCGTATCACCGACACGATAATCCGGCTGCACCGGAGCTGCCGGTTCTGGCTGCACAGTCGCAGGCTCTTTTTCAGCCTCCATATTCCTGCCGCAAATCTCCTGCAACGCCTCTGACGCACTCACATAATCGGCAAATGTCTGCACTTTTCCGTCCGAATATCCGTAATACTCTTCTTTAACATAATCCCAGATGGCAAACGCATCCTTAGAATCCGGGAAATTCTCGCCGGTCATCGTGACCACAAATCGTTCATTCGGTGCATAGCCTGACTCTCTGGCAAGTTCTCTGGCGTGTTCCTGCATTTCCAGCACCAGAGGATCTGCCTCTGCGTGAACCGATTCCGGTGCTTCTTCGGATTCCACATCCGGGAATGGAATGTCCTGCTGCAAATTCTGTTTACTCTGCTCAACATAGAGCCAGTCTTTGGCCTCCCGTTCCTGGACTTTTTTAATCAGTTGCTGACGGTAGGTCTCTGCCTCCCATTCGCTGGTAAACTCTTCGCTGACACCATCCGGCTCTACATGAATGCCGTCCTGAATATCATCCCAGACCGCATAGCCATCGTCTGTCTCCATCACGGTAAAACGCTGGGGTGCCGCCAGTTCACTCCGGGCATAGACATCCGCAGCCGTATTCAGCATGTTGTCCACATGCTCATTTCCGGTATCGTAGTGTTCCGGTGGCGTTGGAGGAAAGACATGGGCAGCAGTCGGCATAGGAAGCGGCGCGCCGTATTCCTGCTCCAGCTTTCGATACTCTTCCATTTCCAGAGCAGTCAGGTACTGACCATTTTCCACAAGCCGGTCTAACCGCTTATCCACCGCCGACCATGTGAGGCGTACTTCCCGGTCATGACCATAATTGCGAAGCAGAATGCCTTTCCCGTCATAATCCGCAAAACCGCGACTGCCATCCATAAAGGTATAACTGTGACCACCGATACCATATTCCGCTTTCAGAAATGCAGCTCGTTCTTTTGCGTCCCCTTGCTGCTGATACAGCGCATAAATACGGATTTTTCCGCCCTCAAAATTAGAACCTGTCCGCAGCATCCGGTCGATTTCATCCTCAGAAATAACAAAAGCGGAGGGCTTTTCGCTCTCCGCTTCTTTGGCTGCATTTTCTGCCGCCGCATCAATTTTCTGAATCTGCTCTGCTTCGGACTGAAACAGACTCATGAAGTTTAACTGTTGATAAGTTCCGTCAGAATGACTTCCTCTGCCTGCGCTTTCAGCATGTTCATGTGCTGCACCCAGGCCATCTGGTTCGATTTCTTGTCCGGTGCCGGATTCGCTTTCAGAAGTTCCGCCATCATCTGCTCCATCCGTGCGGTCGCGGTCTCCTGAATCTCCCACAGGTGCGGGTACAGTTTCTCGGTCAGGATCAGGTGATTGTACAGCAGCGTGTTGTTCTCCTGCAGGAATGCTCTGCGCATCCTCCCGTACTTGCCCAGGGGCTTCTGTTCCTGCACCGACAACTGGATGTCCGGAATCAGGTAATCGCCGTTCTTCGTGTAATTCAACTCCATCATAGTTTTGGCTCCTTTCTGCCTGCTTGTCTCTTTCATAGGTTCGGATCGTGCGTTCAATTTCCCGGAAGATCTGGCTGGACATTTCGCTGACCGCAGTTCCCAGCACATTGGCGGCAGCCTGCGTATTAAAATCAAAGATGTCCAGAAAATCCTCGTGTTCAAAATAGTCATCTGCATTGCCCACCGTCCGGGTAAAGACGGAATATGCGATGCTGACAGCGACAGCTCTCTTAAAGGAAGCTCCGATGTTGAGTTCATCATATCCTTCCAGATAGGAATCTGCAACGATGTCACTAATCTGCCTGCGGTTTTCCTCCCAGTAATCCCTTGCAAGGCGTTCTGCCGCTTCCATGATATGATTCTCCAGAGACCCGGCACCGGCAGGAACATCGAATGCAGCATCCAGTGCCCGAATGATTGGCTGCTCATGCTCCGTATTCATTTTCCAGAGCTGTACCGGACGGGAATTCTTCCGTTCTCCGGTATCTGCCACATCAAATACATACCGCAGTTTCGGCTGCTCGCCGCGCATATCCAAAAGAGCAATGCCCTTGGAGCCACGCTTTACATAGCGATTCATCCGGTCATTCCAGAGATCGTACTCTGCACAGGCCGTTGCTTCTGGTCTCTGCTTATAGATCATCAGCTGCTCCGCAAAGGGATACTTATAAAGCCGCGCGGATGTGGTCAGAAACGCTGTCCACTGTTCTTTGCTGCCAGTGATCTGTGCCGCAGCTTCCTGTGCCATCTGCATATAATAAGCCGTTTTCGTCATCATCTGTCTTTTTCCTCCTCTCCTTTATTCGTCCGGATACAAATCCAGTGCCTCATATTCTGCATCCGTCATCTCTGCCAGTTTCGCAAGCAGCGAGGCCGTCCACCTGCGCAGATTCCTGTCCCTGCCCGTCAGACTTTTCTGCATCTTTTGAAGCTCTGCAATCAGCCCTATCCGTGTGCCAGGGCTGTAAAGCATCATGAGCATCCATTCGTCATCCGTAAAACGCATTTATAACTCCTTTTCTTCGCAGCACCTGCGAGGCGATGCAGGCGGCACCGCCTCCTGCTTTTCCTTCAGCTGATCCAGAACCGATGCTTTCTCCGTCGGTTCTTCCTTCTTTCCGTTATTGATTACGCCGTCAATCATACCGTAATCGTCTTCCATTGCCATTTCAGCGGCTTTCAGGTAATTCTCCGGTTTCAAAAATCCGGGTAGTTCCTGGAAGCCGATGGAATCCACATAGTGACAGCTTACAGCACCATTCTGCCGTAAAGCCACGATGTCAGACACAGAAAGACTATGCCCAGTAAAATCATCAGGACGGGAAACATTGAATTTCGCATACAGTTCCTCCAACATCGTATTCTGATCCTTGTAGGGAAGAAGCGGAGCCGTATAAACCACCTCATAATGGTCAATATCCGGTTCCAGCCCCATCCGTTCCAGTTCGCGCATAGACGAAAAGCGTTCATATACCGTATCCTCGCTGCGGCGAAGCTGCAAAATCGCATCTGGTCGGTAGTACTGTCGAGAAATGCCATCATTCTTTCGTCCGGTGCCTGCGTTCCATGCACTTCATCCCATTTTTCAATTCTTGCCATCGTTCATTTCTCCCTTCTCCATAAACGGCAGGCCGTTTTCCTTTGCTTCCTGCCGCTGCTGTTCCCGCCGCTTTTCACTATAAGGCGGTCGGATACCGACGCAGCGTTTCGGAATCGTATAAGTGACCGACCCATGCTCCCGGTGCTCCAAAATAAACTGCTCCGGATACTGTTTTCGCAGTTCCCGAAGCTTCTTAATCAGGCGGCTGTCATGGGTATAAATGCTGGCGGTTTCCAGTTCATTATCAAAATTGATGACGGTTTCCTGCTCTGCCTTCGTAAGCTTGTATTTCATCGCTCTGTCCTCCTTCGCCTTGGCAGCTTTCACCGGCGTATCCGTTCTGGAAGACAAATCCGAGAGTTTACCCAGCACAGATTCCCGTCTGCTGTTTTCCGCTTCCTCTGCACGATCACAAAGTTCATCATAGTCAATCCGCGTCATGGTGCGGCCACCGAACCCATAATCCGAAAGAATCTGGTCTCTGGCTGCATTCATGCTGATTTCCGGGTTGTCGATCTGTCCACCGTCAATTTCCGTAAAGTCCTTATGATATAAGGTATAGTCGTAACCGTCCTCACAGGTCTGAATGGCAAGAAAGCCCTTGCTTCCCAAATCCCATGCACTGCGTTCTTCCGTAATCAGCGGCTCCGGGCGGCATGTACCACCGCCGCGTTCCAGCATTTCTGCCAGCTGACAGATGTGCAAAACATCATACCCCAGGCGCAAATGATATTCGTCCATATATTCGCAGCGAGCTGAGAACTTCCGGTTCGGATACTCGATCTCCACTGCACTGCCATCCGGAATTTTGAACCGATCCTCGTAGTTGCTGGTGATAAACCGGATATTTTTTGCATTCTCCAGCTCAGGATCAGCCTTTTTCATCTGCCAGAGAACCTTTCTGCCGCCGCGTACCTGCTCCAGCATCTCCGGAGCTACCGGCGCAACGGCAAGACCGTCAAGCTGGGGAATCTTCTGAAGTGCTACCACCCTTGCGCTTTCTTCCAGCGTAGAAGACGGCTGTTTATCCAACACATCCCAGCCAATGTGTCCCTCGGTGGTCTGCACCTTGCTGTCCATATCAAAGCAATGGAATTCCACGCCGTCCTGCTTTTCCTGCAAGGAAAGCAGCGCAGCATTATCCACCAAATAAGCTGCATTCATCATTTTCATGCTCATTTTTTACCTCCAAACTCCAGCTTAAATGCTGCTGCACCGTCCTCGCCGGCCTCTACACGAACGGTTGTGTCATAGTAACGTCCAGACTTCCTGGAATAGCAATGGGTAAGCCGTGCTTTTCCCTGATTTACCAGTTGCTTTGCCAGTTCCTCTGTCATCTGTTTTCCCAGTGTCTGAAAGAACCTGTTTTCCTTCCAGAGCGCAAATCTACAGCCCTTATCCCTGCAAAACCATCCCTTTGCCGTTTCGCAGACATCACCGCCGCAGGCGGGGCAGGAACCAATGACTTTGCGTTCCGGCTGCATCAGAACATCGGCACCTTTCACAGCCTCGTAGGTTTTTACAAGTCCGCTGACCATGCTGCTGATTTCTCCCATAAAGGCATCGCTGTCGTACTCGCCATGTTCTATTTTCAGCAGTTTTTCCTCCCAGTCTGCCGTCATGGATGGGGACTGAATCTGTTCCGGCACCACCGTCACCAGCGCATTTCCCTTGTCCGTAGAGCAAAGGTATTTCGTCTTCTTATCGCCCCTGCGCTCGATAAACCCTTTCTGTACCAGTTTTTCGATGATGGCAGCGCGTGTGGCTGGTGTGCCGATGCCTTTTCGCTCTACACCAGCCGGGAATTCATCCGAACTGGCACTCTCCATCGCTGAAAGCAGAAGATCTTCGGTAAATCTCTTAGGTGGGCTGGTCTTGCCCTCTTTCAGATCGACACCGGCAAGTTCCAATGTCATGCCTTCCGAAAGCTCCGGAAGATCACCCGCCTCCGCATTCTTCTCAGCATCTTCAACCGGCTTTCCTGCATATTGCCTCCAGCCCATATCCGTGACTGTTTTGCCTTTTGTACGGAACTTCTGACCGGCGCATTCTGTTTCCACTATGGTTTCTGCATAGCGATAAGGTGTTCCGACTGCACAAATCAGCCGCACCGCCAGCATGGTAAGAATCGCCTGTTCTCCACTGGGAAGAGAGGAAATGTCATAACCCGCCGCTGTTTTTGTAGGGATTATGGCATGGTGATCGGTGACTTTCTTGGAATTGATGACCTGTGCTGCATTCACCGGTGCCGGTGCATCTGGCTGAATCTGAAAGCTCTGCTGAATCACGGAAACAAGTTCCGGCACAAGCGGTGCCATATCATCCGTCAGATACCGGCTGTCGGTACGGGGATAGGTCACGAGTTTCTTCTCGTACAGAGCCTGCGTGTAATCCAAGGTCTGCTGGGCAGTGAATCCCAGCTGCCGGTTTGCTTCTCTCTGAAGCGATGTCAGATCAAACAAGGCCGGGGGCTTCTCTGATTTTTCTTTCTGCTCCACCTTAGTAATGATGGCACTACCTGCCTGACAGCACTCTGCCACCAGTTTTTCTGCTTCTGCTTTTTCTTTCATCCGCTCACCACTTGCTTGAAAATCCCGGAATTTCAATTCTGCCGAGTAGAACGGCTCTGGCTTAAAAGCCCGGATTGCTGCATCCCGCATGACCACCATCGCAAGCGTTGGTGTCATCACGCGCCCCACATTCAGGGTCTGCCCATACAGACATGAAAAAAGCCGGGTGGCGTTGATTCCGACAATCCAGTCGGCACGCTCCCGGCATAAAGCCGCCTCATATAAGGCATCATATTCTGTTCCCGGTCTGAGCTTCTGAAATCCTTCCCTGATCGCACTGTCCTCCATCGAGGAGATCCAAAGGCGTTCCACCGGCTTTTTGCAGCCGCACTGATGGTAAACCAGTCGGAAAATCAGTTCTCCCTCGCGCCCTGCGTCGGTTGCACAGATCAGACTCTCCACATCTTTCCGCTGCATGAGCTTTTTCAGGATTCCAAACTGCTTTTTCGTGCTGGCGGACACCTGATACTGCCAATGTTCTGGCAAAATTGGAAGATCATCATACTTCCACCTGCATACTTTTCATCGTAGGCTCCGGCTGGGAGAGTTCCACCAGATGCCCACACACCAACTGACAAGGTAGCCATTGCCCTCCATATAACCGTCCCCGCGCTGATTTGCCCCGATTACTTTCGAGAGACTCATGGCAACCGAGGGCTTTTCCGATAATACAAGCTTCATTCGATACTGCTCCTTTCGCAAAAAAATTAGCAGCCAGGCACCGAAGCGCATGACTGCTATGTAAGGAACGGTATTCTGTTTTAGGTCTACAAACTGAAAGTTGTTAGTCGCTATCTTGTTTGCGGTTAAATTCAAAAACGACAGGTTCAAATTCAACTAAATGCTTATCTTGGGTGTTAGTTCCTTTAGGGTTCTCTATGCCGGTAACTTCATAGTATTCATCACTGTATTGTATTTTACTACCATCAAAATCTTTTTGAATGGATTTGACATATTCAAACGGATTTTCTATTGGTAACAAACTTAATGCCCGCTGTAGCTGTTGTGCCGCTGTCCTCTGCTCATCGGTCAGTATTTTTTCTTCGTTTGCCATGTGTTCTTCAAATTTATTTTTATCCATCCAAACGATTTGCTCCAATGGGTTAGCAGTACCACAAGCCAAGATTAAACGGATAAAATCTTCAAAATTTGCCGCTAATGGATATACATTTTGGTCTACACAACTTTCTGGATTGCAGGCAAATACCATTTCTCCATATTCCGGCAAAAAGCAATACAGAATACATCCTTCAAATCCGATTGGCTTTGCGTTGACGGGATAGCAAAAATACGGGTCTGCAATATCTCCATATTCTAAACCTAAAAGTCCCTTATCTATGGGAAGTGCCATATACTTTTCGTAAATCGTTTCCATTGATGTGCCTCCACAAAATTCCGATTTGTCACTTTGTCTATGCTACAAATTATATCACATCGGTTTTTGAGAATCAATGTACGCAAGGGCAACCCGAAGTTCCTAAAGATTACTCTATAAAAACAACAGCCACACACCGTAATGCATGACTGCTATGTAAAAAGTTCGGAAAGAATTTTTGCAACCTGATACAATTTTCTGTTCTACAATCTCCGTCATAATAAAAATATCTCCATCATTTCAAAAGAGAATGACGGAGATATTTCGCCCTGCTTATTCTTGTAGTAACCAATCGGCTATATCGTGAATTTCGATTCCTTCATAGCTATATTGGGGATGTTTGGTTCTGGCAATAATCATTTTCGGATAAGCATCTCGAATCTGAAGCAGAGGAGAGCATTCTCTCTCAAATGTTTCCTGCCCGGAAATGTTGTCGCTGACCTGAATATAAATCTTCTCGCTGCCTCTCTGAGCAACAAAGTCGATTTCCTTTTGATAGAGCTTGCCGACATAGACATCATATCCACGGCGAAGAAGCTCGATGCAAACGATGTTTTCATATACTCTGCCATAATCCATATTTCTGCTTCCCAGTATTGCATATCGAATACCGCTGTCACACAAATAGAACTTTTCAGAGCTTTCAAGGTATTTCTTGCCTCGGATGTCGTATCTCTTAATATCATAAAATACAAAAGCATTGCACAAATACTTAATGTACTTGCCGACGGTTACATGATTGGTTGGAGTCTCATTTGCTGTCAGAAGCTGACTGACCTTATTAGGAGAAGTCAGGTTGCTGATATTATCCATAAGGAACTCGCTCAGACGTTGTAAAACCAAAGTGTCCGGGAGAGCATATTTCTGCACCAAATCCCTTGTAACAATAGTTTCGTAGACCTCTTTGATATAGTTTGTTCTGTCTTTTTCAGTTCTGTAAGCGTAAGAACCTGCTAAACCGCCTTTGATTGTGTAATCATCAAAGAGTTTATCTTTATCACTAACATCATCATAATATTGGCAATATTCCTGGAAACTGAAAGGAAACACATGAATTTCAATATAGCGTCCGGTAAACAGAGTTGCCAGATCTGCACTCAACAGGAAAGCATTAGAGCCTGTTACATAGATGTCGTATTTTCCCTTAGAGTACAGGCTATTGATTGCCAACTCAAACTTGGGACACATCTGAACCTCGTCTACAAACAGGTAGTTCGTTTTTCCTTCCTGATAATGTTCTTCCACATAGGCGTGTAAGGCATGGTATTCCTTGATTTCTTCATACGCCAAATCCAT
>ENA-OQBP01000027-OQBP01000027.1-human-gut-metagenome-genome-assembly--contig:-NODE-27-length-14428-cov-1.201524_pt1 | contig 14428 bp, 16 predicted proteins | sample MGYA00242751_ERZ504561 | MGnify/ENA primary metagenome ERZ504561 (study PRJEB26092, sample SAMD00036245) | human gut metagenome | host: Homo sapiens | study: EMG produced TPA metagenomics assembly of...
GTCGTGGAGATATTCACGGATATATCATTTCAGTCCTTTGCGCCAAGTCTTACAAAAGAGACGAGTACGCGAATGGAAAAAATCAATTCTTACCTTCAACGACCTCCCCGAGGTTGTCGCTCAGCTTCGAGACGAAGTGATGAGCCTGAAAAGCCTGCTCGCCGAGCAGTGCAGTGTGAACAATGCCAAAACGGTGGACACCCACGTGCCCATGTCTGTGGACGAGGCAGCAGAGTATTTAGGTATCCCTAAGGGTACGCTCTACATGAAACTGTCAGAAGGGACAATCCCTGCCACCAAGCCCGGCAAACGCTATTGCCTTTACCGTGACGAACTGGACAAGTGGCTGGAAACCGCCCGAAAGAATCCCATACCGTTGTCAGACGAGGAACTGAACAAGTCCTTATCCTCTTCCCACCGTCGCAAGCCCAACCCACGTAACTGGTGAATGATATGGAAGAGGATAAGAACTATATCAACCTGATACGTGGCGACCTCACAAAAGCATCCCAAGCGCATAACGGTATGCCCGACAGTGTAGGCATGATGAATATCAAGACGGCAAACCAAACCATTCTTGAAGCATCGTTATTGCCTACGCCCCGTGCGCTGTGGGACAGCTTTTGGTACGAGGGGGAACTCTCCTGCTTGTTTGCCGATTCCAACGTGGGCAAGTCCATCCTTGCCGTGCAGATAGCCGACCGCATCGCCCGAACCGACAATGTGCTGTATCTGGACTTTGAACTGTCCGAAAAGCAGTTCCAGCTCCGCTATACCAACGAGCATGGAGAGCTCTACACCTTTCCCGACAAACTCTATCGGGTGTCTATTGACTGCAACCAGCTTTTGGATGCCAACTTTGAGGAAGCTATCATAGGCGGCATTGAACAGATGGCTGTGCAGACCGACTGCAAGATTTTCATCATTGACAATCTTACCTACCTGTGTTGCGCCATGGAGAAAGGCGATGCCGCAGGACGCTGATGATTCAAGCTGAACAATCTCAAAAAGAAATATGCGCTCTCTATCCTTGTCCTAGCACATACGCCCAAACGCTCTTTGGATTGTCCCATCACATCCAACGACCTTGCCGGAAGCAAACGGCTCTACAATTTCTTTGACAGCGTGTTCACCATTGGAAAAAGTGCCCAAGACGGAGGGCTTCGCTATGTGAAGCAGCTTAAAGTGCGCTATGGCACGTTCTCTCATGATGCGGATAATGTAATCGTTTACGAGATTGACAAGGTGGATGCTTTCTTGCAGTTCGTGTTCAGGGGCTATTCCACGGAAAAGGAACACTTGAAAAAATTGGGCGACAATGAATCAAGCCAAAGGGATTGCCAAATTCTGCAACTCTCCCAATCGGGCAAGTCCGTCAGGGAGATAGCCTCACAGGTGAATTGTGGCAAGTCCACCGTAAACCGTATCATCCAGCGCCAGCAAAGAGAGTAAAACGCAGGTGTCCCAAGTGTCCCACTGTCCCAACCCTTAGAGTGTGGGACAATGGGACAGGATGGGACAGCCGACAATCAACCATCAAAAACGGACTAAGCTATGGGCAATTATTCATTACAGAAGTATAAAGGAACGGCAACACGGCATACCTGCCCCAAATGCGGAGACAGGCATTCTTTCGTCTATTACGTGGACGAAAATAATGTGCCGTTGCATCCATCGGTCGGCAGATGTAACCACGAAAGCGGTTGTGGGTAATCACTACACTCCGAAAGAGTATTTTCAAGAGCATCCTGAACACAGAACTACCAATGATTTCTCTTTTGACAGGCAAAGAGCAGAGCAGAAAGAAAGTGAAGCAGCAAAGTAAGCCGACAGCCATCGGCTATATTCCCCCTCACTATGTGGAGAAGTCGCAAAGCGAGCGTAGCAATTTCTTCCGTTTCCTCTTCACACTCCTTACTTCCTACTATGGCGACAAGGCGAAAGAGGTGTTGAAGCGGTTGTTGGAGGAATACCGTTTGGGGGCTACCCGTGACGGCTCTGTTATCTTTTGGCAGATAGACAGGACGGGCAAGGTACGCACGGGAAAGGTGATGCAGTACAATCCCGAAGACGGACACCGTATCAAGGGAGGACAGACATCGGCAGTGAACTGGATACACAGCATATTGAAAAAGCAGCGTGTGTTGGCAGAGGATTGGCAACTATCCCAATGCCTTTTCGGGGAACACTTGTTGAAAACGCATCCCGACAAGGTGGTGGTCTTGGTGGAATCCGAGAAGAGTGCCGTTATCGGTTCTGCTATCTTCCCCCGATTATGTATGGCTGGCTACGGGTGGTAAGAGTCAGATGAGAGAAGAGAAACTCCGTGTACTGTCAGGGCGAACCGTGCTTCTCTTTCCCGATGCCGATGCTTATGCCGAGTGGAAACAGCGAGCCGAGAGCATGTACTTTTGTAAGGTGGTGGTTTCGGACATCATCGAAAGGAATGCCACCCCGAAACAAAAAGAAGCCCATATCGACATAGCCGATTGGATTATCTTTCAGATACGGGAGGGCAAGGTGATGAGTACAGCCAACCACTTGGTCGAGGCTGAGAGAATCCTCCAGCGGATGATAGAGAAGAATCCCGTCCTGCAAAAACTGATAGACGATTTAGACCTTGTGCTGGTCGGTGCATCTCCAATCGGCAACGATGATGAAAAACCTCCCTGACGGAGGAGAGCGGAAGCCGTAGGCTGGAGTTTGCAGACAATGGCTTGCCATTGATATAGCCCACTATAACTACACGCTCCGCTTTCGTAGTTGTGGGCTCTCCCGAGGGGATTAGGGCTTTGCCCTAATGACCCACTCAGGGCGTTTCACCCCTGAGAACCCCGAGCAAAGAGTGACCCTCTCTTTGCAATCTCCCTTATGGGCACAGCCTCTAAGAACCCCATAGCGGTTATGAGCGAACAGCGGCAAACAACTTTAGTTAATAACCAAATCAACATAAAAATGGCAACAAAATCAAGCATACATATCAAGCCCTGCAGAGTCACATCAAGTGGGGCTCATAACCGGAGAACTGCCGAATATATGCGCAATATCGGCAAGTCTCAAATCTACATCGTACCCGAATTGACTGCCGGTAACGAGCAGTGGATAAACCCGGGCTTCGGCAATCCCGACCTGCAGGCGCACTATGACTACATCAAGCGGATGGTCAAGGAAAAGACAGGACGTGCGATGCAGGAGAAGGAACGTGAACGAAAAGGCAAGAACGGGAAAATCACCAAGGTGGCTGGATGCTCGCCAATCCGTGAGGGCGTGTTGCTCATCAGACCGGACACGACACTGGCAGATGTGTGCAAGTTTGGCGAGGAGTGCCAGAGACGCTGGGGCATCACTCCTCTCCAGATCTTCCTGCACAAGGACGAGGGACACTGGCTGAACGGTCAGCCGGAAGCGGAAGACAGGGAGAGTTTCAAAGTCGGCGAAAGATGGTTCAAGCCGAATTACCATGCCCATATCGTTTTTGACTGGATGAACCATGACACAGGCAAGAGCTGCAAGCTCAATGACAAGGATATGACAGAAATGCAGAATCTGGCATCCGACATACTCCTGATGGAGCGTGGGCAGTCAAAGGCTGTTACAGGCAAGGAACATCAGGAACGTAACGACTTTATCATTGGGAAGCAGAAGGAGGAAATGAAGCGGCTTGATGCCACGAGGCAATACCGGGAACATGAGCTGGAAATGGCGAACAAAAAGATGCATGAAACGGAAAGCATTACCAACGCCCTTATCGAAAAGGCAAATGAAAAGGAACGGCAGAGTGAAGACCTTGACAGGGCTATCAGCGAGAAACGCTCCAGACTGAACAAGGAAAAAGGAAGTGAACTTCTGAACGCCGCTGTCGGCTGGGCTACCGGGAAATCGAAAGCCCTGAAAAATGAAATAGAGGATTTGCGCTGTGAGATTTCCACGCACGAGGAAACCATCGAACGGTTGCAGGATAAAATCCAGACCATACAGAACGACCACAGCCGTGAGCTGATGCAACTGGAGGCCAAACACCGGTCCGAACTGAACCGCAAGGAAACGGAACATGTACAGGAAACTACGAGACTCAAGAACCGGATTGCATGGCAAAGCCATATTATCGGCTGCCTCAGTTTCCTGCTGCTAAAAACAAGCGACATCTTCCGCAAGGCGGTACACAGTATCATCCGTTTTGCCCGTGATTATTACAAGTCCCGTTTTGACACGGAACAGGTATATGACATCAAGAACGCCCTTAACCTGTTCGGGGATGACAGACAATCACATCAGGCGCAGGGGATTTCCTGTACTTCACTGCCAGGCAAAAGGGTGAATTTGACAACCGGGAGCAAATCAAAGCCAGACGGGAAGTTGACAATGTGGTGGAAGGGAATTATGACCAGCAGCAGAAAAGAGGTTTTTCGATGAAAAGATAATACCTTTATCTTATAATCCTCGCTTCAGGAGTAACGATAGAAATCAGTGCAGGTTATTTGAATAGCAAATTAAATAATCCGCCACCGATATCAATACCCAATTTGTTGCCTTTATACTGAAAATACGGAGCTACTATCGGAAGCGTTTTCGTTTTATGCAACGGAAAATCGGTATGGCTTCTGACGCCGAAATCCATCCCCCAGTTGGGAATGATGTCATAGGAAACGAATCCCCCGTAATTCGAGGAACTGAAAGGAGAAGAAAGAATGAAGGAGTATGAGGCAAATGTGTTTAGACGAATTTTCTCGTTGACGGGATATGTCAACAGCCCGGACAATCCCAATAGCTGACTCTCGCGTCTGGGGACACTCCATTTTACGGTATATGCCTGCAAGTTAAATGACCAGCAACCGGGAGAATATACATATCCGATACCTGCATAGTTCATTGTTCCCAAGCCGATGAAGTTTTCCTGCCTGCCTATGCCGTAAAAATAGCCGGAAGGATAGCTTTTAATGATACCGGAGGTCGAATATTCCCCCTCATGCAAAGGCGATTTGTCGGTAGGGAATGTCGGATTATATGGGTTCTGCACGTCAAATGTTATCTGGGACGGGCAACTGCCGGAAGAAAGATCAACCGCTTTCCGTATATCCAAAGGCTTTGGGGTAATGCTTCTTTCGTTATGAGACGAAGTATTTCCTTCCTGAACGGAAACCTTGACGGTGTCACGCGACACTTGAAATTCCTGACCGTAAGAAGCGGCTTTATTTAGAAAAAAGAAAATCACTATAAAACAAGTAAATACTTTCCTGCTCATAAAATGATAATTTTAATATTCGGGACGAACATTTGGCTATATCAGAGATTCGTCCCGAATGATTGGTGAATAATCCGGTTCAATAAGGATTACAATTGCACAGTCATTATTCCGCAGTTTTCTTCACCGGTACCGCGAGTCCACATATACAATTTCGCTCCATTTGGGAAAGGATTGCCCACGATCATAATGTCATGACCGCTTTTCACTTCTTTACCAAATTGTACAGGGCCGTTAGGCGTGTATTTCCAATAGTACGCAGTCGTATATTCCACCCAGCCCCATAAAACTTTTTTAGACGCATTTACACGGATAGCCTGTTGGTTTCCTCGCATACCAATCTGTGCGGTGAACTTTCTTTTCTTCGTTTTCACGTAAACCCTGTTTATACCATTTTCGATCGTTACACCCAGCGGGACAGGATAAAGTAAAGAAAGTTCTTTTTATATCCGTCATAATTTTCAAACTCCTTCATGTTCTTTCTCTCACCGGCGATACATACGAACCCTTCGGGGGTCAATGTGATTGCCTTGCTTACATTCAACACCGGCATATATATCGACAAATCGGTGCTGTCCTTGTCGTTGAATATAAAATCAGTCTGGTAAGCAGTCTTAATGGATTCATATTCTTCCTTGCATGTGGCGTTTAATATCTGTCCCAAGGCTTCGCTGTGCATCCTGTACATGGAGGTGAAGCCTTTCTGTCCGGATTCCCATTGCAGAAGTTCCTCATCGGACAACGTGCCCAAGGAATCGAGCAAGGCATTGTATTCCTCCTCACTGGAAAAGGAAAGAATATTTTCATGCAAACTTCTGGAGGCCGGGAAAGAATGGTTCTCCTCATTCATCGGATTGTTCACTATGTCATCAGAACTACATGATGATAAGACAGCCATTGCCAAAGCAAGACTAAAAAGCGTTTTTCTCATAATTGAAAAAATTTAATAATTGGTTATTATTTAAACATGGGCACATATAATGATATGCCGAACTCTTTGTTATTCTTTGTATTGGAGGCAAAAGCATTGTCATACAATGGCTTGAAACCATGCTTGTAGGAAGCGGACAATTTCATGCCGTTCTTAAACTCATAGCCTAAGGTGAGGACTATCGGAAAGTCGAAAACCTGCCCTTCCAAGTTTTCCTTCAATTTATCGGTTTTGAAATAACCGGTGGGGTTCAATGCCAATACCGGCATACAGTCCGGAACAGATGCGGTAATTGATTGAGCCGTTCAAAGCAAGTCCCCATATCCATGCCTTGTCAGACCAGGGAACAACGTTGTTTCCATTCAAATCGAGGACTCTGCTTTTCCCTGAACGGCTTTTCCCAATATGGAAGCATCAATCCAGAAACGGTTGGAAAGATCGAAGCCAAACTGGTAGCCCAAATTAAAGCCTACTCCGGGTGTCCATCGGGTTTCGGGGTAGGAAGAGTTGTTCGCCGTTCCCGTACTCATGTAAGCATATCCCGAATATTTTCCCAAATGTCCGTCCGTCACACCGATGATAATGCCGGATTTTTGTGCAAAGCATCCTATTCCTGCCAGCAAGAAAAGCATTGATAAAATTGTCTTTTTCATTTTCTTTATTATTTAGTTTTCCTATAAATTGTCTATCCATTCCGTCTGGAACATCCTGCATCCTCCCACGACACCTATCCCGTTTATGACATTGGTGTAAGTAGAGCGTATGGGAGCCAGTTCAGAGTTTCCAAGCCCGTTGTTTTTCTGGTCGTTCAGTGATTTCAGATACCTGTAAAACTCTTCCGAAAGGCTGTACAGGCTGATTCTGTATTTCACTTGGCGTTTGATATGTTCGGTTCCGTCAGGGGTTATGAAGTCGTCTTCATAGTCTGCCTCGTAATTGGTATTCAGACGAACCGTGTAGCTTTTCCCTTTAATTTTCGTATCGTCCCAGTAATACAAATTCCGGTAGAACCCGTTTTCAATCATCAGGATATCGTCTAACCCGGAAGATGTATTCAGCAGAGGTTCGTCGTCCAAGTTCAACGCGAGGTACTGCTTTCTTCCGAATACTTGCCATCGTTCCAGAACAGTTGTTTACGCTCCACCTTCAACGCATAATAGTCTTTTGTCTGCGCATTGTCTGTAAAGCCTATCCGAAACTGAAGCAGGTTCGGTTCACCGTCTTTGAGAGCCAATTTGATTGATGTCAAAGGGAATCGGGACGGGACAACCGTAGCGGATGAAACCGCTTTCATTCTTTCTGCCGCTGCGGTTATGTTGACCTTGTCGCCATCTTCATACGCCTTTACCGCGTAATAGCTTTGGGCGGGGACTCCCGGTATGGAATCGTCCGTCCATGCAAGGGGTACCGCTTCACCGTTTACGGACAGGTGGACGTCCGCTCCCTTCAGTCCCCGGACGAGCTCGCCTTTCTGACTGACGGGAAGGCTGCGTGAAAGGTGGACTACCGTTGTGTCGCCGCTTCCCGGATAGCTGTATAGCACCAGTTTGGGAGAAGCGCCCACATCGTCCAGTTCAAAATGATAGGTACAGGACGAAAGTAAGCCGATATACACGGGCAGTAATATATGATATAAATGTTTCATGCACTTAAAATTTGAGGGTATAACTAAACGAGGGTATAATCGGGAAAATGCCAAATCCCTTACCCCTGAAACCGCCGTCGGGCAGACGCTCTATCCGGGTATAAAACGCATTCATACGGCAATAGGCGTTATAAATGCTGACGTTCCAGATACGCTCGAATCCCCTTTTGGTAGTACGCCGGAAATTGACACCCAAATCGAGCCGATGATATGCCGGGAGCGTGATGTTGTTCGGTTTCTCGTAAACCAGTTCCGGTTCGCCTGAATCCGGTATGCCCGGAAAAGAGGGCCCGTTTACATACTGGTTCGGGACGGTGGCACGGTCGCCGCTACGGTAAACCCATGCGGCGTAGGCATCTATACGGTCATTGAACTTATGCCGGTAGGCGATGTTCAGTTTATGCCGGTTGTCGAACTTGCTGGAATACCAGCCGGGATAAAAATCAGTAAACTTTTGCAAGCTCCATGAAAGCGTATATCCTGCTTCGATGACATTGTAACGGTCTTTGTATGCCAATGACAATTCTACGCCGTAAGACTTTCCCTTGCCGGTCTTGACCAGATTGTCCCAGTTCTCGGCAGGAAGCATCAGGCTGTTGCCCCCGTCGTATTCCAGCAGTTGGCTTGTGGTACGGTAATATCCTTCCACGTTCAAACTGATATGCCAAAGGCAACTCCGTATATATCCCGGCTGCCACTTGCCTTGAACGCATGGGACGAACTTTGCGTGTGGAAGGAACCCAACTGTCTGTCGGCAGGTTCAGATAGGTGTTTGACAGTTGGTGCGCAAATTGGCTCATTTCCGTATAGGACACTTTCATCGTGGCTTTTTCCGAGCATTGGTAACTCATGGCCAGTCTTGGCTCCAAGGAATGGTACATCTTTCCGTCTGTCTGATAAAGGGTGTAATGCAGTCCCGCGTTTAATTTCGTCCTGGAGGACAGCCGCATTTCATCTTCCACATAAAAAGCGACCTCGTTACCCTTATAGCTGCTTGCGTTTTCTGTCGATAAGGTATCCCTGTCCGTCTGGTTTCTGGAAGCCGTGCTTTGCGGATGATATATGTGATGCAGATAATTGCTGCCAAAGCGTATATGATGATTCGTGCCGGGACGGTAGTCGAACTCCATGCGGTATCCCATGTCGTCGATTGTGGAACGGTTGGACCGTTCCATTCCCGTCATGGAAGTTTGTTCCCCGTCGGAAAAGAAACGGCTGCCTTCCACATAATCATACATGGAGATATTGCGTGAATAGACACCGGTGAAACTGCCGGACAACTTCGGGACGATTTGACAGTTCCACGTCAAAGCCGTAGTCAGGTTGCCCCATTGAGCCTTGAAATCGGAGTCGTAATGTTCCCCGTCTTCGAACGTCTGCCGGGCTTTTGTCTTCAGCAGGTCATTTCCGGAATACACGCTAAGGGACAGTTTATTATTGTCCGAAAAACGGTGGGTGATTTTCCCGTTGATGTCGTGAAAGGCATAGCGCACGTTCTTTTTGTCATCGGGATTGGAACGGTTGAGCAGGAAGAATGCCGGAGCTGTGAAAAGATCTGCCCAACTTCTTCGCATGGCTATGTTGAACGAGGTCTTGTCTTTTATGATCGGGCCTTCAAACTGGACTCTGCCATCGAGCAGCCCCAAGGAGAAAGTCCCGTGAAACTCCTTCATGTTCCCCTCTTTGGTGCGTACATCCACTACGGAAGAAAGTCTGCCGCCGTAACGTGCCGGGAAACCGCTTTTATAGAAATCCACGTTTTTGATAATATCCGTATTGAAAGCGGAGAACAGCCCGCCCAAATGGTTGATCTGGTAAAGCGGTGTTCCGTCCAGCAGAAAAAGGTCTCATCGTTCTTGCCTCCGTGTACATACATGCCGGAAAGCAGCTCCGTTCCGGAAGCCACACCGGGAATATTCTGGAGGGTCTTTACCAAGTCCGGTGAACTAAGCAGCGAAAACTCCGTATTCAACTGTTCCGAGGTCAGCGACACTTTGCCGGTCTGTGTCGTGCGGAGGGAAGCGTTCAAGTCTGCAACCACTACTACTTCTTTCAGCGAAGTATTGCTTTCTTTCAGGTAGATGACACCGTTGTAATTGGATGTCAAATCCACCTCCTTCACCACATCCTGATAACCTATATAAGAGAAACGAAGTTTGTGTTTCCCCTCCGGCAGCGTAATGCTGAAAAATCCCTGTTCGTTACTCAGTGTTCCCGTTTGGGTATTCAAATCGAAAATGGTCACGTTGATCAGCGTTTCTCCCTTATCCTCGCATATGTGGCCGGAAAAAGTATAGTTGTTCTGGCGGAACAGCAGGACATATTCTCCCTGAATCTCCCATCGGATGCCGGTTCCGCTGAAAATCCTTTTTAGGTTCTCAGGCAAGGAACTGCTCCGCTGGAAGATACCTTTGGGCTTTATATTTGCCAAGGAAGAATCGTATACGAAATGAACAGAATACATTTTTTGCATGGCATCTATGGCTTTTTTCATTTCGGTTGAATCCTGTTGGGCTTTAGCACCCAGAGAGACACACAATATAATCGCAATGATTGTTAACTTCATTGTTTTACTTTTTCTATCTTTACATTCAACACTTTCTCTATAAACCTGATTATTTCATCAAGGCTTTTGTTCTTGAAGCTGGCCGTCAGGCGTTTATTCTCATTGCTTGCGGATAGTTTGACTTTATAATATCGGGACAATTCCTCAAGTACCTTTGGAAGTGGGGCGTTGTCGAAAATAAAGCTGCCCGCTTTCCGTTCTTTGATTACCTGTACGTCCGGTTGTTCTTCCGTCACTTGCGCTGCCATGCCTCCGGTCAGTATCACAACGTCCGGTTGCCCGATTGCTGAGAACTGCACCTTTCCCGATGTGACTTGCACGATAGCTGTGTCTGCACGGCTCTCATCGACGGTAAAGACAGTACCCAATACCCTGACTTGGGACAGTTTCCCTTCTACCGTAAACGGGTGGGCATTGTCATGCTTGACAGAAAACGCGACTTTTCCTTCCATGTGAACTTTGCGGCTGGATTTCCGGTAATCTTTTGCGTGGAAACGGACGGAAGAATGCGGGAACAGGGTTATGGAGGAACTGTCCGGAAGCATATAATCCACGGGGTGCGAGTAAGCCGTTACCTCCTTCCATGCTCCGTTTTCCCGGAAGCGGGGATAAATAAGGACTGCGACCAGAATGGCTGCCGCCATACCGGGAAGTATCCACCACAAGCGGAAGGATTTCCGTTCCTGTTCCGTTATCTGGTATTTCTCTTTGAAAGCCTTCAATGCTTTTTGCGTATCCAACTTGTTCTTCTGATAGTGGCGCAAGACAAAATGAAGGCATTTTTCATCCGTGGTTCTCATACTCTTTTATTTTGGTTTTCGTATTAATGACTGGGATTACAGACAAATTCACTATGCGGAATTTGTGAATATTAGTTAAATAAGAATGCGTAAACTTTCTGTGTCCCTTCCCGTATCAGTCGGAGCGCCTTGCTGATGTGGTTATCCACCGTATTTACGGAAATCTGGAACTTGGCGGCTATCTCCCTGTATTTCATGCCGTCGCGTTTGTTCAGCAGGAATATCTCCCGGCAGCGTTCGGGCAAGGCATCAATGGCAGTCCACATCCGCGCTTCCCTGACCGAACGTTCCTCCGCTTCCTCATCGCTCAACGTATCTTCAAAATCAGAAGGGGAAAGATTCGGATCATAAATCTCCTCCTTCTTCAGATAGTCCAGGCTGCGGTTGCGGGCAGTCGTATAAAGGTAGGCTTTGACATTTTCTATCTCGGCTCCACTGATACTTAATTTCTCCCACAAGGCAGAAAAACTATCTTGTACGATGTCTTCTGCAATATCCGTATCATGGACATAGTGCAGCACGTACAAGCATAACGAACGATAATGGTATTTAAATGTTTCGTCTATGTCTATTGTAAATTTATTCATACAAATAGGCTTATTATTCTGTGTGTCTACATAAAAGGACACAAAATAAGGCAAAATTCACTATTTCATATTGTTAAAGAAATATAACGTACCCCTTTCCCATATACACATGGTGGAAAACATCACGGGGTTTCCGCACTTTCCTTTCCGTTTTTCCACATTCTTTCTTTTTTTCCGTCCTATATCTATCGGAAAATAAAAAATACGTTTATGGAAGAAAAAGAAGTTGCGCAAGGTTTATTTGATGGTGGAGTTCGGAAAACCTTTTGCGGTAAAAAGGAGATGTATGTAGCCTCATGGCAGAACCAACTTTTTCACAGTTCTCCAAGTTCATGCCCGTATCCAAGAAAGACGAGGTATCGGCTATGAGAACGCTTATCAAGGACTGCTTCATCGAAGGTGACCACGAACTGGTAAATAATAATTTCCGGTTCCTCTTCGGCTTGATGGGACAACTCACCGACTTATTATCACCCGCTAGAGCACGCTCATAAATTAATAGAATGTTGGGCGGTACGTGACGACCAGCAACATCCGGCAACAGATGATTTACGCGCGTCACTACTTTCCCGGCGTCAACCAACATAAGGTGACGGACGAGGAGCCCGAACAACTTTCGGAAGAAGTACTCTGACTGTACGAACAGGTGATAATAAGTCAAATAAGCTAAGAAATAATAAAAATGTTAAATCTTCATCCTTTAGAATGTACAATTAAAGACAACGACCATATTCCTGACTTATTGCTTATAAAATATTGAGGAATAATTAGTTGTAAATACAAACTCTGAACTTCCTCATTCATCGAACTTGCCATCGAAGGAACTAATCCAACGCCTACGCAAAATAAACAACTCATTAATTTTGTTTTCATACTAATTTAAAGTTAAAATGAATCGATTCAAAAGTAGTTCATCAAAGAGAAAAAACATGAAACAATACATTCTATTTATAATAAAATAAATTCAAAACCTAAATACTTTATATATACACTTATGTATGCAATTACTATTCTATTTTTTAAGAATATTATTGCATTTCCCTATATTCCACCCTAAACATTAGAAATGAAAATAGACCTTCCATATCATTTATCTACCCCAAAATCTTTAGGTAACATACCGAATTGTTTTTGAAAACATTTTGCAAAATAGGATGGCGTATTAAAGCCAACCATATAACAAACCTCATTAATCTTACAATTTCTTTCCTTCAAAAGTAAAGCAGCTTTTTTTAATCGTTCTATGCGAATATAGTCATTAGGAGTTACATCAAGTATTCCTTTTATTTTACGATTTAAACTAGAGCGACTCATGCATAACTGATCTGCATATCCAACAAACTAAAAATCAGGATTCTGAATATTGGCCTGTACAATTTCATTTAATTTTTTCAGAAATTCTTCATCAGCCTTAGTAATTGCCATACTATTAGTCTGCACAAAAGGAGCATGAACAAAGGTTGCTTGTAACTGTTCACGATTCTTCAATAAATTCGAAATACAAGCTTTCAGGTATTCCATCGAGAAAGGCTTTTCTACATACGCATCGGCCCCCGCCTTCATTCCTTCAATCTTTGATTGCAAAGTAGTCTTTGCAGTCAATAGAATAACTGGAATATGGCTATAATCCAGATTAGACTTTATTACATCACACAATTCCAATCCATCCATTTCAGGCATCATTATATCCGAAAGAACCAAATTTACAATAGAATCCTGCAAAATCTTCAACGCTTCCACACCATTGGACACAACAAATACTTTATAAGATTCAGCCAACTGCTTCTGCAAAAATTTACGCATTTCAGTATTATCCTCTACTACCAACAACGTATAACGGAAAGAATCTGACTGCGAAAGCGGTTCCACAACATTCGAATCTACGGCGAGAACAGGCTCTTCATCTTCTGTATGAGACAAATTTAATATCTGTTCATGACACAATGGAAGCTGAAGAATAAAACGGTTACAATCCAATGCTTCATCCATCGATAATTTTCCCCCATGCAATTCAGCTAAAGAACGAGCCAATGCAAGTCCAATACCAGTACCTTGCACATGAGTATTTTCTTCATGATACTGCTTAAAAGGCTTAAAGATCTCTTCAACGTTCATACTTTCGGAACAATCACCCCATCATTTTCTAACAGACAGAATTAATAAATTCGAAGATTTGTCCAAACGCAATTTCACACAAATATAAGTATCCGAATATTTAATGGCATTGGTAAACAAATTACTTATAATCTTCGTAAATCCCTCCTTATCGACCGAAGCATGTAAATCATCTATACTTTCTATCGCAAACTCCAAGCCTTTCTCCCGGGCAAGAGGAGTAAAACGTTTATAAATAGCTTGTAAAAGACCTGATAAATTATAATCCATAAAATTTAATCTGAAGCCTTTTGTTTCCGTCTTGCGAAAATCAAGTAACTGATTCACCAAGTCCAGCAAACGATTGGTATTCAAATCCATAATTTCAAGGTCATCTTTTATATTCTCATCCAGATGAGCAGAAGCCAGCACATTCTCTAAAGGACTTTTTATCAAAGTCAAAGGAGTACGTATTTCATGTGCCACATTAGTGAAAAAATCTATTTTCGCCGTATATAATTCACGTTCTTTTTCATATTTCAAGATTTCCATTGCTCGCAAAT
>ENA-OQBP01000030-OQBP01000030.1-human-gut-metagenome-genome-assembly--contig:-NODE-30-length-13620-cov-0.832950_pt1 | contig 13620 bp, 13 predicted proteins | sample MGYA00242751_ERZ504561 | MGnify/ENA primary metagenome ERZ504561 (study PRJEB26092, sample SAMD00036245) | human gut metagenome | host: Homo sapiens | study: EMG produced TPA metagenomics assembly of...
TGCTGACGGGTGAGGGACCGGATGCAAAGCTGTTAAATAATGCCACCATGAAGCATGGAGTATATTTCGGGGAAAATGAAGTTCAGGAAGCCAAAAATGTCTGTGTGCTTTCCGATGCAGATGCAAAAAGACTTTTTGGCACAGATGATGTGGTTGGAATGACTGTAGATGTCAACTGCTATGGACTGACCAAAAGTCTTCGTATCTGCGGAGTGACAACCCAGAAAGAAAATGGAACCTTTGTCAGTTATACTTACGAAGGTATGCCGATAACCATTAATGTTCCCTATACTACAATGAATGAATTCACCGGTGTATCCGATTACTTTTTCTCAGTAACAATGCAGGCAGATAAGAGCTTAAACAGTCAGGATGTTGCTGATAAAGTGGTAAAACTGATGGAAAAAAGACATCAGTGTGCAGGAAAAGATTACTTCAGGTACAGAGCTTTCAGGATATTATGAGCTCTATGAATCAGATGCTGGATATGGTGACTGCTTTTATCTCCTTTGTGGCGGGAATTTCCCTTCTGGTTGGCGGTATCGGCGTTATGAATATTATGCTGGTTTCCGTAACAGAACGTACCAGAGAGATTGGTATCCGTAAGTCACTGGGAGCGAAAACATCTTCTATTATGATGCAGTTTCTGGCAGAGGCGGCAATTCTGACGGTGATTGGAGGGGTGATAGGAATTGTTCTGGGTGTGATCGGCGGATATGTGATCTGTTCAATCATAAGCAGCAGTATGGGAATGTCCATTACTCCGGGAATCAGCCTGAGTACAATTATGGCGGCGACTTTGTTTTCCTGTGCAGTAGGAGTATTCTTTGGAATTTATCCTGCGAAGAAAGCAGCAAAACTGAGCCCGATCGAGGCTTTGCGGCGGAATTAATTTTGGTGTACCTGTGTACTGATATTATTACAGAATAGTTGTAAATTGTTATAATTTTGCGAATCGAAAGAAAAAAATAAAAAATTCAAAAAAAGTGTTGACAAATGCTCCAGTATAGAGTAGAATACTCATTGTTGTGAGGGACACGAGATAAGAACTTCACAAGGATGTGCGTTTAGCTCAGCTGGATAGAGCGTTTGGCTACGGACCAAAAGGCCGGGGGTTCGAATCCTCTAACGCACGCTAATAAAAAATAAGACAGTGCAAATGCACTGTCTTATTTTTTTATTCGAGTACGGGTCGGACTCGAACGGGTTCGATCTACGCTTCGCTCCGGTCGTTGCTAAACGCGTGCCACTGGCACGCAGCAACCTCTAACGCACGTAGAACCGCTAGAAATCAAGGCTTCTAGCGGTTATTTTTTTGATTGGCCAGTCCTGAAATTACTTCCATGAGAAGCGTTGGAAAATGTTCTGAAAGGAATTTTATAAAGGTTAGGCATGGACGTGAAAAAGGGCTATACAATAAATAAACGAAAAAGAAACGCTGGTTCCGGTAAATACCGGTTCCGGCGTTTCTTTTTATAATTTTCGGATTATTGCGCTTCCATGCAGATCGCATACAGGATCTGCAAACAGATGGTTTTTCAGACAGAATTCCCCGACCGCTTTTCGACATCCGGAAAACTGTGTACTGTACACATCGTGGATCAGGAGAACTCCTCCGGTGGCCAGGCGTTCATAGAACAGAGGAAGTGCGGCTGCAGTTGGAGCATAGAGATCTGCGTCCAGAGATACAAAACAAAAAGTTTCATCTGTGACATCGGAAAAGGTATCCGGAAACCATCCTTTGTGGATCACAGTACGTGTAGGATCAGGCATAACATGAAGAACAGAGTCAATATCAGTAGAAGAAAAATCACCTGTTTTGGCACGGGACAGATTACCGGAGGCTTCTATTGTGATATCCTTTTCTGAAAAGCCCTCAAAAGTATCAAAAAGATGGATTTTTCGGTCTGGAAAGGCTGCACTGATCAGGGAAGAAAATTCACCTCGGAAAACACCCAGTTCTGCAACATTTCCCGGAATATCCAATTGATAGATCTGCTCAGATAAAAGACGCATAACAGCAACCCGTGCGTCAAACATGCGAAGGACGGAGGGATCACGAAAAGGTCCGTGATAACCTAAGTTTTCCATCTGCTTTATCATAGAATTGCGCCGTTCTTCATCCAGAACTCCCAGGATGACCAGATCCGGGAGAAGTGCTGCTGCAGTATCCGGAGAACAGACTGGAATATTTCCAATATATGATCCGTGTTTATGGGGGTCATTATCAGCAAAGCACAGGAGCTGACAGGGACTGTTGAGAAGTCTTGCTGTCATTTGTCCAATTTGTCCGGCACCAAATATTACAGCTTTATATACTGATTTTGCCATCATTTTGATGTAGCCTTTCTGTCAGCACGAACCTGGATCATCTGTCCTGTGATGGAAATGGCGATTTCAGCCGGTGTTTCTGCTTTGATCTCCAGTCCTATAGGTGAGATGATACGGTTTAAATCTTGTTCATTAATGTTGTATTCTTCAATCAGACGGCGAAATACAGCAGCTTTTTTTGCACGGCTTCCAATGACGCCTATATAACATGCAGGTGTAGCGAGAAGCTGTGCCTGTACAATGGTATCATAGGAATGTCCACGTGTCATGACGCAGCAATAATCAGCAGCTGTAATAGAAACATACTGGTCCAGATGGTTGAAATCACAAAGTATTGTTTCAACTGCTCCCGGGAAAAGAGCAGGATCTGTAAATTCCGGCCGGTCATCCAGGACAACACAGCGAAAATCAACGCTTGCAAGGATTGGGACAAGCTTTTGTGAGACATGTCCGCCGCCGAATACATAGACAGTTCCTGAGGTTCCAATCTGTTCAGAAAACAGATCATAATCTTCACTATGATATCGGTGTGGCTTTGCAGATAAAGAAGATAATACAGAAGAAGGAACATTGGCAGTTCCGATGAGACCGCATGCAGGACTGTAAAGGCTCACACCGGAGGTGGTGAGAAGATCGCAAATCAGCCAGAAATCTTTCGCTCTTCATAGAATTTTTCAGCAGTTTCCGTGATTTCCATAATAATCGGATCGTTATGATCAAGATACTGGAAAAAGGCCGTAACATCACCACCACAGATCATACCAATATTTTCAACATCTTTATGATTCAGCCGGAATTCATGCTCGCAGGATTCCTTTTTTTCAAGAATATCCAATGCCATACATTCAGCACGATATTCTACAGCTCCACCTCCGATGGTTCCGGAAATTCTGCCGCTTTTTCCGACCAGCATGCGGGAACCGGCACCTCTTGGTGTAGACCCTGAGGATGCTGTAACGGAAACAAGTACAAGATCGTTTTCCTCTAGGAATTGTTGTTTTATTGTCTGAAATAATGTTCTCATATAATAAAATACCTCCTAACTAAATTAAGTGATTTTTCTGCTCCAGTTGTGTATGTCTGCCTGGACTAAAGCGTGATATGGCAGAGCGACTGTATCATGTCCTGCAGTTTGCGGGCTTGTTCTAACTGCTGCTCATGAGCTTTGCAAGCTTCCGGACTTTTGCATTTACTCATGCTGTCGGCAAATCTTTTTTCTATGGTTACACGCTGTGTTTCCTGAATCAGTTTATCAGCCAGAAATACAATAGCTGCTTCATCCAGCGTGGCTTCCAACAGACCATGGTGCTGTGAAATGATCTGGCTGATCTCAGGATAACCTAACTGTAAGAAAAGTTCACCGCCTGTTTGGTGTTGATGCCTCTGAAGTCTGGCAATATCATGCAGAAGTGCACCGGAGCGAACAAGCTTCTGATCAAAGATATAACACTTGGATTCCAACATATTGCATAAACAACAGGCAAGTTCAGTAACAGCATCACTGTGAGCCTGTACATGACGGGGCAGAGAAACCGCATTGCGAAGCCTGAAGCATAGCCCGTCATTTAATTCAGGATGAGGCAGTATATAACTGGGATCAGAGAAAGAAATATTATTTCTTTCATTCACTTCCAGATGATAGTAAGAGCCACAGGGAAGACGAAACCGCTGCCTGCTGTACATACCGGAATGTAATGCATGTAAATAAGAAGAGATTACATCTGTATGAGTTACCACTGCAATATCACCTTCAGAAGCGCAAAGAATCTTATGAACTGCCTGCGAAAAGCGAAAACCAGATGCAGCAGGAGTTTCTGCTCCCGGGATCGGATGATCAGGGTTATTCCCACGCGCTTTATAAATGTCCGGCCATCTCTGGCGTATTTCATCAAAAGAAAGGCCATCCCATTCTCCCAGATTTCGTTCTGACAGATCAGAAACAATGATATGTGGAAGCTCAGGTGCCATATGGCCTGCTGTCTCAACAGTTCTTAACAAAGGACTGCAGTATACCCCTGATATTTTATCGGACAATTCTTCATTAAGAAGGACTGCCTGCAGATGTCCAAGCATGGATAGAGAGAAATCTGTCTGTCCTACACAGTAAGAATGTTCATCCGGATACTGTGGTTTTCCATGCCGGACCAGATAAAGGTTACGCATTTAAAAACCCTCCGAAACATTCTTCAAATATTTTTTTTGAACAGGAACGTGTTTCTTCTGAAAAACGGGCATATCGTTTCAGAAATTCTTCGCCGTATGGTGTCAGTTCGCTATGGCTTCCCCTTGTACCGCCCTGGCTTCTGATGATCAGAGGTTCATGAAGCTGTGATTCCAGGGTATGGATCAGGTTCCAGCTGGTAGAATAGGAAATGTGCATGCGCTCACAGGCATCACGGACAGATCCTGTTTCATGGATCAGTGTAAGCAGCGAATAGAGCTTTTCATCAAAAAAAACTTTTTCCCGGGCTAGCTGAATATGGATTTCAGAACGGATCAGACTCTGGTTGTGTATGCGGAGAAGTTCAGCATAATCCTCTGGTGTATCAGCATCATGAATAATACCGGGATCCTCTACATTAAGATAATACATGGGTTCCCCGCAGTTATCCACAGCACCTTTAAGTCCTGATTTTCCGTCATCACTTAGGATGGAATCAATCAGTGTGGAACGGATCAGAATGGGATGACCGGGATTGCCATTACAGACCGGAGTTACAAGGGGACGCCCCAGAGAGAGCATTTGAGTGACTGTCTGGGCTGTGAACAGCGGAACATCAACAGGTGTAAAGAGCACCGTATCCACTTTGTCTTTCAGATACTCAAGTCCGATCCTGACAGAATCAAACATATGAGTGTTTGCATAGTTCTCATTTCGAAGAAAGACTACATTATTGGAAGCCAGGTGGCATTCCAGAACATCTGCATGATATCCGGTTACCACTACTACTTTGGAGATTCCGGCCTGCCGGAAATTATTGATCACGCGCTGTGCGATGGAAATGGAGCCAAGCTGAAGCATGGGTTTAAAGTCTCCCATTCGTGATGATTTCCCCGCAGCCACGATGAGGGCGCCTGTCTGCATTCAGATACCTCCTTCTTTCAATGATATTATACAAATTTGATATTATTATAACATATAAAAGAATAAAAATAGTTAAAATTTACAATAAAACAAAATAAAATTGTCTGGAATATATAAAGTAGCCAACTGTTAAATTATTTGTAATTTGTATAATTGTGCAAAATCATGGTAGTATGGATATATAAAATAACGTGGACAGGAGAACTTTTTTATGGATAAGATTTTTGAGATTACCGCAAAAGAAGTTACTGTACAGGTAAAAGATGAGCGTACAGGGGTTGTATATAGCCGGACGCTTCCCATCGATTATTATGAGAATGCAAATGTTTTAAAGCTCAGCGGTGAGAATCTGGACGGGAGCAGCTCTTCCATTGTTTTCTATTCCGCCAGAGGAATAGAGAGACTGAAAGATCTGACAGGCAGGGGAGCTGACCATGATTCGTGCGGAACACATAAGCCTGAAGATCAGTAAGATTGAAATGAATTTTTTTAAAAGGAGGAATGGGACATGATTAAAAAGACATTGAAGATTAATGGTGTTGAGAGAATACTTATTCTTGATAAGGATGAGACACTGGCGCAGGTGCTCCGTGATCACCTTCTTCTTACAGGATGTAAGATCGGCTGCGGTGAAGGTCACTGTGGAGCCTGTAATGTTATTATGAACGGAAAAGTCACAAGATCCTGTATCTACAAGATGAGCCGTGTTCCCGATCATGCAGAGATCACAACCATTGAAGGTGTGGGAACAATTTCTGATATGCACCCGATCCAAGTTGCGTGGATGGCATATGGATGTGCACAGTGCGGTTTCTGTTCACCGGGATTTATTATTTCAGCAAAAGTGCTTCTGGACAATAATCCAAGTCCTACCCGTGAGGAGGTAAGAGACTGGTTTAACAAACAGCGTAATCTCTGCCGTTGTACAGGCTATAAGCCGCTGATCGATGCTACTATGGCTGCAGCAGCAGTTATGCGCGGCGAGATGACAAAGGAAGACCTTGTGTTCAAACAGACAGGTGATTCTATTGTTGGAACAAATTATATCCGTCCGTCAGCAGCACAGAAGGTAACAGGTACCTGGGATTTTGGTGCAGATGATGCATTAAAGATGCCATCAGGAACACTTCGCCTTGCTCTTACACAGGCAAAGGTTTCTCATGCAAATATCCTCAGCATTGACACAACAGAAGCAGAGAGCATGCCTGGTGTTGTCCGTGTTATCACAGCAAAAGATATTAAGGCAGCAGGCGGAACCAATAAGATCAATGGTCTTGTAATGCTTCCAAAACACAACAAAACAGACGGATTCGAACGTCCTGTACTCTGCGATGAAAAAATCTTCCAGTTTGGTGATGCGATTGCCATTGTAGCTGCTGATACAGAAGAGCATGCACGGGCAGCAGCAGAAGCAGTTAAAGTTGAGATTGAAGAGCTTCCTGCATACATGAATGCAATGGATGCCATCGCACCGGATGCAGCGGAGATTCATCCCGGTACTCCGAACGCATTCTTTGAGACAAACTGTATCAAGGGTCCTGATTTTGACTGGGACAGCATTCCGGATTCACAGCAGGTTGAGATCGAATCTTACTGTTTCACGTCAGCCTCATCTTCATCTTGAGCCGGACTGCGGTTATGGTTACATTGACGAAGACGGTATGATAACTGTTCATTCCAAATCCATTGGTATCCATCTGCATATGCCTATGATCGCTGATGGTATCGGTGTGCCAATGGAGAACTTACGAATTGTTCAAAACCATGCAGGAGGAACCTTTGGTTACAAGTTCTCTCCTACAAATGAGGCTCTGATCGGCGCTGCTGTTAAGATCCTTGAACGTCCTGTGTCTCTGGTATTTAATCAGTTCCAGAATATTACTTATACAGGAAAGAGATCCCCTGCATTTATGAATATCAAGCTTGCAGCAGATGAAAACGGTAAGCTTCTTGCACTCTGGGGCAATAACTATGTGGATCATGGTCCATACTCAGAATTCGGTGACCTGCTTACAATGAGACTTTCCCAGTTTACAGGTGCAGGCTATGGAATCAATTCTATCCGTAACAAATCTACAACAGTGTTTACAAACCATGCATGGGGTTCAGCATTCCGTGCTTACGGATCTCCTCAGTCTTATATGGGATCTGAGATTGCGATAGATGTTCTGGCTGCAAAGATGGGAATCGACCCCTTCGATATCCGTGAAATGAACTGTTACAAAGAATCAGAAGGCAGTACGATCCCTACAGGTTATCCGCCTGAAGTATACTGTGAAGAAGAACTGTTCAAGACAGCTCGTCCACTGTATGAAGCAGCTAAGAAACGTGTGGCTGAAAAGAATGCAGCTTCTGATGGCAAGATCAAATATGGCATCGGTGTATCTCTCGGTGTATATGGCTGTGGCCTTGACGGTGTTGATACATCAAACGCATTCGCAGAGCTGAATCCGGATGGAACAGTTACAATGTATGCTGCATGGGAAGATCACGGACAGGGCGCTGATATGGGGGTTCTTGTATCATCACATGAAACACTTCGTCAGGCAGGAATCAGACCGGAACAGATCAAACTTGTTATGAATGACACCAAGACATGTCCTAATGCAGGTCCTGCAGGTGGATCACGTTCACAGGTTATGTCAGGTAATGCATGTCGTCTGGCAACAGAAAACCTTGTGGCAGCCATGAAGAAAGAAGACGGAACCTTCCGTACTTATGATGAGATGGTGGCTGAAGGTCTTGCAACAAAATATGAAGGTAACTGGGTGACAACCTTCTGTGCAGATCATCCGATCGATCAGGATACAGCACAGGGTGATCCGTTTGCAACCTACATGTACACGATCTTCCTTCCGGAAGTTGCTGTTAATACAGAAACAGGTAAAGTTAAAGTTGAAAAATTCACCTGTGTGGCTGACGTAGGTACGATCATGAACAGACTTCTTGTAGAAGGCAACTTCTACGGTGGTCTTGTACAGGGTATCGGTCTTGCTCTTACAGAAGATTTCGAGGATCTGAACCATGATACTTCTCTGAAGAACTGTGGCATTCCGTATCCAAATGATGCGCCGGATGATATTGAACTTCATTTCAATGAAACATATCGCCCAAGCGGTCCTTACGGTGCTGCCGGCTGTGGTGAGGCTCCGCTGGATGCTCCTCATCCTGCGATCCTGAATGCAATCTACAATGCTACAGGCGCACGTATCACACGTGTTCCTGCCCGTCCGGAAAAGGTTCTTGCAGCATTAAAGGAACTTGAGAAATAACTGTCAGTATAATTTTATCATGTGATATAATAAGGGGAGACGGGAGACTGTCTCCCCTTTGGAAATGAAAGGAGTATCGGGTTATGACATATATACAGGAAAGAGGTTCCACTCATGTTTATCACGTAAATCGAATGTCAAAGGAAGAGATGGATCATATGATCAGCCTCTGTGTTCATGAACAGCCGGCGTACTGTGTTGCAGCCTGTCCTTTCAAAGCAGATACAAAAGAAATGCTGTTTTATGCTGCAAAAGGAAACTTTAAGAAAGCTCTGGCTATCTATGAAAAGATCACACCATTTCCCATGATCCTCTGTAACGGATGTACTGCACCATGTGAGGAAAAATGCAGACTCTGTGAGCTGGGTGATGGCATATCCATACGTGAAGTAGAGCGTGCCATTGTCCGATATGGGGAACCTGGAAAACGGAGCAGTGTATTTCGTATCAGAAAGAAAAAAAAGGCTGTGATCTTTGGCTCAGGATTGTTCCCGCTGTTTCTTGCAGGGGAACTGGAAAAGAAGATGTATCCTGCAACCATTTACTGTCAGGAGAAAGATTATGAAGCCTATATTGCAGCAGCAGCTCCGGAGCTTTTGGAATCAGATCGCAAAAATGAGGTAAAACGTCTCAGTTCCATGGACCTTTCCTTTGAATTCGGATGCAGTCTTGACCTTCCGTTTATCAGAGCGAAAATGAAGGAGGCAGATGTGGTCTGTGCTTCAGAGGAGGTGGCCAAAAAGCTGGCTCCAGAGGAAACAGCAGACGCAGAGATCATGCTGAGAGAACAGGCGGGAATTGTCAGCGGTCTGGCCCAGTCTGTGATGGATGCGGCTTTTGCTGCAAAGAGAGCTGCCCTGACTGTAGATCTCCTTGTACAGAATCTTTCGCCCCACAGCAACAGAGGCAGTGAAGGAGCAGTTACCACCAGGCTCTATACAAATATGGACGGGATGAAAGGCTCCAAAAAGATTCCCTGCAGCACAGATGGATATTCAAAAGAAGAAGCTATTGAGGAAGCAAAGCGATGCATTCAGTGTCACTGTGATGAGTGTATGAAAAGCTGTGTCTATTTAAGGGAATATAAAAAGCATCCGGGTCTTCTTGCACGTGAGATTTATAATAATACCCAGATCATTATGGGAGATCACCAGATGAATAAACCGATGAATTCCTGTTCACTCTGCGGACAGTGTACTGTAACCTGTCCAAATGGGTTTGATATGAGCCAGGTCTGCAAATCTGCAAGAGAAAATATGGTATCTACAGACAAGATGCCTCTGGCACCTCATGAATTTGCACTGATGGATATGCTGTTCTCCAATTCGGAGGCTTTCTTATGCAGACCTCAGCCGGGATATGAAACCTGCAGATATGTATTTTTTCCGGGATGTCAGGCAGGAGCCATAGCGCCGGATGTTGTCACAGAGGCATATGAGGATCTGTGCAGGAGGACAGAGGGCGGTGTTGCTCTGATGCTGGGATGCTGTGGTGCTATCAGTGAATGGGCAGGACGCTATGAAATGACAGAAAAGGTAAATGAACAGTTGAAGCAGGAGCTTGCAAAACTGGGAGATCCTATGATTATAGCAGGCTGTCCAAGCTGTATGAAACAGTTAAAAGAGAGTCTTGGCGCCAAAGTCACAGGAATCTGGGAGATCTTAAAGGAAATCGGACTTCCCGGACAGGCAAAAGGACTGGAGATACCTGTTGCAATACATGATGCCTGCGGAGCCAGGGGTGATGCGCGGACACAGGACATAATAAGAGAGCTTCTTGCAGATATGGGGTGCACTGTTGTAAACACAGAATATTCCAGAGATCTGTCTCCCTGTTGCGGATACGGCGGACTGACTTCCTACGCTAATAAAGAGATGGCAGATAAAATGACAGAAAAGTGTCTGGAACGATCCGATGCCCCATATATAACGTACTGCATGGCATGCAGGGACCGATTTGTCAGGGAAGGCAGGGAATCCAGACATATCCTTGAACTTCTGTATGGCACAAATGCCGTCAATATGCCGGATATCAGTGAGAAACGCTACAACCGGCTTGTGCTAAAAGAGAAGCTTTTAAAAAATATATGGAATGAGGAACTGATGATGGAGAAAAAAGATTATACCGTTGCATATACAGAAGATGCCATCAGTATGATGGATGAACGTATGATCCTGAAAAGCGATGTGGAGCGTGTATTATCAGATTACAGAGAAAATCAGGAAGCGATCTTTGATGAAGAGACAAAAGAACTGGTGACAAGGAGCAGACTTGGAAATGTGACATTCTGGGTGCGATTTGTGGAAACAGAAGATGGGTATCTGGTACGCAGAGCATACAGTCACAGAATGAATATTATGAAAAGGGTGGGACAGTAATGGCAGCAGAGAGAACATATTATACCATTGATCCTGAGGGAAAGCTGACCTGCATGAAATGCAAGGTTCCTCTTGTAAAAGGAAAAGCAAAATTTATGTATCTGGAGAACGGTTTTCCTGTTGAGATGCCGGTTTGTCCCAAATGTGGTTTTGTCTATGTTCCGGAAGAACTGGCTCTTGGAAAGGTTTTGGCAGTGGAACGTGCACTGGAGGATAAATAGATGAACAGACATCCCGGCAGGGAAGAGCAGACAATTCATCTTCTGAAAAGCATAGAACTGAAAAAAGGAATGAAAGCTCTGGATCTGGGAGCAGGAGAGGGAGAGACCGTGCGGATCATGAAAGCATTTGGTCTGAATGTGCAGGGTGTGGATCTTGTTCCGCGAAGCAGTGAGGTGCAGCAGGGAGATTTTCTGGACCTTCAGTATGCAGCAGACAGTATGGATCTCTGTATCAGCCAGTGTGCATTTTTGTCAGCAGAGATCAGAAAAAGGCAGTTTCTGAATGCTGGCGTGTACTGAAAAAGGGAGGATTTCTTTTGCTGTCAGATCTGGATCCGGGCAATCTTCTGGAAATTGTGAAAGAAACAGGGTTTACGATTCTCTGTCAGGAGGATCAGACTGCTCTCTGGAGAGAATATTATCTGGAAGCAATCTGGAATGATTCATTCTGCTGCGAGGATCATAAGCTTCTGCAGAAAGAATACAAAGGCAGAAAAATAGGCTATACATGGTGGTTGGCAGAAAGGAGTAATGTATGGATCTTTACGAAAGAATAATGGAATTAGGCAGCATGGGATATCATTGTTCACAGATCATTATGATCATGACTCTGGAAACCATAGGAGAGGAAAATCCACAGCTTGTAAAGGCAATGGGAGGCCTTGGCGGAGGAATCGGTTACTGTGGAGATACCTGCGGATGTCTGACAGGAAGTGCCTGTGCCATCGGATATTTTCTCGGAAATCTGGCTCCTGAGGAGAAGGAAGATGCACAGATGAAACCGGCTGTACAGGAATTATATCAGTGGTTCCGCCAGAAGACAGAGGAAGAATTCGGAGCTTTTTACTGTAAGGATATCACTCATCTGGACTGGGGTGTGATCATGGAGAAATGTCCTGGACTTATTGCAGATACTTATACAAAAGTATGGAAATTCTGACAGAGCGGGAGGTACTGGAGCTTTGATCACCATCGGCAAAACAAAGAGTGTCTGTCCGGAATGTATGAAGGTAGTTCCTGCCATAAAAGGTATCGGTGAAGACGGGATCTATCTGGTAAAGGAATGCAATGCTCATGGAAAATTTCAGACCCTGATCTGGGAAGGAAATGCAGCAGATTATCTTTCCTGGGGAAGAGAAAATCTCTCAGCGGAAACTCCTGTAAATCCGAAGTTTAAAGAAAAAATCCTGTCCGGATAATTGCGGACTCTGTGAGGAACATGAAAGAAAAGGGTGCTGTATGATCCTGGAAGTCACAAAAACGCTGTAATATGCATTGCCCTGTCTGCTTTGCTTCAGCAGGAGAAGGCTGGGAAAACGGAGATATTCCTATCAGTGAAATAGAAAAACAGTATGATTTTCTGATGGCTCACGGAGGTCCTTTTAATATACAGCTCTCAGGAGGAGAGCCAACCATGAGAGATGATCTGCCTGAGATCATACATATGGGAAGAAAAAAAGGATTTACATTTTTTCAGTTAAATACCAATGGGATCCGGCTTGCCAGGGAGGAGGGGTATGCCGGAAAGCTGAAAAAAGCAGGACTGAATACAGTATTTCTTCAGTTTGACGGTGTGACAGATCAGGTTTATGAGACTTTGCGTGGGCAGGCTATGATGGAACTGAAGAAAAAGGCGATCTTAAACTGTTCAGAAGCAGAGCTTGGTATTGCTCTTGTGCCGGTCATAGCGCCGGGAGTAAATGATATGGCAGGTAGGGAATATTCTGAAATTTGGTCTGGATCATATGCCTTTGTTCGTGGCGTACATTTTCAGCCTATCAGTATTTTGGCAGATGTTCCCAGAAGCGCCCACAAAATCCCATCACCATACCAAAGAATGCTGAGACTTATTGAAGAACAGACAGAGGGACTGATGAAAATTGAGGATTTTGCAGGCGGCGGCGCAGAGAATCCCTACTGCTCCTTTCATGCAAGTTATCTGAGAAAAGGAGAGCGGGAACTGAAGCTTCTTGAAAAAAAATCAGGAAAAGGATGCTGCTGTACTACCAGTGATGATTCCAGGCAGTATGTGGAAAATCAGTGGAGCTACAGTACAAAAACCTATGATGAGGGAGAAATGACACAGACAGATGCGCTAGATGAGTTTCTGATCCGGATACATAATGAAACCTTTGCAGTATCAGGTATGATCTTTCAGGATGCCTGGAATCTGGATCTTGACCGTCTGAAACGCTGTTATATCTGTGAAGTGGATCCTGATCACGGAATGGTACCGTTCTGTGCATATAATCTGACTAATCTGAAAGGAACCTATTTATACAGAAAGTGAAACGATCCAATATAGATGCAATGATCTGTAAGCAGGAAAAAAT
>ENA-OQBP01000031-OQBP01000031.1-human-gut-metagenome-genome-assembly--contig:-NODE-31-length-13137-cov-0.921214_pt1 | contig 13137 bp, 13 predicted proteins | sample MGYA00242751_ERZ504561 | MGnify/ENA primary metagenome ERZ504561 (study PRJEB26092, sample SAMD00036245) | human gut metagenome | host: Homo sapiens | study: EMG produced TPA metagenomics assembly of...
CGTTTTTTATTCCAATTAATCTATGAGAAATGTCCGATAAATTACTTAATTCTTACCTGAATTCCCCCACGTTTGCAGAGAAATATGTACATTTGCAGTAGAATCAAGAACTATTATACGCAAATGAACGGTAAATCCTCTTACGAATTGCCAGACTTATCCTGCTCCATGGGAGCACATTTAGGCATTCAGTTCCTCGAAATGGAAGAGGGATATGTGAAAGCACAAATGCCGGTAGATGAAAGAACTTGCCAGCCATTTGGCATACTTAACGGAGGAGCGTCTCTGGCTCTTGCAGAAATCGTAGCCGGACATGGCTCCATTCCATTGTGCAGTGCAAATGAAATGCCTTGCGGCATCCAGGTAAGTGCCAACCACCTCCAGATGGTTCCGAAAGGAGAATTTGTAATTGCCACCGGACGCCTCATCCACCGCGGACGCACATCTCACCTGTGGAATGTAGATATCACCAATCAGGAAGGAAAGTTAATTTCCACCGCACGCATTGTCAATCAAATAGTCAAAAAAACGGCCATGAATACACCGGAAACCATATATCATCAGCTCCTTGATTCATTTACCAGCAGTCATGTCTGCTTTGCATTATACCGTCTTCCCTGGACAGACGAACCCCATTCTCATCATGCAGGAAGAAGGAGAGCCTGAATATATCCACAGTCTGAATGAGCTGAACCAGAAAAAAGGATTTCTTCTTTCTCCGTTTCAGTTTACTCCAGCGCATCCGGCCGTACTTATCCGCCCGGACATACAGGCACACGACTGGGAAGAAATTAAATATGCCTTGCAAGGATGGCTGACACGCCCCCCCTCAGCAAGCCGCTCCGTCTCATTCTATAGACGCATCCACAGATTCGCATATTAGTTCCGAAAAGAAGAAAAAAATTTATACACTGAACATTCAGCCGCTTCATCCTGCCACTCAAGGAGAAGCAGTTCCGTAAACTTGTTCTGTCCCGCAGTACAACTCACACGCTGAATGAGCAGTTTTCTCCGCTATCGACTTTTATACAAGCCTGCAACAGCTATCCTCGCATGATGATTTCGCTATGTCACACCCCTTCCACCGGTACGTGGATAGGCAGTACACCTGAAATTATCCTCAGCGGTCACGAAAAGGACTGGCACACAGTGCACTGGCAGGAACTATGCCCATGCAAGGAGAAGTTATGCCCACCGAATGGAGCAAAAAAGAACAAAGAGGAGCAAGCTTTTGTAGGAGATTACATCCGCAAAGCCATCAAGAAATTCGGCAGCAAAATCACGGAAAAGGGACCATATACAGCCCGTGCCGGCCAGTTGGTTCACCTGAAAACCGATTTCCATTTCTGCCTGAAAGATACGGCCCATTTAGGCGATGTACTGCAAGAATTACATCCCACCCCGGCTGTGTGTGGCTTACCCAAAGAGGAAGCCTACCAGTTCATCCTACAGACGGAACCTCACAACCGCCTTTTCTATTCCGGCGTTATCGGATGGATAGATCCGGAAGGAGACACGACCCTCTATGTCAACCTGCGGTGCATGCATATTGAGGGAAAAAACGCTACGTTATATGCCGGAGGAGGTATCCTTCCTGAATCCACAGCTGATACCGAATGGGAAGAAACGCAGCAAAAAATGAATACCATGCGAAATATCCTGTAAATCTAACATATTTAAAAATCATGTATACTGACAAAAAAAATATACTTCAGCTTGTAGCTTTACTAAAAGCGCACCGGATACAAAAAATTGTGCTCTGCCCCGGAAGCCGGAACATTCCTATCGTACAAACGCTGGTCAATATTCCAGAATTTACCTGCTATCCTGTCACTGACGAACGAAGTGCAGGTTTTTTTGCCCTGGGACTGGCACTGAACGGAGGTAGCCCGGCTGCCATCTGCTGCACATCAGGTACGGCCTTGCTTAACATCCACCCGGCCGTAGCCGAAGCATTCTACCAGCAGGTGCCACTTGTCGTCATTTCGGCCGACCGCCCTGCCGCATGGATCGGACAGATGGACGGACAGACACTCCCTCAGCCTGGCGTATTCGGGAACTTGGTGAAAAAATCTGTCAACCTGCCGGAAGTGCAGAGTGAAGAAGACGAATGGTACTGCAACCGCCTCATCAATGAGGCACTCATGGAACTTGACCATCACGGGAAAGGACCTGTACACATCAATGTACCTATCAGCGAACCGTTTTTTAAACTACCGGTCACGGAACTTCCCGAAGCACGCGTCATTACCCGCTATCAAGGACTGAACGTGTACAACAAGGATTACCAGCCACTCATCGACCGCTTGAACCGCTACCAGCGACGGATGGTCGTAGTGGGACAAATGAACCTGATTTATTTGTTCGACAAGAAATACACCAAGATGCTTTACAAGCATTTTGCCTGGTTTACCGAGAACATCAGCAACCAGACGATTCCGGGCATGCCTATCCGCAACATCGAGCCACTGCTCTGCTCCATGAACTTCGAAGCCCAGCAGAAGATGCGTCCGGAGCTACTGATTACTTACGGAGGACATATCATCTCCAAACGACTGAAGAAATTCCTTCGCCGTCATCCGCCGGTAGAACACTGGCACGTGGCTACTGACGGACAGGTGGCCGACCTTTTCGGCTCACTGACCACCGTGATTGAGATGGACCCGTTTGAGTTCTTAGAAAAGATTGCCCCGATGATGGACAGCCGCACACCGGAATACCCCCGCACATGGGAAGCTCTGTCGAAGAATATTCCGCAAGCCGTATTCCCCTACTCCGAAATGAGCGCCATCGGGAAAGTCATCAATCACCTGCCGACTTCTTGTTCCCTTCACCTGGCCAACAGCTCCACTGTGCGCTACGCCCAACTTTTCCCTCTCCCGAACGACGTGGAGGTTTTATCCAACCGAGGAACTAACGGTATAGAAGGTTCTTTGTCTACTGCCATCGGCTACGCTACGGCGTCCGACAAACTCAATTTCATCTTCATCGGCGACCTGAGTTTCTTCTACGACATGAACGCCCTCTGGAATGCCAACTACGGAAGCAATGTACGCATCCTGCTCCTCAATAACGAAGGGGGAGAAATATTCCATGCGCTTCCGGGACTGGAAATGGCAGACAGCAGCCGACGCTTCATTACGGCCACTCACCGCACTTCCGCCAAAGCATGGGCCGAAGACCGGGGATTCCAGTATCTTTCTGCCCACAATGAAGAAGAACTTGACCAGGCGGTAGAGGTATTCACCCAGCCATCCATTACCTCACAGCCCATGCTGATGGAGGTCTTTACAGAAAAGGACAAGGACATCGAACACCTAAAAACGTATTATCACAACCTAAAAAAATAGCAATATGTCACAACCCAGAGAATGGAAAACCATCAAGGAATACCAGGATATTCTTTTTGAGTTTTATAATGGAATCGCCAAGATTACCATCAACCGCCCGAGATACCGCAATGCGTTCACTCCAACCACCACTACTGAAATCAGTGACGCATTGTATTACTGCCGTGAGTGTCAGGACATCAATGTCATCGTACTGACAGGAGCTGGCGACAAGGCTTTCTGCTCCGGAGGCGACATGCACGTGAAAGGCCACGGCGGATACGTAGGTACTGACGGCGTTCCCCGTCTGAATGTGCTCGACGTACAGAAACAGATTCGTTCCATCCCGAAACCGGTGATTGCCATGGTCAACGGATATGCCATCGGTGGCGGACATGTGCTTCACGTAGTCTGCGACCTGACCATTGCGTCTGAAAACGCCATCTTCGGTCAGACAGGGCCTCGCGTGGGCAGCTTCGATGCCGGATTTGGTTCTTCTTATCTGGCTCGTATCGTAGGCCAGAAGAAAGCCCGTGAAATCTGGTTCCTCTGCCGCCAGTATTCTGCCCAGGAAGCACTGGATATGGGACTGGTCAACAAAGTCGTACCGTTCGACCAGCTGGAAGATGAAGTGGTAGAATGGGCTGAAACCATGATGCAGCACAGTCCGCTCGCTCTGCGAATGATTAAAGCCGGACTTAATGCAGAACTTGACGGACAGGCTGGTATTCAGGAACTCGCCGGTGACGCAACCATGCTTTACTACATGACGGAAGAAGCACAGGAAGGTGGGAAAGCTTTCCTCGAAAAGCGGAAACCCGACTGGAGCAAATACCCTAAATTCCCCTGATTATTCTCTCATCTCATTTTTTATCGGACAGAAAGCAGAAACCATTTCCGCTTTCTGTCCGCTTTTATTCCCTTCACAACAGACCAATATGTACACACTGAAAATCATTCCGCGCACACTTCATTTCAAACAACCGGCCGGTACTTCACGCGGAGTATATCACACCCGGCAGGTATGGTATCTGCTACTTACTGACACCGAAACCGGACAATATGGCGTAGGTGAATGTGCTCCGCTGCCCGCGTTAAGCTGCGACGACCTGCCCGATTATCCTCGCCTGCTAGCTGAAATCTGTGAGAAAACAGCCGCCAATGGCTACATTGATTATGAAGGACTTCGCCCTTACCCCTCTATACTATTCGGACTGGAAACCGCATTTGCCCATCTGCAGGCCAACAGTCTGCAATTTTGGGATACCCCTTTCAGTCGCGGTGAACAAGGTATTCCTATCAACGGACTCATCTGGATGGGTAATTTCGATGAAATGTACCGCCGCATAGAAGAAAAGATGAAAGCCGGATTCCGGTGCATCAAGGTAAAAATCGGAGCGATTGAATTTGAACGTGAACTGGAACTGTTAGCTCACATCCGTCGCCATTTCTCAGCTGCCGACATCGAACTCCGGGTAGATGCCAACGGAGCCTTCAGTCCTGAAGATGCCTTACGGAAACTGACACAGCTGAACGAATTTCAGCTCCACTCCATCGAACAGCCCGTACGCGCCGGACAATGGGAGGTCATGAAAGAACTGTGTGCCACTTCGCCCTTCCCCATCGCACTGGATGAAGAACTGATTGGAGTAAATGAAACGGAACGGAAAATCCAGCTGCTGGATACCATCCGCCCACAATACATCATCTTAAAGCCGTCCTTGCACGGAGGTATCCAGGGAAGCAAGGAATGGATTACATTGGCTCAGGAAAGAGGCATAGGCTATTGGGTAACCTCCGCCTTAGAATCCAATATCGGACTCAATGCTATCGCACAGTGGTGTGCCACTCTCCAACCTAAAATGCCTCAGGGGCTGGGCACCAGTATGCTTTTCACCGACAACATTGACTACCCGCTGCACATTGAAGGCGACTGTCTATGGTTCCATCCTGAAGAAAAGACACCCGATTTCCCGACTTATCTGCAAACCATCTGACATGAACGCCACTCCATTTATTACAGAAATAGCCCGTCAGTCCATTTTGATTGACGGGAAATGCTACACCGCTCAGGAAACCCAAATACCTGAAGGCGAATCACAAAGCCTGCTGCAAAAACGATTCCATGCGGAATATGGAGCAGACAGCTTTCAGGCCTCACTTGCCGATTTCTTAGCAGAATGGTTTGACGACAGCACCACCGTACTGGTACATACCTCCGGCTCTACCGGAACGCCCAAACCCCTCCGGGTAGAGAAACAGCGCATGATGCAGAGTGCCATGCTGACAGTCCGTTTTTTAGGTCTGAATCAAGGAGACACTGCCTTACTTTGCATGCCTCTAAAATACATTGCCGGAAAAATGGTGGTCGTCCGTGCGTTGGTAGCCGGACTGAACCTGCTACCTGTTACTCCTTGCGGACATCCGTTGGCAGAGATAAATGCCGCTCCTGAGTTTGCTGCCATGATACCCATGCAGGTGTACAACTCGCTACAAGTACCAGCCGAAAAGGAATGCCTGCAACAAGTACGTCATCTCATTATCGGCGGCGGAGCAATAGACAGCACATTAGCCACGGAATTAGCGTCATTTCCTCATGCCGTATGGAGCACCTACGGAATGACCGAAACCCTTTCTCACATCGCCCTGCGACGACTGAACGGACCGGATGCCTCCGACTGGTACACCCCCTTCCAGGGAGTCAAGGTTTCACTCTCTCCCGGAAAAACACCCCTGACCATTGAAGCACCAGCCGTTTGTGCAGAGGAACTGACCACAAACGACATCTGTGAGTTCAATGCCCAGGGGCAGTTCCATATCTTAGGACGAAAAGACAATACCGTCAACACCGGAGGGGTAAAGGTACAGATTGAGCAGGTGGAAAATGCACTGAAAACTGCGCTGCCAGTTCCTTTCATGGTGACTGCCGTGCCCGACCCAAAATTTGGAGAATGCATCGTTCTGCTGCTGGAAAGCGAAGAAAATACCGATGTATCCCCTCTGTTAGCACAGGCTTACGACCAGCTTCCGACTTACTGGCGGCCGAAACAGACCTTCTTCGTCCGGCATCTTCCACAAACCGAAACCGGGAAACCCGACCGCGCCACCGCACGGAAAGTGGCCCAAGAAATCGCAAGCGCGAAAAAGAAATAAGTAAAAATCCCCTTGTATATGAGCATTTGATTCTTTAACTTTGTTTAAAATTCAAATGTCTCATTTTTTTAACTGACATCAAAACTATGGAAGAATACACTTTCCTCGCCCCCTTGCTGCTCACTATCGGGGGACTCATTATCGGAGCAATACTGAAATCCTTGCTCAAACACAGCCGCCTGCCCTACACGGTGGGGCTATTTGCCATTGGAATCATTTTAGGAGTCATGAACCGTACCGGCGTTTTTCAATCGCTGCCGGAACTGCATGATGCGGTCAGTTCCGTCGCCAACATCAATCCCGACTTGATTCTTTATCTTTTCCTGCCCATCCTGATATTCGATGCAGCCTACGAACTCAACCTGCACATTTTCAAGAAGACATTGGCCAACGCCACCCTGTTGGCGGCACCGGGACTCATCATCTGTATGTTACTCACGGGCGCCCTCATGAATGGGAGTAGCAACCTTCATCCCCGGTTTTGAATCGTGGACATGGGCATTTGCACTGATGTTCGGAGCCTTAATCAGTGCCACCGACCCGGTAGCCGTAGTAGCCCTGCTGCACGAGTTGAAAACCAGCAAACGCTTCTCCACCCTTGTCGATGCGGAATCCCTGCTGAACGATGGTACGGGCATCGTCTGCTTCATGCTTTTCTTCGGAGCATACGCCGCCGGAGAAGCTACTCATGCCTCTCCTGTCATTACGTTTATCCGTGAAGTGGGCCTCAGTACCCTTTTAGGATTTCTGTTGGCACGGATTGTCATCTGGTTCATCACGCGCATCAACTCGGAAGAGATGGTACAGAACAGTGTCATCATCTTAGCGGCCTACCTTACCTTCATTCTCTCCCAATATTATCTCGGCGTATCGGGAGTGATTGCCCTCGTAGCTTTCGGACTGACCGTCACTTACGTAGGAAAACCCCGGTTGAAACCGCAGGTGAATACGTTCATGGAGCATTTCTGGGAATTGCTGACCTACATAGCCAATACCCTGATTTTTATCCTGGTGGGAGTAGTCATTGCCGAAAAAGTGGATTTCTCCTGGGGAGCATTAGGCGTGCTTATACTTATCTACATCGCCCTTAACCTTATCCGCTTTGCCATGATTATGCTGCTCTACCCTGTGATGAAACGCTTGGGATACGGACTGACCAAACGCGAATCAGCCATCCTTACCTGGGGAGGGTTGCGCGGTGCATTGGCCATGACCTTGGCCCTGATGGTATCTTATACCCCGGCTATTCCGGAGGACATCCGCAGCCAGGTATTGTTCTTCACTGCCGGCATCGTTACCCTGACACTCTGCATCAATGCCACTACCATGCGCGCACTGCTGAACCGCTTGGGACTGACTCACGTACCTTCTGCACGCACCATGTTGGCCTATCGTATAGAGAAATCAATACGCGACAATTCCGAAAAATACCTGGAAGGATTGAAAAAAAGAGACGCCTTAGAAGGAGCCAACTGGCACAAAGTGGAAAGTTACATGACCGCACAACCGCAAGAGCCGGCCAAGAATCCACAAAACAAAGCCATGCTGCCGGAAATCCGTCTGCGTGTATTGGATAAGGAAAAAGCCATCTGCCGGGAAATCTATGAAGAAGGAGTCATCTCCAAGCCCGTATTCCTCCGGCTCATGAACTCGCTGGATGAATTGTATGACCACGACGGGAACTACCCGCTGAACGTCCGCACCTCCATTTTCAAGTTCTGCCAGCGTACAGACCTGCTGAACACACTGCGAACATTCCTTACCTGCAGAATTGGATGACCTTCTATTTCCGCGAACGCATCACGGTAGTGTACGACTTAGGCCGTGGCTTCATTATTCTTCAGAAAGGAAGCCTGAAACTGCTGGACGACCTGCGTGCCTCAGAATGGGTGACCGGCGAACAGGACTCCGTGTTAGACACATTACGGGAAGAGATAAATGATAACATCAATCGCATGAGTGCCTTTATCAATAATCTGGCTGACAATTTCCCCAAAGCATACGGTCATGCACTGACCATCAAGTCCATCCGCATGCTGCTGAGCAATGAACGCCGCACCGTGAAACAGCTAATCAACAACGGTATGCTTTCCGAGAAAGATGCAGAAAGGCTGCTGGACGACATTGACGAACGTACCGACGAAATCAATTCCTTCAGCCACACCTTCACCGCTTCTTTCCTGCGCTGGCTGTTCTTCATCAAGAAAAAGAAAGTCTATCGCAACTAAATAAGAAAAAAGGAAGTTGCGCCCTCACAGGGCACAGCTTCCTTTTCCTATATATCACTGCTTACTTCTCCCTGGTATTCAGGATGCCGCTGCAGCCAGACCACGGCATAAGAGCAGGTAGCTATCGCCTTCAGTCCTTTGCAGCGCCCGTAATCGTAGGCTGCCTTCACCAAAGCAGAAGCAATACCTTTTCCTCCGATGGCTTCCGGTACAATCGTATGCCGAATATCCAACCCTTCGTCATGAATCTGATAAGCCACGTGGCTCTATGTCCCTCCAGTTCACATAGAACTCCTGTCGGGATACATCATGTTTTACTTCCATAATCCTTTTCATTTAACTGATTCTGTCACAAGATAGGCATTTTATCTTCCATGACCAAACGATGAGACTAAAATTCAGAAAAGCATCGCAACAAATACTTCACAAGTAAAACGATAGGAGCTCAATATAAAGCCCGTTTTTTCAAAACGTTTTTTTACACTTCTCTAAAATCATAGTTAAATTTACCTCGACACGTACGTGACGAGGTCTTGACACGTTCGTGCTGATATCTCGTCACGTTCGTGTCGAGACCTTGACAGCTACGTGTCGAGGTATTTTTGTATAAGCGTTTTTATTTCATCTCACACGCATTACAAAGAAATAAACCTGCCACTAAAAAGAATCACATTTTTATTTTCTATCTTTGCACAGATATAATTGAAACGCCATGCAAACAAGTGACAGTATCGTGATTATTCCTACTTACAATGAGAAGGAAAACATCGAGAATATAATCCGGGCAGTATTCGGACTGAAAAAGACATTCCATATTCTGGTCATCGAAGACAACTCTCCCGACGGAACGGCCGACATCGTACGCCGTCTGCAAAAGGAATTCCCCGAACGTTTGTTCATGATTGAACGAAAAGGCAAACTCGGACTGGGAACAGCTTACATCACCGGCTTCAAATGTCTATCGAAAAGGGATACGACTACATCTTTGAAATGGATGCCGACTTCAGCCATAACCCCAATGACCTGCCAAGACTTTATAAGGCTTGTCATGAAGAAGGGGCCGATGTATCCATCGGTTCACGCTATGTAAGCGGAGTCAATGTGGTGAACTGGCCTATGGGAAGAGTACTGATGTCCTACTTTGCCTCCAAATATGTGCGGTTCATTACCGGACTGCCCATTCATGACACTACTGCCGGCTTGTAGCTACCGCCGGAAAGTGCTTGAAACCATCCATCTGGACCACATCCGTTTCAAAGGATATGCTTTCCAGATTGAAATGAAATTCACCGCCTTTAAATGCGGATTCCATATCACAGAAGTACCAGTCATCTTTATCAACCGCGAATTAGGTACTTCCAAGATGAACAGCAGCATCTTTGGAGAAGCCGTATTCGGCGTCATCCAACTGAAATGGGACAGCTGGTTCAAAAAATATCCTAAACACACTAATTGAAAAGGGTTATGAAACGTACATGGATACATCATGCAATCATCGTAAATGAAGGACGCCGTTTTGCCGGCTCCGTAGTGATTGAAGGAGAAAAAATACAGGAAATCATTGAAGGCGACGGTGCTCCCGCTGCCGTATGTGATGAACAGATTGATGCGCAAGGATGCTTCCTGCTGCCGGGAGTGATAGACGACCATGTGCATTTCCGCGATCCGGGCCTTACGCATAAGGCAGACATGGCTACCGAAACGGCTGCGGCTGCGGCAGGAGGAGTGACCTCGTTCATGGACATGCCCAATTGTAACCCGCAGACCACAACCCTGGAGGCATTGGAAAACAAGTTTAAGGATGCGGCTACCAAATGTATTGTCAATTATTCTTTCTATTTCGGAGCCACAAACAACAATGCCGACCAGCTGAAGGCACTGGACAAGACACACGTATGCGGCGTGAAACTGTTCATGGGGGCCAGCACCGGAAACATGCTGGTAGACCGCATGGAAGCCTTGAAAAAAATATTCTCAGAAGCGGGCATGCTGATTGCTACCCATTGTGAGGACCAGCAGATTATCCGCGAAAATACCGAACGCTTCAAGCAGCAGTATGGCGAAGACCTGGACATTTCTTTCCATCCGCTGATACGTAGTGAGGAAGCCTGTTACCATTCTTCAGCACTGGCCGTACAATTGGCGAAGGAAACGGGTGCCCGTCTGCACATCCTTCATATCAGTACGGCACGCGAGTTAGGTCTGCTAGAAGACCGCCCGCTCCACGAAAAGAAAATTACGGCAGAAGCCTGCGTATCGCACCTTATGTTCTGTGATGAAGACTATGCGCAATTCGGGGCACGCATCAAGTGTAATCCCAGCATCAAGACAAAGGCCGACCGTGATGCGCTGAGAAAGGCTCTGACCACCAACCTGATTGACGTCATTGCTACTGACCATGCGCCTCACTTGTTGAGTGAAAAAGAAGGAGGAGCACTGAAAGCCGTATCGGGCATGCCGACCCTGCAGTTCTCACTGGTCAGCATCTACGAACTGGTACACGAAGGCATCCTGTCTATCGAGCAGCTGGTACAGAAAATGTGTCATGCACCGGCACAACTTTACCAGATTAGCCAAAGAGGATTTATCCGACCGGGCTATCAGGCCGACCTGGTTCTGCTGAATCCACATAAAGAATGGACTGTAACCAACGACTGCATTGAAAGCAAGTGCGGATGGAGTCCGATGGAAGGCCGTACCTTCCATGCACAAGTAGAAAAGACATTCGTCAACGGTACGGCAGTTTACGAGAATGGAAAAGTAAACAAAGCACACCGTGGACAAGCCCTTCGGTTTGAACGCTAAAAGAAATCAAATGAAAACAGACATCACGACCGTCCGTTACGACATACACGACCTGGCTGAATACATCAACTGGATTTATTTTTTCCACGCATGGGGTTTTCAGCCTCGTTACGCAGCCATTGCCGACATTCATGGGTGTGATGCCTGCCGCGCCGGATGGCTGGTCTCATTTCCTGAAGCTGAACGTGCCAAGCCGCCGAAGCCATGCAACTGCACAAAGAAGCGGTACGCATGCTGAACAAGATTGACGGGAAATACAAGGTCTATGCCATTTATCGCCTGATGGAAGCCAATGCCGAAGGCGACAACCTGTGGTTAGAGGGCACTTTATTTCCTCTGCTCCGCCAGCAGACCCGTGTCCGCCCCGACGAGCCATTTCTCTGTCTGAGTGACTTTGTGCGCCCCCTTTCTTCCGGCATCAAGGATACAGTAGGAGGATTCGCCACGACCATCGACCCGGCCATGGAAGAAGAATTCAGCCATGACGACTACCAGTCCTTGCTCATCAAAACATTAGGTGAACGTCTGGCAGAAGCCGCAGCTGAAAAGATACACGAAACCCTGCGCAAGGAGGTGTGGGGATACGCCAAGGACGAGAAGCTGACCATGAAACAGTTGCTCAACGAAGACTATCAGGGCATACGTCCCGCTGTGGGTTATCCTTCCCTGCCCGACATATCGGTCAGTTTTCTGCTCGACAAGCTTATCGACATGAAACGCATCGGCATACATCTGACAGAGAATGGAATGATGCAACCTCATGCATCGGTATGCGGACTGATGTTTGCTCATCCAGCTTCACGCTACTTCTCGGTAGGAAAAATCGATGAGGAGCAACTCATGGATTATGCTTCCCGCCGGAAAATGGATGCCGACGTACTGCGAAAATACCTCGCAGCCAATCTACAACCCTAAAATGAGTACACTAATATGATTCTACTACGCGTGTCACTGATATTTTTAGTCTTGTTTCTGCTACCCGACTGGTACATATACAAGACGTATCTGACCAACCTGCATAACAGGTGGAATGGAAAACAGGCTTATCTGGCTGCCTACTGTTTTGCTATTGCTTATTTTAGTCATCTTCCTGATTGGTCACGACACCTTACGACGAATATTTCGGTACTTACCTGATTGTAGCCCTGTGCTTCACTATTCCTAAAATGATATTTATGCTGACCAGTATTCTGCTGAAACTGATCAGAAGATTGATAAAGCGTCCTGTTCCTCATGGATGGATTTCACTGGCACCCGCATTGCTTGCTTTCGGATATGTATTGTTCGGAGCAATCAAAGGAAAGGAAAACTATCAGGTGAAAGAAGTCACCTTCTATTCGCCTGACCTTCCGGACGCGTTCGACGGATACCGTATCCTGCAATTGTCGGACATTCATTCCGGAAGCTGGAAAGGAAACGGAAAGGCACTTCAGGAAGCCATCGACCTCTGTAACCGACAAAATGCCGATTTGGCTGTATTCACCGGCGACCTCGTGAACAGCCGTGCCGACGAATTGCTGGAATTTATGCCCGTGTTCTCACAACTGAAAGCCCACGACGGGGTGTATTCCGTCCTAGGGAATCACGACTATGGCTCCTACGTAAAATGGGAAAACGAGCAG
>ENA-OQBP01000032-OQBP01000032.1-human-gut-metagenome-genome-assembly--contig:-NODE-32-length-12901-cov-1.295757_pt1 | contig 12901 bp, 10 predicted proteins | sample MGYA00242751_ERZ504561 | MGnify/ENA primary metagenome ERZ504561 (study PRJEB26092, sample SAMD00036245) | human gut metagenome | host: Homo sapiens | study: EMG produced TPA metagenomics assembly of...
GGAGCATTTTTAGTGTGCTCGGCATGGGCAACAACTAGGTGCTGCAAGACCACTACGCGCTCGGCAGTAGGAAGCGTTAGCCGAAAAGAAAAGCTGAAGCTTCTTACAAAACGAAACTGCGGACGCAATAAAGAGGTACATCAAGGACCGGGAAGTGAACGACCAGATGTGCGACCAGTTGAGCTTCAAAGAATATGAGGACCCATTCAAAAATGTAGCGGACTTTGACGAAGATGATTCGCCGGAGATTCCCACGGACGGTAGAATAAGCAAGTAAAAAAGCGACGCCACGTGCGGTTGGCGTCGCTCATTGTGCGCCTTTAGGCGCGGCTGGTATTGAAGCCCTATGGGGCTGTTTTGCAAACCCCACGTTCAACGTGGGGTTATGATTTGTCGTGAATTTCCCAATGCCCGCTGAAACCACGGCCGATGTAGTGAACATTTCCCATCGCCTTGATATGGCGGCGGATGGTTTTGTAGCTGACGCCCAGCGCCATGCCGAGTTTTTCGGTGCTGATTTTGTTGTCTTTTTTGATTAAAGCCAGAATTTTGGCATCCAAATCATCTTGGGGGACATCTTGGGGGACACGTTGGGGGACATCTTGAGGGACACCGTAATTCAAGTTCGGCATGATGACCGTAAACTGGTATCGGTCAGAACGGAATGTAGGGCGCTTATCCTCAGTGTAGTTGATTTGCGTCTTGTAGCCGTTCAGAATTTTCCCAAAGCCGCTGCCCTTGCGCTCCATGTAGCCCAGACGGTTGAACACATCGGCCAGCACCGGGTTACGCCGAGTGGACGGCACGGTCAGCGGGTCGCGGTCTTGGATCATCGACCCGTCCGGCATACCGCCCGGCGAGTAGATCTCCAGACGGTCATCGTAGATGTCAATGTGGACCTCGCTGCCGTAGACGAGATAATCGCGGTGCGCCAGCGCGTTGACAAGCGCCTCGTGGTAGCTGCGCTCGACGTATTCGGGCAGTTCCTCCCGCGAGTTGGGTGTTTTGCGCCACATCATGCGGGCGTTGCGCTTGATGAACGCCTCGCCATTCTCAATCAAAGAGAGCACACTGCCGGAATACTCGGCATCGTCCAGCGCGTCCATTGTGCCGCCGCTTTTGTCCAGCCCATTCCAGCGTGTGCAGAACAACCGTGACCAGCGGATCGGGCTTTCATCAGCAATCAGGGCACCGGCATTTGTCAAAAAGCCGCCCTCGTCTGCCAGCCCGAAGGAAACAAGGTCTTTGTTGTCAAAGCTGTTTCCCGTCCACTTCTTATAGCGCTCCCGCAGCTTGGAAAAGGCGTAGTCCTCCACCCTGTAAAGCGTCATCTGAGAGTCGTAGGAGGTGTTTCTTCCGCGCAGAACAAGGCGTTTCAGCTCGGTAGCGGATGCCCTGACGCTCTCATTTCCAATGCGTACAAACGCCTCTAAGGTGCCGTCGCCGGAGTAATAGTAGGGCGTTTCCTCGCCTTTGAACACATCAAGGATCAGCAGCACTTTGCCATCTTCGGTCTTGTGAAACCGCAGCCGAAACTCCGGGATAGGCTCCATGCGCGTCTTGAGGATCTCGCTGATTTTCTCGGCGTCGCTGTCGGGTTCGGTCAGCCCAACGATCTGCCCGTCATCCGCCATGCCGAAAATCAGCGCGCCGCCCAGCGTGTTCGCAAAAGCGCTGACACTTTTGCACCAGCTTTTGGGCTTTTTTTACCTCAAGTGCCGCTTTCTTGTCGTATTCGGTCGTTTTCACCGATCAGGTTCTCCATACCCATCTGTTCCGACCACCTTTTGCGCGAAATATCGGTGCTTTTATTATACAACTTTGCAGGGGCGGTTTGCAATCGTAAGTTGTACTCTCCGGTGTTAAGTTGCACGCATGGCCGTAAGACCATAGCGGGAAGAATCCAATTTTTTGTGGTTTTACGGATAGGATACAATAGTATATTGGTATTTTATTTATTTAGTATTTATTTGTGTTGGATTTGCCGGTACAGGGAAATCCCGTCTAGGTAAATGCCGTTGCGGTAAAAAAATCCCCGGAGGCGGGGAATTTAGGGCTGTATTTGGCTGGACGGACACCGTGCCGATGCGGTTTGAACGCGCCCAAACATAGGCGTTTCTCGCGGCGACAGGGGCAGTGTGTAGTGATGCTGTGGAGTGGTGCTTGTGTACAACTTCTTGCTAGAGGGTAAAACTTATATACGGATTCGTAGGGCTTTTCACTGGCAAGAACCCAGTGCTGCTCGTATTCATGTTTCTCAATGAGACCAAAGCTGCGCATTTATTTGAGCGTTGCGAGTCAGAATCCGTCTCACAGATTTGCCCCCAAAACTGCCCCCAAAAGGGTTTGGAACGGGTCAGCACGATGCAGCACTCTTTTGTACACATGGGACAAAATCTATTCCGAGTCTTGGTACACAACACCACCAAACCCAACAAAACAGCACTGTAACGCACAAATTCTGGATTTCTCATAACCCGGAGGTCGCAGGTTCAAGTCCTGTCTCCGCAACCAACAAAAGTACGTTGAAACGATAAGTTTCAACGTACTTTTTCTTTGTCTGGGGCAAAAGTGGTCACTTTTCGGTCACTTTGACCCCAAAATGACCCCAAAACGGCAAAACGACTGCGCCCGGACGGCTGAATTTTTCAACCGTCCGGGCGCTTTTTGTGGATAAATCTTGCGGAGTTGGTAGGTAAAAATAGGAGCGGTCAGACAAATTCACTGGCTGCCTTGTGCGGGTTTCTGTTTGGCACTTTTGCGGTACTCGTTGGGCTGGTGCCTTCGACCTTGCGGAAGCATTTGGAAAAATAGGGCAGTGAGCCGAAGCCAATCTGCTCGGCAATTTGGGTCAGGCTGAAATCGGTGCTGGTCAGTAAGGCTTTTGCCTCGGTGATGCGGCGCTTCATCAGGTAGTCGATGGGGGAGACATTATACTCGTTCTTGAACGAGTGGGACAGATAATATTTGTTAACGTGGGCAATCTCCGCAAGCTTGTCCAGGGTAATGCTTTCACTATAATTTTCATCGATATAGCGCTTTGCGGCGGCACATTCCTTGCTCTCGGAGGGCGGCGCAGTGAGGCGCAGCGAAACCGATGCCATGCGCACGATTTTGACTAGCAGCACCTCGGTCAGGTCCTGACAGACCATTTCGCAGCCGTCCTCTCGGGCATCGATCTCCCGCAGCAGCATCTTCATCAGGCTCAGCAGCTCCTCCCGTACGGAGCTGCATTTCAGCATGGTGTAGCCGCGATCCTTCTGCTCAAACAAAATTTCAATGCCTTCGATGCCCAGCACAATGTATTCCAGTGGGTTTGCCTGGTAACTCAACTCGGTGTGCAGGGTGCGGGGATTCACAATGACCATGTCGTCCGGGGCAACGTCCAGCATTTTGCCTTCGACGTTGAACTGACCGCGTCCATCCACGCAGTAGAACACTTCGGTGCAGGAGTGGGTATGCGGCACCGAGTTCCAGTCCCCGCCGAAGCGGCTCTTGCTCACGTACAGCAGGCGGATGGCCTCCCGCGGGGGAACGTCCATATTGAATTCATACCGTGTGTTCATAGGCGGTGCGCCTCCGAATGACAAAATATTTACAAAAATCCAAAGTATTTGGAGCAATATCGTTACATAATCAAGCAAGAACGAAAAAATAAAAAGTCATGGGCCGTTTCCGGTTCCGTCCTTATTATATACGCATTTGGGGTGCATGGCAAGAGCTTTCCATAAAAAATCACGATGCAAAACAGAATATCGGCACATTTCGCTGCAAACAGGCCCAAAACTGGCAAGCTGCACAAAGAAAAGTCTTACTTTTTGTGCAGCTTTTTCTTTATTTTCTGATGTTGCCGCCGACATTCGAAAATAAAGCAAGATAGTACAAATGCGCAACAATATACCTACTGTTCAAAGAGGGCAGAAACAAGTATGATGATGTCAATGAAACGATGCCTGCCGTGGCAGACAAAACGGACAGAGAAGGGATTATGAAGATGGAGCAGACCGGAAGATTGACACTTCCCACAGACGCGGATGTGGTCGAGGAGACCCTGCGGCTGAAAAATCTGTTGGGCGCGGATGCCCTGCGCGACTGCGACGGTACCGAAATGCCGCAGGAATTGCTGACAGACCCCGCCAAAAAGTACGCTACCTATTATACGACCCGCAAGGACAACGCCTGGGCGGAGGCAAACCCGGACGAAATCCAGCAGGAGTACCTCATCAGCGACCGCCACACGGCACGCGGCACGACGCTGCGTATTCATCTGATGGACGGCTTCCACACCCAGCAGCTCAAGGTCAACACGCTGGACGACCCCAAGCGCTGGTGGGAGGTCATTGACCGCACGACGGGCGAGGTCGTCCCCACCGACAAATGGCTCTTCGACGAGCCGACAGGCGAGGTCGAGATCGAAACCGTCCCCTATCACGAGTACACCGTCAGCTTTCTGGCGTTCCTGATCTGGGACCCCGTACACATGTACAACTTCCTGACGAACGACTGGAAGGACACGCCGCACCAGCTGACCTACGATGTGCGCCAGCCCAAGACGCAGGCCTATGTAAAAGAAAAGCTGCGCCGCTGGTGCGAGGCCAACCCCCACATTGATGTGGTGCGGTTCACGACCTTCTTTCACCAGTTCACGCTGACCTTTGACGACCAGAAGCGCGAGAAATTCGTCGAATGGTTCGGCTACAGCGCCAGCGTCAGTCCCTACATTCTGGAAAAATTTGAAAAGTGGGCAGGGTACAAGTTCCGCCCCGAGTTCATTGTGGATCAGGGCTACCACAACACGATGTTCCGCGTGCCGAGCAAGGAGTTCCGCGACTTCATCGAGTTCCAGCAGCAGGAGGTTTGCGCTCTTGCCAAAGAGATGGTCGACATCGTCCACTCCTACGGCAAGGAAGCGATGATGTTCCTCGGCGATCACTGGATCGGCACTGAGCCCTACGGCAAGTATTTCGCCTCCATCGGGCTGGACGCCGTAGTCGGCTCCGTCGGCAGCGGCGTTACGCTGCGGATGATTTCCGACATCAAGGGCGTCAAGTACACCGAAGGCCGTCTGCTGCCGTACTTCTTCCCTGATGTGTTCACCGAGGGCGGCGACCCCATCGGTGAGGCCCGCACCAACTGGATGAAGGCCCGCCGCGCGATTTTGCGCAGCCCGCTGGACCGCATCGGCTACGGCGGTTACTTAAAACTCGCCAGCAACTGGCCCGGCTTTATCGACGAGATTCAGAACGTGGTCGGCGAGTTCCGCCAGATCCACGAAAATATGCAGGGCACAAAGTCCTACGTTGCCCCGTTCAAGGTGGCCATCCTCAACTGCTGGGGCGGCCTGCGCAAGTGGATGAGCAATCAGGTGCATCACTCCATTTACCACCGTGAGACCTACTCCGCCGAGGGCGTTCTCGAATGCCTGAGCGGCATGCCGTTTGACGTGGAGTTCATCGACTTCGATGACATTCGCAACGGCATCCCCAAGGACATCGGCGTCATCATCAACGTCGGCGATGCGTACACAGCCTTCAGCGGTGCCGAGAACTGGATCGACGAAAAGGTCGTAACCGCCATCCGCAAATTTGTGGACGAGGGCGGCGGCTTCATCGGCGTGGGCGAGCCCACCGCCTGCCAGCATCAGGGGCGGTACTTCCAGCTGTCCGATGTGATGGGCGTGGATCGTGAGATGGGCTTCTCGTTAAGCACCGACAAATACAACACCTGCGATCCGCACCACTTTATCCTGGAGGATATTGACACCGCCGTTGATTTCGGCGAGGGCACGAGCCGCATCTACGCGCAGGGCAAGCACTATCAGATCCTGGCGCAGGACAGCGAGTACAGCCAGTTGGTCGTCAACGAGTACGGCAAGGGCCACAGCGTCTACTTTGCCGGGCTGCCCTACTCCCCGCAGAACTGCCGCATTTTGCTGCGCGCCATCTACTACGCCGCCGGTATGCCGGAGGAGATGAAGCACTACTACGTGACCAACGTCGATACCGAGGTCACGGTATTCCCCGAAACGAAGCGCATCGCGGTCATCAACAACGCAGATGCCGAGGAAAAGACAGACCTGTACATCAAGGGGCATCTGATCGACAGCCTGACGCTGGCCCCGCGCGAGATGCGCTGGGTAGACGATGCCGAATAACACCCGATAATTTATGCCCCGCCGTGGGACATACGTTATACAGCCAAAGAATGGAGAAACATTTTTAAGGAGGAACCCCCCATGAAAAAGAAGAATGCAGCAGCCCTTATGGCGGCAGCTATGGCAGCATCCCTGCTGGTCGGCTGCGGCGGCGGTGCCGCTTCCAGCAGCGCAGCTGCCTCTACCGCCGAGAGCACCCCTGCCGAATCCACCGCAGAATCCACTGCCGCCGACACCACCGCTGACGGCGACGAGACCCTGACCGTATGGGCATGGGACCCCAACTTCAACATCTACGCCCTGAAGCAGGCGGAGGCCATCTACCAGAAGGACCACCCCAACTTCAAGCTGAACATTGAAGAAAACGTCTACAGCGACATCGAGACCAAGCTCATCACCGCTGCCACCAGCGAGGATTACAGCACCCTGCCTGATCTTTTCCTGATGCAGGACTACTCCTACCACAAGATGGTCGCCAACTTCCCCGGTATCTACACCGACCTGACCGACTCCGGCTTGGATTGGGACAAGTTCTCCGGCGGCAAGCTGGCTGATTCTACCGTCGATGGCCACCACTACGGTCTGCCCTTCGACAACGGCGCTTCCGTCATGGCGGTTCGTTCCGATATGATCGAGAATGCCGGTCTGACCGTCGACGACTTCAAGGATCTGACCTGGAGCGAGTTCGAGGAGAAGGCGCAGAAGGTCGTGGACGCCAACGGCGTGCCGATGCTGACCTCCTCCGGCGGTTCCGAGCTGATCATCGAGATGATGCAGTCTGCCGGTGCCTCCCCCGTGGTGGACGGCGAGGTCAAGATCGCCGACAATGCCGCGCTGAAAGAGTCCCTGACCGTCTACAAGGACATGGTCGACAAGGGCATTCTGGCCGAGTACACCGACTGGGACCAGTACATTGCTTCCATGAACGACGGCAAGGCTGCCGGTGTCATCAACGGCTGCTGGATCATGTCCAGCGTGCAGGCTGCCGCGGATCAGTCCGGCAAGTGGGCTATCGTGAATATGCCCAAGCTGGACGGCATCGACGGTGCCACCAACTACGCAAACTGCGGCGGCGCAAGCTGGGCCGTTTCCTCCAACTGCAAGAACACCGAGCTGGCCTTCGACTTCTTGAAGAGCACCTTCGGTTCCAGCGTCGAGTTGTATGACGATCTGCTGCCCAACGCCGGTGCGATCTCCAGCTACCTGCCCGCTGCCGAGAGCGACGTCTACAACCAGCCCTCCGAGTTCTACGGCGGCCAGACCGTTTACAAGGACATCGTTGAGTTTGCAGGCAAGGTTCCCGCATTCGACTGCGGCGCTTACTACTCTGACGTGCGCAGCGCCCTGACCGATGCCGTCACCAACATCGTCCAGAACAACGCCGACATTGACAGCGAGATGCAGAACGCTCAGGATACCGTGGAGTTCAATATCGCTGGCTAAGCAAAGCATGACACACACTGTGTCCGGTTACAACTGAGAATTTGCCAAGGGCACGGTTTGCATCTGATACGTCCGCTGCAAGCCGCGCCCTTGCTTTTGTGGCAAAATAGGAGATACTACGATGAAGAAAAAAGGACTGAATATGGAGCAGAAGCGCAACCTGACGGGGTGGGCGTTCTTGCTGCCGGCAGCACTCCTGATATTTGTATTCTGCTTTTACCCCATGGTGCAGGCGCTGATCCTTTCGTTCCAAAAGGGCACGGGCAGCGCTGTACAGCCTGCGGGCTTTGCCAACTACGCGCGCATTTTAAAGGATGCCACGTTCCAGCAGTGCCTGTTTAACACGATTTTCTATTTCGTGATTCAGGTACCCATTATGCTGATTCTGGCATTGATCCTCGCGCAGCTGCTCAACAGCCCGGACATCAAGGGCAAGGGCATCTACCGCACGATGATTTTCCTGCCCTGCGCTACGTCGCTTGTCTCCTATTCGATGATTTTTAAATCTCTGTTTGCCAACGATGGTTTGGTCAACCGGGTGCTGTCCACGGTGGGCATCCCCACGGTGGATTGGTTCCAGAACGCATGGGCGGCACGCTGGGTCATCGTCATTGCGCTGGTCTGGCGCTGGACCGGCTACAACATGGTCTTTTATCTTGCCGGTTTGCAAAACATCGACTACTCGATCTACGAAGCGGCCCGCATCGACGGCGCTTCCCCGCTCCAGCAGTTTGTTCACCTGACGATCCCCCTGCTGAAGCCCACCATCCTGCTGACTGCCATCATGTCCACCTCCGGCACGCTGCAGCTGTTTGATGAGTCCGTCAACCTGACGGCGGGCGGTCCCGGCAAGGCGACAATGACACTGACCCACTATATTTACAACATTTCGTTTGTCGAGACGCCCAAGTTCAACTATGCGGCGGCGCTGTCGGTGTTTATCCTTGTGGTCGTGGCAGTGCTGTCTGCCATCCAGATGAAAGTAGGTGATAAGCGTGACTAAAGGTAAAAAGATTCTGGCGCACGCCGTGCTGATTTTGGCCAGCTTCCTGTCTGTGTTCCCGCTGTACTATATGCTGTGCGGCGCGACGAACACCAGCATTGATGTTGTGCGCGGCAAGCTGATCCCCGGCACCTATCTGGTAGAAAACTTCAAGTCGCTGGTTGCCAACCAGAATCTGGGGCTGGCAATGGCAAACTCCTTCCGCAACGCCATCCTGATGACACTCATCACGCTGCTGGTCTGCTCCATCGCGGGCTACGGCTTTGAAATTTACCACGATAAGGCGAAGGATGCCCTGATGAGCGTCCTGCTGCTGGCGATGATGCTGCCGTTCGTGGCCATCATGATCCCCCTGTTCAAGATGATGTCCCACTGGGGGCTTGTCAACAGCTGGGCCGCGTTCGTGCTGCCGTCCATCTCGACACCGTTTATGATCATGCTGTTCCGGCAGGCATCGCGTTCCTTCCCCAATGACATTATTGAAGCGGCGCGTCTCGACGGTCTGAGCGAGATCGGCATCTTCTTCCGGATGTTTGTCCCCATCATGCGCTCTACCTACGGCGCGGCGATGACTGTCACGTTTATGAACGCATGGAACAGCTACCTCTGGCCGAAGATCGTATTCCAAAGCAACGCATCCATCACAATGCCGATGCTGGTCGCAAACCTCAAGAGCGGCTACAGTGTGGACTACGGTATGCTGATGCTGGGCGTTCTGATCTGCACACTGCCCACCGCGATCATCTTCCTCTGCCTGCAGAAGAGCTTTGCCAACGGCATCACGGGTGCAGTCAAGTGATGGACGAACGAACCTACTGCCTGACGCCGGAGCAGTGGCGTCACGCCAAAGCCTGCCTGACGCTGGCAAAGCGCTGGGGGCTGATTGGCGACGACAGCCCCGAGGCGCTGGAACGCCGCCGGGCGGCCAAAAACGCGCAGGCGGAAAGAGCGGAGCAGGACGGCAAGCCCGTGTACGGCACGCGGCGTTTCTCTGCCCCTGCCTACCTGCAATATGAGCTGACCCGCTTCAAGCTGGATTTCGCGGAGCCGTGCGAAAAGATCCGTGCGCTGGGTATCTGCCCGGATTTCACCGATGCACAGACCCGCGCCTGGTATGACGCGAATCCGGATCTGTTCACGCGGTACGCCGGCGACAGCTTCCCCTATGAGGAAGTAAAGCAAATCATCGAAAAGCGGATGCGGGAGGAGGTGTACGACAGCCTTGTGCAAGACCTATTACGTGGACCCGCAGACAGGCCGTGACACCAACGACGGCCTGACGCCGGAAAAACCGCTGGCCACACTGTTTGCCGTCAACCGGCTGACGCTGACCCCCGGTGACACGGTACTGCTGAAATGCGGCAGCGTGTTTGAAAAAGCAGTTCCTGCACCTGCGCTGCTGCGGCAAAAAAGACAGCCCCATCACGATTGCCGCCTATGGCGAGGGGCCCGCGCCGCGCATTGACGCCGACGGGCAGGGGCTTTGGTTATCAGGACTATGGCTGCGCACTGGACGCCCCCCACCCCATGTGTACCGCGGGTATGTATCCTCCGCCGTGCTGCTGTATGATGCAGCCTATGTCACGGTGCGTGATCTGGAACTGACGAACCGCGCCGACGCTGTCATCGGCGAGCAATATTCCCAGCCGGATAAGCTGGAGCGCACCGGCGTGGCTGTGGTTGCGAAGGACAGGGGCACGCGCTGCGGCATCACACTGCAAAACCTGCTGATCCATGATGTACACGGCAACGTGTACGACAAGCACATGAACAACGGCGGCATTTACATGACTGCCTTGCAGCCCGCAGATGAGACCGCTACCGGCGCGGCACGCTTTGCCGATGTGCTGGTCGAGGGCTGCTATGTGGCCCGCGTCAGCCGCTGGGGAATTGCGGTGGGGTATACCTACGCCCATGCGCAGTTCCGGGGTGCCGAGCTGGCAGAAAAAGCCTTTCTGCAGTACGGTCACGAGAATGTCGTTCTCCGTGATAACTACGTGAAAGCGGCGGGCGGAGATGGCCTGACGGTCATGTACGCCCTGCGCCCGCTGGTCGAGCACAACACGGCAGACTCCGTCGCCTGCGAGATGAACGACCGTGTTTATCGGGAGCCGGGCAATCGCATGGGCAAGGTGGCCGCCGCCATCTGGCCGTGGAAATGCAAGGATGCGCTGCTGCGCTGCAACGAAGCCGTTGACACGCGGCTCAATCAGGACGGCATGGCCTACGATGCCGACTCCGGCGACGGCACGGTGTACGAGCACAACTACAGCCGCATGAACGAGGGCGGCTGCGTGATGTTCTGCCTGGAAGAAGCCATCCACAACACGTTCCGCGGCAACGTCAGCTACGACGACCTCGGCGGCACGATCAGCCCCTCCCTGAACCCGGACGCCCTTTTAGAGCATAATATCTTCTATGTGCGTGACGGTGTGCCCTTCGTGCGCGCCCGCATGGATGGAGGCAGCTACACCGAGAAGGATGATACGATCCTCCCGCTGCCCTAAAAAAGCAAAAAAACAACCACCGCCCCGGATGCCGAATCTTTCCGCATCCGGGGCGGATTTTTGTACGCATTTTGCCCGTTCGGGCAGGGTTTGCGCAAATGTCGAATGTATGGTAAAATACAGGTAAAATCAGCTTTTTGGGGGTCATCTTATGGGCATTGTAGTCATCGGTGCGGTTTTTGTGGACATCAAGGGGTATCCGCTGTCCACCTATATCCCGGGCGGGCGCAACGCGGGCCGGGTCGAGCAGGTACACGGCGGCGTCTGCCGCAACGTGGCGGAGGACATTGCCAATGTCGAGCTGCGCCCCCACCTTCGTCAGTCTGGTGGACGACACCGGCTCCGGCCAGGACGTCATTGACAAGCTGGCCAGGCACAAGGTCAACACCCGCTACATTCAGCGCATGCCGGACGGCATGGGCACCTGGCTGGCCGTGTTCAACAACGACGGCGATGTCTGCGCCGCCATCTCGAAGCGGCCCGACACGACGCCGCTGACCGCATTATTAAAGGAAAAGGGCGACGAGATCTTTGCCGACTGCGACGGCATCGCCATCGAGTTTGATCTGGAGAAGGAGACCGTCAAGCAGATTTTGCACTACGCCAAAAAGTACCGTAAAAAGGTCTACGCCGCGGTCTCCAACATGAGCATTGCCATGGAGCGCCGCAGCCTCCTGCAGGAGGTCGACTGCTTTGTCTGCAACCAACAGGAGGCCGGGCTGATGTTCTCCGACGATTACGACCACCTGACGCCGGACGAGATGCGCGCCACGCTGGCCGCCAACGTGCGCAGCGCCAACATTCCCTGCATGGTCGTGACGATGGGCGAGCAGGGCGCCCGTCTACGCCCGCACCGACGGCGAGAGCGGCATGGTGCCCGCCAAGAAGGTCGATGTCATCGACACCACCGGCGCGGGGGATGCTTTCTTCGCCGGGACGGTCATCGGCCTGACCTACCGGCAAGACGGCTGGCCGAGGCCTGCGAGATCGGCAGCCGCCTGGCCGCGTCGGTCATCTGCATCTCGGAGAATGTCTGCCCGCGGTTCCGCCCGCAGGAGTTCGGGCTCGATGTGCCGGTCACAGACTGATTTTTTTCGGTTCTTGGCACGTATTTCCCTTATTTTGCCAATTTTCCGATTTCGCACATTTTGCCTTTTTAGCAGTTTTCTATCCGCACATTTTCGGCTTTTGTGGCTGTTTCAGTGCATTTCAGTATCGGAATTTTGCGCACAGTTTTTCAAGAATTCAAAATATTTAGTTACTGTATAACCAACCATGAAGACAGACCAACCTCATTCCCCGCAGCCCGCTTGACCGGCGGGAGCTTGCACCCGGCGTGCAGCTCTGCTTCACCCGGCTGGACGCGCCGCTCTGCCCGCCCCCGCTGGACTGGCCGCGGCTGCTCGTCTTTGATTTCTGCCGCAGCGGACGACGCGCCATCCCGGACGGCGCACAATATGCCATCGTGACGGAGGGGCATGCCGCCGTCAGCTTTGCTGTGCCCGGTGCAGACTTCTACCTGCCCGGCAGCCAGTACGAGGCGCTGCAGCTTTTCATTGACCCCGACGCCGTGCAGGCAGAGCAGCTTTTTGACGCTGATGGGGCTGGAAATAGGCGGCATCGCGGATTATTTCTGCCGCGGCGGCGTTCACTGCTGCCCGATGAGCGATGCCATCACGGCCATTGTGGACGAGGTCTGGGACGACGCCGCCTACGCCGCCCCCGGCGAGCTGCGTTATGCCGCCGTGCGGCTGCTGTATGAGCTGCTGCGCCTGCCCGACGAGGCCGACACGG
>ENA-OQBP01000034-OQBP01000034.1-human-gut-metagenome-genome-assembly--contig:-NODE-34-length-12526-cov-1.039923_pt1 | contig 12526 bp, 10 predicted proteins | sample MGYA00242751_ERZ504561 | MGnify/ENA primary metagenome ERZ504561 (study PRJEB26092, sample SAMD00036245) | human gut metagenome | host: Homo sapiens | study: EMG produced TPA metagenomics assembly of...
CAGAAAATCCAGATTTTCTACCGCTTTATCGGCCCATTGGATGCCATCGAGTAACAAAGTCAGAAAAGTCACCTCCGAGAACTATCCTACAGATGCAGGGCGTGAGGGCGAACTGATCTTCCGCCTTGTCTACCAGCAAGCGGGCTGCAAAAAGCCCTTTTCCCGCCTGTGGCTGTCCAGCATGGAGGAAAACGCCATCCGAGAGGGGTTCGCCCATCTCAAACCGTCAACTGAATACGATGCGCTGTACAACGCAGCACTTTGCCGGGAACGTGCCGACTGGATGGTCGGCATCAATGCGTCCCGGCTTTTTTCATGTCTGTACGGTCAACCTTTAGCGGTCGGTCGGGTCATGACTCCGGTGCTTGCCATGACGGTGGTGCGGGAGGCTGCGATAGCCGCTTTTGTGCCGGAAAAGTTCTACACGGTGGATCTGGAACTGACCAGCGGATGCACGGCATCCAGCCGCCGCATTCCTGAAAAATCCGTTGCAGAAAACCTGCTGGAAGCCTGTCGAAGGGAGATGGTGGCAACGATCCAGCGCATCACCCGCAAGGAAAAATCCGAGAATCCGCCGCCGCTGTACGACCTGACCACCCTTCAGCGGGACGCCAACCGCCTGCTGGGGTACAGCGCACAGCAGACGCTGGACTATGTGCAGAGCCTGTATGAGAAGAAACTTACCACTTATCCCCGGACTGATAGCTGCTATATCACCGACGATGACGAGGAAATGCTGGAGGTGCTGACCGAGGAACTGGAAGGCTTTTTTGACATTACCCCAGAAGATGTGGACGAGGCTGTGCCCCGGACACGGCGCACCGTCAACCGGGAAAAAGTCACCGACCACCACGCCATCCTGCCCACCCGCAGTATGCTGCAAGCCGATCTGGAAGCGCTGCCTAAAGGCGAGCAGAACGTTCTGAAGCTCATCATCGCCCGGACGCTGATGGCAGTCAGCAAGCCCTTCCGGTATCTGGAAACCCTGCTGACCACCGAATGTGCCGGGGAGGAATTTACCGCCAAGGGCAAGGAGGTTCTGGAGGAAGGCTGGAAAGCGGTGGAGCGCAAGGTGCTTGCCGACATTCTGAACCGAAAACAGGAACTCACCGCCCTGCCCAATGCAGCGGAAAACGAGTGCGGCATTCTCAACGCCGAGCTAAAGGAGGGGCAAACGACCCCGCCGAAGCATTTTACTGAGGACACTCTGTTGCACGCTATGGAAACCGCCAGTGCGGACAGTATGCCGGAGGGCGTGGAGCGTCAGGGCATCGGCACCCCGGCAACCAGAGCCGCCACCATCGAAAACTGGTGCAGAAGGTTTTCTGGAACGCAAGGGCACCAAGAAAACAAGGTGCTTCTGCCCACGGACAAGGGCAAAGCCCTCATTACTGTGATGCCCGAAGAGATCCAATCCCCGGAAATGACCGCCGATTGGGAAACGAAGCTGCTGCGTATTGAGCGCAGCGAAATGGAGCCGGGTGAATTTATGACTGAGATCAATACGATGATTACCGAACTGGTAAAGAACACGGAAATGAAAAAAGGAGCGAATGCGCTTATGAAAAACAAAATTATTGGTGTCTGCCCGAACTGCGGTAAGCCTGTCGTGGAGCGTGAAAAGGGCTGGTTCTGTGAGAACAGGGAGTGCCGTTTCGTGCTGTGGAAGGACAATGCGTTCTTCAAGCGTCTGGGCAAGCGGCTGGATGCTCATGTGGCGGACAAGCTGCTGCGGGATGGCCGTGTCCGGCTGAAGGACTGCAAGAGCGCCAAGGGCAAGACCTACAACGCCACCGTGCTGCTGTCCTGTGAAGCGGATGGCCGCAGCAAGTTCAGTCTGGAATTTGAGAATGGGGGCTGCTGATGAAGGATGATGCCGTGATAAAGGACAACGAGGCGGTCTACCTCCTCAACGAGCAGACGTATCTGCATCTGCGGGAAAATCTCGCAGGTGTCGGGTACGAGGTCTTTGACAAAAACAGCCCGCTCCCGGTGGAGGAAGGGCAGATTCCGCGGGAAGCTCTGGGCAACAGTCAGCGGCGCATCGAGACCGCCCGTGCGTACTATCTGGCAGAGCATCCAGACGAGCCTGTGGGGAGGATTCAGAACGTTGCCGTCACCACTTTGGAGAAGTTCCGCTCCGGGGTTCGCAGGCGTAGGAATCTGGCCCCGCGCTCTCTGCCGGACAATGATGTGCGGTTCATTAACCCGATGTACAACGAGCTGTTCCGGGTGCCGGACGGCGGCGTTGTGCAGATGACCTACCCGGATGGGCATCAGCGTTCCGAGGTTGTCGAATATCTCGATGATTACCACATGAAAATTGGCTCTTCAGTACAGCACATCTGTGAATTTGCAGAGCGCATGGCTCGCAGCCGTGCCATTGTGGAACCGGAGCCGCTGACACAGCAGGATTGCCGGGCATGGAATCTGGAATACGACTATTATCTCACCGTGCAGGCAGAGGACGACGCATGGAATTATGCTCTCTATCAGGCGACTGCTGCCTGTTGGAGCGTGGAAAAATCGACGCACCCGAACTGATGATCGAGGAAGTGCGGGACGAGATACTGTACAACCACAATCTGCGGAACAAGGGCTGCATTCCGCTCACTCAGGAGGAGTTTACCCAGAAACTTGCGGACCGAAACGAGATTCAGTCATACCGGATGAAGCAATTCCAGCAGAGCGGGCACGACTGCTATCTGGTCATGCAGCTGCATCAGGATGCGGACCCTGCGTTGCGTTTTGCGTCTATGCGCTACCTGAATAAGAAGAACATCGCTCCGTCCATTGAGAATTACGAGATCCTGTACCGGGGCAATCTCCCGGAAGGAAAGCGCAGCGTTCCGCAAGCAGAACTGCTGGAACAACTGTATCAGAAATTCAACTTTGCCCGCCCGACGGATTACCATGGGCACAGCCTGTCGGTCAGCGATGTGATCATGCTGAATCAGGACGGAAAAATTTCGGCGCATTATGTGGACAGCATCGGCTTCAAGGAACTGCCGGGGTTTCTGGATAAAAAGCCGGAACGCACCTCGGTGCTGATGAATCTCAAGGAAAAGTGCGATGCCCCGGAGTGCAATCCCACGGTATGCCGGAAAGTGAGGGCTGAACATGAACTTTAACCATGAAGAACTGATGCTGATGATGCTCTACAACACCGGCACCCGACTGGGGTTGGTGCAGGAGTTGCGACTGATGCAGTGCTACCTGATGCCCGATGAGACCGCCCTGCGGGAACTGTCAGAGGGTGTTATCGAAAAGCTGAAATTGCTGACCGATGCAGAGTTTGCCGAGTTGGAATTTCCGCTCGACTGAATTTTGCCGCCTGCGGGCGGCGTACATATAATTAGAAAAGTTACTTTTCCTTTCAGACGAATTGTACTCATCAGGCATAATATTGAGATTCCCTTGCAGGAAATGCTTAATAAGCGTATATTATAGTTAATATCGAGTCGCGCAATATAGGAGATAAGCGGATATTTTGCTATGCGCCTTGCAAAGGCGGTACAGTGACGAACGTGAGCGACGTTTTAAGTCCGCTTGTTGTTTACTAAATTTTACACCATTGAAAGGGGATATTCATGCTTACTTTGTGTTATGCGCCATCGTATGGAATCGAGATTTGCGCAGTTCGTCGGCTTACCCCAGAGGAAAGAAGCATTATGCAGCATGGTTTGCTGAAACTGGTTTTATCGGAGTCGGCAGTCATGTAGATCTCCCTTGTATCTCTCACGAAGATCTTCCGAATCGTCCTGACGATGGAAGCTTTCTGGGCTGTTATAATCAGGCATGGATTATTACAGAAGCAGAGGCTGCATCATACGAGAGACTAAATCATCAGCGCCAGAATGAGAAGGATTTAGCCCAAAAAGCTGCGCAAGATGCTTATAACGCAAAAATTGCCGACTTGAAACGGGCTATGAAAATTTCAAGAAGCAATTTGAAAGCTGGACGGTTACGGATGTAAAACAAAAACAGGGTGATTTATTCGCTGAGCACACATTTGTTCTTCATGGAAAAGAGTTCTCTTTTGTTGAAAGAGATTTGCATGACCTTGGGTTTGTAATCAATCCTATGTACCGGATTGATCCTGATTCTACCGCTAGTGGATATCTTACTTGCGATGACACTGGCGCAAAAGTCTGGTGTGTAAACGGATCTCGGTATATTCCGTTATCGGAAGATGAGACTCTTTGTGTCAATGCGATTTGCCAGTATGGAAAATTTGTAAATTCTTCAATTCGTATGTGAGGTATATGGAGATGACTCAAAATCTATATCCCCCGATGGCGTTATTAAAAAAGACTGCCCAGCAGTATCCAAAAGCATGGGAACTTATGGCAAATTTCCATGCCGAGAATGGTATGAATGGGCTACCAACATGGCCGGATTGGTGCTATGCACCGATGTCTGCGGCGGTAGCAATTGCCAGTGGTGGACGTAATTTCTTATTACTTCCGGTAAACCAACAGCAGGATATCATAAACTCTGCTCAAAAGATATTTGCCCTTGCAACATGGCGTTTAAGCAAAGAAGTATATCAACTTGATCCAGACTTCGCGCAGTTGCTTTTTGAGCAAACTAATGATTTGGATATTCCTTCGGAGATTTTTTTACAGCTTCCTTATCCTTGCTTCTACATCGAAGTTCCAGACTTGTTTTTTGGAGCCAAGCCGATTCATGGCTTCTTCGTAAACTTGGAATATGATGTTAATAACGGTGACCGTGAACTGCGGCTTTATTTTTTATATCAAGATGGTACTGGCTTTGGCTATCCCATTCATATAGACGAGCATACCATTTCTGACAATATGGCTCATGTTGCCAAGGAAGCCCTATACAATTCCAGAAACGACAAATTCATACAGGCACAAACTTATCGGGCAATACAAGAAACCGATGCTCTGCAAGAGCTGCTGCTTAAAGCACTTCAAGTTGTTCTTTACATACTGGCTTCAAATGCTGAGATCGTTCCCAATAGTGAACAGTCATTCATAACGAAACGAGGTGCCACTATCAAAGATAAATATTCTGAAATTCGGAAATGGGATGTAGGTATTCGCATTGGAGCCGCTATTCGTCAGAAATCTGCGTCAGTAGAAAAAGGAGAAAGTATAAAGACGGCAAGCGGCCATTCCTCACCTCGTCCACATATGCGGAGAGGCCATTGGCATCATTATTGGACTGGACCACGCAACGTTTCTGAAGACAGACGTCTTTATCTTGAAATGGCTCTCTCCTATGGCAGTTGCAGCAACACCAGAGGATACTCCTATTGTTATACATGAAAAAAAAAACAATTCCTGACGGCGTTTATGTTCCGAAAATTTTTCATAATCCGCAAGAAAGTGGTCTTGATAGAATGCTTCGATTCATGCTATACTAGAACAAGCATTATTGTACGGACAAAAAAAGAAAGTGAGGCTTGCCAATGGACACCACAAAACGCTCTCCCCTTGACCGCCTGCTCTTTGCCACTTTTCTGAAAGGCCGCACTTCTTCTCGTGATATATGGGAAGAAAAGGGCGATATAACCCCCGAAGATAACCAGAAGATCATCGAGGAGACCAACGAGATCATCAATGATGATTCCACCTATCCTTATCTCAGTTATCTGACCGACCTGCTTGCTAAGTCCAAACCCTCCGATGATGCTGTCAAAAAACTACATGAACACATTGACACTATCGCAAAAGGATTGTATGAGGACAGCACCGATGTGTTCCGTGCGCTCCTTGCAAAACTGATCGAGCAACCGGAAGAAAAGCAGACCTTTGAACGTCTGCTGGAGATGGCAGAAAAGTTTGCCGCACGATACGAATAAAACGCCATAGATTCCATAAGCGAGTGACCTGAAAAGGCCGCTCGCTTTTTTGTTTACCATGAACTTGAAGGGAGGAACGCTATGCCAAGCAAAACCGAAGAATATCTCGCCCTTGCCCAGCGCACGGCAAACGGTCTGACACGGTACTGGCAAAGCTGGACGGACTACCTGACCACCGCATCCCGGCTGTACAAGTACAGTTTCCCGGACCAGTTGATGATCTACGCTCAGCGGCCCGATGCCACAGCCTGCGCCGATTACGACATCTGGAACAATCGAATGAACCGCTATGTGCGCAGAGGGTCTAAGGGTATCGCCCTGCTCGACCAGTCCAGCAGTGTCCCCCGGCTACACTATGTCTTTGATGTGAGCGATACCGGGGTTCGGCGCAATTCCCGTGACCCGGAGGTGTGGCAGCTCAACGATGACCTGTTCCAGCCGGTATCGGAAATGCTGGCGCAGGAATACGGCATTCACCATGAACGGCTCAGCCAGCAGATTGCGGACATTGCCGGAAAGCTGGCAGAATCCTACTGGGACAACAACAGCACAGACATCCTCGCCATCGTTGACGGTTCGTTCCTGATGGATTATGATGATGCCGGACAGGAACTCCAGTTCAAGAGTGCCGCCGCAATCAGCATCATGTACACCATTTTGGAACGGTGCGGTTTTGAACCAGAGGGTTATTTTGACCGGGACGATTTTCAGGCAATTTACGATTTTTCGACCCCGGATGCAGTCTATGCACTGGGTACGGCGGTCAGCGATTGCAGCCGTGATGTGCTACGGAATATCGAGCGTACCGTCAAAACCACCATCCGTCGCCGCAATGTAGAAAGGAGCCAGCATGAATATGAAGAACAGGAACGTGACCTACTCGACCATCGGGGATTACCAGCTCCCGAACCTGACCCTCAGCCAGCCGAAGATCCCGTTGGGCAAGTACGGCAGGCTGCGCCGGACGTACCTGATGAACCATCGCCCGGTGCTGTACAACACGATGCTCCTGAACGGGAGCCTGTACCCGCACCTGATGGAGGTGGAGCAGACGGCAGAGAGCCGGATGCAGCAGACCATGGAGCAGCTTCTGAAGCAGGACCCAGCCCCGGACAAAGCGCAGAACCAACTGATGTGGGTGCAGCACATGAACAGTCTGAAAGCGCAGGCAGAGGAACTGGTGATGACGGAGCTGATCTACAGCTAAGTTTTCTGGATGCGAACATCCCCACCGAAGCCCAGCAAATTGAGAAGATCGACCAAGCGGAGAGCGAAAAAACGCCCTCCGCTTTTGTTTTGTCGCAGGCTGAAATTGAGAACGAGCTGCGGCGGCATGGATCAGGGTTTGCAGGCGGCAAACAGCGCATTATGGCGCTGTACCAGACCCAGCCTGACCGCAAACTCCGTGCCAAAGCACTGGCAAAGGAGTACGGCATCGGTGGGCACTCCCACGATTTTCTGGACGGCAGCAGGGGTTTTGTAAATCATGACGGAAAGGGACTGGAATTTGATCATTACCCCGACCATCAGAAGATCACCTTAAAATGGACGCAGGTGGAAAAGTATATCGACCTGATGATCCAGTCCGACCGCTACCTGACCGACAAGGAAAAGGAGCATTACACGCCCCCTGTGCCCGTCAGCGCAAAAACGGATGCCGACCTGACCCATGCCAAAAACCTGATTCGGGAGTTTTGTCAGGAAGAATACGACTCCGAGCCAGACTTTTCTGACCTGTCCAAGATCGGCGTTGCCTATACCCACGCCACCGATGAGGAGATCCCCATTCAGGTCAACGTCGATCTGGTGGGATACCGTGTGGAGCGGTATCTGGGCGAGGTGCTGATAGACGAACGCCAGTACGAAAGTCTGGAAGAACTGACCGAGACCGAGTTGGAAGCACTGGATTTTTCGGAACTGGTCAGCGTTACGGACGAGGAACTGGAGCATTACCACAACAAGGCGGAGGAGCACCCGGCACTGTTGCCGCTGGATGCCGCCACCGAGTATAACACCCTGAAGGAGCAGCACCCGGATGCGCTGGTAGGCTTTGAGCAGAACGGATACTATGAGTTCTACGGTGAGGATGCCCGGAAGGTCTGCGAACTTCTGGGCGGCAAACTTCTGGAAAAAGAAACAGCACTGGGCACCGTCCCGGTCACCGGCTTTCCCAGTAACCAGCGGGTGTACCGTGCCAAACAACTATGGCAGCGCGGCGAGAACGTCTACCTTGCCGGGCTGAACGAGGACGGCACCCACCACCAGACCAAGTATCTGCGCCGGGAAGATTATCTGCCGCTGGGAGCCACCGTCCACATGGAAGGGCGTGCCTTCCGGGTGGATACGGTAAACTTTGATAAGGACAGCGTTACCCTGCAGGATGTGGCACTGGCAGAAATGCGGATGCCAGTTTTCCGGGAGGAACCGCTGGCTCTTGTCCGGGAGTTGTACGAGCAGGAACAGGAAGTGATGGAACACCCCCTACCCGATTACAAGGTCGGTGACAATGTTATCGTTGACCTTCCTACCCGAACCATCGAAGGCGAAATCGGCTATGTAGGTGAAACGGATGTTCGCATTGACACCAGCGCACAGGGACAGTCGTGGGATAACGAAGTAATCAATAAGCAACAATTCGAGGAGGGCTTGCGGCAGAATGAACAGGTTACTACGCAGCCAGATGATACTGTAAAAACGGTTGCCATATATCCTGCTGAAGAAAACCGTATGCCTTATGATATTGTGATCCAGACGATGGGCTCAAAATCACCTGCTCTGGATGCAGTTGAACAGGAACGATCCACACTTGAACTTGCCGGGAACTTCCACATCACGGATGATGATTTGGGTGTCGGAGGCCCCAAACAGAAATTCGCCCGGAACATCGAAGCCATCCGTACCCTGTTCAAGCTGGAAGAGGAGCACCGGGGTGCCACCGCCGAGGAGCAACAGGTGCTTTCGCAATATGTGGGTTGGGGCGGTCTGGCAGACGCTTTTGACCCCAGTAAGGACAGTTGGGCAAAGGAATATGCCGAACTGAAAGGGCTGCTCTCTGAGGACGAATACGCCGCCGCCCGTTCCAGCACCCTGAACGCCCACTATACCAGCCCCACCGTCATCCGTAGTATCTACGATGCCGTGGAGCGTATGGGTTTCCGCAGCGGTAACATTCTGGAACCTAGTATGGGCGTGGGCAACTTCTTTGGAATGCTGCCGGACAGCATGGCAGACAGTCGGCTGTACGGTGTAGAACTGGACAGCATCACCGGGCGCATCGCCAAAAAGCTGTACCCGCAGGCTGACATTACCGTGGCGGGCTTTGAGACCACTGACCGCCGTGATTTCTACGATTTGGCGGTGGCAACGTGCCTTTCGGTCAGTACAAGGTCAACGATAAAGCGTACAACAAGCTGGGATTTAGCATCCACAATTATTTCTTTGCGAAAGCCATCGACCAAGTGCGTCCGGGCGGCATTGTGGCGTTTGTGACTTCTCGTTATACCATGGACAGCAAGGATAGCACCGCCCGCAAACACATGGCAGAGCGTGCTGACCTGTTGGGGGCTATCCGTCTGCCCAACAATGCGTTTAAGGCAAATGCAGGCACGGATGTTGTCAGCGATATTATCTTTTTGCAGAAGCGTGACCGCCCTGCGGACATCGAACCTGCATGGGTGCAGCTTGGCAAGACCGAGGACGGCTTTGCCATCAACCAGTATTTCGTGGACCACCCGGAGATGATTCTGGGCGAACTGACCACCGAAAGCACCCAATACGGACGGGAGGAACTGACGGTTGCCCCCATCGAGGGCGCAGTGCTGGCCGACCAGCTTGCCGAAGCGGTACAGCATATTGAGGGCCAGTATGTTGAAGTCGAGGTGGAAACACCAGATGTTGCGGATGCAGAAGTCGAGCGCAAGACGCTCCCCGCTGACCCAGATGTAAAGAATTTCTCCTATGCCGTGGTGGACGGTGAGGTGTACTACCGAGAAAATTCGATTATGACGCAGGTGGAGTTGTCCGATAATGCCAAAGGCCGTGTAGCTGGTATGGTGGAGTTGCGGCAGATCGTCAACGAACTGATTGACCAGCAGTTGAATGACTTCCCGGACGAGGACATTAAGGCATCGCAAGCAAAATTGAACGCCACCTATGATGCCTTTACCGCAAAGTACGGCTTGCTGAACGACCGCAAAAACGGGCGGCTGTTTGAGCAGGATTCCTCCTACTATCTGCTGTGTTCGCTGGAAAATCTGGACGAGCAGGGACAGCTTAAATCCAAGGCGGCGATGTTTACGAAACGCACCATCCGCCCGGAGCGCACCGTCACCAGTGTGGATACCCCCAGCGAAGCACTGGCAGTATCTATTGGTGAGCATGGTAAGGTCGATTTGCCTTATATGGCAGAACTGCTGGCACTCCCGGTAACTATGAGCGCATCACCACCGAATTGTCCGGCGTGATTTTCAAAGACCCTGCTGCGGATGCTGACAACCCGGAAGCAGGCTGGCAGACTGCGGACGAATACCTTTCGGGTAATGTACGCGATAAGCTGCGGATGGCACAGCTTGCTGCGGAAAGTCACCCGGAGTTCAAGGTTAATGTGGACGCACTGACCAAGGCACAGCCCAAAGATCTGGAGGCATCTGAAATTGATGTGCGTTTGGGTGCCACTTGGCTTGCCCCCTCCATCGTGCAGCAGTTTATGATGGAAACTTTTCAGCCGCCCTATCGTATCCGCTACAACAATGCCATCACCGTTCGCTACTCCCCTTATACTTCCGAATGGCGAATCAGCAATAAATCTGCTACTGGCTTCGGTGACATTATGGCTACCGAAACCTACGGTACCCGCAGGGCCAATGCTTACAAGATTTTGGAAGACACCTTGAATTTGCGTGATAGCCGCGTTTATGATACCATCGAGGAGGATGGGAAAGAAAAGCGTGTGCTGAATCAAAACGAAACCACCCTCGCCCAGCAGAAACAGCAGGCCATCAAGGATGCTTTCGCTGGCTGGGTCTGGAAAGATCCGCAGCGGCGGACTCTGCTGGTGAAGAGGTACAATGAGCTTTTTAACAGCACCCGACCCCGTGAGTATGACGGAAGTCATATTCATTTTGTGGGCATGACCCCGGAAATCAATTTGCGAGAGCATCAGCGCAATGCGGTTGCCCATGTGCTGTATGGGTATAACACCCTTTTGGCGCACGAAGTCGGTGCTGGCAAGAGTTTTGAGATGGCGGCTTCCGCTATGGAACTGAAATGTCTGGGCTTGTGCCAGAAAAGTCTTTTTGTCGTGCCAAACCATTTGACGGAACAATGGGCCAGCGAATTTTTACGCCTGTACCCCAATGCAAAGCTGCTGGTCACCAGCAAAAAAGATTTTGAACCCAGTAATCGCAAAAAATTCTGTGCGAGAATTGCGACCGGTGATTATGATGCGGTTATCATCGGACACAGCCAGTTTGAAAAGATACCCTTGTCCGCAGAACGACAGGAGCGTCTGATTCAGGAACAGATGGATGAAATCGAGGAGGCCATCGAAGAAGCGAAAGCACAGGTTGGCGAGCATTTCACAGTAAAGCAGCTGGAAAAGTTGCGCAAGTCTCTGAAACAGAAACTGAAAAAGCTGCAAGGCGCAGACCGTAAAGATGATGTGGTTACGTTTGAACAATTGGGCGTAGACAGGTTGTTTGTGGATGAGAGCCAAGCGTTTAAGAACCTCTACTTGTACACGAAAATGCGTAATGTCGCAGGTTTGAGTACGAGCGAGGCGCAAAAATCCAGCGATATGTTCGGCAAGTGTCGCTATCTGGATGAAATCACCGGTGGCCGTGGCGTGATTTTTGCAACGGGTACACCCCCTGAGCAACAGCATGACCGAGATGTACACCCTCATGCGCTACCTTCAGTACAACACCTTGCAGCAGAAAGGGTTGACCCATTTTGATGCGTGGGCATCCACCTTTGGTGAGACCACCATTGCCATCGAACTTGCGCCCGAAGGCACCGGATACCGTGCACGCACTCGTTTTGCGAAGTTCTTCAACCTTCCTGAACTGATGGCGATGTTCAAAGAAGCAGCAGATATCAAGACCAGCGACCAGCTTCATCCCCCGGTGCCTGATGCAAAATTTGAGACGGTGGTGGTCAAACCTTCGGAAATCCAACAGGACATGGTGCAGGCGTTGAGCGAACGTGCAGCCGAAGTCCACAGCGGTTCTGTTAACCCTTCTGTGGATAATATGGTTGAAAATCACGTCGGATGGCCGCAAAAATCGGTCTTGACCAGCGGTTGATGAATTCCGCTCTGCCCGATGACCCCAACAGCAAGTTAAATGCCTGCGTCAACAACGTCCTGCGCATCTGGAACGACACCAAGGAGCAGAAGCTGACCCAGTTGATTTTCTGCGATATGTCTACTCCCAAGGGGGACGGTTCGTTCAACGTCTATGATGATATTCGCACCAAGCTGCTCAACGCCGGTGTGCCCGAACAGGAGATCGAGTTCATCCACAACGCAGATACGGAGAACAAGAAAGCAGAACTTTTCTCCAAGGTACGCAGCGGACAGGTGCGTGTGCTGCTGGGCAGCACTGCCAAAATGGGAGCAGGGACCAACGTCCAGACGCTGCTCGTAGCGGTGCATCATCTGGATGTAGGCTGGCGTCCGTCTGATATGACCCAGCG
>ENA-OQBP01000035-OQBP01000035.1-human-gut-metagenome-genome-assembly--contig:-NODE-35-length-12525-cov-2.084368_pt1 | contig 12525 bp, 16 predicted proteins | sample MGYA00242751_ERZ504561 | MGnify/ENA primary metagenome ERZ504561 (study PRJEB26092, sample SAMD00036245) | human gut metagenome | host: Homo sapiens | study: EMG produced TPA metagenomics assembly of...
CCCCCCCTCCCCGGCGGTCTGCCATGCTGTCACTGTTGACGGGGATAAGCCCCCGGCGCGTGACATACTCCGTTGCAAAACGGCGGTGTTCCGCTTCCTTTTCCCGCCAATACTCCCATAATGCAGCGTCGGCGGCTTCCGCAACATTCATTAAAAACCGTTCAAGCTGCTTTTGTTTTTCCTCTGCGCTACGTTTCCTCATGGTCTGCGTCCTCCTGTAAGTCTGCTGCGTCAATCTCGTAATAGTCAAAAACCTCGTCGGGCTTGACAATGGCGGGGCGGCGTTTTAAGGTGCTTTTCCATGTCAAAGGCGTTCTTCGGGTCTGCGTCGGACAGGTACTTGTATTTCGGGTGCTTCGTTATATCGAATTTGTCCGAAAAGAACGGGCGCACACCGCGTAGCTGCAAGATACATTTCCCACCGTCCATAACAGCGATTTCGTCCTGTGTCATCAGCTCTTTGCCACAATGTCAAGTGATGAATTAAAAAAAGCTATCAAAGAAATCCTTCTTCGATAGCAGCGTATTCAACATCTATTCACATTTCCTGCCTTGCGTTCTTCGAGCTAATGAAATATAATGAAAGAAATTGTCGGAGGTATGAGCATGGACTACATGACACTCAAAGAGGCAAGCGAAAAATGGGGCGTTTCGTCCCGTCAAGTCAACTATTACTGCGTCGAGGGGCGTATTCCCGGCGCTGTGAAAATGGCCGGTGTTTGGCTGCTTCCTAAAGATGCTGTAAAGCCGGTCGATGGCAGAACAAAGGAAGGGAGAGCACAGAAGTGAGTCGAATTTTGCTTTTAGAAGACGATGAAGCGCTGGGGCGTGGTATTTGTATGGCACTTGAAACACCAAACTGTACCGTCACACATTGCAGCACACGTCTCCAGGCAATCAAGATTTTGCAGGGCGTAGTTTTTGATTTATTGATTTTGGATATTAACCTGCCAGACGGCAGTGGGCTGGAACTGTTGCGAACACTGCGACAGAATGGCACCTCCACACCTGCTATTTTGCTTACGGCTAATGATTTGGAACTGGATGAAGTTACCGGTCTGGAAGCTGGGGCAGATGATTATATTACCAAGCCTTTCTCCTTGGCAGTGCTCCGGGCCAGAGTAAATGCCCAACTGCGGCGCTCTGTCCCGGTAAAGCAGGAACGGATCGAATTGAACGGTTTCATCCTCGACTTCACACGGATGGAGTTTTCCAAAGAAGGGACAATCATCGACCTTTCCAAGACAGAACAGCGCCTGTTACGCCTGCTGGTGGAGAACCGGGGCCGCACGTTACCAAGAGAATTGCTGCTTGAAAAGGTGTGGGACGGCGGCGAGTTTGTGGATGAAAATGCCTTATCTGTGGCGGTGCGGCGCCTGCGCGGGAAGCTCGGGAATGCCCCGATCAGAACTGTGTACGGGGTTGGTTACACTTGGGAGGTAAGCAAATGACAGCTTTGACCTGGGTGTTGCTGGCTTTCGCTGTCATTGGGCTTCTATTTGGGCTCTGGCAGTGGACGGCCCGGCGCAGAACCGTTCAGCGGCTGGATAATATGTTGGAACAGTCTATTTCCAGTGGTTTTACCGAGGAACATTTTGATGAAACAGAACTGTCTGCGCTGGAGACAAAATTTGCTCGCTTCCTGCGCGGCTCTGCTCATACGCAAAAAACGATGAAAACCGAACAGGAAGCGGTGAAAACACTGATCTCCGATATTTCCCATCAGACGCGCACACCCATCGCAAATTTACTTGTATACGCTTCGCTTTTGACGGAAAGCGATCTGTCGCCGCGTCAGCGGGAACAAGTCCAGGCGCTGCTAACACAGGGGGAGAAACTGTCATTTCTGATTCAGACTCTGGTTAAGGCTTCGAGATTGGAAACAGGTATTGTGGTTCCAACTCCCACACTGGGTCCTGTGGCTCCTATATTAGAGGCGACTGTCGAACAGGAAAGACCTGCGGCGGAAAAAAAGAAAATCACCTTGCAGAACCTTCCGTTTGTAGGCGACGCCTCCTTTGACCCGCGCTGGACAAGCGAAGCCCTTGGCAATGTTGTAAACAACGCGGTAAAGTACACACCCGCTGGCGGAAGGGTTACCGTATCTGCACAGATGCTCGAAACCTTTTGCCGGGTGGACGTGACGGATACGGGCCCCGGTATTCCAGAAGAAGAACAGGGCGGGATTTTTAACCGCTTCTATCGTGGTACGTTAACGCACTCGGCGGAGGGGCTTGGCCTGGGACTTTACCTGGCACGGGAAATTCTGTCCCTTCAGGGCGGTTATATCAAAGTATCCTCCAAACCAGGAAACGGAAGCACTTTCTCACTGTATTTGCCTCGTGCGTTGAATCGGATATGAAGAACAGGAAATCTTTCAACTCTGTTAGATTTGAGAAAGGCTCAGGAAAGAATTATGTGGTAAAGTCTGTATTGTCAAAAGGCAATGCAGACTTTTTTGTGGAGGTATACAAGATGACGATTTTAGAAACCAAAAACTTAAAGAAATATTACGGAAAAGGAGATACGCAGGTAAAAGCACTGGATGGTGTCAATCTCAGCGTGGAGGACGGGGAGTTCGTAGCCATCGTGGGCACCAGCGGCTCCGGCAAGTCCACCCTGCTCCACATGCTGGGGGGCCTGGACCGGCCCACTTCCGGCTCCGTCACCGTGGACGGGAAGAACATCTTCTCCCTGAAGGATGAGGCACTCACAATTTTTCGCCGCCGAAAAATTGGTTTTGTATTTCAAAGTTTTACCTGGTGCCGGTGCTGACGGTGCGGGAAAACATCGTTTTGCCCATCCAGTTGGATGGTGGTAAAGTAGATGAGCGCTATGTAGGTGAGGTAGTCACCGCCTTGGGGCTGGAAAAGAAGTTGAACAGCCTGCCGGGGCAGCTTTCCGGCGGCCAGCAGCAGCGGGTGGCTATCGCCCGTGCCTTGGCGACCAAACCGGCCATTCTCCTGGCCGACGAACCGACCGGAAACTTGGACAGCCGTACCAGCCAAGATGTACTGAGCCTGATGAAGGTGACGGGCCGGAAATTTTCCCAAACGATGGTCATGATTACACACAACGAAGAAATTGCCCAACTCTCTGACCGAATTGTCCGCATTGAGGATGGGCGGATTGTGACACAGTAAGGGGGGAGAGCCATGAAAGTTTCAAATCGAAAATGTGTTCGCTGTTTGGCGTGGAAAAGCCTGCTGGCAAGCCGCACGCGCAATCTGATTGCCATTGTGGCTATCGCCCTGACAACGATGCTGTTTACTTCTCTATTCACCATCGCCTTGTCCATCAACGATGGGTTTCAGCAATCCAATTTTCGACAGGTGGGCGGCTTCTCCCACGGCGGATTTAAGTACATGACCCAGGCGCAGTTTGATGAACTGAAGGATGATCCTCTCATCGGCCAGTGGGGCGAACGGAGATACCTGGGTATGCCTAGGGAGGCGCCTTTCAATAAAGCTCATGTGGAGGTGAGCTTTGCCGACGCCAACGAGGCCCACTGGATGTACTGTGACCCGGTGGAAGGCTCTTTGCCGCAGGAGGGCACCGACCAGGCTGCTACCGACACCCATGTACTGGAACTGCTGGGCATAAAGCCGGAGATCGGGGCCGAGTTTACCCTCACTTTTGACGTAGATGGACACGAAACCACTCAAACCTTCACCCTCTGTGGCTGGTGGGAATACGATGAGGCCATTGTGGCGAACCATGTCCTGATTCCCGAAAGCCGGGTGAACGAAATCCTGGCGGAAGTGGGCGTAGATCCTGACAGCCCTGATGACGGCATGACAGGCCGGTGGAATTTGGACGTGATGCTGAAAAGCGACTCCCGACATATCGAGCGGGATTTGAACCAAATTTTGGAAAACCACGGCTACCAGAGCGAGACCGCTGGGGACAATTACATTGATACCGGCGTCAACTGGGGCTACACCGAGGCCCGGATGTCCGACATTGTGGACCCCATGACGGTCATGGCCATTGCCGGGGTAATCCTGCTTATCGTTTTCACCGGGTATCTCATCATCTACAATGTGTTCCAGATCTCGGTGGCCGGGGATATCCGGTTCTATGGCCTTCTGAAAACCATCGGCACCACCCCCCGGCAACTGCGGCGGATCATCCGTCTGCAAGCCCTGACCCTCTCTGCTGTTGGTATCCCCATCGCTGGTGATCGGCTGGCTGATCGGCGGGCAGCTAACCCCGGTGATTGTGGCCCGGCTCAACGGGATTATGCCAATGACCTCTGTAAGCCCCTGGATCTTTGTCGTTTCCGCGGCCTTCGCACTGCTGACGGTGCTGATCTCCTGCCGGAAGCCGGGACGGATGGCGGCCAGGGTCTCCCCGGTGGAGGCAGTGCGCTACACCGAAGGCAGCAGCGAAAAGACCCGTGTTAAGGGCCGGAAGGCCCGAAAGGTCAGTCCCTTCACGATGGCCTGGGCCAACCTGGGCCGCAGCAAGGGAAAGACCGTGGTGACGGTGCTGTCGCTGTCACTGGCGGTGGTGCTGCTTACTGTGACGGTGAACTTTGCCGGTGGCTTTGATATGGACAAGTATGTGTCCAATTTCACCGCCAGCGATTTCATTGTGGCCAATGCTGGAAAATTCCAGACCAGCACCCTGTTCAGTGCGGAACAGGCCGTGCCCCAGTCCGTCATTGATGACATCGACGCCCAGGGCGGCATCACCGACAGCGGCGTGGTGTACGGCCAGACCTCTCCTGTGCTGGAGTACGTCACCGAAGACTGGTTCCGGCAGAACAAGCAGAACTTCTACACCCCGGAGGAGATGGACAACCTGATACGCCTGACTGATAAGAACGAGGCGGGCCTGCTGGCCGACGGGGTTCAGATCTCCGGTATGAGCGATTTTGCCCTGGACCACCTGACGGTGCTGGAGGGAGATTTGTCCGCCCTCTACGAGCCGGGCAGCCGGGCTATCGCCGCCGTATACTCAGAGGACGATTATGGAAACGCAGACATGGCCTCCCACTGGGCCCGGTTGGGGGACACCGTCACCCTCCGCTATGTGGAGGAGAGCGAGTATTACGACCCAGACACCGGCGAGGTCTGGGCTTCCCTGGAGGATGTGCCGGACGGGGCCAACTGGGTGGAGCGGCCGGTGAAGTACCGGGACGTTGACTACACCGTGGCGGCCCTGGTGACGGTGCCCTCCGCCCTCAGCTACCGCTACTATGGTAGCGATGAGTTCATCCTGAACGACGAGACCTTTGTCCAGGACACCGGCACGTCGGATGTGATGTACTACGCCTTCGACACCACCGACGAGACCAACGCCGCCATGGAGTCCTTCCTGGCGGATTACACTGAGAACGTCAACCCGGAGCTGGACTACGAGAGCAAGGCCACCTATGCTGGGGAATTTGAGAGTATGCGCTCCATGTTCCTGCTGCTGGGCGGTGCGCTCAGTTTCATCGTTGGGTTGGTCGGTGTGCTGAACTTCTTCAATGCCATCCTGACTGGCATCATTGCACGTCAGAGGGAACTGGCGGTGCTCCAGGCCGTGGGCATGACCGGACGGCAACTGCGCGCTATGCTGATCTGGGAAGGATTGCTGTACGCTCTGGGGGCGGCAGGGCTGGCTCTGATTTTGACGCTGACGTTGGGCCCGATTGCCTTCCAGGCGGTGGAAGGACTATTCTGGTTTTTTACCTACCATCTGAACCTCACGCCCTTCCTGTTCATCATCCCTCTCTTTGCCTTGCTTGGGCTGGTATTCCTGTTATCACCGGCCATGAGATGGCAAAACGCACCGTAGTGGAACGGTTGCGGATGGAGTAAACCCAATCAATATAATGCTGCCGGACGACGGCAAAATAAAAGCCCCATCCCTCAATGGTTGTGAGAGATGGGGCAAACTATTTACGCTGCAATCTCCGGGATTTCCCCGACAAAGTTATACACGATCTTGACTTCCTGCACCTTCTGGCCGTCCACCTTTTTGACCTCGCCAATCAGGATTTTGCTGATAAGCCGGTTCAGTACCGCCTCGTCCAGTTCCTCAATGGCGGCATAGCGCCGGATTTCCTTGATAAAGGTGCGGACTTCGCTTTCCTGTGCGTCCGCCCGGCTCTGCATCAATGCCAGATCGTGCAGGCGTTTCTGGTTGGCTTCCTGTTCCTGTTCCAGCGCCGCCGTCAGCTTCATAAACCGCTGTTCAGTCAGGACGCCTTTGGCCTTATCGGTGTACAGGCTTAAAAACATCCCGTCAATTTCCTGATTCCGGGCTTCCAGCCGTTTCCGTTCCTTCTCTGTCTGGGAAGCGTCCACCAGATACCGGCGCTCCATCCGGCTGCTGAGCCGCTGGTAAAACGCATCGGCGTCCTTCATGGCCTGCGCCGCCAGTTCCTGTATATCCTTCAGCACCAGATTGTACAAATCCCTGGCCTCGATCTTGTGGCTGGAGCAGACCTTGCAGCCCATGCGGTTGTAGGTCTGACAGATATAATACGCCTTGTCGATCGGCTCCCGCATCTCGCCGGTGAAGCGGTTCTTCCCGGTTCTCCCGACCTTCTCATACCGCACCTGCATGGACTTCCCGCAGGTGGCGCAGTAGACCAGCCCGTGGAACAGATTATAAAAGGGGCAGGAATTTCCCTGAATGGTCGGTCTGCGGTCAATCAGTTCCTGCACCTGTTGCCATTCCTCCGGCGTCACAATGGCCTCGTGGCAGCCCTCGATCACTTCCCACTGGTCACGGGGGATAATATCATAGGTGTTGGAGCGGATGCCCTTCTGGTGCGTCCGAAAGACCAGATGTGCGCCTTTATAGAAGGGATTCCGCAGGATATGGCTGATTCTCGCCCCTCCCCAGGAATAATAGTTGGCGTCAAACTCCGTGTTGGCCTTGACACGGGTGATGGGGATTTTTTCTTCCATCAGCGTTTGGAAATCCTCATGCAGCCCAGCCCGTCAAGGGCATAGTCATAGATTTTGCGGATGATCGGCGCTGTCTCCGGGTCAAGGATAAGATGCCCTTTGTCCTCCGGGTCACGCATCAGACCAAACGGCGGCGTCCCGCCGCAGAACTTTCCCTGCCGGGAGCGGGTAGTGATGCCCGCCAGCACCTTCTTGGAAATATCCCGGCTGTACATATCGTTCAGGATATTCTTAAAGGGTGTGATGTCCATCTCCTGACGGGTCAGGCTGTCCACGCCGTCCGTGACGGCGATATAGCGTACATTGTGTTTGGGGAAAAAGATTTCGATATAGCTGCCGGCTTCGATATAATTCCTACCAAGCCTCGATAGGTCTTTCGTGACCACGCAGCCGACCTTTCCCGCCTCAATGTCAGCGATCATGCGCTGGAACGAGGGACGGTTGAAATTGCGGCCCGTGTAGCCGTCATCCACATAATACTCATACTGGAACATCCCATGCTTTTCTGCGAAGTCCCGAAGCATAAGTTTCTGGTTGCTGATGCTCATACTCTCATTGTCGCCGCCGTCATCCAGAGAGATGCGGCAGTAGAGAGCGGTGATTTTCTCATAGACTTGTTTTTTCCTGCTCATAGCGTTCTCCTTCTATGAACAGGGACACGATACCATTATAGTACCATGTCCCTGTCCCTGAATCAACCGTTTTTACGCAGCTTTTTCTGCCATTTCCCGCTGATGCCGCCATTCCTCGAAGTGTTCGCAGGTCTGGCGCTCAATGAGCTGCTCAAAGGCTTCCCGCATGGACTTCTCCCCGGAGAACTCCCGCACCACCACAAAACGGACTTTATTCTTCTGATTTTTGCTTTTTTCCATAGGCTACCTCCATAGAGAGACAGGCCGGACGGCAGCATCGGCAACGAAGTCCGGCAACGAACCTCTGAAAACCTGTAAACTACCGTCCGGCCTGTAAATCTTACTTTGTGAATTTTCTTGAAAAATCTCGTTGCTTTCGTTGCCGGTGATAAAAATAGATAGTAGAATATGCCTTATTTACATGTTTTTTCCGTATCCAGACCGGAAAATCCCCGGCAACGAACCCGGCAACCAAGTGGCAACCATCCCGGCAACAGACCGCCGTTTTCAGGCGATCCACTCCTTCGGCAGCTCCAACTGGCGGCATTCTTCCTCGCTCAGTTCCACAAATCCATCTCGTTGCCGGGCAGTTCGTTGCCGGAAACGTCCCGTTCCCAGCCCTTCTGCCTGCCGTATCCGGCGAACATCCTCGGATTGGAGAACGGCTTCCAGCCCGTCACCACCGTGTTCATGATCTCGTTGATATTGTGAAGCTGCCACCGCTTCGGCTCGTCATAGGTGTGGCCCAGCGCCTCCTTGAAAAGCTGTTTGGAACAGACCATGCTGCCGGTGTAGTGTTCCAGAAAGCCCTGTATCTGCCCGGCCTCCGTGTCCTCCGGCATGAAGTCCTTCTGCACTTCCACAAGCTGCCGCTGGATGGACTTGCTGAATTTCATGGAATACTTCCCGCTGCGGTAAACCGTCATGGCCTCTGCCCAGACCTGCAACAGGTAGGCTCTGGAAGCGTCCTCGTCCTCCAAAATGTGAACCTCCGCATTCTCCGGGTAAATCATGATGGGAAGGAAACGCCGGTTCCCGGCCCGGTCAAGGGGCAGAAAGTCCAGCGTGTTGGAAGAACCGCCGAACACGCACTGCCGCAGCCGGTCTTTGGGCTGGGCCTCATAGGGTGTGCGGTAGGTTTCCTTCTGGCGGCTGATAAATGAGCGGATTTCCTCAATGCTTTTGGCGCTGCTGGTGGCCAGCATCTCTGACATTTCGATGATCCAGTGGCCTTGCAGTTTCAAAAACACCCGGTCATCGTCCAGCTTTTTCAGATCGTCACTAAACCACTCGTCACGGATTGCCAGCAGGCGGAAGAAGCTGGACTTGCCAGCCCCCTGCCCGCCCACCAGACAAAGCATTTCCTCGTATTTGGAGCCGGGGGAAAACACCCGCCGGATCGCGCCCAGCAGGAAGTGTTTTAACATTTCCTCCACATAGTCGCTGACCTCTGCACCTAAGAAGTGATGGAGACAGGAGCGGATACGGGGCATCCCGTCCCAGACAAGGCTGTTCAGCACATCCTGTATGGGATGGTAGCAGTTCTCATTCGCCACGATGGACAGGGCCGCTGTCATCTTTTTCTCGCTGGTCAGGCCGTAGGTCTGCTCAAAATAGAGAAGCAGATACTTCACATCCGTATCCGTCAGGGCGCTGGTGTTCCTGCGCCAGCCCAAATCCCGCACAATGTCCACCCGGTCAGTCAGGAGGTTCAGCCGGATGGCGTCCCGCAGCAGCGGGTCATGGCAGAACACCGTCTGGCAGTTGCCGATGGTGTTAGCGGGCTGGCCTTTTTCCGTGACAGAGAGGCTTTCCCGCACCTCATCAACGCTCTGTTCCGGCGCTAAGGCTTCGGCTGCGCTCATGGCGGCCTGCCGGGTGGCTGGCGGTAAACTCTGATATTCGCTGCTCAATCTTCCTCACCTCTTTTCCGTATTCAGCGACCACACAGGCCCGTTCCTCCATGCTGCCGGACAGCAGAATATCCAGCAGATACTCCGTGTACGGTTTCTTTTGCAGGGCCTCCACAAACAGCGGGTTCCATGTTTCCTCCGGCATCTGCGGGGCGTATTCCTTCTCCCAGCGTTCCAGCAGATGCAGGTAATCGCACAATACCCGGAAACATTTCTGCTCCGCCTGCCGGTAGCGCAGTTCCTCGCTGATTTTTCGTTTGACCGGCCTCCTGAGTGGTGGGCCATGGCCTTTGGCGTCATAGCTGACCGAGAAATCCTCCGCCAGCTTCAAGGCCGCCTCTTTTTTGTTCAGCCCGAACAGACGGGCGGTAAAATCAATCACATCCCCGTCCGCCTGACAGCCGAAGCAGTGGAACCGGCGGTCAACCTTCATGCTGGGATGTTTGTCATCATGGAAGGGACAGCAAGCCATCCCATTCCTGCCGACCTGCACTCCGTAAGATTCCGCAGCCTGCCTTGTGGGGACAGCCTGCTTTACCGCTTCAAACACATTCGATTTTCTCACCTCCAGACAGAGAAAAAGGCACCCGGTTTCCGCAGGAAATCAGATGCCTTACAACTCCATATCCTGTTTCTTTGTAGGGGCAATCCTCCCCTCCCGTTCCCAACGCTCCCGGTTATCCCGGTCAGCGTTGATCTTTGCCTTTGCCAGCATATCCATAATGGATTCTTTGGCTTTCTTCTTGACCTGCTCCTTCCCGGCCTGCTTGACCTCCGGCTGCATCAGCGTCCGCTGGATTTTTGCCAGAGCGTGCTGCATGGCGTTTTTGATTTTGGTAATGACCCCATCCAGGCGCTCAGCGGCATACTCACGTTCCTTCTTTGGGGCCTTGCGCTCCGGCGACAGCACCCATTTTTTTGTTTCCTCCACCAGACGAATATCTTCCTTGTGCGTCTCCTGCCGGACGGTATCGGTCACGACCTCCACCGCCTTGTCATAGGCCGCATCGGAAACATCATCTAACAACGTCTCCACGTCCTCGATTTTGAGCGTCAGTTCTTCCAGCTTCTGCTCCTGCGCCGCAAGCTGCTCCTTCTGCTTCATCAGGATATAATCCTGTTTTTCCAGATAGTCCCGCCCTCCGTAGGACGGCTCCTGATCCAGATGCAGCCCATGCCGTCTGGCGATGTCAAACAGGATCGTCCGGCAGACCGCATCAAAGGTCTGCTTGCGGTTGTTGTTCCGGCCTTTGGGCTTCTCCGGGTTGGGGAGAGGGATGCCAAGTTCTTCCAGCGCCTTTTCCTGCTGGGGGCACAGCTCCCCGTAGCGGTTCTCACAGTCAAAGACGTGCCGCTCATGGATGTGGGGCGTCCCCTCGTCCAGATGGAGCGCCCAGTCTAAGATGTGGATATGGGAACCGAAGCGGCGCTCAAATTCCTCATAAAATTCATTGACGATGGAAAAGAGCGTATCCGGCGGGACGGATTCTCCCATCGTGCCGATCTGGTAGATGCTTTCCTCCGGGCAGGTCTTGTTGTTTTTCAGCAAGTCCTCCACGGTGCGGTTGCGCTCGGTGTGGCGGGTTTTCTCATTCCGGGCGTTCTGGGCCTCCACATGGCCGCCGTAATGCTCGTAGTAGTACATCCGCTCAATTTCCTCAAAGCTGAAATCCGACTGCTCCGGGTTCTCCCGGAACTCATGGGTGGTAAAGCCCCGGTAGCAGTCCCAGTAGACATTTTGCCTTGCCCGTTCTGCGTCAATGTGTTCGCTGTTCTCCACATCAAACCGGCGGTCATTGTGGCGGGGATTATAGGTGCCATGCTTGCCGGAGCGCCATTGTGTCGTGTCAGTTTCAAACAGATTTCCTCCTCCTGCGAAGATGTTCTGGGGCCGGGGAAGGGGCGGCGAAGCCGCAAATCCTGCGAATTTTGCGTCAGGTAATACCCAGTACGAGTTGACGCAGGCATCAACTTTCCCTGGGCAAGGCGTTTCACCCTTGACCCGATGAGGCTGTCTGCCCTCAACCCGCCAATGGGCGTTGCCCCTTGACCCCAGCAGTGCGCTGCCGCCCCTGCACCCCGGCACAAAGGGCTGGCTGCCCTCTGTACTCCCGCACCGGCGAAGCTGGCCTTCACCGCAGAAGCGGTTTTTGCCAGTTTCACCGGCTCCGTATCCCGTACATTTACGCCCATAGGCGAGAAGTGGATACAGAATACGCCTGCGGAAATTGCCGATCAAAACAGCGGGTGCAGACCCGATATTTTTTCGTAAATTGCCCTCATTTTAAGCGATTTTTTCTTCTGTCTGTATGACCTGAAAGCCATGCTCTTTTGCGTACTCCCTTGCAGCTGCCAGTCGTTCTTCGCTGTACGGCGGCACCAGCCGGATCGAAAGTCGGGACTTGTCCAGTACATAGGTCACGCTACCTTCCGGCGTACTGCGTTCCAAGCGGCACAGCAGAGGGTACTTCCGGCTGAAATCCTCCAGTCTGCGTTTCAAGCTGGCATTGAAGGTGTAGATACTGGCAATCGTCTCGCCCTCATTCCAGTTGATGATGGTTTCTTTTTCATATTTAGACAGCTTCCTCATACAGTTCCTCCTCATAATCGGTGTTTGCTTTCAGCGCACGCAGACTGCGTCTAATCCGGCGGTATTCGTCCATCTCCATACGCAGATGATGGTAAAGGACGTTCGTACCACCTTTCCTCTGTCTCTGTCTCAATTTTACGAGCAAGATGAAGCATCTGGCTTTTCGTCTCCGGGTCAACAGTCAATGCTGTCAGCCATTTCAGCCTTGTCACTGTGTTGTGATGGCTGGGGCAGGCGTAAGCGTAAAGTATTTTCTTTTCCTTCATATTCAGTTTCATAATGATCTACCTCCATTCATTTGATGCGGTATGTCCCGCATCGTTTATTTTTCTGTCTGCCGGTCTGTCTGCAAAATATTCCTGCCCGGATTCTCTCCCAGCGTATTGTCCTCTTTGGTGCGCTCTTATCGTGGCGTCACTTCCCCGGACGGTCATCCCCCTTGCAGTCGGTCATTCATTTTCAAGGTTCTATGTCTCCTGACA
>ENA-OQBP01000036-OQBP01000036.1-human-gut-metagenome-genome-assembly--contig:-NODE-36-length-12441-cov-1.234124_pt1 | contig 12441 bp, 17 predicted proteins | sample MGYA00242751_ERZ504561 | MGnify/ENA primary metagenome ERZ504561 (study PRJEB26092, sample SAMD00036245) | human gut metagenome | host: Homo sapiens | study: EMG produced TPA metagenomics assembly of...
AAAAAAAATAAAATGTTTTTATATAAAAATACTCGTATCATTGTGTGGCCATTCAGGAAACGTATATCGCTGAAAGATAGCGGTATATTCAAGAATTTTACCGACTGTCACTCGCACATTCTGCCGGGTGTGGACGACGGTGTGCAGACGATGGAAGAAGCATTGGAAATACTGCGCCTGTATGAAGAGTTGGGCATAAAATCCGTATGGCTTACACCGCATATCATGGAAGATATGCCCAACACCACACTGCACCTCCGGGAGCGTTACGCTGAACTTCAAGCCACCTATAGCGGTCCGATAAAACTGCATCTGGCCTCAGAGAACATGCTTGACAACCTCTTCGAGGAACGGTTGGAAAAGAACGATCTGCTGCCCTTGGGTGAAAGCGGTGACCATCTACTGGTGGAAACCTCCTACTTTAACCCTCCGATGGGATTGAACAACATTCTGCTCCGCATCAAGGCTAAAGGCTATTATCCCATTCTTGCCCATCCGGAACGGTATGTTTATATGGGTGAGTCGGATTATCAACAATTAAAAGACATGGGAGTGAAGTTTCAGTTCAATCTTCCGTCAATAGCGGGTATGTATGGCAACCGGATTAAGAAAAAAGCCATGCTGCTATTAAAAGAAAAGGCTATTACTCATATAGGAACGGACATTCACAATTACAATATATTTCAAAAGTTCATTTGTACGAGTATTACAAAAAATATACAAAACTGTTTAATTGATAGTCAGACTGTTATAGTTTAAATAGATTATAATTATCGGTTATTAAGACCTGTAGATTCTGTTTAACTTTTTCTCTCTAGGTGGATTTGCATAAAATACATACAAAAAAATCCAACAGGCTGGAATTCAATGGAAATTGTAACAATCGACTTGGAGCAGATACACACAATCTCTCTTTTATCCAAACCAGTCTTAAAATAAATCATTACACCCCTATCAAGCAATAGGCTTGCAACTTCAACATAAAACAACAATCCATATGTCATTAACAAAAGTTTTAGTTACTGGTGGAGCGGGATTCATCGGCTCCAATTTATGTGAGTATTTATTGGCTCACGACTATGATGTAATCTGTTTGGATAATTTTTCCACAGGTAAACCTGAAAACATTTTTCCATTTCTACAACGATATCCGAATTAAGTTTTAAACTTATCGTAGGAGATATACGGAATCTGAACGATTGTAAGAAAGCTGTAGAAAATGTAGATTACGTTATGCATGAAGGAGCATTAGGCTCAGTTCCACGTTCTATCAAAGATCCTATAACTACAAATGAAACTAATATATCGGGATTCTTAAATATGCTGACAGCCGCTCGCGATGCCAATGTAAAGCGTTTTATATATGCAGCAAGTTCTTCTACATATGGAGACAGTCAGTCTCTTCCCAAAGTAGAAGATGTGATTGGTAAACCGCTTTCGCCTTATGCCATAACAAAGTATGTAAACGAGCTTTACGCCGATGTGTTTGCCAAAACCTATGGAATGGAATGTATCGGCTTACGATATTTCAATGTTTTCGGTCGTCGTCAAGATCCATTCGGGGCATATGCTGCGGTGATTCCTTTGTTCGTTAAGAAATTCATGGCTCATGAGAGTCCTGTCATTAACGGAGATGGTGAATATAGCCGCGATTTTACTTATATAGACAATGTGATTCAAATGAACATGCTGGCTATGACCACGACAAATCCGAATGCAACCAACCAAGTATACAATACTGCTTTCGGAGAACGCACCACATTAAACCAGTTGGTCGGTTACTTGAAAGAATTTTTGAGTGAATTTGACCCCGAAATTGCCAACGTGAAAATAATTCATGGTCCAACCGCTTGGGGGATATTCCCCATTCCTTGGCATGTATTGATAAAGCAAAATCCCTTTTAGGTTACAATCCTCAATACAGTATGCGTGACGGTTTGAAAGAGGCTGTCAAATGGTATTGGAAGAATATTTAAAGTAATAATAACAGATGAAATTATGAATGAAACTAAAATTTGCGTAATTGGTCTTGGTTACGTAGGGCTCCCTTTGGCTCGTCTTTTCTCGACAAAGTATAAAACGATAGGTTTTGACATGAACCAAGCTCGTGTGACTGCTTTGATGGCAGGTCATGATGCGACACTCGAAGTGTCAGATGAACTACTCCAATCTGCCCTTGCCAATGGTTTTAAGTGTACTGCCAATATAGAGGAAATCCGTGATTACAATTTTTATGTAGTTGCCGTTCCCACTCCGGTAGACAAAAACAACAATCCGGATTTGACTCCGCTTTACGGTGCCAGCACAACTGTTGGTAAGGTAATCTCCAAAGGGGATATTGTGGTGTATGAATCTACTGTTTATCCAGGTGTTACAGAAGACGAATGTATCCCGGTTGTGGAAAAAGTGTCCGGATTGAAATTTAATGAAGATTTCTTTGCTGGCTATAGCCTGAACGTATAAATCCGGGAGATAAACTTCATACAGTAGAAAAAATCAAAAAAGGTTACTTCCGGTTCTACGCCTGAAATAGGTAAGAAAGTAAATGAGGTATATGCTTCTGTAATTACCGCCGGTACACATCTCGCTCCTACGATGAAAGTAGCGGAAGCAGCCAAAGTAATAGAAAACTCACAGCGTGATATCAATATCGCATTTGTGAATGAGCTATCCAAGATATTTACTAAAATGGGCATTGATACACAGGATGTACTGGAAGCAGCTTCTACCAAATGGAATTTCCTGCCATTTAAGCCTGGGCTGGTTGGAGGCCATTGCATTGGAGTTGATCCGTATTATTTGGCTCAATGTGCACAACGTCACGGTTATAATCCTGAGATAATCTTAGCCGGTCGCCGAATGAACGACGGTATGGGGGAATATGTGGCCAACCAAGTTGCGAAATTGATGCTGAAGAAAGGAATACAGGTGCTCAACTCTCATATCCTCATATTAGGGTTTACTTTTAAAGAAAACTGTCCTGATGTGCGGAACACAAAGGTTATAGATATTTACAATGCTTTGCGAGAGTATAACGTACATATCACCGTATATGATCCTTGGGCCAATCCTGATATAGTTATGCGAGAATATGGAATCTCGGTAACGAACCAACATCCTTTGGATAAGAAATTCGATGCGGCAATTATAGCTGTAGCACACGAACAGTTTATAGGCTTTGATGTAAAAACGTTACTAAATGCTCAACACGTCATATTCGATGTTAAAGCTATCTTTGAAAAAAACGTTGTAGATGGTAGACTCTAATCGGATTGTCTCCTTTGACATATTGAAAGGGGGAGGAATTTTATTGGTCATCCTTGGTCATATACAAATCCCTTACATGTTGAAAACCGTTATTTACAGTTTTCACATGCCCCTTTTCTTTTTTGTGTCAGGCTGTTTCTTTCGTCCAATCAGTTTGAGAGAGTTTTTTGCAAAAAAGACCAGACAATTACTGATTCCTTGGGCCTTTTTTTGCCTTTTTGTTGTTCGCATATTTGTTCGTTTTGAAACTTAACGAAACTCATAATTGGGCAAAAGCGATCTCGCTCCCTGTAACGAGTATGTTTGATGGTTTTCTCGGTGATGAAAACTCTTTTTATTTTATTTCATGTAATTTGGTTTTTAATTTGTTTGTTCGAGGTTTCATTCGTTTATTTATTGATACATAAAATCACCCCTACAATAAAGCATTAACAATCAGCGCATTATGTATATTATTATATGGAGTAGGATATTGGTTAAATGCTAATAACATTGATTTGCCATATTTTATTGACACAACAATGTCTACCTTGATTTATTACCATCTTGGTTTTGCTTCATGCGGAACAAATGGTACGGCATGAAGGTTTCACCGATATACTCATTATTCTTGCTTATTATCGCCATTGTTTTCATCGTTCTATTTCCCTCTTACGTTGACTTAAAATCAAACAATTTTCCATTGCATCTATTGTTGCTTTCAATGGTTTTTATTATGAATTTTTATTGGTTTATCAATTCATATTTTAATTCGAGAAAGCTGAAACTTATTCCATTGGATAAAATATTGATTTGGTGTGGAATTAACAGTTTGGCATTATTGGGGCTACATATATTATTTGTAGATACATTCTGGATCGTGCGCAATAAGTTACATCTTGTAAACTACAGTTGGACCATATTGGAATTTGCACTCATTGTTGCAATATGCTATTTTGCGACAACCTTAATAAAAAGATACATTCCGTCTGTATTAGGAAGATCATAAGCTTGCTATGAATAAGACATCGTCCGTAAATAATAAAAAAAATATTCAAGAATACAGTGGCACTTTATGCACGTATGTTGCTGTCCATGATTGTATCACTATATACATCACGGATCGTGTTAAATGCACTTGGTGTAGATGATTATGGCATTTATGGACTTGTCGGCGGTATTGTTGTCCTATTTAGCTTTTTGAATGTAACGATGAGTGGAGCGACTTCACGCTTTCTTACAGTCGAACTTGCCAAAAATGACCCTCGACAACTCCAACAAACATTCAATACAGCCTTTATATTACATATAGGAATTGCAATTATAGTCTTGTTTTTGGCTGAAACGGTCGGACTTTGGCTGTTATTCGAAAAATTGAACATTCCAGATGAGAGAATGAGTGCAGCTGTTTGGGTGTATCAATTTTCAATAATTTCCTCAATGGTCAGCATCACTCAAGTTCCATACAATGCGACTCTTATTTCGCACGAAAAAATGGACGTGTATGCTATTGTGGAAATTGTTGGATCACTGTTGAAGTTGCTGATCGCTACACTTCTACTTATTACAGTATGTGATAAGCTCATTTTATATGGAGGACTTATGCTCTTATCTTCATTCTTGATTGCAATGACATATCGCATTTATTGCATTAGGCATTATGACGAATGCCGGATTAATTGGGAATGGAATAAGGTTATCGGCCGTTCTCTGTTTAGCTTTTCAGGATGGAATCTTTATTCCAATATTTGCTTTACTACTCGTCAACAGGGAACAAATATGTTGCTTAATATATTTGGCAGTACAGCTGTTAATGCCGCAGCCGGATTGGCAACAACTGTGCAACTGATGATTGAACAAGTATCAACCAATTTGGTAATGGCTTCGAGGCCGCAAATTATAAAGCAATACGCATTGACCGATTTCAATGCCATGATACAATTACTAAAGCAAACTACTTGTTTGGCAAATGTGTTATATCTGTTGGTTGCTATTCCTTTTATCTCTGAAATACATTATGTAATGAATTTATGGCTCGTGGAAGTTCCTCCATATACAATTGAATTCTGTATTTTATTGATAGTCTCAAGCTTCATATCATTGAATAATAATATTATATATATTGGAATACAAGCTGTCGGACGTTTGAAATTTTATTCATTTATGGCGGGGACAGTATCATTATCAGTCATTCCGATACTTTGGTTATTGTTTAGTAAAGGTATCGGCTTGACTTGGGCTTTTGGATTGCCTATAGTGAGCACATTATTGATTTATATCGTTTGCTCATATACACTCCATCATTATGTTGAAGATTTCAAACCGATACGTTTTTTCTTCACAACGATGGTAGTGAATCTTTTCATAAGTATTCCTTCTTTTACCGCAATCCTACTCATACAACATATCTTGGTTGAGTCCTTTACAAGAGTGATTATCGTGGCTCTTAGTTCTTCAATAATATTGGTTGTTCTGTCCTATTATGTGCTATTAGACAAAGAAAATAAGAAAAAAGTAAAAGCATTGATTTTTAAACAAATTAAAACGATGAATAAAAACATACTTATAATTACTCCTTTTTTTCCGCCACAGACTCATGCTGCGGTATTTAGGGCATTTAAACTTGTAAAATATCTTAAACGTACAGGTTGGAATCCGATAGTACTGACGGTTAATCGTAATTATCTATATTTAGAAGATCCTGATTTGTTGGACGAAGTCCAAGACGTGCCTATTTATCAAGCCAATTATATAGAACCGACATTGCGCGGCCTTAGAATGTTGCTTGGAGGAGAAGATACTTCACTCAAAGCCATTACAGCCAAAGCAAAAACTATTGGTGCACAGTCAAAAAGCACGGATACAGTCACCTCTAACAAGCAATCTTTATTCGGTAAGTTTTATAAATATATACTAGACCGATGGATTCAAGTTCCCGACCGCTTTAGATTCTGGGAAAGAAGTGCCGTGAGGATGGGACGAAAAAATAAATTTAAAGAACATGATATATCTATCATATATACCACTTGCCTGCCTTTTACCTCAAATAGAATCGGTATGCGACTTAAAACATCTACCGGAGTAAAATGGGTTGCTGATTTCAGGGATCCTACCACATACGCTAAGCGAATGTATTCTGATTATTTTCCTGTTTTTGCCAAGCAAAAGAAAATTGAACAAGATACTTTTAAATACGCTGATGCTATTACTGGTCTGTCGGGAGCATACCTGAATATATTTAATGATTTATATGAGGGACGATACTCAAATAAATCATATTTTATTCCAACTGGAGTAGATGATGATTATTTGCCTTCTTTTCAAAATAGAGAAAAAGAGAATTATATAATATTCGTGGGTGAATACCTCCATGAATATAAAGATAATTTCTTGAAAATATTTGCCGAAGCTGTCAATTCTAAGGAATTAAAAGGCAAGGGTTGCACCCTTAAAATTGTGGGTAATAAGAATATCAATCAAAAACAAACGGAAGAATTTGTCAATGATTTGGGAATCTGTAAACAACGTGGAATATATCAATCATGTACCGCAGCGTAAATTGTATGAATTGATAGTTAATGCAAAAGCAGCAGTACTTATTCCCGGACACACGGCTTTATGGTGGACTAATTTCGCAAAAATGGTCGATTATATCGCATTACAAGTGCCTGTATTAGCAATGGTGCCCATGACTAGCGAAGCACGAACCGAATTGATAAAAGCAGGCATAGGTATTTTTATAGATACTCCTCAGCAAGGTGTTACTGTCATCAAACAAGTATTTAGCGAAAAATTTCCAATGACGGCAAACAAAGAATATTGCCGCCGTTACTTGGCATCGCAACAAACAAAATCTTTCATTGATATTTTCCAAAAAATACAATAGAGATGCATATAGCGTTTTTAACTACAGAATATCCGATATTGGGTATGAAATGTGGCGGAATCGGAATTTTTATCAAACATTTGTCTCATCTTATCGTTAAGAGTGAGACTGGTGTGAAGGTATCAGTTGTGTATTGGGGCAATAAGTTTACAGAAACTGTGTGGGACGATGGTATATCTGTGATACCTATAAACCAGCCTCATAAGTCTCCATTTTCTTCTTTTATCAATAGAAGGTATCTAAATAAAAAGTTAAATCTATTAGTGGCAAAGATTGGCATCGACCTCGTTGAATCTATCGACTGGGAGGGACCTTTGGCTTTTTGTAGTTTATCTGTACCAGTAGTTACAAGATTACATGGTTCAAATGTGTATTTCGATCATTTGTCTGGAAACAAAACTCCATGGAACGTACGGCTTATGGAATATAATGCTTTGCGTAATTCTGATGCTATATAGGAGTTAGCCGACAGGCTCTCGACCTGACGGATAAATTATTCAGTCTGTCTTCGAATAAGAGAAAATGTGTAATATATAATCCTGTGGATATAAACATGCCCCCTCTTTCATCTAGTGACATGAACAAAAATACAATAACGATACTTTATTGGGGGACAATTGTTGAGAAAAAGGGGGTACTTGATTTGCCTCTTATTTTCAACAGGATATGCGAGCAAAACGACAATGTCAAACTCATTCTCATCGGACAGGATGCAGTAGTGAATGGTTCTTCGACATGGGAAAAATGCAAATCTCTCTTTTCAAAGCAATCGATCGGTTGTGTATCGTATTTAGGTCGCTTACCTTATGACAAGACTATGTCATACGCTAACAGTGCCGATATTTGCATATTTCCAAGCCATGCAGAAACTTTCGGTTTGGTCTTACTGGAGGCAATGTTACTGCGGAAGGCAATTGTTTGTTCCGATATCGATTGTTTTCAAGAGATTATAGGAGACAGTAACTGTGTTTGCAAATGCAGGGTGAAACGTATCGATGAATTTGCAGAGGCTTTGCAACGGCTAATCTCGAATCCCATTTATAGGTGTGAACAAGCCGACAGGGCTTATCTAAATGCAACTGCTAGATTCAACACCAACGAGATAGTGGCACAAAAACATCGAATTTTTACAATCGAGTTATAAGAGATAGCTCCCAAACATCATGTAGAAGAATCCTAACTCAACTGCTTTATTAGAAAATTTAAACGGACTTTTTATTTATAAAATCACATATTCATACGAAGGGGAGTTAAGGCTTTTTTTGTATTGCCATCTTGAAGAAAGTCAAACATTTCAGTACAACTACGTAAAATATAGAAATGCTTCATTATAGTGAAATTTCTGATAGAGTATAATTCCTAAACGAAGTGATTAATTTCTTAACTCTTGATTCATATTATTCATAAACGCCTTATGCAAAAAGGGATAAGCATTATTTTGCCCACACTTAATCGGGCTGATTATCTGGCAAGTACAGTTGATTGCTTAATAGAGCAAGATTTTGGGGAGCCGTATGAAATAATTATTGTAGACCAATCGGCAGCCATTGACAGTACTATGTATAGTCGTGCAAAAGATAGTGATACATTGATTAAGTACTATCATGTGACTGAATTTAGAGGGCTACCTGAAGCTCGTAATTTCGGTGTGCAACACACACAATACGCCTACATCCTATTTCTAGATGATGATATCGAGTGTGACTGCAACCTGCTCAAAGAGCATTACAAGTTCTTGTCACAACCTGATATCGCAGTAGTGGCAGGGGGAATTACAGAAAAATATAAGAATAATCCCAAATCGAAAAATGTAGGCAAGTTCCATTTCTATACGGCAACTCCAGAACGGGGATTCCACATTAATCATAAAGAATATGTAGATCATGGCGGAGGTGGAAATTATAGCATAAAAAAAGACATATTTTTAGAAGTTGGTGGTGTTGATGAATATTTGAATTATGGAGCTGCTCTATATGAAGAAACCGAAATATGTTTACGAGTAAAGGAACTTGGATACAAAGTTTTTTTTAATTATGATGCTCATGTATGGCACTTGGCTGCTGATACAGGCGGTTGCAGGGTTCTGGATATCAATCGCTATATTGCTTCATTAGTACATAACCGGGCTTTATTGATTAGCCGTCATCTCAAATGGTATCATAGGCCGACTGCTTACATCTATTTGTTGCGTCTTGTTGCATCATACGCTTTTACTTACCGCAATCCCGGACTGTTTAGACTTTTTGCAAAAACTTATAAAGAAGGTTATAAAAAAGGAAAACTAACTCCTAAATATACTCATTATGCAAACATCTAACAAACACATTTTTATTGTAACCTATGATTATCCACCAAGTAATGGTGGTATTGCAAGGCTTTGTTTTGAACTGAAAAAATATTTAGAGAAAAAAGGACTGAATGTTACAGTCATTTGTCCCCAAAGTACTTCTACCGATGCAGAGGAGGATAATAATGTGGTGAGATTGCATGGAAGAAGAGGAATATTGGAGTTGCGTACATTGAAGTATTTACGCAAAAAAACTGTTCCCGGTGATATTGTAATTACCGGGAATTATCATCCAGAGGGAATGCTGTCTCTATTGTCAAACAGAGAAACCTATATATTGGCACATGGAGCCGAATATCTTGCCGGAAAGAGTTTTTTCCGACGCTGTATTTGGCCTACTTATCGACGTTTTATACTAAGAAACGCCTCTTGCGTGATTGCTAACAGTCATTATACAGAGACATTAGTAAAACATTGTTCTCCAAATGCTAAAACAATCGCTATTCCGTTAGCGGTTGATGCAATTCATTTTCGCCCTACTTGTGAAAAATATAAGGATGGCTTGCTACACCTCTGTTCTATTTCTCGATTGGAAAAATTTAAAGGACATGATTTTATTATCCGGACGATAGCTTCTTTACCGGCAAAGTATAAGCAACAAGTGCGATTGCATCTCGGAGGTAAAGGAAAATATAAGAGTGCACTTGAGCGGATGGTTACCGATTTAGGATTGTCAGATATTGTATCATTTGAAGGTTTCATTGATGATAATAAACTTTGCGATTTCTATTCAGCCTCGCATATATTCATTCTCTGTACACGTGAAGAAGCGGATAATAGGAATGTAGAAGGATACGGCTTGTTTTTGCCGAAGCGCAAGCTTGTGGAACCGCCGTTATAGGTACTCGTACAGGTGGCATTCCCGATGCTGTCGAGGAGAATAATGGCGGTTGGTTGATACATCAGGACGCCCACGAAGAATTGGAGAATTTACTCATTAAGTTAATCGACGATAAATCTCTTGCTATAAATGAAGGTCGTAATGCACGTCGGCGCATAGAAGCTAAAATTACGTGGGAACATTATGTGGACCAAATTTGTGATGTCATTTTATGAGTATTAGTCTATATATAGCCTTATATTACAACTTGTTGCTGCTATTAGTTGTTTACATCGCTATTCAACCGGTCAGGGCAGAAACAGTAAGACAGCCTTATATCAACAACCAGATATTTAGCCTTGCTTTACTCTTGATTGTATATGTTCATGTAACTTTCCGACCGACCGATTATCACTACTTTGGAGATACTTCAGCTTATGCCATGGCTTTCCAAAAGAAAGCCTTCTATGGTACGGTTGCTATAAGAGATAGAGATATTGGTTTTGAGTATCTTACCTATTGGCTTTCACAACTCGTCAATTTAAAAAGGGTATTGGTTTGTTCTTTGCTCATTATATATATTGCCTGTTTTCTTTGCTTTAAAGAAACGATTCAAACAACAATATGCTGTAGCACTAGTGTTGTTCGTTTGTTCTTTGAGTTTTTGGGGATACGGAGTAAATGGACTGCGTAACGGAATAGCTACATCGTTAGTTATCTTCTCTTTTCTTGTTCCAAACAACGATATTAAACGAATTCCTGTTTGGATTATAGCATGTCTTTTCCATCAATCCGTCATGTTGCCAATTGGCTGTTTCTTGCTGACCCGACTTTCAAATAATCCCAAACACTACTTATACTTATGGGGAACGTTTTTCCTGCTTATGCTTGTTGCACGTGATTCTTTCTCCACTTTGTTGACAAACATTCCTTGGTTTGAACAGGATAAAAGGATGTCTGAATATTTGAATATGTCTTATAAAGGCATGGAGCAAATGTTCTCTAATATTGGATTTCGCTGGGACTTCATTATTTATAGTTTGATACCCATTATCGCAGGAGTGAAATATATCTATACATATTGCTACGAAGACAAATTGTTTATCCGTTTATTTAATACTTATATAGCAAGTAATGCGTTCTGGCTATTGACCATTCATGTACCGTATAATAACAGATTTGCTTATCTATCTTGGTTTCTTTATCCTATAGTATTGATATATCCCTTGCTAAAAGATAACTTAATAAATAACCAGGGAGAACGAATAAAATGGATTATTCTATGTTATTATATGTTCACTTATGTAATGTGGATAAAATAAAATACAAAACAATAGAAAAAGATTTTTATGAAAGATTTAGTTACTGTATTTACACCGGTATATAATAGGAAGAATTTAATTGGAAATCTATATCAGAGTTTGTTGTCTCAAACCTATAAAAATTTTGAATGGATTATTGTTGACGATGGGAGCACTGATGATATTGATGAAATTATAAAATCTTATCAAAATGAGATCGTATATTAATTCGTTTCATCAAACAAGAGAATGGTGGAAAACATAGAGCAATCAACAATGGCGTATTACATGCAAAAGGAGAATTATTTTATATTGTAGATAGTGATGACTATTTAACAAAAAGACTCTATAGAACGAATAGTTTTTCATTATCAATATATAAAGAATAATGATAAATTTGCTGGAGTTTGTGGTATGAAATGCTTTCCAGATGGTTCTCGTATAGGGAAAGAGGTTACATGGAAAATTTTAAAAGATTCTTGGATTAACTATTGGATTATAAAAAATATAAAAGGGGATGTTGCGTTTGTTTTTAAAACATCAGTCCTGAGAAATTATTTATTTGACGATATACCCGGAGAAAAATTTTGTGCAGAAAGTTTGGTTCTAAACCGTATTGGAAAAAATTACCTTATGTTATTTTTTAATGAAAAAAATATACATCGCAGAGTATTTATCAGACGGTTTATCTGTTTCATCAATCAAAAACAGAATGAATTCACCTAATTATGCCATGAGAATTTATTCAGAAATGGCATCACTAGATATTCCATATTTAAAAAAAAATAAAAGCTCATATAAAATTTACTGGCGTTTTTGCTCCTTGCTCTAAATTGAAAAA
>ENA-OQBP01000037-OQBP01000037.1-human-gut-metagenome-genome-assembly--contig:-NODE-37-length-12106-cov-1.002588_pt1 | contig 12106 bp, 13 predicted proteins | sample MGYA00242751_ERZ504561 | MGnify/ENA primary metagenome ERZ504561 (study PRJEB26092, sample SAMD00036245) | human gut metagenome | host: Homo sapiens | study: EMG produced TPA metagenomics assembly of...
TTCTGCCGTAACAAGTGTGGCGTGGAGAAGATAAAGGTGCGGAATCTGTAAAAAGAGGATTGCGTACCATCTTGTCACCGGGAGCATATTGCTATTTTTGACAGCTACCAGGATGCACCGCGTACGCAGCCGGAAGCCATCGGAGGATACCTCCCGCTGGAAAAGGTTTATTCATACGAACCGGTGACGGAGGCTTTCCCCGCTGATAAACTGGATTGCGTGTGGGGCGTACAGGGAAATGTGTGGACGGAATATATACCTACACCCGAGCATGCTGAATATATGATTTATCCTCGTTTGCTGGCTTTGGCTGAAGTAGCCTGGACGAATCCGGAGCAGAAAGACTGGAAACGTTTCCATGCAGAGGCTTTGCAGGAAGTAAAGGTGCTGAACTCAATGGGCTACCATACTTTTGACTTGCAAAATGAGGTCGGAAACCGTCCGGTGGCATTGAGCGTGGATAATCATCTGGCAAAGGGGAAGAAGGTGGAATATGTACGTCCTTATTCGGACTCTTATCCGGCAGGAGGAGAATCGGCATTGACTAACGGCATACACGGCGGTTGGGTATATACCGACCAGCGCTGGCAGGGATTCCTTGGAAAAGGGGCCGATGTGATTGTGGATTTGGAAAAATCACAACCTATTCAGCAGCTTTCCATTGATTTCATGCAGTTGAGAGGTCCGGGTGTGTTCCTCCCGCAGAAAGTCAGCTTCCTGATTTCAAACGATGGAAAAGAATATACACTTTTGAAAACCATCACTACTACACTGCCCATTACGGACGAACAGTTGACCATTCAGACGTATGACTGGACAGGTAGCTGTGAGGCTCGTTACGTACGCGTGCAGGCTGATATCAATCCTGAGGCCGGCGGTTTCTTGTTTACTGATGAATTTGTCGTAAAATAATAAATGTCAGGTAGTCGGGAGCACATAGCTGAAGCGCAATAAGCCAATCAGATAGCGTGCTCCTGCTTGCTGAATGAAATGTAAGGTGGGTTGTATAAATCCCTGTTGCCTGAACAGGGGATTTTCCATGTAAATTCACTGGCCCATTCGTATGAAGGGGAAAATCGGGCGTAGTCGGTGAACAGTCCGCCTTCTGTTTTTCCACATTGCCAGGTGAGACCTGCGCCGGCATAACTTTTGCATCCTCTGGAGGCACCAGACTGGAATGAACCTTGCAGGAGTGCATGCAGACCGGGAGCAAGACGTTGCTCTGCATATCCCCAAATTATTTTTCTCCTTTCTTTTTCTGTCTTTTCTGGAGTTCCCTCTTCATAGTCCATATACATGCTGCTATGTAGAGCAAAGCCCACATGATAATTGCTGTCATGGTGCTGATAGTTTAGTGAAGTGACACTGAGTATTCCGTCTTGCTGCGGGCAGAACCGGAATACGTTTTCTTTTTCGGCAAACCGGTAGTAACCTTTTCCGTTGTATGCCGATGCTTGTAAGGACCATCGTGTGAATTGCAATTCATAATGCAGTCCGACGGAAGCTACCGGATAATTGGCTATTTGGTAATCGGCGGACAAGGTGGGGAAGATACCACATGAACTGTTGGTGAATAACGAGGTAGCAGGGGAAGTGAAATAGTCTTCATTCAAGTTCCGGATACCGAAAAAGAGCGAGGAATGACCGAACTGTTGCTGGACGCCCAATGTAGCGAGGGCAAGCGGATGGTTTTCTTCTTCAATGTTGGAAAAGGTCTGAAAATCATCAGCCAGTGATTCGATGCGGGTTCTGGCTGTACTGATGGTGGAGGCTTGTAATGTCGTGTGTTTGCCTAATGAATGAGTGAAATCCAGTCTTAGCAGATTAACCCAGTTACTTCCTTGTTTGAAATCGCTTTGTAGTTCTGTGGTGTAGCTTACTTGAAGTTCCTGAGCCAGGCCGCAGTGACAGGACACTGCGGCGAGGGACAGGAACAGTTTCATGAATCTTGTCATAACCATTTGGTAAAACGATGAATATACCAGTTCTTAATTAATTGAGTCAGTATGCAGTAGGACAACAGGATACCGAAGAGCCAGGGGAAATAGCTTAATGGCAGCGCTTCCAGTCCGATAGAGCTTCCAAACGGGGTGAAAGGCAGCAGGATACCGATGGCCATAATCAGCAGGGTAAGTCCAGTTACTTGCCAGGAGGCACAGCTTTGTATGAAGGGGACTTTCCGGGTACGTATCATGTGCACAATCAGGGTCTGCGACAGCAAGCCTTCGATAAACCATCCGGATTGGAACAGCGTTTGATTGTTCCATGCTTTGGCATCCGAACGCATACCACATCACCAGATAGGTAACGATGTCGAAAATGGAACTGATGGGGCCGATGAATATCATGAAGCGGCTCAAATCGGAGGCATCCCATTTACGTGGTTTCCGGAGGTATTCTGCATCCATCCGGTCGAACGGAATCGTGGTCTGCGAAATATCGTACAGCAGATTTTGAATCAGCAGGTGGATGGGGAGCATGGGCAGGAAGGGAAGGAATGCACTGGCTGCCATTACACTGAACATGTTTCCGAAGTTGGAACTGGCTGTCATTTTGATGTATTTTGGTGATGTTTGCCAAATGTTTTTCTTCCTTCCAGTACACCGTCTTCCAGTACCATCAGACTTTTCTCCAGCAGGATAATGTCGGCACTTTCTTTGGCAATGTCTACTGCAGAATCTACCGAGATACCGATGTCTGACTGACGCAACGCTGCGGCATCATTGATTCCGTCGCCTAAGAAGCCTACCGTGTGCTGTTGCGCCTGAAGCAGGGTGATGATTTCCGTTTTCTGTATTGGAGTAAGTTTGGAAAATACGGTCGTCTGGTTGACTGCTTTCATTTTTTCCTCTTCACTCATCGTTTCAAAAATGGGGCCTGTCAGGGCATTGTCGGTGCGGATACCCACTTGGCGGGCGATGGTGCGAACCACTGCATCATTGTCGCCAGACAGAATCTTGATTTCAATGCCATGTTTATGCAATTGCTTGATGGCGCTGGCTGCCGATTGCTTAGGAGGATCCAGGAAAGCCAGATACCCAATCAGTACCATATCTTTCTCGTCCTCGATACGGAAATCGCAAGTTTTGTCCAGGTAGCTTTTGTGGGCTACGGCAATGACACGCATACCTTGCTTGTTCATCTGCTCAATGATGTCGCGTGCCTTGTTTTTCAGTTCGATGGTCATGGGGTATACCTTTCCATCAAACTCAGCATGTGAGCAGATGTCCAGCATTTCTTCTACGGCTCCTTTGGTGATAATCTGTCGTTTTCCTTGATGGTCTTCTACACTACCGACATTCTTCGCCGGGTAAAATCAAACGGGATTTCATCTACTTTTGTATAATTATCCTTCAGGTATTCCAAAGACAAGTCTTTTACGTGCGACAGAATGGCTTTGTCCATCAGGTTCTTTAATCCGGTCTGGAAGAAACTGTTGAAATAAGCGTGGCGCAGGATACGTCGGCTTTCGTCGTTGCTTCCATCGGCGTTGATGTACTTTTCCAATACAATTTGGTCGCAGGTAAGGGTACCGGTTTTGTCCGTGCAGAGAATGTTCATCGCCCCGAAGTTCTGAATGGCATTCAGGTCTTTTACAATGGTTTTCTTCTTTGACATGGCTACGGCACCTTTGGCCAGGTTGGCAGTAACAATCATCGGGAGCATTTCAGGAGTAAGGCCTACAGCTACCGATACGGCAAAGATAAATGCTTCCAGCCAGTCGCCTTTAGTCACACCGTTTACCAGGAAAACGAATGGAATCATGATGAGCATGAATCGTATCAGCAGGAAACTGACTTTGCTGATTCCCTTGTCGAAAGCTGTAGCGGCACGGTGTCCGGCAATGCTGCGGGCAATGGTGCCCAAATACGTACTGTTGCCGGTTGCAAACACGATACCGGTAGCAGATCCGCTGACTACGTTGGACCCCATAAAGCAGATGTTTTCCAGCTCAATTACACTTCCTTTGCTGTGCTTGTTTCCTTTGGTCTCCGGACGTTTCTCTATCGGATCTGATTCTCCCGTCAGGGAAGACTGGCTTACAAACAAGTCTTTTGCTTCAATGATACGCATGTCGGCAGGAATCATGTCTCCTGCAGCAATCATGACAATATCTCCGGGAACGAGGTCGGTTATGTTGATTTCTTCGTCCTGGTTACCGGCTCGTTTTACGTAACAGGTATTGGTCACCATTTTCAGTAAAGCTTCGCTGGAAGCATTGGCTTTCCACTCTTGCCAGAAACGCAGTATGCTGCTGGCGATAACCATGGTCAGGATGATTATAATGGCTGTCCAGTCCTGTTCACCTGGGTTGGCCAACAGTACGTCGAGTACAAAAGAAATGATGACCAGCGCCGTGAGTACGCCGATAAACGGATTGATAAAAGCTTTGATGAAAGTCGATATGGGGTTCTTTTTCTGCTCATGTTCCACTTCGTTCTTCCCATAGAGAGACTGTCTGGCCTCCACTTCTTCTTGTGTAAGTCCGATACGGCTTGTCTGGAAATAGCTGAAAACTGTGCCCAGTGTCTGACTTGCTGCTAAAAATACCTTTTCGCCATTGAAGGTGAATGTGGTGCTACTTTTTCTTTTCTTCCACATGATCATTAAAATTCATAGGGTGATTACTATGTTTTCTTTTCACGTGGCAAAAGTAGGCAATGCCCCCGACAGAGGCTGTTAGAGAAATATTAGAGTGGTATTAGAAAACTATTAGAATTTGTGAGACTAATTTTCTAATACCACTCTGATGGAGTTTATTTTTCTTTGAATGGATGTGCCAAAAGATTAAATGTGAGGAAGTTCAATGATGAAGGTCGTTCCTTCTCCTTGTTTTGAATGTACGGCTATACTGCCCTGATGCAGGGCGATGATTTTCTGTGCAAGCGCCATCCCGATGCCGTGTCCTTCCGCATGCTGTTCCTGCTCTCCGCGGTAGAACAAGGTGAAAATCTTTTCTTTTTCTGCATCCGACATACCAATTCCGTCATCCGACAGGCGGATAATGGTCCATTTATCCCAGTAGGAAATCTGAATGAAAGAAGATTTGTCGTCCGAATACTTGCAGTTATTCTCAATCAAGTTAGCAAAGGCAATGGTTAGCAGGTAATCATTGCCCATGACGGTAATCATCCGGTCGTCTTCCGCATCTTCCTGTTCAAAAATCAGTTCGATGTGGTATTTCGGATGGGCACGAAGAATGATTTCCCGTGTATCGAGCAACAATTCGTCCAACCGGATTTCATGCATCTTGATCTGTTCTTTCTGGTAATCTGCTTTAGCCAAATTAAGCAGTCCGTCAATCAGTTTTGTCATTCGTCGTGCATCCTGTAGCACGTTCTGTATGGCTTGACGATATTGTGTTTCTGTACGGTCTTTCTGCAGACATAAATCCAGTTCCGCAATGAGGGCAGCCAGCGGGGTTCTCATTTCGTGAGACACGTTGCTGACAAACATTTTCTGGGAGTTGAATGAAATTTCAAGTCGCTCCAGTAGTTCATTGAAGCCTGGCTTAGTTCTCCTAATTCGTCTTTCTCGTTTCTTACAGGCAAACGCTGGTCAATACGTGAAGCGGTAATCGTTTCTGCTTCTTTTACGATTTCCCGGATAGGTTTTAAAGATGCCCGAACCAGGAAATAGCAGGTAATAAATAAAAAGTAAGAGACCGATAAAAAACAGGATGACCAGTGTTTTCTGAAGCTCCAGCAGGTTGGTGTGTCCGTAACCGTCGTAAGCTGCGGCCGTCACAATATAAGTCTGTCCGTTGAATGGATAAACCATCCCGACGGCCTGGTATTTTCCGATATAAAATTCAATTTCCTTTTGTTGGAGAATTTGGGCAATCATTTCCGGATTCTCTTTGACAATATCATTGTCGATGGCATCGTGGTAGAGCATGCGAAAGTCTGTGGTATATACAGCCACTTCCACCTCATTAATAAACTCCTTATTATTCAGGTAGATGGATTGCATGATGTCGGCATCTACCTGGTTTTGCAGGAACAGATGCACTTTGGTGACAGCTTCGCTCTTCAGGTTATGGAAGAAGGTATTGCTTCGGATATGCTCGCTGACCAGATAGATTAAGGTCATGCAAAGCAGAAATACCACAGCTATGACTCCGGTATTTTTGAGCGTAAGTGCGGTTTTAATTTTCATGGCTTTTCGTCAGTAAGAATAAATCCGATTCCAGGTTTGGTGTGAATCAGTTTGGTTTCAAAGTCTTTGTCTATTTTTTACGCAGGTAATTGATGTATACATCGATAAAGTTGGTACCGGTATCGAAGTGGGTATTCCAGACTTTTTCGGCAATTTCTATCCGGCTGATGACCCGTTCTGCATTCTGCACCATGTAAGTAAGCAGGTTGTATTCTTTCGGAGATAAGCGGATGAGGCTACCTTGGCGCATCACTTCCCTGCGGTTGGTATCAATTTTGAAGGTCTTTGTAGGTAAGTTTCTCGGGAGCAACAACAGATACAGTTGCTTCTGCTTTTCTTTTCAGAAGTACTTTAATGCGTGCGTTCAGTTCCCGGAAGTCGAAAGGTTTTACCATGTAGTCATCTGCACCTGCATCAAATCCGTCGAGTTTGTCGTCGGTTGAGCCCAAAGCTGTCAGCATAAGTACGGGAATATGCGGATTTGACTTGCGTATCTCTTTGCAGAGTTCAAAGCCATCCAGTTTGGGAAGAATAATATCCGAAATAACCAGCTGAAAAGAGTGAGATTGGAACAGACGAAGTCCCATGGCTCCATCGTATGCCACCATGGTGTGATAGCCATTTTCTTCCAGTCCGGTTTTTAGCAAATCGGCTACTCGTTTATCGTCTTCTATGATTAAAATACTGTACATAATAATAAATTGAATAAGTCAGACAAGGTCTGTTTTTATATTTAATCAGGGAAAGTCAAGTGGAGTAGAAAAGAAAAAGTGGAGCATACAGGACTCGAACCTGCCACCTTTTGACTGCCAGTCAAACGCTCTAGCCAGATGAGCTAATGCCCCATTTTGTTTTTGAAGTTGTCACAAAGGTACAACATTATTTCAAAAAAACAAGAAACCTGCTCTATAAAACAGAAGAAAACCATTAGTTTTGCGTCGGTTTATCAAAATAGAAAAGACTTATGAATTTACAGATACGCAAGGCTACATTGGATGATTTGGACTGTTTGATGGAGATTTTTGAAGAAGCCCGTCGTTTCATGTGTCGCACGGGAAACCCTAATCAGTGGATTAACGGATATCCCCAGCGGGAACTGATACAGGAGGAAATAGAAGCTTCTCACTGTTATGTGTGTGTAACGGAGGATGGAAGAGCAGTGGCCACTTTCTGTTTCATTCAGGGACCCGATCCGACCTATGCACGCATTGAAAACGGGGGAATGGCGAGACGACTCTCCTTATTATGTGATTCATCGGCTGGCATCCGACGGCTTCTGCAAGGGGGATAGGAAAACTATGTGTGGACTGGTGTTTCCGTCAGTGGCCGTGCCTGCGTGCCGATACCCATGCAGACAACAAGGTGATGCAACATCTGCTGCTTTCTACAGGCTTTGTGTATTGTGGAATTATCTATGTGCGTAATGGAACTCCGCGACTGGCTTACCAGAAATTAGCTTAGAAAGAGACGCTTTCCCTTAATAATGCTTAATTGGTGAATATTTTCCATTGGAAATTTATTCTTTATGTAATTATTTATTTTCTTTGCAAAAAAGTTTCCATTAGAAAATAATAACAAAGAAAATAAATAGTTATGAAGTGTGTAATTGTTGGTGGGGTAGCAGGTGGAGCCACTGCGGCTGCCCGTATTCGGAGAAACACGGAAAAGGCTGAAATTATTTTGTTTGAGCGTGGAGAATATATCTCTTATGCCAATTGCGGTTTACCTTATTATATAGGCGGGGTAATTCAGGAGCGCGACCGCTTGTTTGTACAGACTCCGGAAGCATTCTCCACTCGTTTCCGCATCGATGTGCGGGTACGTTCGGAGGTTATGGCAATTGATACTGCCCGTAAAGAAGTGAAGGTTCGTACTTCGGACGGAAAAGAATATACTGAAACATACGATAAATTGCTGCTTTCACCGGGGGCATCGCCAGTGCGTCCTCCTTTGCCGGGAATCGATAATGAAGGATCTTTACCCTGAGAAATGTGGCAGATACAGACCGCATCAAGGCTTATATGCAGAGTCATGAAATAAAGAAAGCGGTGATTGTTGGAGGTGGTTTTATCGGGTTGGAAATGGCCGAGAACCTTCATCATGCCGGTATTGAGGTGGCTGTAGTAGAGATGGCAGATCAGGTGATGGGACCGATCGATTTCTCTATGGCAGCGCTGGTGCACGGTCATCTGCAACAGAAGGGGGTCAAACTGTATCTGAAACAGGCAGTGGAAGCCTTTGAAAAGACCGATTCCGGACTGAGAGTCAAATTCCAGTCGGGGTTACAGGCGGAAGCTCAGCTGGTTATTCTTTCTATCGGTGTACGGGCAGAAACTCGTCTGGCTGTAGAAGCCGGACTGAAGTTAGGAGAAATGAAGGGTATTTATGTAAATGAATACCTGCAGACTTCCGATGAGTCGGTGTATGCCGTAGGTGATGCCATTGAATATCCGCATCCGATTACCGGTAAGCCGTGGTTGAACTTCCTGGCCGGACCGGCCAATCGTCAGGCACGTATCGTAGCCGACAACATGACATTTGGCAACCGGGTGAAATATGAAGGCTCTATCGGGACTGCCATAGCGAAAGTATTTGACTTGACTGTGGCTTCTACGGGACTTCCGGCCAAGCGTCTGAAAGCTTTTGGTATGCCTTATCTGTCGGCAACCATTCACTCTGGTTCGCATGCCGGCTACTATCCCGGTTCCCTGCAGATGGACATCAAGATTACTTTCTCTCCTGAAGGCGGTCGTTTGTATGGGGCACAGATTGTGGGATACAATGGAGTGGATAAGCGCATTGATGAATATGCACTGGTCATCAAGCAGAAAGGAACCGTATATGATTTGATGCAACTGGAACATGCCTACGCACCTCCTTTCTCTTCAGCTAAAGATCCGGTAGCAGTGTCGGGTTATGTGGCTGGAAATATCTTGAACGGCAAGATGACTCCTCTTTATTGGAGAGAGTTGCAGCAGGCCGATTTGACTAAAGTGACCTTGGTGGATGTGCGGACAAAAGACGAATATGAACTGGGGCACATTTCTGGAGCGGTGAACGTGCCTTTGGATGAGATGCGTTCACGGATGAAGGAAATTCCATCGGACAAACCAGTCTTCTTGTACTGCGGAGTCGGCTTGCGCGGTTATCTGGCCTCTAACATTCTGAAAGAAAACGGTTATAAGGATGTGCGTAACCTGATAGGTGGTATCAAGACCTACAATGCAGCGGTTACTCCGGTTTGCCAGCCGGAAGAAACATGTGCCGTAGCCTGCTCGTGTGAAACGGCTGAAGGAAGTTCGGACTGCAAAAAGGTACATGTAGTAGATGCCTGTGGCATACAGTGTCCTGGCCCTATCTTGCGTTTGAAAAAAGGGATGGAGGAACTGAAAGCCGGTGAGCAGATGGAAATTCATGCTACGGATGCCGGATTTCCGAGAGACGCAGAAGCATGGTGCCGTACTACCGGAAACCGCTTCCTTTCCTCAAAGTCGGAAGGAGGAATCTATAAGGTAGTGGTAGAGAAAGCGACTCCTTGTGCCATAGAGGCTTCCCGTCAGGACGTGGGAGAGAAGGGAAAAACTTTCATCCTTTTCAGTGATGACCTTGACAAAACTTTGGCTACCTTTGTGCTGGCTAACGGTGCGGCGGCTACGGGCAAGAAAGTGACCATCTTCTTTACCTTCTGGGGACTGAATGCCATCAAGAAGGAACGGAAACCGTCGGTACAGAAGGATATTTTTGGAAAAATGTTCGGCATGATGTTGCCTTCCAGCTCTCGGAAACTCAAGCTTTCAAAGATGAACATGGGAGGTATGGGTACGAAGATGATGCGTTACATTATGAACCGTAAGGGAATCGATTCGTTGGAATCACTTCGCCAGCAGGCCATTGATAATGGAGTAGAATTCATTGCCTGCCAGATGTCGATGGACGTAATGGGCGTGAAAAAGGAAGAGCTGCTGGACAACGTCACCATCGGTGGGGTAGCGACCTATATGGACCGTGCTGAGGAAGCCAATGTAAATCTGTTTATTTAAGTATGGAAAAAATAAAATGTATCTGTGTGATGAGAGAGCTCTTTCGAGCTCTCTCTGAACTTGAATCCCGTTTGATGCAGTCGCATGGAGTGTCGCTGAACGAAGCTATGGTGTTATGTGCCATCGGTAAGGAACGGGTAGCGGCCAGCACGATTGTAGAGCGTACGGGGCTGACTCCTTCGCATGCCTCCAAGGTGATTCGTGCGGTGGAAGAGCGGAATCTGTTGGTGCGTGCCTTGGGCGAGAAAGACAAGCGGCAAATGTATTTCTCTCTGACAAAAGAAGCGCATAGCTGCCTGAAGGGAATACGCGAGCAGGGATAGATATACCGGAACTGTTGCAACCCTTGTTTGCTTCTTATGCGGAGGGAGTGTCTGATTCGTGTGAATAAAGGTGAGTGAAAGGATGAAAAAGAAGAAATTTGAATTGGAAGTACCGGGTGGATCCGACAAAGTCTTGTTGCACACCTGTTGCGCACCGTGTTCATCGGCCATTATCGAATGTCTGTTGAATCATGGCATACGCCCTACTATCTATTATTGTAATCCGAATATCTATCCGTTGGAGGAATACAATATCCGTAAGGACGAGTGTACCCGCTATGCCCAGTCGTTGGGCTTGGATATTGTGGATGCAGATTATGACCATGCATTCTGGCGTTGTACGGTGGCCGGACTTGAAAACGAACCGGAGCGCGGAGGGCGTTGCCTGAAATGCTTTAAAATGCGTCTGGCCGATACGGCCCGTTATGCACATGAACACGGTTTCTCAGTCATCACGACCACGTTAGCTTCCTCTCGCTGGAAAAGCCTGGAGCAGATTAATGAAGCAGGACATTGGGCTGTAGCTGCTTATCCCGACGTAACCTGGTGGGAACAGAACTGGCGCAGGGGGGGCTTGAGTGAGCGTCGTATAGCCATTATCAAGGAATATAATTTCTATAACCAGCAGTATTGCGGCTGTGAATTCAGTATGCGGAAGCACGACGAAGAACCTACTCTTTCTTCTCTTCCTCTTTCTTCGCCTCAATAGGCATGGTGTTGTCCTTATAGGCGGAAAAACCTTTTACTTTTACGCGTTCTTTTTTCTCTTCCTCGTTGATGGCTGCCTGGCTAACTGGTTCATGTTGTCCTTTATCACATTGTGCATGTCAAAGAAATAGTCCAGCAGCATTTTCATGTGTTCTTCCAGCTCTCCTTCTCTGGGAGAGAAGAACGTGTGGCAACGGGAGTGTAGTCCGATGGTCTTCTCATCCTCGTCCGCCATATAGACGGTAGTGACCAGTGAGTTTACATTGGCCAAATTGATAATCTCTTTCAGATAAGGAAGCGCTTCGTTGTCGGCATTGATGGAGCCCCACCATGGATTCCAGATCATGATAAATCGGTTCTCTTCTTCTGCCGCAATATAGAAATCGTCTCCCTGATATTTAAAGGTGATGTGATTTTCTTCATTCACCTTAGGCTGGCAGCCTATTTTCTTCAGTACGCTGATGACGAGGTCTTTTGTCGTGACTTCGTCCTGTTCGTCTTTTGTCATTCTTTCAATGTATTCCAACCGTTTCTGACGCTCGCGCAAGAAGCGCAGGGCGAACAATACGACCGGCCAGAGGGCCAGTGCAATGACGGCAATCAATAAGGTTATTTCGCTGATGTGTGTCATGGTACGGTTTTTTTAAAGGTTATGAATAGATTTTTTTCTTTTATATATTCTAAAGATAACAATTTTATTTGAAAAGGGGGAAATACATTATACTTTTTTAAACAAGAATTATGCAGCAAAACGCTGAATTCGTTGTTTATAGTATGTAATCAATTAAAAGACATAGATTTATGAAAAAGATGGTATCAATTCTGATATGCGCACTGGCCTTGATGGTCGGACATATTCAGGCTCAAGAAGTTGAG
>ENA-OQBP01000038-OQBP01000038.1-human-gut-metagenome-genome-assembly--contig:-NODE-38-length-12031-cov-1.163054_pt1 | contig 12031 bp, 18 predicted proteins | sample MGYA00242751_ERZ504561 | MGnify/ENA primary metagenome ERZ504561 (study PRJEB26092, sample SAMD00036245) | human gut metagenome | host: Homo sapiens | study: EMG produced TPA metagenomics assembly of...
GCCATTCGTTAAAAATGTTCCGCAGCGGGGCAAAACTCTCATTTTCCCCCTGTGCGCTGTCCACTCCGTCATTGATAGCGATGAAGCGGACACCTTTCTGTGGGAAAATCATTTCTGTGTACATTCCCACCTGTAAGTAGTTTCGCCCTAACCTCGACATATCCTTGACGATAACTGTCCCGACTTTCCCTGCTTCAATGTCTGCAAGCATGGCTTGAAATCCGGGTCTTTGAAAGTTCGCACCGGAATAACCGTCGTCGGTGTACCAGCGCAGATTAGAAAATCCATTCTGTTTGGCATAGGTTTCCAAAATCCTCTTTTGGTTGGAAATGGAATTGCTCTCGCCTTGCAGCTCGTCCTCATGGGACAGTCTTGGGTAAAGGGCGGTAATGAGTTGCTGGGTGGTCTGTCTTAACATAAATTCCTCCGTTTCCGACAGCCAGCCCCACTATTCCGTACCTTGATTGTACCACATGGGGCGGCTGTCTGTATAGCGGCAAAAGCGTCAAATCTGCTTCTTTACGGTCGGTAAAAATGACGGTTTTTCAATCAGGCTTATCACAGGTCAAATATCCGGCGGCGGCTTCTGCTTCCAGCACTTTCATCATCTTGTCAGCGGCGGTGTCGGTCGCCCCCTCCTTGAAAAAGCCAGACACCACAAGGATTGTGTTGCCTATCCTCGTTTCGGTCACGCAGTCCGGGCGGCGGGCAGGGCGTTTGTTTCTCTGGGTGTCGGTCATAGGCAAATCTCCTTTCCGGCAAGCAGCCGTTTCAGCTGTTCCATTTTTCCCTGTGCGGCGGCTTTCCTCAAATTCTCCCCGGTAAAGCAGAGAGGGGAACACATTTCAAGCAGGCGGTCATAAATCCGGGCGTGGGCGGTGTCCTCCGGGTGCTGCAATTCCTCCAGCGTGAGGTTGGTCGTCACAATCAGCGGCTTCCTGCTCCGGTAGCGGCTGTCAATCACATTGTAGACCTGTTCCAGACCGTATTCTGTGCCACGCTCCATTCCAAAATCGTCAATGATGAGCAGGGGGAAGCTGCAAAGGCGGGAAATATATTCGTTCCTGCCCGCAAAGCTGGCGGCAAGGTCGTTTAATATTGCTGCAAAGTTTGTCATGCACACCGGGACTTCCTGCTCCATGAGGGCGTTTGCAATACACCCGGCAAAATAGCTTTTCCCAGTGCCTACCCTGCCCCACAAGAGCAGCCCGTAGTTCCCGTCCTTTATCTGTTCCCAGCGTGCCACATATCCGGCGGCGTTCTTCATCTGCGGGCAGCTGCCGTTATCGTTGGCAAATGTCCAGTCCTGCATGGTCTTGTCTGTAAAGCCCTGCCGTTTCAGCCGTTCCACCGTTTCAAGGTGGCTGCGCCGCTTCTCGGCGGCTTCCCGTTCCTTACGGGCTGCCCGCTGGCAGTCGCACTCTGCCGGGTGGCGGTCACGCCCGAAAAAGGTCTTGCCCTCCGGGAAATAGGCTTCTTTGGGTTTCCGGCATTTGCCGCAGTATAAAAGCCCGTCCTCCCCGGTGTAATCCTCCGGCTCGGCTGTGGTGGCGGTCATAGGCAGTATGGTGTTGTGGATTGTATCGGTCATAGGCTTTCTCCCTCCTTGAATGAATAGTCCGGTATGCCTTTCTTTGGCTTCTCTTTGGCAGCGTCCTCCTGCGCCCACTTGTAAATGGTGGCTGCATGGCTCTGGTACTGCTTCCCGGTGGAAGCGATGTGGCAGGAAAGGCGGTCAAGGTAATACTCCCACTTGCCGGGGAAGTCCTGTTCCAGCTCCAAAAGTTCTGTGTCAGAAAGAAATACATTTTTTATATCTGCCATAAGCGGCGGGGGGCTGCCCCTCACTCGCTCCTTTTGTTTGGCTCTCTATTAGGTTGTTTATATTAGTTTGGTTAGGGGACGGTTTTCCGACCGTCATAAGGTCAGTTTTCCGGCTGTCAGTTGGTCGGTTTCCCGCCCTTATGAGGGGCGGTTTTCCGTCCGTCAGTTGGTCGGAAAACTGTACCACTGGGATAGGCGGCACTTTCACATACAGACGGTTGGCGGCAGAAAAGCCCGTCCGTCTGCGTTCCAGCAGCCCGGCAGCGTCCAGTTCGTTCAGTGCGCCCTTTATGGTGGTGCAGCCTTTATCCAGCATTTCCGCTATCTCTGCTATGGGGTAGACAATGTATGTCCGTCCCTCGCTGTCCTGCCAGCCGTTCTTCTGCGAAAGGGTGGAACGGTCTAACAGCAGCGCATATAACTCTCTTGCGGTGTGGGATAGGTCTGTTTCCAGCAGGAAACGGGGGTAAGGCAGGTAAGCGGGCAGCTCCGTTCCTGCGGTCATATAATCAGCGATAGGGTTCACCTCCTTGTGGTGTCTGTCTGTGGGTTCTGTTACGCTTTTAGGGGGCGTTTTTAAGGGAAAAGGATAAATGTATCACGCACCCTTTGACACCCTCCAAAAAAGCCTTGATTTATGCGGGTTTGAAATGCCCTAAAGCGTGACATTTCTCCCTTTGTTTCCGCTTCCGTTTGGCGGCGTTTATCCGCTTCATGCGTCCGGCGCAGTCCGGGCAGTATTTCCCCCCGGTTGGATTTTGGGAAGAAGAACGCCCCGCAGACAGCGCAGCGTTTCCGGCTTCCCCGGCGCAAGAGGGCGGCTTCCAGTGCTTCATCAAGGGGCAGGACAGCGGCGGTAAACCAGCGGCAGAGCAGCGAATAGCTGATACTCTGTACACACACGCAAGGCTCGCCGTCCTCCAACAGCAGGCAGTTCCCGCTGTCATAGTTGCAGCACTCATGCACAAGGCGGCGGGCTGCCCGGTACTGGCGGTAGTCCATGCGGGGGATATTACCGTTCATGGCTCTGCTCCTTTCTGCGCTGCGGCTCGCTCCGGCGTAAAATCTGGTCGATATTGCCCTTGACAGTCTGCAAGCGGCGGTACTCCTCCCGTTTTGCCCGGTAATCGTTGTAGCCGCTGTTTTTCTCTTTGATAAGGCTTTCAATCTCTGCTTGCAGGGCTTTATAGCTCGGCAGCTTGGAAATGCCGTTCTCCCTGAAATAGCGGGCGGCTGCGTCTGCTATGATAAAGTCGCTTTCGTACTTCTGACGGTAGGCTGCTTTTGCTTTGGCGTTTTTCTGCTGTTTCAGCCCGTCCCGGACAGGGCGGGTCTTGGAATAGGCAAGCACCTGCCGTTGCAGCTCCTTTTTCCCGTTCAGCGTCTTTTCCACCTGCTTCAGCTCTGTAAGGCTTTCCTGCATGGCGGCATAGGCGGCAGAACAGGCTTCGTCCAGTTCCTCCGGGGAGGAAAAGCCGTACTGCTGATAGGCGGTAACGGTAGCTGCCATTTGCTTTAGGTTGTGCTTTGCCGCCCAGCGGTCATAGCCCACGCCCTTGCCCTCGGCTCGCTTGGCTTCCCGGTCAACCATGCGCTGCAAGGTGTTGTCTGCCGGGGTGGTTTTTGCAGCTTTTTCCCCTTGTAACGGCTTTTTAACTGCGGCAGGGTATTCGGGTATGGCTTTGGTCTGTTCGGCGGCTCTGTGGGCGTTCTGCGTGAGCAGGGCAAGGACAGCAGCCTTGTCAAAATCGTCCCCCAGCTTCCGGGCTGTGATAGGCTTTGTCCTGTCCGGCGTGAGGTAGGAAAGCCGCCCCCGGCTCTCCTTGACGGTCACACCCTCCCGCAGCAAAAGGGAAGAAAACTCGTCAAAGCTGCCAGCTTGGGAAAGTGCCTGCCGTATCGTCCGGCGCAGCTTCGCCTTGTCCGTTTCAAACTTGGTGGGCTTGGTCGGCTGTCCGGCGGCTTCTCTGGCGGCGTTCTCTTTGTCAAGGGCAAGCTGCCCTTTCTTTGCCGCCCAGTATTCCCGTTCGGTTATCCGTTCCTTGCTGCCGTTCAAGAGGTCGATTTGGTAAAGCCCCTCCCGGTGGCACATTTCCATGACTTCGCTCTTGAAATATTCCATAGCGGCGTTGGTGCAGCGGTGCTTGCAGCCCTCCAGCGTGTCGGCTGGTCTGTCCATGTAGGGCAGAAGCGGGACTTCGTAAATCCGCAGGGAGTTGATGACGATATGCACATGGATATTCCCGCTGTGGTTATGCCCGTCCGGGTGGGTGCAGATTAGGCTTGGTGTCCGGGGAAATGCTCCTTGCAGAACTGCTCGCCCAGCTCCTGCGCCCGGTCTACGGTCAAGCCGTTGTCTGTCCCGTCCCGTGGGTCAAAGCTGATGATATAGTGGTGGCTTTTCACATCTTCCCGTTTTTGGTTTTTCTCATAGCGGAGATTGGCTCGCATACAGGCAACAGCGAAATCCTCGCCCCCGCAGTTGAGGGAAGAAATGCGGTAATCCTCCCTCGGTATCAGCCGCCCGTTTTCATCAAGGGTGGGCTTCATGGTAAACTCGTCATGCTCAAATGTGAGATAGGATTCCGCTGCGCCATAGTCCGCATTTTTAGAGCTGATATGTTTGAATGTTGCCAACAGCGTCACCTACCTTTCGCAGGACTTCAAACTTCAAGGCAGCAAGGTCAGAAATGGCGGCGCGGACTTCAACGGACAGGGCGTTGTATGGTGTGCCGTACTCGTTGAGGGCGCGGGCAATCTGATTGAGGTTGCCACCGATTTTTCCATATTCGGCGGTCAGCCTGCCAACGGCGGACAACAGTTCATCATTGGCCGGGGAAACGGTAACGATGGGGCGAATGGTCGCCCGTGTAATGGCTTGCCGGATAAATTCGGCTTGGCTCATGTCATAGTGTTTCAGCCGCTCGGTAAAGTCGGCGTATTCTTCCTCGGTCATGCGGGTTTTGACCACATGGCAGCGGTGGGGCGTGTTGTATTTTTTCTTCAAGCGTTGACCTCCTTTCTCGCCCGACAGGGCGCATGAGCAGGGTTTGGGGAAGGCACTCCCCAACAAGATTTACCAAAGGGGGCAAAACCGCAGATATGCGGATTTTGGCACCGTGGTAGAATCTTGCTCTAAAAAACTACCGCTTTCCTCGGCGGCTCTGGTTTGCGGATATACTGGCTTGCTCCACCAATATAGCGATTGCGGCGGCGTGTTCTGCCCGCTGTTCACCACTACAACGGTGAAAAGGGGGCGTTTTGGCAAACGCACGGAAATTTTTTTTGTTTTCCCTGTCTGCTCCCTACAACAATCCGGCGGTGTGGTTTTCCAAAGATTTTTGAAAATGGGCGCAAAAAAAAGCAGTAAACCTTTTCAAGATTTACTGCTTATCTGCCGCTGTGATGGGCGGCGGTATTAAATTGTCAGCCGTTTTTCAAATGGAATTTATCTGCAATCGCTTTCTTTCTGCTTTCCAATTCCTTTTCTGTAATCTTCCATAATCCTAACGCAATGATCTGCTATCTTTTGCATTCCGAGTTCTTCAAAAAAGGCAATTTGTATTTTCGTCCAGTTCTTCACAAACAGTCAACTTCTGCTCATCCATATTGCTAATAGCAAGCCATGGGAACGCTTTATATTTCTTAGTGTCCCCAATGAGAAAATTGTACCCTATCAACTCATTTTCACGGAAAACGAAATAGAATTGTGGGCCTGAACCTGGAACTGACTTTTCCATAATTTGCTGCATTGTTCTCACGCCGCCGTATGCCGGAAAAAAACCTATTCGCTCAAGAGCATTTAATATGTCAATCCTTTTATCTGTGGGTATGTCTCTATAATTGATAATCTGTTCCATTTGCTCTACCCTCATTGAAGTTTAATTTGTTAGGCTCTAATTATACAACTTTTCTGTTTAGCGGTCAAAGTGGAACTTCAACAGGCTTTCTATCAGTTGCCTGACGATATGCTCCTGCATATCCGTGTTAATCTGTCCGTCCATTTTCGCACAAGAGCGGATATATCCCGCATAATGGGATAGGACGGCGGCAACAGCTTCCGGGTCGCCTCGCTTGCCTTAACGATTGTCTCATAGGGAAGTAGCTGGCTCATAGGACAAACCCTCCAACTCTGCCCGTAGCCGCCGTAAAATCATCTGAATACGCCGCCCGGTTGTGTTGCCAGCCCGTCCATATCTCCGTCCAATCTCCCTATGCGTCAATCGTTGGAAGTAGTACAAGAAAATGATTTCCTGTTCCATCTGTGATAGTGCGGACAGGGCTGCGGCAAGCTCTGGACTTTCCAAAAGCACCATCTGACCACAGACGAAAAGCGGATAGCTGGTCATGCCGGATTGCTCCGCAAAGTATTTATCTGTGGTACTGAATGGATAGTGTTTTTCTTCTATCAGATATTCAAGCGAGATTTCCCGCTTGCGGCGGCTCCGTATGCTCCGGGCTGCGTCTATGGCAGCGTGGCGAATAACAGTCTTGCAAAAGGCATCGTGTGTATGCCGGATATGTTCTTGATACTTTTCGTGTTCGGTCATGGAAAATCCCCCTTTCTGAATAATGGCAGAGGGCGGCAGCATCTTGTGCTGTCGCCCTCTTGATTACCGAACAGCAAAGACGGGCGGGGCTGTCAACAGCGGCGCATTTCCGCCGTTCATCTTGACCGTTGACAGGCTCGGCTGGGTTTGCTATCTGCTCACGGCAATTCACTCTCATTGATAGGAATTGCTTCAAGTTCCGTATTCAAATTGTTCCAATAAGAGCCGATATCCGCACTTGTGAAATACTTAAAACCGCCTGCTGCTGACTTCAATTCGCCGTTTTTAACTCCATAGCAGGCGTAAATCAAATCGTAGCTTGTTCCATCTGAGAGGTTAAATCTAAAGCTGGTCACAGCTGCTCCGGCAGTTTCCTCAGTTGTTTTGTCTTTTAAGGATAAGCCCTTGAACTTATCATACAGGGTCTTTATATCATTTTCAGCAACAACTACTTTCTTTTCTGCTGATGCAGGCACTCCGTCATAGTGGTACATTTCAACGTTTTCGACATCTTCAACCTCAAATGGGAAGTCGATTTTGACAGGCTCATAAGCAATGTTTATAGGTAACAGAAAGAGAGCTGTAAAAATTGCAATGATACAAAGAGCGATGGAAACGAGAACAGCAATCGTTATCTTTTTCTGCTCTCTGCTTTTCTTTTGCCTCATGGCGCATAATAACGCTTTCGCTTTCTTCGTGAAGAACATCTTCGCTCGTGTGAGAAAGCAATTTCTGATAAATTGCGTTACAGTCAGCACAGGCGTTCAAATGCTCTTTTACCATCTCTGCGCTTGCTTCGCTGCAAGCACCGTCAACATACAGCGGAAGAATATCTCGAACAATATCGCATTGTTTACTCATGCTTTTCATCCATCCTTTCTTGAATTTTTAGCTTTGCACGATGATAAGTAACTCTCGCCCATGATTCTGTTTTTCCCAAAATTGCAGCGATTTGTGAAAAAGATAGTTCCCCGAATACGCGAAGCTGAAAGACTTCTTTGTATGGTTCTTCCAAACGGTGAAGAACGAGGTGTATGCGGAACGCCATGTCAGAATCTGCAACTGAGTTCTCAACATTTTCATTTGATGGCAAGTCATTGATTTCACTCACATCAGCTACTCGCTGACGGCTTCGCATTTCATCATGGTAAAGATTTTTTTGCTATGGAGCAGAGCCATGTCAATTCATCTGACTTACCTTTGAATTGTGATGTTGTAGAAACAGCCTTATAGAATGTGTTCTGCGTGATTTCCTCTGCTATCTCACGATTTTTGGCAAGAGAAATAGTATACGAGTATACCTGTAAATAGTAGGCTTTATAGAGCTTTTCATAGTCCATACTTGTCATCACCTCCTTCAGCTTCATAGGTTAGACGGAGAAATCGGAATTTCGTTACAAAGAAGTTTGAAATTTTTATACCTTTACGCTACTCTTGCTTTGTGCGGACTATTGGTAGACGCGCATTAACGGCAAGTAAAGAGATTGCTGTGTCAGCTTGATATGTTCAAATGCTAATTAAGTATAGCATACAGCTATGAATTTTTCTATTGCGTTCCCCTGACTTCGGAATAGTGGCAGGGCTGGCTATCCTTGTTTTGCTTTGTGCTTCTCTACCGTACATGAGCATTTGCGCCAGGGTTGTCGTTGCCGTAACCTTCCAACAGGTTGATGACACCCCAGATACCAAGACCAGCGCCCAGAGCGATAACGAGAGTCTGAAGAACGGTAATTGCCTGTTCAAAAAATGCCATATAGTTTGTTAGCCGGAATCTGATTAAAAAATAGGTTTGTCATGTTTCATAGGCATACAAAAGCCGGAACAATCTGCCGCCCGGTTTCCGGGGGCATGATTCCGGCTGTCCTCCTTTTTCATTATTTTTTCTTGCGATTGTCCGCTTTGTACGCCAATGGCCCATAGAGGGCAGGTGCGGCGAATAGATAAGATCACTCCCTTCAAAAGCGAACAGTGTTAAGCGCCCTTTGTGTCTACTTCATATACATCGCAGACCTCATTGGGCTTGAGTTTCAGCCTTGCGGACAGGAATGCTTCAATGTCAAAAGCGTTCTTATCATCCGCGTCGGCAGTGTACTTGAAATTGGGGTGCTTGGTAATGTCATACTTATCCGAAAGGAAAGGACGCACGCCACGCAGCTGGAGGATGCACTTGTTTCCGTCCATCGTCGCAAGCTCGTCCTGGCTCATCAGCTCTTTTCCCAATTTCTGATAGTTGAGCGAGTGGGAGGTCTCCCGTCCCCGGCTCTCTCCGGTGTTGTAAGTGTCTATGGTCTCCTTTCCCAGAACAGCCGCCAGCTCTTTCAGCGTTGTTGGCTCTTTGCCACCCAGGAAGATGGAAGTATCCATATTGCCGATGATGGTATCGGCATTATCTTTGTAAATTGCCTTGAGCTGGCTCTGTGCCTGCAACACCAGACAGGCAGAGATTTCACGGCTTCGGATGGTGGCCACCAGCTTTTCCAGCTTCGGAATCTGCCCGATGTTAGCACACTCATCAATCAAACAGCGCACATGAACCGGAAGCCTGCCGCCATACACATCGTCCGCCTTTTCACACAAGAGGTTGAACAGCTGGGTGTAGCACATGGAGATCAAAAAGTTAAAGCTATCGTCCGTGTCGCTCATAATGAGGAACAGGGCAGTTTTCCGGTCTCCCAGAGTGTCCAGCTCCAGCTCATCATAGGATGTGACCTCACGCAGCTCTGCAATGTCGAATACCGCAAGGCGCGCACCACAGGAAATCAGGATCGACTTGGCTGTTTTGCCAGTAACAAAATTGTCAATAGTTTTTTAATCACTTTTTCTAAAAATAAGCAAAAAAACCTGCTAACAAAAGTCAAGTACTTTTAAGCAGGTTTTTTTAATTATTTCCTTAATCTATTTTTGTGTACAACAAGAAGACTGGCGTTATTTCCAGTCTGTATAATTACATCAGATGATTTTTGTCTTCTTTACTGGTAAACTTCCATCACCCTTGCATAATAAATACGCAGGAATTTATTCAATCCGGCAATTTTTGCATGCTTTTTACTTTTACCTTCACTTTCCTTTTTCAAAATATAATTGTATACGGCATCATCTTTCGGAGCAGAGTGACTTTTCAGCACTCTCATCACTTCATATCCGACTTTTCTGAGCGTTGATGAGCCCCTCTTTGTTATCCTGCGTTTTGAACCAATGAACTGTCCTGATTCATATGGTGGTGGATCAATCCCAGCCCATGCTATGAGTGCTTTTGCATTGTGCAGCTTTCTTACATCTCCAATCTCCGCAATAAGTTTCACTGCAAGGACATTACCAACTCCTCCCATTTCCCTGACAACCGAATATTCAGGTAAGGACTTCGCAAGTTCTTGCATTCGTGTTAAAATAAGAGACAGAGAGCTGTCTACAGCCCTCAATACTGATACTGCTTCCTGTACTAACATTTTGGTCGATGGGGTGCTGGAAGACAGTGTAGGAATACCACTTGAAGCTAATTCATAGACTGCCTCAGCCTTAGATCTGCTTCTGTGGTATTTCTTTTCTCTTGCCCAAGCAATATATTCCTCAGTGAACTTTTCGAGACTCATAGATGTGATCAAATCAAAGTGCCAGAATCTCTCTACAAAGTCGCTGAGTTTATCTTTTCCATTAGCTTCATTCCAACTGTTAAACATCTTCTTTATTCCCGGCAGCACATAATCCAGAACATGTGTCAGCTCCTGTAAAGCTTTCACATGTAACTCCATATAGTACCGATAACGGCGTCCCAAAAGTTTGAGTTCAGCATAGGTTTCTTCAGTGCCTTCATATCGTTGCAACTTAAACCATTTCTCAATTCCGTAGTTTGCGATCATTATTGAATCAAGTCTGTCGGTCTTTGCTCCCCTGATGCTGTTGTCTTTCGCATATTTTTTCATTGCGAACGGATTAACAACAGATACGAAATATCCTTTGTCATGAAGAAATGTCACTACGGGCAGATGGTAAATACCAGTGGCCTCCATCACTATCCTTACCTCTCCATCCAGCTTGCTCAGTAAATTATCAAGATCTTCCATGTCCTTTTCTACATGATGTATCTCAAAAGGACTGCTCACTACTTCTCCGTAAGGTTTAAGTATGCAGACTGTGCTTTTTCCTTTCGATACATCTACACCTACGCTTATCATTTTTTAATCTCCTTAAACTGTATTAGTAATTGTTCCAGCCGCACTTATTACCATCCAGTTTAGTTAGTTACGCGGGAGCGAATCCCTACCTGCTTAATCGAATGCTTATAATAAGGGGTTGGTTAACGGTTTTTTTGACGGATGCAATGATCCAAATAGAGCTACGTCAGACCAATTACTCCCCTATATTATAATAAAATAAGTGCAGCTGTCAGAGTTAATTACTCTCTAACAACTACACTTTTATGGTACTAAAATAGAGCATATAGATTTCTCTATATACCCTACCTTTCATTTCACAATAAATTTTGAATTCGACAAATGATAATTTGTACTACCGAATAAAATTAGTCAGTATTTTTTCTTCTGTATCGGGCATTTCAATTCCTTGCTTTTTTCCAAGTGCAATACATTTTAATAACCATGCCATATTATTGGCAAGTGTCCTCATTGTCTGCATTCCCTCTAAATCCTGTCTCACATCATCAGGTGTAAATCCGTGTACTTGATTCCAATACTGCGATGAAACAACAGGCATACTATTCATCGTAAAGTATTTGTTTAACTGATCAAAGGTTGAGGATGCTCCACCACGTCTACAGCTAACAACAGCAGCACCAAGTTTTCCCTCAAACTTACCGCTTCCTGCAAAAAATGCTCGGTCAAGAAATGATGTAATCTGTCCACTTGCCCCCGCATAATAGACCGGAGAACCTAATACGATTCCATCTATTTCCGGCAGCTTTGCAATGAATTCATTAACACGGTCATCGACAAAACATTTCCCGCTTTTTTGACAGTTTCCGCCAGGCGATACAACCTGCTATTGGCTTTACACCTAAATACATCATCTCTGTTTTAATTCCATTTGCCTCAAGAGTATCTGCAACTTCTTTTAATGCTGTGTATGTGCACCCTTCCTTGTGGGGACTTCCATTTATCAATAATACTTTCATCGTAACCTCCTTAAAAATCTGTATAGGATGCTGTATCTTGCATTTCATCCATTAGCCGTGCTGTATTTAGGGCAATTTCACGAATTCCGTTACAGCAATCTGTTCCCATTGGAAGGGATTCCGGTGGATTGTCCATCTCTGCAACCTTGATGTAGAGTTCTGCGGCTTTCTTTGGATTGCCTGCCTGTGTTCCGTTTTGTCCATTATAAAAATCCATATTTTCATTGTAAAGGTCCTGATATGGGGACTGTTCCGCTATATCTGTTTTATGTGAAGCTCCAAAAAACTCCGTTCTCATGAATCCGGGTTTCACATCCGTAACGTGAATTCCGAATTGCTTAACCTCCATTGCCAATGTTTCAGAAAGAGCCTTTATGGCATGCTTTGTCGCACAATATGGTCCGGATAAAGGACCGACATTATAGGCACCCAAACTGCTCACATTAAAAATATGACCTCTGTTCTGTTTTCTCATTATTGGCAATACATTTCTGATCACATTTAGCGTTCCAAAAACATTGATGTCAAA
>ENA-OQBP01000039-OQBP01000039.1-human-gut-metagenome-genome-assembly--contig:-NODE-39-length-12029-cov-0.966560_pt1 | contig 12029 bp, 16 predicted proteins | sample MGYA00242751_ERZ504561 | MGnify/ENA primary metagenome ERZ504561 (study PRJEB26092, sample SAMD00036245) | human gut metagenome | host: Homo sapiens | study: EMG produced TPA metagenomics assembly of...
GCGGTGTGTGCAAAGGCGTGTTTTGCGATGATACGATAAAAATAACGATTCTTCGAACTTTTGAAATTTGACGAATGATGCACCTTAGATTCTTTTAATCAGAGGGCCAGGGATTCGAGTTCCCTCAGACAATCAGGCCCCGGGTGGTGGCTTTGAACGACAATACGGTTTGCGGAGCAAAGTGATAGACCATCTGACAGAGATTTTTAAGCATTGAAAATCATGGTGATAAAGTGGATTTTTGTTACAAATCAATAAAAATGTTGAGGAAAAAATCCTTCTGTGGTAAAATAATTAGAAAGATGCTGCGAAATTGCGGAGGGAGGATCTGTGCTGTATGCACCGGCTCCATAAACGCCTTGCGGGCGCAGCCAACAGTTCCATAGAAATCATCATTGCTTGGAGTTTTGCAGATGCGTAAGAGACTGTTTGTTAGAAACTGGATCCGAAGGCTTCTAAGGTATCTTTGTATTCCGGTTGGGTTCTTCCTGGTCGTGTTTCCTCTATATAGCCTGATGATCCGCCAGACGATCCAGGCGCAGTCCTCCAGCGCGATGGAAATGCTGGCAATCGGCACCACCCAGTTTGAACGCTGCCTGAGCAATATCCGCAGCACGACGAACAAATTGTTCAGCGAAACGGAGTATACTCTGCTTGCCAGCAGTTATGACAACAGTATTCTGGGAGATTATCAGACACTGACGAGAGCCAGCAAATCGTTACAGGATAAGACCTACGATTCCTCTGTGATCACATACAGCTATATTACATTTGAGCGGAATGGCATCATATTGGATGACCGGAGCGCGTATGAAAGCCATAGCAATTTTTTACCCTGGAGCACTTGAGTATGAGGATGTGTCTCAGGAGGAATGGGATGCACAGAATCAGATCGATGTAACGACGATAAAGCCCGCCCATGTTGTCAAACTGATGCATTCCAGCTATGGCAATTCATATACCACGGTATATCAGCCTATGTGAACACGGCGGGCCGCCTTTGCGGCGCAATGACGGTGCTGATCAAGGAAAAAGATGTCGTTTCAATGTTCCTTTCGCAGCAGCAATGGCGCAAGGAAGGGCTTTTCTGCCTGATCTCCGATGACGGAACGATCCTGGCGGGAAATAACTATGACGGAACGACACTTTCCCTGGCGAGTGATGATACGGGTTGGGAGACCTATCAGGGAAAGCGCTATCTGATGGCAACGCGATATGTGGCATCTCTGAATGCAACGGCGGTCATTGGAATGCCGCCGTCGCTCTATGAAGCCGGTCTGTTGGCGGTACAGCGTGCAATCTGGCTGTATCTGATCGTGGGTGTTCTGGGCTGTGTATTGATCAGTGTCCGCATGACGCTGGAGGATATGAACAGCCTGCGTCCGATGCTGGATACGCTGGACGAATCGGATCTGGCATCACGGAAAGTGCTGAATGAGATCTTTCTCCGAAATGTGAACAGTCAGCATAAACTGGCACAGGAACTGGAGCATTCACGCAGCGAGCTGGAACACGGCAAAATGGAAATTTTGCTGCGTACAGGGTCTGTGAGTCAGGAAACCCTTCAGCAGCTGACGGATGCGGTGCAGCTGAAAGCCTATAACTTCCTGCTGCTGATCCCATCTCTTCAGGAAAACGCCGAGTGCTCACTGAAAGAAGAGCTGCGTACCGTGGTGGTGTCAGAGCAGATCCGTCAGATTTATGGGCAGAGATTTTATGTACAGGCAACGGCAGATGACCTGATCCTGGTGATCCTGACGCAGGAAACGGATGAAGCAGAGGAACTGCGGGAGATGTGTTTCCGCACAGAGCAGCTGTATGATGCGCTGCATCTGACAACTCCCCTGATATTGAGCGATCCTTTTGAGAAAATGGAGCAGCTGTCAGATATTTACTGGAAGGCCCGCAATGTGGCGGCCTATGCGGATCCGACACAGAAGATCTGCTATTTGGGGAACAGCAGTGCGCAGCGCGGTACCACGGTCAATGCAACCAATGCAGCGCGGCTTCGGGAGTATCTGCTTTCCGGATGCACGGAAGAAGCGGTTTCGCTTCTGAGTGAGTTGTTCTCGGTGGATAATCTGGACCCGGAAAACTTTAAGCAGGATTTTTACACGGCAGGCGGCATTCTGCTGAACACGGCAGAAAGGGTACGCTGTCCGGATATCGCCTATCTGTGCAGTTATGACTCTAAACTGACTGCCCGCCAGATGCTGAGCCGGTTGCAGGACTGCTGTGTGGAGATCTGCAACCATGTGCAATTCTTGAAGCATAGCCACAATGATGCGCTTCAAAAGAATATTCTGGACTGGCTGGCACAGAATTTCCAGAATCCGGAGATCAATGCGGCGATGACGGCAGAGCAGTTCAAGATCTCGAAAAAGTATCTTTCGCAATTCCTGAAGGAGCAAACCGGAAAGAGCTATACAGAGTATGTGGAAGAATTGCGTCTGGATCATGCAATGCAGCTGCTGAGAACGACAGATCTGAATATTACGGATATTGCAGAACAGTGCGGCTTCTCCACGGCGAATACATTCTACAAGGCATTCCGGCGGAAGTATCAGCTCTCGCCTTCTGCAGTTCGCAAGGGAGACAACTGATTTCAGCGCAGAAAAAAACGAACGATGTCATCCGATCCGGACAGACATCGTTCGTTTCTTTTTACAGGTGGATTCAGGGATGGATGCTTATGGTAACAGTGCAGGGAGCATCCAATGCAAAGGTCAGCTCAAGCAGCCCATCGTGGCGTGTGGTCACGGTGCAGGGAACAGAGGCTGTAACAGCTTTGAAGCCCGGCTGCAGAACAGCCAGAACCGTGCTGCGGCCCGCTGCGGTAAAATCCAGTGTGGCATTTAAGGCGCTGTTGTCCGGCGCCCAATCCGTATGCCGGACAAAGGCATCAAAACCGGTCGTGAGGGTGCCGGGGCGGTAGTAAGCGGAAAACCACTGTACAATGGGAGAAGAAAGCCCGCTGAACTGATGCCAGCCGGCACCACGGCGGCTTTCGATCATAAAGTGTTCAAAACAACAGTAGCTTTCGGCACACTCGTTCTGCCACAGGGTAAGAGCGGTGTCGGCAATGCGGTAAGCAAAATCGGCAAGGCCGCATCCAATGCAGATTTGAAGAACATCCACTGATAAGGCATCCATACAGCGCCGTTCCAGTAGCCGTCACGCCGATAGTACGGCGCACTCTGATCTACGGTGGAAAGGCCGCAGGCACACCACAGGTGTTCCGGGCTCTGCAGCTTCTGCCACAGAAGCTCCTTCTGCGGTTCTGTACAGGTACCTGCAAACAGCGGCGAAGCGCCATCCAGGCCCATATCGTAGTTCAGCCCCTGCTCGGTGCGCAGAATATCTGCAGCATCACCAGAAGGATCGTGCAGGAGGTACCCGAAGTAACCGCTTTCCTCGTCCCATGCAGTCTGCAGGGAGCGCCCCAAGCGAAGCGCATCGGCATCAAATGCATCTGCGTCGGTTGTCTCGCCCAGCAGGCGGGCGGTGTAAGCCAGGATCTTGGCGCAGCGTATCGCATGGGCAGTTGTGACCACGGGCGCGCAGCTGGCCTGCAAACGGCGGCGATGGACCTCCTGCTGTGGGGGATAATCGTCCCATCACCGGAATTATAGAAATAATCCCAGGGGGCGCAGCAAGCCGCTGTGCAGGTTGGCGGTAGTGGAGCCGCCTTCCTGCCCGGTGAAGAAGCGATAGTACAGCTTTAGGCGTGGATAGCAGTAGGCGGCAAGTTCTCTGCTGCTGGTGCGATTCAACAGCTCAGCGTACAGATAAAACTGCGTTGGCACCATGGAGCCATGTGTAAAAAGCAGCATCCACAGAATCCGGGGGCATCAGGTAGGTGTTCAGGCAGTCAAAGGCATTGCGCAGGCTGGTCTGAGCCAGACCCATTCCAATGAATCCGGAATCCCATGTGTAGACACAGTCCCCACCCAGCGTCCGGGAGTGTAGTGACGGATATACTGTCCCCGCGTGTACACCGGATACACAACGTTGGTGCAGAGAACTGCATTCATCAACTGTTGGCCCAAGGCAAGCGATTCGGCAGCCGGTAAAGCGGGCGGTGCTGCAAGGGAGGCAGAAGCCTGCTGCCATACATGCTCCCAATCACTGCGCTGCGTCAGCAGCTCATGGCAGCGCAGCGCGGCGGCAGAAGCATCCGGCGCAGCACAGACCGCTCCATAGATCACTTTTGTCTGTCCTGCCTCCAAGGGGATCGGCCCCATAAAGAGATTGACGTAATGCCCTTTTCCGTTGCCGCGCAGCGTGGCGTTTACATGGTCGTGTACGGTGTCACGCAGAAAGATATCCAGCTCATCGTTTTCGATCGTGCGAATATGGGTGGTGATATCATTCCACAGGATCCCGTAGCACTCCTGAATGTGGGGAGTACTGCAGGGTCAGATAGTTCTCATCTGCGGCGGGCTCGGCCTGAGGCCGGGAGCCATCTCCGCGCAGGGTAACGGTAAAGTTACCAGCGTCCGCCTGCTCGCACAGAGCGAGACAATCCAGCTTCGCCCCTCCAACACCGGCAGCAGTCAGGGTCAGAGTGAATTTCCCGGCGGGAATGGAAGCATTCAGCGGCAGGATGGCAATAGAAGGCTTCTGACAGGGCGGCAGCTGTAACGTATCCTGACCATTGACATCGTACTCGGAACTTTCATCTGCCGGATTCCAATACCGTACACAGAGACAGGGGGCACGCAGGGGCGCGGTAAGGGAAAGCGTAAAGGTAACGGTGTCCCCTTTTCCGCTGGGCATGACCTGCCCAAAAGGTCCTTTGCCTTCGGAACAGCCGAACCCCGTGCCAATGCCGTATCCCTGACCAAAGCCGGGAACGGCTTCTTCGCCCCGGCGCAGACCATCCCAGGTCAGGCATTCATTGGGACGGTGGATGGAAAAATCCAGGGTGTCATAATCCTTTGCCCAGACAAAGGCGGCGTTTTCCGGCAGGGACACCTCACAGCCCGGCAGGGAGAAACCGCGGTAGGACGGAACGGGATCCCAGGCCGAAGCCATGTAATGGAGCACCAGATTCTGCGGAGCATCTGTATTGTTGTGGAGTTCAGCGCGGATCAGCCGGGCATCCTCCCCCAGGGGGGCAAAAGAGATATCTGCATACAGCTGATCCTTCCACAGGAGCTCGTGGCGGAGCGTGTAGCAGCTCAGGTCCGGAGCCGCAGCCCAGGGGTGAAAGCCGCTTTCAAACCGCACATTGGGCACATCGACCCGGCGGCGATACATTCCCGGAAAAACGGACAGGTCAAATCGAACGCCATCGTTGGCCGCAGGAACATGGGAAATGCCGCTGTATCGTTTGGTGTAGGGGCCCACGCAGGCAAGGAAAGGTCATGTGATTGCATGGTGTGATATCCTCCCATCAGCCCTTGACTGCGCCAATGGTAACACCGGCAACAAAGTACTTCTGCAGGAACGGATACAGGCACATGATCGGCAGGGTGGAAACCACCATGGTGGCATATTTCAGACCGTCGCCGATGACCTCGACATCACCGGTGGAACCGGCCATGTTGCCGATGTCGCTCTGAATCAGGACCTCACGCAGGATCATCTGCAAAGGGTACAGAGAACGATCCCGAATGTACAGCAATGCCGGGAACCAGCTGTTCCACTGCGCAACGCCGTAGAACAGCGCCATAACGGCGAACACTGCACCGGAGAGCGGAAGAACAATGCGGAAGAAGGTCGTGATATCGTTGCAGCCGTCCAGGGCTGCGGCCTCGATCAGCTCATTCGGGATGGTGTTTTCAAAGAACGTGCGCATGATGATCATGTTATAGGTACTGATGGCGGAAGGCAGCACCAGCGCCAGATCTTATTCAGCATACCCAGCTTCTGAATGATCAGATAAGTGGGGATCATGCCGCCGTTGAAGAACATGGTAAAGATGAAAAGGCTGATAAAGACATTGCGCCCGAACAGATCCTTGCGGGACAGGGGGTAGGCGGCGCAGGCGGTAAGGGTCACGCTGATCAGGGTGCCCAGCACGGTATACAGGATCGTGTTCAGATAACCCGTCCAGATGCTGGCATCCTTCAGAACCTTCTCATACATGGAGGTCGTAAAGCCTTTGGGCCAGAAGGAAACATTGCCTGTCAGCAGCTGCATGGGATCACTGAATGAGCCGCTGATGATGTGCAGAAGCGGCAGAATAATAGTTGCGCTGATCAGGATCAGCAGCAGATACACAACAATGGTATAGATTCGTTCCCCGATGCTTTCCTTCACTTTCGCGGGGTGATTCATCGCATCAATATTCTTTTTCATCACCACAGGCTCACCTCACTGATCTTTTTGCTGAACTTGTTGAACAGCACGATAATGGTAAAATTGATCACGGAATTAAACAGGCCCACAGCCGCAGAGAAGCTGTAATCGCCGCTTTCAAAGGCACGGCGGTAAACGTAAGTGGAGATCACATCGGCAGTCTCATAGGTTGCAGGGTTGTACATCAGCATGATCTTTTCATAGCCGACTGAGAAAATAGAGCCCATGCGGAGGATCAGCATGATGATGATCGTGGGCAGCAGGCCGGGCAGCGTGATATGAATCAGCTTGTCCCATTTGGAAGCACCGTCAACGGTGGCAGCCTCGTAGAGAGAGGGGTCAATGCCGGTCAGTGCCGCCATGTACACAATGGAACCGTAGCCGGCGCTTTGCCAGATGTCAGAAAGAACATAGATCGTCTTGAAGTACTTGGGTTCGGCCATAAAATGGATCGGCGTACCGCCAAAGGCAGTGATCAGCTGGTTGATCAGGCCGCTGGAAGGAGAAAGCAGGGCGCTCAGAATACTGACAACGACCACGGCGGAGATGAAGTGGGGCAGGTACACTACGGTCTGTACGCTGCGTTTGAAGAATTTACCGCGGACTTCGTTGATGAGCAGAGCCAGAATGATGGGAATGGGAAAGCCCACAATAATGGAATACAGGCTGATGCCAAGCGTGTTTTTGATCAGACGGCCAAAATACTCGGATTTAAAGAACTGGATGAAATATTTGAAGCCGACCCACTTGCTGCCCGTGATGCCCAGTACGGGAGAGAAATCACGGAAGGCGATCTGCGCGCCGTACATGGGCGCGTACATGAACACGATATACCAGATCAGGGCGGGCAGCAGCATCAAAAGCAGATAACGGCTGCGCCAGAACTTTTTGTAGGCATGATCAAGGCGGTTCGCTGTTGGCAGTGTGATCGGTTTTGCTGCGGTGGCTGTTTTCATGGTGGTATTCTCCTGTTTTCGTTCTGAAGAACCCAGGAAAAAATAGGCCGGGAACAGGGTGTTCCTGCCCCCGGCCGTTATTTTACTGGATCAAAAAATAGGTGCCTGCTGAGGCATCAGCCATTCAGCGTCTTCTGGTAGATATCGACGACTTCTGCAATGCCCATGCCATTGACCTTTTCAACGTAGGTGTCCCAGTTGGACAGCGGCTCACGACCGGAAACAAACTTGATGATCATTTCGTCAACGTAAGTGTCCACATCAGCCATCACAGCACGACGGACGGCATCATCCTCAGAGGAGAAGGAGGTAGAGCCGGGGATCACATACTTCTTGGATTCTTCCAGGAAGGGAATGATGCAGTCCTGCTTTGCGCGGTTGACAGACTCATCATCCAGCTGTGTGACCTCATCCTGGCTCAGAATGAACGGGCCGGAGCTCTGTGCAAAGGTGAAGGTGCCGATCGCATTCTTGGGAGACAGGCCGTCAGGGTTCTTCATTACATAATCGGTGAAGATCGGCTTGCCGTTCTGCATGGTGTAGTGAGTGCCCTCGATACCCATGTTGATCAGCAGGGTGCCCTCGGCGCTGTACATGTAATCCAGCAGAGCGACCACGCGGTCAACGTTCTTGCAGCTTGCGGTGATGGTGGCGGCTGCAATGGCACGCGGCTCCTGATCAATATAGGAGTGGATCTGTGCATCGCCCTTGGGGGGTACGGTGGCCTCAACATGGAAGCCGGGGAAGGAGGCAGGCATGGTGGCGTTCTGTGCAGCCAGCATACCGCCCAGCGGGCCGTAGAAGGAAGCCACCGCGTTCTGGGCCAGCTTCGGCACGAAGGAAGCGTAGTCCATGGTGATGATCTCAGGGTCGATATAGCCCTTCTCGTACATGTCGTGCATCCAGGTCACGGCCTTTTTGTACTTGGGGTCGATGGGGCCGTAGTGGACCTTGCCGCCATCGTCCGGGTCGGTGTAGAAGTCATCCAGGCAGCCGAAGGCGGTGCAGAAGTTCCGCAGGCCGGTCATATCGTAGGAGCTGAAGGGGATCTCATCGTTGGTGCCGTTGCCGTTCAGGTCGGTGGTCTTGACCAGATGCCAGTAGTTCTCCCAGTCCTCCAGGGTCACGGGGCTCTCAATGCCCAGCTTTTCCAGCCAGTCGGTGCGGACGATGTAGGGCATATTGCCGGAGACCTTCTCATCCAGCATGGGCATATAATAAATATTGCCGTCGCTGTAAGTCAGTGCTTTTTCGACACCGTCCCGCTTGTCGATCTCCTTCTTCAGGTTGGGCATGTTGTTCTCGATGTAGTCGTTCAGGGACAGGATCACACCGGACTCGCCGTATTTCAGCACCTCGGTGGTGGGCATATCCATAATGATATCCGGCAGCTGAGCATCCATCATCACAAGGTTCAGGCGCTCGTTGTAGTTGTCCTGCGGGGGATTATCAAATTCAAAATCCATATTGAATTTTTTCGCCCAGGACCTTCCAGACATCCATCTGCTCGGCAGCAACCTCGTTTGCAGCCTTGGATTTCAGGATGCGCACGGTGATGCGCTCGTTGGAAGCAGCTGCTCCGGAACCGGCAGCAGAAGAAGTAGTAGAGGAAGAGCTGCCACAGCCCTCCAGAACACCCAATGCCAGAGAAGCGACCATAGCGCTGCATACGGCGCGTCTGCTGATTTTTCTTTCTTTCATAAAATCTTTTCCTCCTTGATTTATGGAATGGGACGGGGGAGATCCCCGTGCTTCCATAACCTCCGTTCAGCTCGTACGCTGCCGCCCAGTGGTTTTTCCTTACTCAGAAGCATATCATGTTCTTTTTTGGAATTGCAACATTTTTTGATACAAAACGCACAAAAGATTTTCTCGTTTTTGAGTGTGATTGTTGCACAATGTCCACAAAGATGCATTTTTTCTTCCTTTTGTCATGGTGCGGGATGAAATGTCATGCTCCTTCACCTTGACGATTCCGGCACAAAAAGATATGCTGGAAACAAAATTGGAATCGGAGATCCATTCAAAAGAAAGGAAGAGAGAAACTATGAGTAAGCAGATCACAGCCATCATCGTGGGCGCGGGCCACCGGGCGATCCTGTACAGCCTGTATGCGCTGGAACACCCGGACGAGCTGAAGATCGTGGGCGTAGCAGATCCGGATCCGATCCGGCGGAAAAAAGGTTGCGGAGATGCAATGGCTTCGGGGAGGAAATGTGCTTCAGGAACGCTGAGGAGCTGGCAGAAAGGCCTAAGCTGGCAGATGCGGTGATCAATGGAACCATGGACCGCCAGCATGTGCCCACTGCGGTTCCGCTCCTGCGTGCAGGATATGATATGCTGCTGGAAAAGCCCTTCGCGATCAGCGAGGAGGAAGTGAACTATTTATATAAGGTGGTAAAAGAGACCGGGCGGAAGGTGATGATCTGCCACGTTCTGCGGTATGCGCCCTTCTATGTCGCAATCAAGCAGAGACTGCTGAGCGGGGAGATCGGTGACATTATCAACATTCAGGCCACAGAACATGTCAGCTACCATCATCTGGCCGTCTCCTTTGTGCGCGGCAAATGGGGCAACGAGGAAAAATGCGGGGCTCCGATGCTGCTGGCAAAGTGCTGCCATGACATGGATCTCATTATGTGGCTGAAGAGCGGCGTTTCGCCCAAACAGATCGCTAGCTTTGGAAGTGACTTCCAGTTTGATCCTGCCAAAAAGCCCGCAGGGGCAGGCAAGCGCTGCCTGGTGGATTGCCAGTGCGAGGAGACCTGTTTGTACTCTGCCAAAAAGCATTATCTGGATCACCCGGATCGGTGGGCGTTCTATGTATGGGACTGCCTGGAGAATATTGAGAATCCGACGCTGGAGGACAAGCGCAAGTCGCTGATGACAGACAATATCCATGGACGCTGTGTATGGGATTGTGAACATACGGTGGTGGATCATCAATCGGTGCTGATGAATTTTGCGGATGGTGCAACTGCGACCCTGAACATGATCGGCGGCACAGCGAAGCCGGAGCGCAATATCCACATCATTGGTACGAAGGGTGAGATCAAGGGCGTGTTTGACGATTCTGTTTTCACTGTGCGCACCATAGATACCGCCAGCGAGAAGGGCTGGAACGAGGAAGTGGTAGACCTGAAGATCGGTGGAGATAAGAGCGGCATGACAGGCTCTCATGGCGGCGGCGACCTGCGGCTGGTGGAGGACTTTGTTCATGTGCTTCAGGGTGAGGAGCCTTCCATCTCCTGCACAACGATCAAAGATTCGATCAATGGGCATCTGGGGGTCTTCTGCGCAGAGCGTGCTCGCAAGGAGAGCGCCGTCATAACGATGCCAGACATCAGATAATGCAGTGCTGACATAGAAAACGTCCCCGTGCAGTTTTGATATCCTGCACGGGGACGTTTTGCGATCTTTTTATTTCCTCATTTCCGCATTCACCCATTCCCGCACGCGGTCAGGCCGGTTGGTGACGATGCAGTCAGGGCCAAGGGGCAGCAGGGAACGGACTGCGTCCTGGGTGTCCACGGTCCAGAACGCGGCTTGGATGCCCATGGCGTGGAGCTGGTTCACGAGATCGGGGTTGGAGTAGGCGGTGTGGTATTCGCAGCTGACGATATCTACAGGGAAATCCAGCGTTTTGATATAGGCGGCCACATCTGCCTGCTCCTCCAGATGGCCGATGACCTGCTCCACGGTCTCGCCGGGCTGCGTTATCACGCCGCCGATGCTGGCGGACAGCTGCAGACGGGAATACCCCGGCACGCTGGCGGTGTGCAGCTGCTCCCGGATGCGGTCCAGCTTGGCCAGGAACGCCGCGCGCTCAATGCCCGGCAGCACCAGCAGAAATTCGTCGCCGCCGTAGCGGATGAGCACGTCCGATTTGCGGATGCAGGCGCGCACCACGTCAACGCAGGTGCGCAGCGCCGTGTCGCCGGCTGATGGCCGTAGGTGTCGTTGATCAATTTAAAGTCGTCCAGATCGAGCACGGCCACACCGGCGGGGTCGGTCTTGTCCTTGAGCGCGTCCTCAAAGTAGCGGCGGTTGTAGCTGTCGGTCAGTGCATCGTGGTAGAGCTTGGTGTGGTAGCTCGTGATGCTGTCCATCAGGCGGTCCCCGTTTTCGGGGTCAATGAGGGTCTCGCCGTCCAGCTTCTGGACCAGCTCCATGACACAGGGAACGCCGTCGACCTCGCGGTAGACGGCGGTGACCTGAAAGACCTCGCTGCCCATGTATTCCAGCTTGGTGCGTTGGCGGTGATCCTCCAGCACCTGCCGGGAGATGCAGTTCCGGCAGGGGGGTGTTTTTTGCCCCAATAGCTGTAGCAGCTGCAAAAGCTGTTGATGGACTCCTCGCCGCCGACCTGTGCAGCATCCAGCAGCCGCACCACCGTAAAGATGGTGCGGTATTGGGCCATTTCCGTTTCGACCTGTTCTCTGGTCATAGTGCTTCCGCCTTTGTGTGAAGAAATGGGTAGATAAAAATTGTGTTACATATAAAAACATTATAGCATTGCAGGGCGTTTTTTGTCAATGTGGCAAAGGGGGACCCTATGGCCGCCCGGCAACGGATAGCCGTAGGGGGCAGCCTCCCGGCGGCCTGTCCTACCCGCTGCCCGCCCCGCATATACATACCGCAGGAGGTACATGCCATGCGTCGGATCGGATTCTACTTATTCATAATGGCCGTCTTTCTGCTTGCGCCGCTGCTTGCACTGCCGCAAAAGGCTGTCCCCGGCCCCCGCCGCGGCGCCGACCCCCACCC
>ENA-OQBP01000040-OQBP01000040.1-human-gut-metagenome-genome-assembly--contig:-NODE-40-length-11864-cov-0.983982_pt1 | contig 11864 bp, 11 predicted proteins | sample MGYA00242751_ERZ504561 | MGnify/ENA primary metagenome ERZ504561 (study PRJEB26092, sample SAMD00036245) | human gut metagenome | host: Homo sapiens | study: EMG produced TPA metagenomics assembly of...
CCGTCATTGCTGCCAATGCAGCCGTAGGAATTGCTTATACCAATATGTTTCCCAAACTGACACTAACAGCCAGCCATGGTTCAGAAAATGAAGAGCTTTCTCATCTGTTCAAATCGCCCAATTACCTATTGGCGGGAACCATTCTTCAGCCTATTTTCGCCATGGGAAAAAACCGGGCCATGCTGAAAGCAAAGAAAGCTGCCTGTGAACAAGCTGCCTACGCATACGAGAAAGTGGTACTGAACGCTTTCAAGGATGCGTACAATGCCCATAGCAGAATATAATAAGGTAAAAGAAATCTATGAAACCCGCTTGCGACTGGAGCAGTCTTCGAAAATTACACTTGATTTGGCTCAGCTGCAATATATCAACGGAGTAATTGGTTACATGGATTTGCTGGACGCACAGCGAGGTTATCTGGATGCCCAAATCGGATTGAGCAATGCTGTACGTGACAAACAGATTACAATGGTTAATTTATACAAGGCCTTAGGAGGAGGCTGGCAATAATCCTCCCATAAAAAAACGCGGAAACTGATATATCAAACCAATCTAGTTTCCGCGTTTTTTGTATATTATACAGATTCTACGCCATATACCTTACGGTAAATTTCATCCCGTATAGATTCAAATTCTTTGTCTATCGTTTCTGTTCCTGCATACATCAGGAACATGGGAAGTGTTTCTCCTCCTTTCGGTACGAAGGCTGTACATACTCTTTTTCGCATAAACTGAATCCGCACCGCTGATAAAAACCGATACGCCGGCGACTCCATTCGTCCACCGGTTTCTCCACTTCCAGAATAATGACTCCCGGGAATTGCTGCTGAAGGACTTCCATGATTTTCCGTCCATATCCTTTATTGCGCACAGATGGAGAAGTAGCCAGATGCTCCACATAAGAAAAGCCGGCAAACTTCCACACTGTAATAAGTCCGACCAGAAGTTCATCATCTGAAATCAAGTAGCAAGTAAAGGCTGCACAGTTATCCACATTATCTCGTTGTGCTACATCATCCTCCGCTCCGCTTCAGGGAAAGACTCATGCAACAGGTTTTCTACAAAAGAATAGTCTTTGTCTGTGGTTTGAAGTGGTGTAAATTGAAGCATAACCCATAGATTTAGAAATTATTACTCTGTATAAAAACGAATCGTCCGTTCCAAGGAGCGCTGGCATACGGGACAGAACACAGGTGCCTCATTGATTCTCATCCGGCATTCCGTAGTCGGGCGATAAATTCCCTTTTTAGTGTAACCAGCTCCTTCGTATACCCCGACTTTTGTATAAATCAGTTTTTCATCGGTCTGAGGTTTTGTCGGCACAGGAGTTCCCGGTTCCAGCATATCCTTCCATTTATCTTCAAAATGAACCAAAGTCGTAATATTCGGTTCCCAAGGCTCTATGTCATAAGGATACAACGGACTGGGAGCCTCATCATACGCATATTCATCGGCCAACCCTCCAAAACTATGCCCAAATTCATGTACCACGACTGGTCTGAACATAGAGTGATGTGCCGTAGTTAAAGTATAGGAGTTGTAAATACCTCCTCCTCCGTAGGTATCCGTATTGGCAAGGATAATGATATGCTCGTATGGAATGCCTGCCAGCCAGTTATGAATGGCCTTCACGCTACGGGTAGTCAGATAACGGTCAGAGTAAAACGTATCAAAATGCGAGCTTACGGCTGTTTTTTTCCATTCATCCTTTCGGGGAATACTTACCCCGCTATCTTTTGACTCACTAAATACAGCCACAATATTGAAGCGGTCTTTCAGCTTCTTAAACGGTTCATGTGCAAACAAGGCTTCACACGCCACCGCCGCATCTTTGTAAAACAAATCCGATTCATTAGCTGCATAACCTTCTGCCATAATGGCCACGTCAATGCATTTATCTGAAGAACCTCCTTGCCACAAATAGCGATGCGGTGTCAGATCTCCTTCCCCTCTTTGATGAATCAGAATATCAGAAGGATTAACCTCATGTACCAGCGTAGCGCTCACTTCGCGCGAAGCGTTCCGCAAAACGACGGTGATTTCTGCCGGCTGCTTGGGATAAGGTACCAAAAATGTATTTTCGAATCCACGTTTCACTACCTTGGCTTCCTGTTCTCCAATCCATTCCTGAAACAAGCTGGAGAAAGAAGTGCGGTAGATAACCTTCCCGGTAGCCTTATCCTTCATAGTTATCTCTCCATTTCCCTCCAACGGAAGTTCCGACAAATGATGGCGTCTTCCTGCCCACTGCGGAAGAACCGACAATTCATCCAGACAAATGTCCTGCTTGTCTGCATTTCCCATAAAAATATAATCCAGACGAAGCGTCTTGTCTACAAAATAATCTTCAAAAGTCTGCGCAAAGGTACCGCTGCCGAGTGACAGCCCCAATGCTAAAATCAATGCTGCTCTTTTCATACGTTCTTTTATTTTCCCACAAAAATAACGAAATGTCTTGTTTCCACACAATCCGCAGTCTAAAAAGCATTTCAATATATCACTCTTTCATAAAACCAGTACTTCCAAGAAAGTACCACAGTACTGCAAAGGAAGTACTCCAGTACTTTCAGGGAAGTACTCCAGTACTTTCAGGGAAGTACTGCAATACTGCAAGGGAAGTACTGCAATACTGCAAGGGAAGTACTGACCTTATGACTTTTCCTGATATAATTAGACGTTTTTTTCTTTTTATAAACTGGAACAGTAAACACTTTGCATACATGAAAACACTTTGAACAACACATAAAAAAAGCGGTGCCTCCACCAAGAGACACCGCCATCCCAATATTTATCATCAATTAATTAAAGAACTTTATTCCAATAAAGTATGTACGCGGCTGTGTTGGACCATAGAAATACTTGGAGTCACGATTCATACCTTTATCCAAATCCTTCTGGAAGGCATTAAAGATATTCTGCACACCTCCATTGACCTGCAACTTCAGATGGTCATTCAGCACAAAGGTGTAATTCAGCTTCAAGTTGAAATCCATAAAATCAGGGGTATGTTCCAGGCGGTCCTTCTCAATGTATCCGGCAAAGTGAGGAACAATCATACGTCCCGTATATACGCCGGAAAGAGAAAAATCAAAGTTCTTCAACGGGGCCGAACTGAAGGTAAAGTATCCATAGTAATCCGGCGTACGCGGCATGCGTTTGATAGCTGCTACATCTTCATCTTCGCTCCATCTCACCGCTTCCGTGTAACGGCTGCGCTGTACCGTAAAACCTAACTGCAACTGTGCTTCCTTTCCATGGGCAATCTTGTAATCGATATTGGCTCCATACACCCGTGCACCGTTCCCGTTTCTGCGTTCCTGCACCAATGTACCCGATACAGGGTCCTTTCCTAAACTTTCCAGATAGAATACATCGTTCAACGCCGTATAGAAACCTTCAATCAGCAAGTTCGACTGGAAATGTCCGAAATTGAAACTCCAGTCTACAGAGCCACTGAAACTGTTGGAGCGTTCCGGTTTCAATCCTTCTGCCAGTCGCACTTCCATTGCCTCACCTCCTACGGCCGCCACATGCAAATCCTCATCGTATGCCTGAGGTGCACGGAAACCCGTCGACCAGGTCAGACGTCCCTGGAATCTATCAGAAGGTTTCCAGAGAGTATTGATACGCGGACTGAAAATCACGTTATCCACCAAATTGTGTTTATCCAAGCGGAACCCAGCCAATATCGTGAAATAATCCAGTTTCCATTCATTCTGCACAAATCCGCTGGCAATCTTCACATCCTGTCTCAAGTCACGTCCGTAACCCGTCATCACATCATGCAAGGAGTTATACTGATACTCCACTCCACCGGTAAAGGTAGCCGGAGAAAAGAGACAGTTGTCCATGTTTCCTACATACATAGCACCACCTACAGCGGTCAGGTCTTTGGTTTTTCCGTATGCATTCTCCGCCTTGTCTGCCCCATAATAGCTGTCACGGTCGGTGTGCTGTGCCGAAGCATATACAGAAAGCTTGTGCTTGTACTCATTGAAGAAAACATCATACGTCAGTCCCCCGCTGTTAATGATGTGCTTGGTCTGTTCCGTAATATCCGTTTCGTGAGGCTGCAAGTCAAACTTGTTTCCTCCGCGACGGAACTCGTTGGTGGTATGATACTCCAGACTGATACGGCTGAACTGTGTCGGACGGTAATATGCCCGCAGTCCGAATGTATTCATATTCAGTTTACCCAATTCAGAGAATCCGTCTCCATCCGCATCATACGGATTACGGTTGCGATAAGACTGATACAGCGCGATGCCATACGAATTGTCGGACGAAACCAGTGAGGCATTGGCTCCCATATACTGTTCCCACACCTTTCCGTTCAAGTTCGACATGGTAGAAGCCACCTGAAATGAATTACGAACGGGGTCTTTGGTAATGATGTTAATGGTACCCCCACGGCATTGGCTCCAAATAAGGCAGAACCACCTCCGCGAACCACTTCCACGCGCTCAATCATATTGGTTGGAATCTGTTCCAGTCCATACACGCCCGAAAGCGCACTCATTACCGGACGACTGTTAATCAGGATTTGTGAATAAGGTCCCTCCAATCCATTAATACGCACCTGAGGGAAACCACAGTTCTGGCAATTGTTTTCCACGCGCAATCCCGACTGATAGTTCAGCGATTTAGCCAAATCGGTGGAATTGACAATTTCAAACAACTTTTTGCTCATTACATTCACCACCACAGGCGCTACCTTACGGCTGGTTTCATTCCGGTTGGCCGATACTACTACCTCATCCGTCATGATACTTTCTTCCTCCATAACAAAATGCATGTCGACCACAAAGTCTTTACTCACCGTCACCTTCTTTACCTGAGTGGTATATCCCATTATCTGCACCTTCAAGGTGTATTCTCCTGCCGGCAGCTTTTTAAAACGGAAATATCCTCCGGCATCCGTCACCGTACCTTCTCCTGTTTCCACCAACAACACGGTAGCATAAGGCAATCCTGCTTCCGAACCTTTCTCAATTACGTGTCCCACAATGGCATTTCCTTCTTTTACGGGACCATCAGCGTATGCAATAGTACAGCTGACAAGAGCGCATACCACTCCCATCAGCAAATTGATATATTTTTTCATTATTTGCTCCTAAAAAATTAATACTATGTTCTTCAAATTCCCAATAAGAAGATAGTACAGGAGGAGCACGAAGGTACATCCCATCCGTACAACAACATACGGCATGGAATGTATTCTTTATATAAGGTAATGAATAGAGCAGGTGCAAATCGGGAATCTTTACTTCCGTATGCCCAGGCTCCAATGAAGAAAAAGTCGACAGGAAATGCAGAGCCAATGTCTGCCCGTCACTATGAGAGTGAGAATGTGAGAAGGGATGCGAATGCACAAGCATCACCCCGTTTACCACATGCACGTGGGCAAACAGGGCAGTCGTGGCATAATATGCGGCAAACAAAGTGGCCAGACACAATGCCCATACTCGTATATGTTTGCGGAACCCTTTACACATTTTCCGTCTTCCTACGTATTTTATTCGTTATCTTTGTTTCCAAACAAAAGTTCATAATCACGCTTTGCAGCTGGTACAGTCCATTCTTCAGGAATAAACTTCCACTGGTTCAGCGGAGCCGGATTCAGTACTTTAACCTCCTCAATCCGTTTCATCAGGTAATAGCGCAAATCCTTATCCGTTGAAAAGACAATACGCTTTGCCAGTTCTGCTTTGGGAATACCTGCTCCCTTGGTCAGCAAGTCTCCTCCTCCATTTCCACGATAGGAGTTGACAGCTACCCGATATTGCTTGTCCATCTCGAACGGTTTGTCGTCGGCCATCCGTTGAATCTCAATTCTTTTTCCGTATGGTTTGGTCACATCCACCGTATAGATGATACCCGCCGCAGAATCAAAATTGAAGCTGGGATTACGGAAACGACCGAAACCGTTGTCTTTTTCGTTCAGCAACAGCAGGTGGTCATCGGGCGAAGTCATCTGATTCACCCAGAGGTCATACGACATTTCCAGAAAATCCTTTACTTCCTTTCCGGTCAACACCATCGTGTAGAGCATGTTCTCAAACTTATATAAGTTGAACATATCGCTCATACGAATGTCTCCTTCTTTAATCTCGGCATAAGCCGACAAAGGCGCACAGAAAGAAATATCTGCTCCGGTAATATCCAGTTGCAACTGATGAATCAAATCAATAAAAGCAGACGGGCCAAAGAACGCATCCTTGGAAGAAATCGTACGTTCCATCCGTCCGATTTTCCGGGACACAAAAGCCTGCGTCGCCTCATACTGTTTCTGGAAAGTATGCATAAAATCCTTATCTACGGCATAGTCATCCATGTTCACCAGCTTTCCGTCGACCTGCTTCGATACAATCTTTCCATTCTGTTTCTTCACCGTTACGGTCACTTCTGACACCACTTTTGCTGTATTGGCCGGATCAATTACCAGCACAGAATCGCCCGATGCATTGGCCACTCTTTCATTCCAGCGGGTATGGTCGTGTCCCATAAAAACGACATCGAACCCTGGCACATTGGCAGCCACGCCTTTCGAGCCGTTTTCTACCACATTGTCCAGTTTCTTTCCATCCATTCCTGAATGAAACAGTCCAATCAAAATATCCGGTTGTTCTTTTTCACGAATTTCCTTCACCCATTTCGCCGCACATGCTTCCATGTCTTCAAAACGAAGTCCGGCCCATAACTGCTCAGGCAACCAGGATGGTACTGCCGGTGTAATCATTCCTAACACTACCACCTTCACTCCGTTCCGTTCCAATACCTCATAAGGTTTCAGATAAGGCTTTCCAGTCTTCACATCCACGATATTGGCCCCAAGTATAGGAAAGTCACACTGTCCTACCCAACGGTCGTACACCGCATGTCCTGTCTCCACATCATGATTGCCCATATTGCCCACATCATAGCGCATATAGTTCAGCATGGCAGCACATACATGTACGGAAGCAGTATCCATATAATTGTAGTAATAAGCACAGGCTGTCCTTGCAGAATATCACCGTTGTCCATCAAAATAAGATTGTCGCCATACACCTCACGTTCTTCCTTCACGTACGAAGAAACGCGGGCCAGACTTCCTCTCATCTGCTTGTTCTGTATAAAATCATAGGGGAAGTAGCATCCGTGCACGTCGCTCGTCTCTACAAATTTCAATGTGATGGTTTCCTCATTATTCGAGGCATTCAAATGCCCTTGGCCCATACCGAGTAATGTAATCAGGCTGATTAAAAAGTAAAATCGTCTAGTCTTCATTTTTGCAGACTTTTATATAAGTTTTTGCAAAGATACGAGAAGTTGCCGACATTCCCGCAGAATACTTCCTAAAATACCCAAATACGAAAGATTTCCCAACCGCTTTTTTATGCCATTTTTTCACTACTTTTGCAACCAAATAATATAAAGCCCCTATCAATGGAAGAATTCAGCCAGATGATTGCCGCCGAACTGAAACTGCCGGCACATCGCATAGCCAATACACTCAAACTGCTCCAGGGAGGAGCGACCATTCCTTTCATCAGCCGTTACCGTAAAGAAGCTACCGGCGGACTGGATGAAGTGCAGATAGGCGACATTCAGACACGGTATGAGAAACTGTGTGAATTGTCCAAACGAAAGGAAACCGTACTTTCCACCATCGAGGAGCAAGGGAAACTGACTCCAGAGCTGAAAGCCCGTATTTCTGCCTGCTGGAATGCGACCGAACTGGAAGACATTTACCTTCCCTTCAAGCCCAAACGAAAAACCCGAGCCGAAGCTGCACGTGCCAAAGGACTGGAACCGCTGGCCCTCTTGCTCATGATGCAAAAGGAAAACAACCTTGCCGCCAAGGTACGGAACTTCGTCAAAGGAGAAGTCAAAGACGAAGAAGATGCACTGAAAGGAGCACGCGATATTCTGGCTGAACAAATCAGCGAAGACGAGCGGTCGCGCAACCTGATGCGTAACCAGTTCCAGCGCCAGGCCCTCATTCAATCAAAAGTGGTCAAAGGAAAAGAAGCAGAAGAAGCTTCGGCCAAGTACCGCGACTATTTTGATTTCTGTGAGCCCTTGAAGAAATGTTCTTCCCACCGCCTGCTGGCCCTTCGCCGGGGAGAATCGGAAGGTGTCTTGAAAGTAAGCATTTTCCCGGAAGATGAAGATATGTGCAACGAACGTCTGCAACGGTTGTTCGTTCGGGCCAACAATGAATGTGCACACCAAGTGGAAGAGGCCCTCACCGATGCCTACAAGCGCTTGCTGAAACCTGCCATTGAAACCGAGTTTGCCGCACTCAGCAAGGAGAAGGCTGATGAAGAAGCTATTCGGGTATTCGCAGAAAACCTCCGTCAGCTGTTGCTGGCCCCTCCTCTGGGACAGAAACGGGTGATGGGTATCGACCCGGGATTCCGTACGGGATGCAAAGTAGTCTGTCTGGATGCACAGGGCACCCTTCTACATAACGAGGCCATTTATCCCCACCCTCCCAAATCTGAATATGCACAGGCAGCCCGAAAGATTGTGAAGTTAGTGGAACAATATAAAATCGAGGCCATTGCCATCGGAAACGGAACGGCCAGCCGCGAAACAGAGCAGTTTGTAACCAGTCAGCGCTACGACCGTGAAGTACAGGTTTTCGTGGTCAGCGAAGATGGAGCGTCTATTTACTCAGCCTCTAAAACTGCCCGCGAAGAGTTTCCGGATTACGACGTAACGGTACGTGGTGCCGTATCTATCGGCAGAAGACTGATGGACCCACTGGCTGAACTGGTGAAGATTGACGCCAAATCCATCGGTGTGGGACAATACCAGCACGATGTGGACCAGACCAAGCTGAAGGCTTCACTCGACCAGACCGTAGAAAGTTGTGTCAACCTGGTGGGTGTGAATGTCAACACCGCGAGCAAGCACCTGCTGACCTACGTTTCCGGATTAGGTCCGACACTGGCACAGAACATTGTGGACTACCGTACTGAAAACGGTCCGTTTGAGTCACGCCGCCAGTTATTGAAGGTGCCGAGAATGGGGGCCAAAGCCTACGAACAGTGCGCCGGATTCCTCCGCATTCCGCAAGCCAAGAATCCACTGGACAATTCTGCGGTTCATCCGGAAAGCTACCCGATTGTGGAACAGATGGCAAAAGATTTGAACTGTACGGTAGCCGACTTGATTAAAGACAAAGAGCTCCGCAGTAAAATCGATTTGAAGAAATACGTGACCAATACGGTAGGTTTACCCACCCTGACAGATATTCTGCAGGAGCTGGATAAACCCGGAAGAGACCCTCGCCAGAAAATACAGGTATTTGAGTTTGACAAGAACGTACGTACATTGGACGACCTGCAGGAAGGAATGGAACTGCCCGGCATCGTGACCAACATCACCAACTTTGGCTGCTTTGTCGACATCGGTATCAAGGAAAACGGACTGGTGCACGTGTCGCAACTGGCCGACCGTTTTGTCAGCAATCCGGCCGACGTGGTACGCATCCACCAGCATGTACGTGTCAAAGTTATGAGCATTGACCACGAGCGGAAACGTATTCAGCTCACCATGAAAGGATTGAACAACTAAATTGACAGATAACAATGAAACAAGATGAAAAGGAGCTGTGCGGCTGGTTTATTTTCTGCCCCAAACAGCAGCTCCTTATGGTTAAAGACGGAGACAGGTTCCACATCCCATATTCCGTGGAACCTCCCGTACAGCTTCCTGCTGATACGCCCATACATACCGTCGGGGAAATTCTGGGCCATCCGGCAAAAGCATGTGCCCTTCCGCTGGAAGCACTAACAGAACAGAACACCTCATTTATTCCGACAGACCTGCGTGCTTCGTACGATGTACTTCCACTAAAAGAATACCAATGCGCAGGTAAAGCTTCTCAAATACTGACATGGGACAAGAACAGCCGCTTCTGTCCGGCTTGCGGTACCCCCACCACGCAGACGGGTCCCATCACCAAACGATGCCCTCACTGCGGACAGGAAATCTATCCGCGCATCTCTCCTGCTGTCATCGTTTTAATAAAGAAAGGTGACAGTGTACTATTGGTACACGCACGCAACTTCCGGGGCAATTTCAAAGGACTGGTAGCCGGCTTCCTGGAGCCTGGGGAAACACTGGAAGAGTGCGTACACCGCGAAGTGATGGAAGAGACCGGTATCCGTATCAAAAACCTGAAGTATTTCGGAAGTCAGCCCTGGCCTTATCCAAGCGGTATCATGGTGGGATACTATGCGGAATACGAAAGCGGAACCATCAAATTACAGGATGAAGAACTGAGTGCCGGAGCATTCTACCACCGCGACCACCTGCCGGAAATCCCCAAGAAACTAAGTATTGCGCGAAAGTTGATTGACGCATGGTTAAACAACGAGATATGAAAAAAGCAGTATCATTTCTTATCCGACTTTTTCAACAGCTTCTGAGCCGGATAACCAAATTCGGGAAACAGTGCATAAGCTGGTATGTACATACTTTCCGTAAATTGCCATGTACGGGCGTACCGGAATGGGAATCCTCACCGGCATTGGCATGCTCATCGTCTTACTGGTCATGATTGACCTCAATTTCTTGTGGCTGTTCGGAAAATCACCGAGCATGTTCAACATCAAAGAGCCTATACAGCACATCGCCTCCGAAATTTACAGTGCCGACGGAAAACTGATTGGAAAATTCTACTCAGAAAACCGTACACCGGTGGAATACAAGGATATTTCTCCGATACTGGTCAAGGACGCTGGTCTGTACGGAGGACGAACGCTTTTACAAGCATTTCGGTATCGACTTTGAAGGAGTATTTGCTGCCGCCAAAGACTACGTAGCTCACGGAACGGCACGCGGAGCCAGTACCATCACCCAGCAGCTGGTCAAAAACCTGTTCAAGGTACGTTCACAATACTCTACCGGACTCTTAGGACATATTCCCGGAGTAAAACTGCTGATTATGAAGGCCAAGGAATGGGTTACAGCGGTCAAGATTGAAATGCTGTACAGCAAAGAAGAGATTCTGACCATGTATTTCAACACGGTAGACTTCGGAAGCAACGCATTCGGCATCAAGACGGCCTGTCATACCTATTTTAATACAACTCCCGATAAAATTACCGTAGAACAGGCTGCCACACTTATCGGTCTGCTGAAGGCTACTACTTATTATAATCCTAAAATCAACCCAAAGAACAGTCTTTCACGACGGAATGTGGTATTGGGAAAGCTCTATGAACACCATGTGCTGAACAAGCATCAGCTGGATTCCATCCGGAAACTTCCCACCATTTTGAAATTCAAACAAGAGAATTATTACACTGGTCCGGCACTCTATTTCCGCGAAGCCATAGCCAATGAACTGAAGGAATGGTGCAAGGAAAATAATACAGACCTCTATGGCGACGGACTGAAAATTTATACCACACTCGACAGCCGGATGCAGCAATATGCCGAAGAAGCTGTCAGCCGTCAGATGCGCAAAGTACAGAAACGGTTTGATGCGCATTGGGGCACGCAGGCTCCGTGGCGAGACCGGAATGGGGAGGAAATTCCTCGCTTCATCGAAGAGCTGGCCGAAAAGACACCGGCCTACCAGTATCTGTCCCATAAATACGGTAACCAGACTGATTCCATCACCTACTACCTGAACCAGCCTCATCGTTGCAAGGTCTTCGACTATGACCTCGGACAAAAAGATACCCTGTTCAGTACCATGGACTCTATCCGCTACATGGAACGCTTCATGCACTGTGGGTTTGTGGCCATCGCTCCGCATACGGGAGAAGTAAAGGCATGGGTAGGCGACATCAATTTCCAGTCATGGAAATACGATAAGGTGCTTTCCAAGCGTCAGCCCGGCTCTACCTTCAAACTCTTTG
>ENA-OQBP01000041-OQBP01000041.1-human-gut-metagenome-genome-assembly--contig:-NODE-41-length-11793-cov-1.969655_pt1 | contig 11793 bp, 14 predicted proteins | sample MGYA00242751_ERZ504561 | MGnify/ENA primary metagenome ERZ504561 (study PRJEB26092, sample SAMD00036245) | human gut metagenome | host: Homo sapiens | study: EMG produced TPA metagenomics assembly of...
GGACGGGGACACGGTGGATCAGAAGTTTTTTGGACGAGATCGTTCATCTGCTGGGGCTGGAAGATAAACTGAAAAATATGCCGAACAATCTTTCCGGCGGACAGCAGCAGCGTGTGGCTATCGCCCGCGCCTTGATTACCAAACCGGCTATTGTGCTGGCCGACGAGCCGACCGGCAACCTTGACAGCAAGACCAGCGCCGAGGTGCTGGGGCTTATCAAGCGCACCAGTGCGGAGTTCCGACAAACCGTTGTGATGATCACCCACAACAACGACATTGCCCGCCTTGCCGATCGGATCGTCCGCATTGAGGACGGTAAGATCGTGGAGTAAGGAGGTGGCAGGCTATGACATGGCCTTTTGAAAATGATACCAGCGGCATTGTAAAGCGCATATCAAACCGCAGTATATCGGCAAATCGAAAAAGAAATATCTTTATTGTTTTGACGATTGTACTTGCCAGCGCATTGCTATCTGCTATTGTCCTCTATGGCTTTGGGGTTATGCAGGAAACGCAGAACCGCAACCAAAAAACAGCGCAGATTATGTATCATGCGATTTCTGAACAACAGGGACAGGAACTATACAAGCAAGAAGAAATTGCGTGGGTTGGGGAATTTTTTAACGCATTTTCTGAACAGGTAAACCATTCAACCGTGAATTTTACTTATGCAAATGCAGATATGCTAAAATCCCAAAGTATGCCCTATTCGGGAGATTTACCAGCTTCGGAGAATGAAATTGTAGTGCAAGAATCCTTTTTGGATAGTTTGGGCTATTCAAATGAATTGGGACAGACAATTCAAATCCCCTTTTCTGACGGCACTACCCATGATTTCAAATTGACGGGAATCTTAGATGTGAAAACCGGCGATATTGGGCGCTATACAGCCATTATATCGAAAGAATTAGTAAGACAGCAGTATGGCGACGGAGGCATGATTGATTATTACATTGGGCTGAAAGGCGCTCAAAACATGAGCGAGGAAGAAGCCACCAACTATGCAAACACTCTGGCGCAGCAATTAAAAATTTCCGATGATAATGTGATTGTCCGTTCCACATATTTTAACTTAAAGGACAAGAATCACGGAGCGATATGCTGTTCTATTTCTTGATCGGTTTTGTAACTTTCATTGGTTCCGGCATTGTGATCTATTTCGATTTTTTATATTTCAGTAGCAAGCAGTATCCGTAACTATGGACAGCTTCGCACAATCGGAACTACAAAACGACAGATCAAAAAGATGGTTTACCGCGAGGGGAAATTACTTGCTGCCATTGCTATCCCGATTGGTTTGGTTATTGGAAATGTGATTGGGTACTTCCTGATTCCTGCCGGTTGGTACTGGCTGACTACTTTATGTGTGACGGTCGGGGTTGGCCTTTTTGCATTTATTATTGTGATGATTGCCATTCATACTCCTGTAAAAAGAGCTGCGGCAGTATCTCCGCTGGAAGCATTGCGATATTCCGATTATCAGGGAAAAATGAAAGAAAGTTCCGTGCTGCACCGTAAAATAACGCCTGCTTCACTTGCTAAAATGAATCTGTCCAGACAAAAGGCAAAGTCCACTTTAACAATACTTTCTCTTTCACTCGGCGGAGTATTGGTTGTATTGATTTCGACAATGTTAGTTTCCTATGATGGCGTTGCAGAGGCAAGAGGCAGGGCTTTCCCTGTCGGTGAATTTAACATTCAGCTCAACGCAAATCAATCGTGGGACACTGCTGGTATTTCTTTGTCTGGATTGCAGCAAAAGAATTTTCTAAATGCCGATTTTATAAATGCAGTAGAATCTATTGATGGCGTTACAGGAATCAAGCACTGGTATTACACGGACGCAGAATATCGTGTAAATGGTAATTCTGGAAAATGGATTCAGGCTTTTGCCGAGATGAACAGCAGAATTTGGAGAAAGAGCGAATTGCGGGAACGACTGATTATGATGAACTGGTGGCAGGCAATGGAATTGTCTTGCTTCAAGAGCGTGCCGATCTCTATGATATTGAGGCTGCGTTGGGTGATACCGTCGAAGTGGACTATAAAACCGAATCCGGCCAAATTCGCACAAAGGCCTATACCGTCATGGGCATTGTAAACGAATATTCTTACTCCGGCTTCTCAAAATGCTTTGCGCTTCCGGAGCAGTTTATGAATGAAGCGACCGGGATAGATTGCACAGGTACGATTTCCGTAATTACCGATATGAAAAAATATGATACGGTTGAAGCTGCATTAAATCAACTGATAGACGGAAATAGCGATTTGGTTATGGAAACCATAAAAGAAAGTATCACTTATTATAGCGGACTTCAACAACTTTCATTCGGGGGTATTGTTGATCGTGGCTGTTATTGTTGTGTGCTTTTCTTTAATCAACCTTGTCAATACGACAATCACAAACTTCTTATCCCGTAGGCAGGAAATTGGAATGTTACAGGCGATTGGTTTGAGTAAAAAGCAGCTTATCAAAATGCTGTGCTATGAGGGGTTGATGTATTCAGTTTTTGCTACGCTGGTAACATTGGTTTTGGGGACTGGACTGGGCTTCCTATCCGTACAGGTAGTTGTGAAAACGATGAATCCATACTTTTACTATTCATTTCCGTGGTTGATCGTATTGATATATTTAGCAATCCTGCTGATTGTGCAATTCACCTTGATTTCTTACACAACTGGAAATCTGAAAAAACAATCTCTTGTTGAGCAAATCAGGACGATGGAATAGCCGTATGGGATCGGCGGGGCGGCGTGTGCTGCTCCGCCTTTTTCGCCTTTTCTCAAAAAAATATTTTGAAATGTCCGAGCGTTGTAACATTTCACCCCGATTTTCAATGAAATTTTTTGGCCGCTGTAACATTTCGCGGACATTTGGGTTTTACAATACCCTTATCAACAAAAGTGAGGAGGCGACGCAATGGAACTGACCCCGACATTGATTTTGAATCTGGTGCTGCTGATCGTCCCGCCCGTTGCCCTTGTGCTGGTGTTCCGGCAATGGCTGGCCCGGCACATCCGCTGGACGGTTGCCTTGACTGCTCTCTGTGATGTTCTCCTATTTTGGGATGAACTGTTCTACTATGAGAGCTTCGGCCTGTTCGCTGTGCTGATTCTGGTGCAGTTGGCGGCCACCGGCGCAGCAGCGTTCCGCATTTACAACAAACAAAAAAAGGATTGAATTTTATGAGCATTTTACAGACTATCGACCTGAAAAAGTATTACGGCACAGAGCCGAACATCACCCGCGCCCTTGACGGTGTGAACTTCTCCGTGGAGGACGGCGAATTTGTGGCCGTTGTGGGAACCTCCGGCAGCGGCAAGTCTACCCTGCTTCACATGATGGGCGGGCTGGACACCCCTACTTCTGGCAATGTGATTGTCCGGGACAAAGAGCTGTCGAAAATGAACGACGAACAGCTTACCATCTTCCGCCGCCGCAACATCGGCTTTATCTTCCAGAACTATAACCTTGTTCCCATCCTGAATGTGTATGAGAATATTGTACTGCCGGTGGAGCTGGACGGGGACACGGTGGATCAGAAGTTTTTGGACGAGATCGTTCACCTGCTGGGGTTGGAAGATAAACTGAAAAATATGCCCAACAATCTTTCCGGCGGACAGCAGCAGCGTGTGGCTATCGCACGCGCCTTGATTACCAAACCGGCTATTGTGCTGGCCGACGAGCCGACCGGCAACCTTGACAGCAAGACCAGCGCCGAGGTGCTGGGGCTTATCAAGCGCACAAGTGCGGAGTTCCGGCAGACTGTTGTGATGATTACCCACAATAACGACATAGCCCGCCTTGCAGATCGGATTGTCCGCATTGAGGATGGCAAGATTGTGGAGTAAGGAGGTGGCAGACTATGACATGGCCTTTTGAAAATGATACAAGTGCCATTGTAAAAAAATTGGCAGGTAGGAGTATGCAAGCGGATAAGAGAAACAAGGCATTTCTGCTTTTGACAATCGCCATCTCTGTCTGTATGGTTTTTTCGATTCTCCTAATATCAACAGGTACACAAGAGAAATTCAAGAACACACAGAGGAATAAAGCGCAGATTGGCATTTTGGGAGTTACAGACGAACAAACGGCTCAGCTGCATCAAAACGAAAATATTACATGGGTTGGCGAATATTCCGCTATAGGTGTGTTTTATGTTGAAAATAAAACAATCACTGTTGCTTATGGAAATGAAGATTATTTTTTACATCAGGAAGAAAAAACTTTTCAGGGAAGTGTGCCGCAGAAAGCGGATGAGATTATGCTCCCCCAGAACTACCTTGATTTTTTAGGAAAATCCTATCAGACTGGCGATACAATTTCTATTGACCTGACTGGAACAGGACAGAAAGCAGAATATACACTTTCAGGTGTTTTGAATAATACGAAAGAAAGCAACGGATATTTTATTTATGTTAGTAAAGAGCTTGCCCAAGATTTGGCAAAAGATTCTTTTCAGGTTACAGCATATACGCGGTTGAATACAGACGCCATAAGTTCCACGGCTATTCTTAATTTTGCCGGCAAAGCAATACAAAATACAGGCATTGTCGAGGAACAGGTAATGCTTACAGAGTATTCTGCTGTTATGTCGGGTGTGATAACATCGGGTATTCCGATTCCAGTACCACTACTGGCGGCGTTGACGGCTATTTTGGCGGCAACGATTGTCTATGGTGTTTTTTACACAAAGATTGTAAAAAATGTTCAGATGTTTGGGCAACTGCGGACAGTTGGCATGACAAAAAGACAGATTAAACGGATGGCAAGTAAAGAGGGACGTTTATATGCCTTAGCTGGTATTCCTTTGGGGCTTGTCATTGGTGTACTGATTGGATTTATTGGCTGTCCTGATGGATTCCGGCTAAAAACAACAGTTATTTATGCTGTACTGATTGCCGCAGTAGCCTTTGTAACAGTGAATATTGCCATTTTTAAGCCTGTCCGAGTAGCAATGAATACTTCCCCGGTAGAGGGTGCTAAATACCTTGCGTATGCTGGAAAGGCAAAAAGCAGCTCAAAACTGCATCGGAAACTTACGCCGTTTAATCTGGCGAAAATAAATATACAAAGAAACAAACAAAAAGCAGTTCTGACGCTTTTAATGCTTGGAGTAAGCGGAGCTCTTTTACTGGTTACTTCTACGGTTGCTGGTTCTATTGATCCGGCAAAACAGGCAAGTTTCAAATATTATCCTGCCGGTAACATTCTTATACAAATAAGAAATACAGTTGGCAGCTCTTTCGATAACGAAGCGGAGCCATACGGAAGTGCAAAATTGCAGCTGGAAGAAAATCCACTTGAAGATCAGGCATTGATGCAGGAATTAGAAAAGGTAGATGGGATAGAAAAGATTACCGCATTTGACAGCGTTTATATGACAGCTACTTTTTCGGGCGAAAGTGGTTCTATCACGAGCATTTCAGACTTCTTTCCAACCTTAAATCGGGAACAGACAGAAGAAAAGCAGGCGGCGTTATCCTCTGGAACAGCAGATTACGATGATATGGTTGAGAAAAATGGAATATTGGTTGCAGAAGATATAGCACAAGTTGGCGATACTTTGAAGATTGAGGGCAGAGCTTTTGATGGTAGAACCTTTGATGTGGAAGCCGTTGTTGTAGGCACATACAATAGATCTGATTTAATGGAGGATAGCCCGGTTGTTCCTGGAAGCCCCTACTTCATTATGACTTATGACACAGCAAAGAAACTGACAGGGATAACGGAACAGACGGGGATTCTGGCGATTAAAAATTCAGAGGGATGTTTTGATGAAGTTTTGACCGCAGTTCAGAAGATTGCGGATAAAAATGAAAAAATAGAAGTAAATACGATTGAACAAACGATTAAAAATATTCAGCATCGATACAGTGCATCTATAAATGCTCTATATATGACTTCTGCTATTCTGTTCGTCTTTGGAAGTATCAGTCTTATGAATATGCTTATTGTTGATTTCCAGAGCAGAAAACGTGAGTTTGGTTTGCTTGAAGCCGTTGGAACAACGCAAAAACAGTTGAAAATAATGCTGAACAGGGAAATTGGAATCTACCTTGGAGGTTCATTAGCAATATCCCTTGTATGCGGAAGCATTCTAAGTGTAATTGCTTGTAGGAAATTAGATGCAGCAAATCATTGTATTACGCTGGAACTGCCGTGGCTGTTCCTGCTGGCTTTAATTGCTGTTCTGGCAGTTATATATTTAATCTTTACCGCATACGCCAAAGCTGAATTAAAGAAAGCGGAAATTCTGCCTGCCATACGCGAAGAATAGCAGTACATCAGCGGAGCAACCAATAAATGTTGCTTCGCTGATTTCAACTTTATCCGATTTCCTTGAAATGTCCGAGCTTTGTAACAATTCAGCCTGTTTTTCTGTCGAAATCAAAGGCACCTCGGACATTTGTGTAACATTTGTAGTTTATGCTTGTGGTAAATCAATTAAGAAACATCTGCCCCCACAGCGGGGAAAAGAAAAAAACCGCTGACGGGCAGAGGATTTCGTGTGCTTTCCTATATCACTGACGATACGGCGGTTTTGAGAAATCAGAGCCGCCGTTTCTTTTCGCCCCCTAAACCAACGACGACCTAACACCGTGTAAATCCACGGCGGCATATAGGAGGATTGCCGCCGTGTCTATCTTTGCCTTTTTTCACAGTGCCCATGACCTACATCAGTTAAAAAAAGCATAGCCCCGCCTCCGGGTTATTCCGGCTATGTATGCGAAATTTGTTGGAACCTTAACTATTATGTCATTTCATGCGTCCGTGTGGCTTCATGCCGCCCGGGCGCTTTTGCGTTCTTATGGGGCTGCTTCGGGTCATGTTGGCCCGAAGTCATTCCCCGGTGCCGCTCCCCGCCGCCTTCGTTTCGGTCACTCGTCAACCAACAACCGAAACGGAGGTCAATATGGCTATTATCAATTTGCGGGACTATTACCCATTCTATACATCGGATTGCTTCATGGAAGTATCGGAAGAAGTTGCAGAAATGTTCAAAGAGTTTGATCGTAAAGAGGCTGCTTATCGGCTGCGTACATACCGCCACAAAGCCTACTATTCCCTTGATCGGGATGACGGGCTGGAACATGAGGCTGTCTTTGTCGCTTTATCTCCCCATGAACTGTATGAGCGGAAAGTGACCATGCAGGAACTTCACGCAGCGATTACCAGTCTGCCAGACAAACAGGCAAAACGGATTTACGCCCATTTCATTCTCGGCATGACCAAACAGGACATTGCCCGGGCAGAGGGCGTCCATGAAAAAGTGATTCGTGTCGCAATCGAGCGAGGTCTGCGTCGCTTAGAAAAAATTTTGAAAAATTCTTTGTAAGGCGTACCGATTTAGGCTGGAAAATGAAATGGCTTATGAGAGGTAAAACACTTCGGGTCACAATGGCCCGAGGTTCAGACAAGCCTCATGCAGATTGAAAATTGAATAAAAAGACACCCGGATACGAAGGGGAACGCGCTGTGTGACAGACCCGCCATGACCTCAGATTTCAGAGAATACAGTCTTTGTAAAACTGAGCGAGCGAACAGGTCCATGCCATAGGTGGGGCAAGGCTGGCTCCACCGGAACAGGCGCAGAACCCGGATACTTGCGTTTAGTCACAGTCCGAGCGTTGAAGCGGTCTTGCAAGCCGTGAGCCGTCGCAGGCAATGAGAACGCCTTGCCATCAGAATGGGGAGAGTTGAAATACTATGGGGCATGAAGCCTATGTCCGTCCGGTGTGTCTGAAATGAAATGAAAACCTATGGGGAGCCCCCGGCAATGCTGTCTGATGATAGACCAACCGATCCGGCGTGGCTCCCCATCTTTTCAAAAGAGGAGCACTTTATGGGAAATGCGTTTGGAATGATCCCCGGCTTGGAACCGGACGAATGGAGCAATGACGCCTGCCGTGGTTATGTCATTATGGCAATGGAGAACTGCGGATTTTCAAAGAAGGATATACGGCGAGTTGTGGGGCAACTTTATAAAATATTTGACCTCAACAGCGTGGAGGACGCCAAAGAAAAGTACCTTTCCAGTCCTTGCTGACCTCGGGCCACATTGACCCGAAGTGGAGAAAGCTCAAAGGGCGGCACCTGCTGGGTGCCGTCTTTTGACATTTCCCCACAGGACAAGCGGGAAAGGCTGGCATATACACGCACTTTCGCAAAGGAGGTTTTCAATGACGCAAGCTGTCACTTATGAACGAGAAACAAAGTCTGTCGCATTTCAAGGGAAGATCATTGTGCTGGAAAGCCTCACGCCGGTGCTTCCACCGAAGGAGAAAGAACAGCGCAAAAAAGAAATTGAGCGCTGCCTTTTTGAGGTGTTCAGCAAATATGGGGACAGGTTTCCCTAATCATTCGCAACATTGTTGTCCGGGGCTGCTGATGGTATAATATAGTTGTAAGGTTGGTAGCTCCATTCCAGCAAGGAAAGGAGCCCAATATGGAATTTATCAGAGAAGATTGTATTTACGCAAGACAGTCAGTAGACCGCAAGGACAGTATCAGCATTGAAAGTCAGATCGACTTTTGCAAGTATGAATTGAAAGGCGGGAGCTGCCGGGTATTTAAGGACAAAGGTTATTCCGGTAAGAATACGGACAGACCGGAGTTTCAAAAGCTGCTGGGCGAGATCCGCAAAGGAAAGGTCCGGCGGGTCATCGTGTACAAGCTGGACCGTATAAGCCGCTCTATTCTGGACTTTGCAACGATGATGGAGCTGTTTCAAGAGTATGATGTGGAGTTTGTATCATCCACAGAAAAGTTTGATACTTCGACCCCGATGGGCCGGGCCATGCTGAATATCTGCATTGTATTCGCCCAGCTTGAACGTGAGACAATTCAGAAGCGTGTCACAGACGCCTACTATTCACGGTGCCTGAAAGGCTTTCACATGAGCGGACAGGCACCATACGGTTATCAGTTAGAGCCTACTGTGGTAGAGGGTATCCGCACAAAGAAAATGGTTGCCGACCCCGTAGCCGCCGACCATGTTCGGCTGATGTTTGAAATGTACGCTGAACCGGAAACCTCCTTCGGAGATATTACCCGATACTTCGAGGAACATGACATAAAAATTTATGGCAAATCCATGTTCCGTACATTTCTTTCCCAGCTTTTAAGAAACCCCGTTTACGCACAGGCCGATTTGGAGCTGTACGAATTTTTCAAGAGTCAGGGTGCAGCGATTGTCAATGACGCTTCTGACTTTGCCGGAACAAACGGCTGCTATCTCTATCAGGGGCGGGATGTGAAGGAGGACAAGGACAGGTGCTTAAAAGACCAGATACTTGTTATCGCTCCCCATGAAGCACTCATTTCCTCTGACACATGGCTGAAATGCCGGAAAAAACTTATGGCAAATACCACCTTCCAGCAGGGACGGAAACCGAAGAACACTTGGCTGGCTGGAAAAATCAAATGCGGGCATTGTGGGTATGCTCTGAAAGCCACCCATGTACCAAATAGCACCGGATATTTCCGCTGTACCAAACGGACGGAAAACAAAGGCTGTCCGGGCTGTGGGAAAATCCGCAAAGAAGAATTTGAGCAATTCATTTTCTCGGCCATGCAGGAAAAGTTCAAAGACTTTCAGATACTCCACGGCAGAGAGGAAAAAGTCAATCCGAAACTGACCGCCTATCAAGTGGAGCTGGCACAGGTGGAGGCAGAAATTGAAAAGCTGCTGGATACGCTAACCGGAGCCAATGCGACCTTGCTTGCCTACGCTAACAAAAAAATTGAAGAACTGGACACCCGACGCCAGACCATTTCAAAGGCAATCGCTGAATTGAGCGTTGAAACCATATCTCCCCAGCAGATAAAGAAGTTATCCTATTATCTCGACAACTGGGACAGCATAGATTTTGACGACAAAAGAAAAGCCGCCGATGGTTTGATCTCTACAATCAAGGCCACCAGCGACCGTGTTCAGATAGAGTGGAAAATCTGATATTTCCGCTCTATCGCCCCTCATTTCTATTTTATCTCGTTTGTACCCCTTGTACACCGATGTTTTGGTTACTTTTTGTGCGACTGTGGATGAAACGGAACAGATCCGCCTGCCGGTGGCGCTGGATGCAGAAGAGGTATCCGTCAGAAAAAAAACAGTCCGCTTTCTGGGACTTACCGTACATAAAAAAAGATACACTCCGGATCAAGGATGAGTATACCATTGCCTCCAACCGTCCGGATATCGCCAGTCTGATCTGGTATACCATGGATGTACGGGGACTGGATCTGAAGCCGGAGGAAAATGTGGTAAAGGCAAGGGGAGAGCTGTCCGTTTTTGTGCTGTACGGAGCTGAAGATACAGAAGCCCCGGTGCAATGGCTGGAATATTCGCTGCCTTTTTCCGGGGAAGTGGAATGTCCGGACTGCACGGAGGAACTGATCCCGCTGATCGAAGCTTCGGTGATGCATCAGAGTCTGGAGGCCAAACCGGATGTCGATGGGGGAAGAACGGATCCTTGTTTCGGATGTGGTGCTGGAGCTGGATATGAAATTTTTCAGGGAAGAGGAATATGATCTCATTACCGATGTGTATACACCGATCCGTGAATGCGTTCCGGAAGGGAAGAATGAGGTACTGGAACGGCTTCTGGTACGTAATTTTTCCAGATGCAGGATCAGTGACAGGATCCAGGTAAAGGAGACGCACGGGAAAAGTCCTCCAGCTGTGTCACAGTCAGGGAAAAGTGAAGATCGATAAGACCAGGATCGTAGAGAACGGTGTGCAGGCAGACGGCGTGGTCATGCTGAAGATCCTGTACATTATTGGAAATGATGATATGCCGTTTTATTCCATGGAGGCAATGATACCGTTTTCCCATATGGTTGAGGCAAGAGGGATCCGACAGGACAGCTGTTATCAGTTAAAAGCAAAGCTGGAGCAGCTTTCCGCAGCCATGGCAGATGGAAATGAGATCGAGATCCGGGCAACTGTAGGACTGGAGCTTCTGGCAGTTGCCAGAGAACCGGTATTTATCATTGAGAAAGTAGAGGAAAAACCACTGGATATGAAAAAACTCCAGGCCATGCCGGGAATCCTGGTTTACATGGTAAAACCGGGAGATGAATTGTGGGATATCGCAAGGAAATATCACACATCTGTACAGGAGATCCGGACGATCAATGGTCTCAAGGAAAATCAGGAACCATCTCCGGGAACTCCGCTTCTTGTTGTGAAAAAAGTGGAAGGTCAGATCAAATAAAAAGTGGAATATTTTGCTGTTGAAAAGAATGTAAAAATCATATAAAATACATGTATAAATACTGTATACAAAGTACAAATGGAGGGGCTTATGCGTTTAAAAGCATGGCAAAGATCAATCTCGGACTTGATGTTCTGGGAAAGAGAGAGGACGGTTATCATGAGGTACGCATGATCATGCAGACCATCCGTATGTATGATATCCTGGATATCAGAAAGACCAGACGGCCGGGGATCGTACTGACGACCAATCTTCCGTTTATCCCCACAGATCAGAGAAAATCTTGTATATAAAAGCAGCACAGATGCTGATGGAGGAGTTCGATGTTGAAGAGGGACTTTCCATCAAGCTTCGTAAATTTATCCCGGTGGCAGCAGGCATGGCAGGAGGCAGCTCCGATGCAGCGGCTGCATTTGTGGGTGTGAACCGGATGTTCCATTTAGGGCTTACAGAAGAACAGCTGATGGAACGTGCAGTAAAGGTCGGAGCAGATGTTCCGTATTGTATCATGCGGGGAACAGCTCTTGCGGAGGGAATCGGAGAGAAGCTGACCAGACTTCCGGAAGTTCCGAA
>ENA-OQBP01000042-OQBP01000042.1-human-gut-metagenome-genome-assembly--contig:-NODE-42-length-11742-cov-1.061731_pt1 | contig 11742 bp, 10 predicted proteins | sample MGYA00242751_ERZ504561 | MGnify/ENA primary metagenome ERZ504561 (study PRJEB26092, sample SAMD00036245) | human gut metagenome | host: Homo sapiens | study: EMG produced TPA metagenomics assembly of...
AGTTCATTGAGAATCTTTTCAGCTTTCTGCGGCTGTCCTAATGCCAGGTAGTTTTCTGCCATTTCCTTGGAACTGCTCATCAGGTAGTCGTGCGGAACAGTGGTCGAAGGAATCACTTTTTCGCAATAATCCAATGCTTTCAGTGCCTTATCCTTCTTGCCTTCCTTAATCAACTGGCTGGTCAGCTGTACGAACATGCGGCGATGAGTATCGCACATGCGTAATACCGTTTCATCCAGGTAAATGTCAGGGTTGTCAATGCCGCCGAACTTGAACTTGTTCATCAGGTTGTCGTACATCTTTTCGCTGTCGAGTCGTCTGCCTAATTTCGCATTGTCAAACGGAGTGATGCGATAAGCCAGACCTTCCTGCAAGAAGTTATTGGTCAGGTTCAGGTGATTGTCAGAACCCACAGTGATAGCCATGTACATCGGACGTTCCCAGTTGGTATTGGCCAACATTTCCAACATCATCAGTTCGCTCTTATACAGCACTCGTTTTCCTTTCAGCGAGATATGCATGTATTCCGGAATAGAATCAGGTGTCAGCATACCCGAACGTTTGATGGCTTCCTTATCCAGTTTTATGACGATACTGTCGGTCGGAATCATCTGTAAGTCTTCTTTCGGTGAGCGTACCCAGTGTTCCAGGATGTTTTTCAGTTCGTATGGATTATCTCCAAACTCCTTGGCTGCCTCTTCCGGGTTCTTTTTGTAGAATTCAAGAATGGTCGGCATGGCATCAGGACGTACGTACACCGCTTCGTTGTGACCGGATACATAGTCAATACGATCCCAGTTGATAGGTACTGAAGGAGAGTCGTATGCCGGACGGCGCATCTGGTCGATGTACCAGTCAGTCTGCAGGTAACTCAGGTTGCAGACACGTACATCCGTGCGTACACCTTCTGTTTCCTGATTATACCACAAGGGGAATGTATCGTTATCACCGTTGGTAAAGAGAATCGGATTTCCTTTTTCGGGTACAGAGTTCAGGTAGTTCTGTCCGAAATCGCGGCATGTATAGCGGTTGCTGCGGTCGTGGTCGTCCCATGTTTGGCTGACCATTTGCACGGGCACCAGCAAGCAGACTACACTGGCTAAGATAACCGCAGGCTTTTCATTGATTTTCTTGCTCAGGTATTCGGCTATGGCTGCCACTCCCAGTCCAATCCAGATGGCAAATGCATAGAACGAACCGGCGTATGCATAGTCTCGTTCACGAGGTTGCTGCGGTGTCTGGTTCAGGTAAAGCACAATGGCTAGACCGGTCATGAAGAAGAGGAAGAAGACAATCCAGAACTGCTGGATACCCTTTTCTCCCTTATAAGCCTGCCAAAACAGACCGATAAGTCCTAAAATCAACGGTAAGCAGTAGAATACGTTGTGTCCCTTGTTATTTTTCAGTTCACTTGGGAGCAGCGTCTGGTCGCCTATCAACATGTTATCGATAAATGAAATACCGGTAATCCAGTTTCCATGTTCGATTTCTCCCTGTCCCTGAATGTCATTCTGACGTCCGGCAAAGTTCCACATGAAATAACGCCAGTACATGTAGTTCAACTGGTAGATGAAGAAGAACTTGATGTTATCCCATTGTGTCGGAATCTTCACCATAATCATTTCTCCACACTGGTCGTAGGGAACCTGACGTCCTTCTACTCCTCCCAGCCAGTCTTCGTAGGCTTGTGCATGTGCATCGCTGTACATACGTGGGAACAACATGTTTTGAGCGTATTTATACTCTGTTTTATGACGTACAATTTCGTAGCTGTCTTTTTCATCCGGATGTTCCTTTTCTTTCCGCTGGTATACCGGATCCCCTTCTTCCACGTCGTACACGCATCCTCCTTCAGTAGGTTTCAATGCCGGTTTAGAAGCATAAGTTTGTCCGTAGAATAACGGGCGGGTACCGTATTGTTCACGGCCTAAGTATTCTCCCAAAGTAAAGATGTCTTCCGGAGAGTTCTGGTCCATTGGCGTATTGGCCGAAGAACGGATGACAATGACTGCATACGAAGAATAACCTACCACAATCATCATCATGGCCAGCAGACTGGTATTCAGCGTGCGTGCGCTGACACGGTATTTTTCACCGATATTGGCAAAGAGGTAAATTGCTAAAATAGCCAGTACGATGATACCGATGAAGACACTGCTCCAGCCGTGTCCGTAGAACGGAATACCCAGCAAACCGACAGTGGTCAGGAAAGAGATATTCATCCGCTTGCGGCTTTTCACGGTGTAGCTTTCGTATACACCCCAGATGATGCTTGCAGCCAGAATAATCATGTAAATGATGACACCCGTATTAAATGGCAGGCCGAAGTCGTTGACAAACAACAGCTCAAACCATCCGCCTACCTTCACGATACCCGGCACGATGCCATACAATACGACAGCTACCAGAATCATGGAACCAGCCAAGGCTATCAGACTGCCTTTCAGGTTGGCGGTGGGGTTTTTCTTGTAATAATATACCAGTACGATGGCCGGAATACACAGTAAGTTCAGCAAATGTACACCGATAGACAATCCTGTGAGGTAAGCAATCAGAATCAGCCAACGGTCGCTGTGAGGCTCGTTAGCCCGGTTCTCCCACTTCAGAATCAGCCAGAAAACAACGGCAGTGAAAAGGCTGGAATATGCATATACTTCACCTTCTACCGCACTGAACCAGAATGTATCACTCCATGTATAAGCCAGTGCACCTACCAGACCTGATCCCATGATGGTAATCAGCTTGCCCGTAGTCATCTCTTTGTCATCGGGGCAAATCAGTTTTTTGGTCAGGTGAGTAATGCTCCAGAATAGGAACAGGATACATGCCGCACTCATCAGGGCACTCATTATGTTCACCATTTTAGCCACTTGAGTCGCATCGCTGGCAAATTGGCTGAACAGGTTGGCTGTCAGCATGAAGAAAGGTGCGCCAGGAGGATGTCCTACCTCCAGTTTGTATCCGGTAGTAATGAATTCCGGACAGTCCCAGAAGCTGGCCGTCGGTTCAATGGTCATGCAGTAAGTAAATGCAGCCACCGCAAAAGTAAGCCAGCCTACCAGATTGTTAATCTTGTTGTACTGTTTCATGAATTATTTTTAGTTTCTCGTTAAAATTCAATGCGGCAAAGATAGCAAACATTTGCTAATCAAGTCCCAAAAGTAAATGATAATGTTGCAAAAGGCGTTAAAAGCAGCCTTCTACTCTTCGTGATGATGGCATTTTAATATTCGATGAGGCAGGTTGCCGTGTCCTAACAGTTCGATAGGACATTCAAAATGTGCCTCCAGCCATTCGGCGGAAACTTCCGTATCCGGATGGTAATCCAGCGTGCCGTTTACACAGGCAATGCTTTTTACGTTTTGCAGGATGGTGCCGATATCGTGACTCACTAGCACGATGGCGCATTCCTTGTTGATTTCTTCCAACAGAGCATAAAGACGAGCCTCAAAACGCTTGTCAATGTATGTGTTGGGTTCATCCAGAATGACGACTTCTGGATTGGAGACGAGTGCGCGCCCCAATAAAGCCCTTTGCAGCTGTCCGCCACTTAATTGTCCGATGGCTCTTTGTTCCAAGCCTTCCAGTCCCATGCGGGCAATGGTTTCACGTACCTTGTCATGCTGTGCCTTGGAGAATGAGCGGAACAATGATTTTTGTTTATTTAATCCGGAAAGAACCACTTCGTACACCGAGATGGGAAATTTCTTGTCTATAGTGTTGTATTGGGGCAAATACCCCATTGTAATCTCATTCACCTCCTTTCCCTGATGAAAAAACTGAATTGTTCCAGCCGAAGGCTTTAGTAAGCCTAAAATAATTTTCATCAAGGTGGTTTTTCCTCCTCCGTTCGGGCCGATTACTCCAAGAAAAATCCTTTTCTGCAATTTCCAGGTTGATATGTTCCAGCACTTTTTTCTGGTCGTATGCAGCGGCAATCTCAGTCAGTCTGATAAGAGGTTGGTTCATGAGGATAATTTTTAGTTATTGTTTTTTGCTTAATGATTTGGCTATGTGAATCATTTCTTTGTTCCAGTCATAGCTTAACGGGTTGATAGGGACGATTTTTAGTCCCAGTTCCTGCGCGATTACTTCCGCGTTACGCTGGTCGAATTCCTGTTGCACGAATACGACTCTTACCTGTTTCTGTTTGCAGGTTTTCATCAGTTCCTGCAGATGGCTTGGTGAAGGTTCCTTTCCTCCTTCCTCGATGCTGATTTGCTGCAGGCTGTAATCTCTGGCAAAGTAACTTAATGCCGGATGGTAAATCAGGAAACAATAGTCAGCATTCGTCAAATAGCTCTGCATCTCACGTTCAGTACGGTTGATGACCTGTTGCAGGCTGTCCAATCGTGTCTGATAGTAAGTTTGATTGTCCGGGTCTATTTCGGACAATGCCTTGCAGATGTTAGAAGAAATGATACGTGCATTCGAAACTGAATTCCATATATGAGGTTCTACTCCGTCTATATTTCCATGCGTATGGGCATGCGGATGTATTTCATGAATGAGATCGACTCCTTGCGACATGTCATAAAAAGGCAGTTTGGGTGTGTTGGCTTGCAATCTTTCTGCCCATGCCTGTTCAAACCCGATATGGCCGATGCGCAGATAGGCTTTGCTTCGTGCCAGTTCGACGAGTTGCTGGGGCGTAGGGTCGTATATTTCCGGATTAGCTCCTTTGGGAACGATACTGACCACCTGGAATTTGTCTCCAGCAATGGCTTCTGTGAAATATCGTAACGGTTCAATGGTTACTGTCAGAGTAGGGGCGTCTTCTTTTCCTTGCTTTCCCGTACAAGATACGGTGAGCAGCAGGATACTTATCAAAGTAAAAAAATATTTTTTCATTCGTTTGTGTCGTATTGAAAGTGTGATACAAATATAGTAGTTTCTTTTGGTAGCGGGAGTACTCCTTTGTTTATTTTTAGGTTCTTTCTTTGGTTGCCGAAGAATTTCTCTTTTACCTCCCGGAGGGCCAGGGAGCCGCTCTACGGTGAAACCAGCTGCCTGCAACATTCTCCTTACCACTCCTTTTGCGCAGTAAGTAGTCAGGATTCCACCGGGATTCATCTGGCGGTACAAGTTGTCAAAAAGTGGCAGACTCCACATCTCAGGCTGTTTTTCGGGAGCAAAGGCATCAAAGTAGATCACATCATAACATTTCACTGAATGCAAAGTGAGTGAAATCACCTTCTATCTTGTGAAGCGTGAAATAAGGTGAGATTTTTACTTCCTGATTCCAGGGAGCAGTGTGCAGTGCATAGAATTTCTCACACTCTTCCGGAGCGATTGTTTCCGGATTAGGCAAGTTCGCGTACAATATCTTCCGAAAGCGGGAATCGTTCAATGCTGGTAAAGTGAATGGCTCTTTGGCTTTTTTCTGCTTCCAACAAGGTCAGAAAGGCGTTCAGTCCTGTACCGAAACCGATTTCAAGTACATGGGGATTTACTGCCTGAGCGTGATTCAATCCCATTTGAATAAAAATATGTGCAGACTCGGTCAATGCGCCTTTCACGGAATGATAATGTTCATTCAATTCAGGAACGTATAATGTATTGCTTCCATCAGCCGTCGGTTCAAGTGTAATCATTTTTATATTAACAGTCTTTTGTTAAACAAATCTGGCTATTCTTTTGTGGAACTATTTGTTGGGTTTTAAAAAGCTTTCCGGAAATTTCACCTCTTGTTCTGTATGATTCTTAGTACGAATCCAAGTACAGAATCCTTTTTCGCCTTCGGTCAGTTCGATAATACGAGCTCCGTTGGACAAGTTGTTATAAACCGTATTTCCACCGGTGTAGCGCCCGTATACTAAAAGAATGCCTTGCCACATTACCGCATAATCATTGTCGTGATCATGTCCTACAAACACTCCTTCAATGTCACCCATTTCTTTCATTGCGGTGAAAAGACCTGAATTTAAGACAGGGGCACATGCTTTTTCTTTCCGGGTGCCGAGCAATGCTGCATTTTCATCGGCTGCAGCCTGATTGTATTCAGGAAGAGGAATGTGGAAGAAAGCCAGCGAAGGAAGGGGAGTTCCACCGTTTGTCTGTGTATATTTTGTACTGTTCTCACGGTACCATTGAATTTGGTTGAAATCGATATAATCATATCCTCTCACGCCCTTTATCTGTGAATAAGAATGGGAATCAAATACATAAAGGATTTCAGCATCCTTCTGTCCATCGGATGATTGATCGGCAGAATAAAGTTGGTGGTACCTGAAATACCCTTTGTGGTGGAAGTCAGGCTATAGGGAATACGTTGAATGATTTTCAATAGCTCTTCACGGGAAAGTCCTTGTTCGTCATCATGATTTCCGAAAGTTACAGCAAAAGGGATTTTTCGTTTAGATACCTGTTCCAATACGGTGCGCATTCCTTCTTCTGCGGGTTTGCCGTAGATAATATCTCCAGTAAACATTACCAAGTTTGGATTTTCAGCATTCAGCACTTCATTGATGCGTTCAATGGCTACTTCTGCGCGCGAATCATTAAAAATATAGTGTACGTCAGTAAACTGAACGATTTTAAATTTTCCGTTGGCATTAAATCTTAAGTCTTGTGCATAAGCCAATGTGGCTATACATAACAAGTAATAGATGCAAAGAAGTTTTTTCATGTTCCTATTAATTTTTTCGAAGACGATTTTCGGTCGTTTTCGCAAAGATAGTCATATCTTTTGAGCATGAAAAATTTGCATTGGTTTTCTATCCGATGAATCGGAATACTCCCAAGGCTGTGGTTACGATGATGGCATAGCGTGCCAGTTTGCCAATAGTCATAGCAATAGTGGTAATCCATACATTGCCTCTCATAAATCCCAGTGCAATAAGTAAGGCGTCTCCAATGACGGGAAGAAAAGAGAAGAAGGCCATCCACGACCCTCTTCCGTGAATAAACCGGATGGCCTTGTCCATTTGTTTTTTGTCTACTTTGAAGTATTTTTCAATCCATTCAGTTTTGCCAATTCGCCCTATCCAATAGCAGGTAAAACCTCCGAGTGCATTTCCTGCAGTTGTGAAAAGTGTGGACCATACAGGGTCCAATCCTAATCCGATGCAGGCTAGTAGCACAACTTCCGAACTGAACGGTAGGATGGTACCGGCCAGGAATGCAGAGAGAAACATTCCCCAGTATCCCCAGTCTATTAGAAATTGAATAAATGCATCCATAAATTCATGATACATACGCAGGTCCAGATTCCAAGGGATACCCAAAGAAAGATACGGGTAAACCGGTTGAAGGTCAGTGCCAGTAAGTGACCACCCATGACGGAACCTACGACTAATGTCATAAGAAAATAAGTATTGAAGTGTGAAGGCAGAAGCAGCATACAGGCCAATGTGCCGATTCCTGTAATTATCAGGACACGGAGCATGATGCGTGTTTGTACCTTGTCCTGGTAGCTATGCAGAATACATTCTACACTGCAGATGGCTATAAATAAGATTGCAATACCTCCCGAAACCAATTGTGACAAAGAGAGAATAGCGTAGTCTATTGGAGGGAAGTGGGCAAGTGCTTTGAAAGGTAGCCAGGTCGCTTCCATGTTTCCAGCATAAAGATGATAGGCCAATGCAATCCAATAAGGAACGAGGAGGCCGATGAGACCTGCAAAGAATGTGCGGAGGGTAAAAGCCCTCAAACCAATCATGTAGAAATAAATCAGCGGCACAAAGTAGAGTACCTGCGGAAGCAGAAAACTGCTGATACCGAGACAGAGGAAGCAATGAAAAACAGGAATCGGAGCATATACCGATTCATAGCTTCTGAATAAGTAAGAGAAAGAAACCGTAAACAGCAGCGGAATCCATTGCTCATGTGAATAGGTGTGTAGGAAAGGAAGTCCGCTTAAGAAAAAAAGAAATAGGGCCGCATGAAGTGTTGTACGTGTCCGGATGAGTGAAAACGTGGTATTCAACTCAATCAGGCAGTAGACTATGGCTCCGTGAATGGCCAAAGAAAGTAAATCTGTCTTTTCCTGATAGGTAATACCATACATGATAAGACAGATGATAATGGTCACCGGAAGAGTAGCCCTTCCGGTGGCCAGTTCATATTGAAATCTATTTCGGGCAAGCATGTGTTACAGGTCAAACCCGATGTCTGAACGGAAATATTTTTTCTCGAAACAGATTTTTGCCTGCATTCTGGAAAGACTGTGCTAGAGCTTCTGCCTTGTTGGCTCCGTAGGAACTAACTGCGATCACTCGTCCTCCGGCAGTAACCACCTGTCCGTCTTTCAAGGCTGTTCCGGCATGGAATACAATACTTCCGCCTGCCTTTGCTTCTTCAATACCCGTCATCGGGAATCCTTTTTCATAAGCTTCTGGGTAGCCGCCAGATACCAGCATGACGCAGACAGCTGAGCGCGGGTCAATTTCTAGGGCCTTTTCATTCAGGTTGCCCTGAGCTACCCCTTCAAATAAGTCTACTAAGTCACTCTTGATACGAAGCATGACACTTTCTGTTTCAGGGTCCCCCATGCGGACATTATATTCGATGACCATCGGTTCACCTTTTACATTAATCAGTCCGAAGAAGATAAATCCTTTGTAATCGATACCTTCTGCAGCCAGTCCTTCAACTGTAGGACGGATGATACGGTCTTCCACCTTCTTCATCCATTCTGCATCAGCAAATGGAACCGGAGAAACAGAACCCATACCGCCTGTGTTCAATCCTTTGTCACCTTCGCCGATACGTTTGTAGTCTTTGGCTTCCGGCAGGATTTTATAGTTCTTTCCATCAGTCAGTACGAATACAGAGCATTCGATACCGCTCAGGAATTCTTCGATAACTACTGTGGCAGAAGCATTTCCGAACATTCCACCCAGCATTTCTTTCAGCTCTTTCTTGGCTTCTTCCAATGTGGGGAGAATCAATACACCTTTTCCAGCACACAATCCGTCAGCTTTCAGCACGTAGGGTGCTTCCAGTGTTTCCAGGAAAGCCAGCCCTTCTTCCAGGTTGGCTGCAGTTACGCTCTTGTATCCGGCAGTCGGAATATGATGACGCTGCATGAAACCTTTGGCAAATTCCTTGCTTCCTTCTAGCACGGCTCCAGCCTTTGACGGACCGATAACCGGTACCTGCTTCAATGCGTCATCGTTTTTGAAGAAATCATATACCCCCTTCACCAATGGGTCTTCCGGACCTACTACTACCATGTCAATGCCGTGGGCCGTTACAAACTGCTTGATACCTTCAAAGTCATCGGCTTTGATAGCTACGTTTTCGCCTACTTCACGCGTACCGGCATTTCCCGGAGCGATGTATAACTTTTCAATTTTCGGGCTTTGTGCGATTTTCCATGCCAGTGCATGTTCGCGTCCTCCTGAACCTAAAAGTAAAAGTTTCATATATGTATCTGTTTTTTAGTCTATTATTTCAAATGGTCTTCAAAATAGCGGGTGATGTGTTCGTGGCAGGTGTACACGGTCACGTCCCATCATGTTATGTCCGTCTTCCGGATAAACGAAAAAGTCCGGATGGGTACCAGCTTCAATACAAGCTCTCAAGAATGAGTAGCTGTGCTGTGGAACACAAGTGGGGTCTGTACCTCCGATAATGATTTCCAGACGGCCTTTCAGGTTGCCGGCCTTCTGTTTCAAGTCGGAACCCTTGTATCCTTCCGGATTAGCTTCCGGAGTATCCATATAGCGTTCACCGTACATCACCTCATAGAACTTCCAGTCAATAACCGGTCCTCCAGCCACGCCTACCTTGAAGATGTCAGGATAAGTCAGCATCAGGTTGGTTGTCATGAAGCCACCGAAGCTCCAACCATGTACGCCGATTCGTTCACCGTCTACATAAGACAGTGATTTCAGAAACTCAGCACCTTTGACCTGGTCTTTCATCTCTTCTACTCCCAAGTGGCGGAATGTACAGTTTTCAAAAGCCAGTCCCCGGTTATCACTTCCCCGGCTGTCTACTGTCAGCATCACATACCCTTTTCTGAGCCATGTATAAATCCCATCCTCTGGCATCGTAGAAACGCGTGTTGTGGATGAGCTGTGCGTGCGGTCCACCATATACGTAGATAATGGCCGGATATTTCTTGTTCGGGTCAAAGTCTACGGGCTTAATCAGACGATAATACAAGTCTGTTGTTCCGTCAGCTGCTTTAAAGGTACCGATGGTAATTTCCGGTAACTTAAACTGGCTGCACATCGGGTCATCAGCTTTCAGTAATGTAGTTCCTTTCTTTCCGTTGGTAGGCAGTAAGGTGATTTCACGTCCTACTTGGAATGAAGAGAAGTTGTCAATCAGGTGAGTACCGCTTTCAGAGAGAGAAGCCCGGTGCATACCGTCTTTTTCTCCCAGTAATGTACGTTTTCCGGTTTTTACGTTGAGACTGAACAGATTGGTTTGCAGTGGAGATATTTCCGTGCTACCGATAATAATTTCCTTCTTTCCTGCATTGAATCCAAGAATATCCTGCACTAACCAGTCGCCTTGCGTCAAAGGAGTTACTTTCAGGTGTTCCAGATAGGTACTGCCTTCCAGTTTGCCATTTTCCCATGTACCTTCTCCTTTTGCCTTCGTATCCATCAGATACAGGTGGTTGAAACCGTCGCGCTGACTCTGGTAAATAAATTTACTTTCGTCCCACGGCAGGAATACCAGCGGATGCTGAGGTTCTACGTATTTCGGGTTCTTTTCTTCATACAATACCCCTTCTTTTTCGCCTGTGGCAGCCTGATAGCATATAAGTTGGGCATGATTCTGGTCACGGTTCAGTTCGATAACATAAATATGCTGCTCATCGGGCGACCAGCTGACATTGGTAAAATAACGGTCGGTCGGGTCACCGGCCTGCAGGTAAATTACTTTTCCAGTCTTTACATCGTATACTCCTACCGTCACTTTGTGGCTGGTCATTCCTGCCATCGGATATTTGTCCGGCTCAAGAGTCGCGATACGGGTCGATGTATTCACCTGAGGATAGTCTGTGACCATACTCTGGTCCATGCGATAGAAAGCCAGATAACTTCCCTTCGGGCTCCAGAATGTACCTTTATAAATACCGAATTCGTTACGATGTACAGCTTGTCCGTAAACTACCCCTTCTTCTGTTTGTGAAGGATTAATCTGGTGACTTTCCTCCCCTTTGCCAGTTACAAACAAACCGTTACCGACGGTATAGGCCACTTTGTCATTGGTTTTGCAAAAGTCAAGATTGGTAGCTTTTTCGTTCAGGCGGGATATGTTCGTAATTTTTTTCTGTCCGAAGTCATATTCCACCCAATAGCTGTTCTGTTGAAATACTATGACTTTACGCTCTGACCAAGGCAATGAAGCCGACATCAGGCTGCGAAGCGGTTTTAGTTCGTGTGACAGCTGATAGGGCTTCTCTCCTTTTTCAATGGCCTGATTTATCTCTTCCAGTGTGACAAGTATGCTTTCCTTGCCATCTTTCAACTGAATGCTGCGGATGTTTTCCACATCCGCACGTACACATACATCTCCCCACCATTGCAGTCCCGGAATGTTTTCAGGGACTAAGTTGAAATAATTGTTTCCGCCCGGAATCACATCTTCCAGTGTATAGGTTTTCTTTTCCTGGGCAAAAGTGGCGAGAGTGGTCATACAGCACAAAAAGAATAAAAAGTATATACGTTTCATGTTCTGTCTATTTTTAATCTTGTGAGTTACCTTCCTCCTCGCTGCGGCGTCTGTGCATGTAGCGTGGGGCAGGAGCCGCTTTCGGGCGTCCGTCGTCTGTAG
>ENA-OQBP01000043-OQBP01000043.1-human-gut-metagenome-genome-assembly--contig:-NODE-43-length-11682-cov-0.930247_pt1 | contig 11682 bp, 14 predicted proteins | sample MGYA00242751_ERZ504561 | MGnify/ENA primary metagenome ERZ504561 (study PRJEB26092, sample SAMD00036245) | human gut metagenome | host: Homo sapiens | study: EMG produced TPA metagenomics assembly of...
ACCGTTTCTCGCTGTCCTTGATCATCTGCCGGAAGTCCGGGCGGTTATCGGTTTTGGCGGAAAGGGCGCGGTCAATGTAGTGCTTGACGATGGTGATGCCGTTCTTTTCGGCATAAGCCGTACACTCGCGAATCTGGCCTCGATGGATTCCTCACGCTGGTTGTCGCTGGAATAGCGAGCGTAGATTACGGCGGTCATGCAAACACCCCTTTCACTTCATTCTCCGCAGGCGGCGCACAAGGTCGGATGCACTGTACAGCACACGGGCCACTGACACGGTATCCTCACCCACAATGTAGAACACCGAGTAGTTGTCCACCAGCATCTGCCGCAGTCCTTGGGTGCGCTCCGGCTCACTTTCCACCAGCGCACAGCGTTCCGGCAGGATGTTCAGCGACTGGATGGCTTCTGCAATGCGGTTATACTGCCCCATAGCCGTGTCAGGCTCCAGCAAACGGTCAGCAATGTAGCTGTAGATCTGCTCCATATCGCTGAGGGCTGCATGGGAAATTTTTACGTCATACTGCTTCATCTGTGCTGTTCCCTGAACTGTGCGAATGCGCTTGCAGCATCCACGGCATCACCGTTCTGAATCTCCTTAATGCCCACCTGCAAGGCTGCATGAAGCTGATCATCGGTCATGGTGTCAGCATTCAGAGCCGCAGGAGCTTTCGGCAGGGACAGAGAAAAGGGGATGCCGCCAGTCAGGGTGATCTGGCGCAGGTACATATCAATGGCTGTTGCCATCGGGATGCCAAGCTGCTTCAGCACATCCTCGGCTTGCTGCTTGACGGTGGGGTTGACCCGGACGTTCAACATCATCGTTTTTTCCATGGTTATCACCTCGAATTTATTGTAATGCTTTTTGCATTACAAGTCAATCGAGTGCGAAGTCGCAATTGAAATTCTCTATATTACACAATATATTCGTCGTTAAATTGTTTAAAACGCAGAATATTCATTCGTTAGAATAAATCTTTGGAGTACGCCCAGTTTGTGCTGGGTGGTGAGATTGAGCATTATCTCTCACTCAGCTGTGACCATAGCAGATTTAGAGGATTGACCTTTAATTGGAATATACAGATAAAACCGACAGCCTCTATTTGCAGTCGTTGCAAATAGAGGGCTGTCTATTATTAACTACGCATTTTAACAATGATTTTTCTTTTCAACAAGCATTCCGATAATAAACGAAAGTAAGAAAACGAGCAGCCAAATCAAAACTCCATAGTGTGTCTTGAGCTGCCATACTTTTCCTATATACATATCCGGCGTGATTTTTGTGGCGTTTATTTTAATAATGAAATCGCCCAACACTTGTCCAATCAAAATTCCTGCCCAGTTTCCAGCCGTTGTGATAAGAGCCGCTTTATACATTTCCAGAAAACAGAAAGTAACAGATGCAACCCATAAACACAAATAATAATGGGCTGCTGTCCATTCAAACAAGTAGACTTCATGAAACACTGTTTGAGAAAGAAGATAGCACACCACATATGCTAAAAATACGATCAGCAAAAATCCGAGACAAGTTTTTCTTTTTTGATGCTGTGTTCTTCATACGGCTTTTGAATCCTATTCCAATGTGTACTGCCATCTTTGCGTTTCATTATAAAACAGCTTGGCTGCTTACTTCGATACTATTTCGACAGTTGGCATTTTGCCTTCCAATCCGAGTTCGTCATCTTCTGCAACTCTATAATTGTAACATTTATTGAATACATATAATCTGAAAATATTTGGATTTTCTTCATCGTCTGGAAGTTCAACTTCAAAAGTCTCAAACTCAAACACATAAGCTGTTCCTTCAATAAGTTCACCAGTTAAGTCTTTCTGGAAATGAAGCAAAAATGGTCTGTCCTGAAAGAAGTGAACAACTGCAACCGTTTTTCCCGGCAGCGCATAGTAATCGGGCAGGAGTTGCTCAACAGTAGCCGTAAAAGAACCCGAAAACTGTGCAAAATGCTTTTGGCTTTCGGTCATTTGCTGTTTCCCGTCATTATACCCTGCCTCGTAACCAGCGGCATAGCCTTCTTCGTATTCTGCATTGTGCGCATCTGAACTTTGAGCATTATTTCCGCAGCCAACCAATGTAAGTATCAGCACAAGGCCAAGAACTATTGTAGCCCTCTTTTTCATATTGTTTCCTCCTTCCATGTTTTCCTTCGCCTTTATCGGACTTTTCCACAGCTTTTGCAAAATCGTCGAGAAAAAGTTCTGTATCTTTTTCATTCGTACCACTTTACCCCATTATTAGAATTGAAAATTAGTAGCCCTTTGATATAAATAAGTAAACGATGAATCCACCCCACAAAACAACTTCAGCAATTATCAAACACTTCAAGTGTTGCTGCAATTTTTTCGGGGTCAATTTCGCCTTTTTTCAGAAAATCATAAATTGAATTTCGCAATTTATCTATGTCTTCCTGCTTGATTTCCAGTTTCAAATAAAAATTTTTCCCGAAAAGGAGCTGGTGCATCCCATAATATATTGAAAGCAATATTAAAAATGAAGTAATACTTACAAGCGCTGGCTGGGTCCAGCTTATTGTCATACCTTCTACCGATGTAAGATTTCTATAAAAACAATATCACTTAAACCAGCTACAAACAACAGAAAATTCCAAACCAAAAATGTATATAAAGTTTTCTTCATTTTCTATACCTTCTTTCACTACTGCCCACATTGCTGGAAATATCAAACGCCTACTTTATTTTTATGCCCTCATTTTTTACAAATTCATCAAACCTTCCCGCCTTGCTTTTTTGTTTTAGATAACGAAATTTAAGCCTGATTTATTTCGTTTGTCCACAAAATTTTTCAAAATCGTATAGATGCACATAAACTTCCTGAAAATTTGTAGCACAATCGCAATCTTCTTTTAAATAAACACGCTATAAGGATAAACTTTTTGTTTTACCTCGATTGAAAGCCATCTTTAGCTTTCTGGTTTGAGAACTGTACTTCGGGCCGGATTCTTTGGGTCTACTAGAATTTTTATTGGTGCCCCTTTCGGAATACATGGATTGAACCAAAACCACTGCGACTTTCCATTATAGGTTTCACCTTTAACTTTATACTGATAATGTACCACATATGGATAGATTACATCTTCATCGGCAAGGTGGTAGGTACTCATATGAAATTTTATATGTACTCGTTTTGTTGCTGTAACCTTTCCGATGATTCTTGTTCCATTTTTCAAAAGTTCTGCCTTTTTATAGTCGGAAATAATCGCCAATCCGATAATTATACCTGCTACAATCCATGCTAATATCGCAGCCACCCAAATACCAGACTTACACGCTCCAACCGATATAATTGCCGCCACGAACATTCCGACATATGCCAGTGTATGAATAAGATCTTTTTGAAAAAACATTTTATCTCGTGTAATTTTCATAAAACGGCATCCTCCTCAAATCCTACAGTCGGTAATCAGCAGCTTCGTGAAATCAACGTTCCTTAGATACTTAGATTTAATCCTATTTTGTTTCATCCGTCTACAAAATTCCTCAAAATCGTATAGCTGCACATAAATTTCCAGAAAACTTGTAGCACAATCACGATTTTTCTTTTCACTCAGATAAACCACCACGGCAATTCCAGCCACAGGTTATCCATAGCCTGTTCCTCGGTCTTTTGGGCGCGGCCTTTTGTCAGGTGGAAATATATCGCCGTACCAATCAAAGGATGTTTCTTGCCATCAGTAAAGCCATAGCGGTACAGCAGATAGGTCTGCTCCCGTTGGGTCAGCTGTTTCAGGCCATCGTACAGTTCCCGGCGCGATTCCTGCTCTTCCATAATACTCTGCGGCTGCATGGCGTAGGGGTCGGCTATGGCTTCGATGCGCCGCAGTTGTTCCTCTCCCGGCAGAACATCGTCCAGCGAAACGCGCTGGTAGCAGATACCGTCCTTATCCTCCGTCACCATCCGCTGTTCAAAAGTGACAAAGGCATCCCGTACCATGTCCATCATGGCGTTGCGAATGGCAGGAGCCGCATAGGTCAGGAACTTCATGCCGCGCGCCGCATCAAATTTCGGCACGGCTTTCCATAAGCCCAGATTCCCCGCCTGTTTCAAATCGTCCGTGTCAAGATTCAGACCGGACTGTGCCAGACTCATACTGCGGAAAAGGTCATTTGCCACCTTGCCGATAAAGGACTTGTTGTTTTCAATCAGGCTGTCCAGTGCGGCGGCATCGCCTTTCTGTGCCAGCGCACAAAGCCGTTCATTCGTCTGCTTCATGGGCGTTTTCCTGCTCTGCGGCAGACTGCAAGATTCCCAGCAGACCGTTCCGCAGCTGTTCCAGTGCTTCCGGCGTGGCTCCTTCCATACCCGAAACGCTGTCCAACATTGCATCTGTCAACTGCTCTGCCGTAATCGTTGGGTGCTGCACATCCTGCCCTTTGGTCAATTCGGTGAACATCTTCTCTGCCACTTTCTTACTCATGGCTTCCTGTTCGGCGTAATGGCTCCCGATACCCTTTTTGATTTCCTTGACCGCCGCCATGAAGTACATCTCGATATCATCAAGGTCACCTTGGTATACTGGCTTTCTCCGAAGGCTGATGTCCTTTGCGGCTTTGGCTGCTTCCGGGGTCTTGACCTTTGTGCGCAGCAGGGTGCTCAATGTCGTGAGCATGGCGTTCTGTGCTGCAATGCCGGATGCAAAGGTATCATCAAAATACTGCGCTATGCGGTAAGTAAGCTCTGCAAACCGGGCGTTTTCCAACAGCAGGTTGACCACCTCTGTATTGACACGCCCCGTGTAGAGGTTCTTTGCGGCTTCTACGGACAGGCCAAGTTCGGCAATGTCGTAGTTCTTGCGGTCGGGGATGTTGGTTTCTCCCAGCAGAAAATCCGTGGACACATTAAACAGCCTTGCGATTTTCAGCACCTGCTCATGGGTCAGCGTCCCTTTTGCGCCGCTGATGAAGCGGCTGATGGTGCTTTTGGAGCAGCCGATTTCCTTGGCAAGCTCCGGTTGGCTGATGTTGTGCTCTTTCATCAAGTCCGCAAGACGGACGTTGGATGGTGCGGGCAGATATTCCTGTGCCATGTGGTCGGCCCTCCTTTTTGATCTTTTTCCTCATTATAATACGCTCTGCCGTTTTGTTCAATATACGGTTACCTCTCCGCCCTTGCTGTTGCAGTCCTGCAACCAGTGAGGGCATTTTTCTTTTTCCGTTGCAGTTCTGCCGCTTTTTCGCCTTTCCTGCAAAATTTTCCGTATATTCAGGCAGGAAGCAAAAAACACCAGAGTTCCCACTTTGGGGTCTCTGGTGCAACACATAACACCGCCCTGCCCGGTGGCCGCAGGGTGCGGGGCTTTGTGGGCATCGAACCGCTTGTCCACCCCTGCCCGTAAAAAGTGCATTTTTTTACGGAAGAAGTTCGTACAACCTGTACGGTCTGTACTTGTACGCACCTGTACGGCGAATCGAAGCAAATTAAAACGTGCTATCGTTTATATTTCGCGTTTCCGTACGCCGTACGAACCGTACAGGTTATTTGAAGTCCGTACGCAATTTTTTCAGATGCGTACGGAGCAATCAAGTTCGCATTGTGCGAACTTGATTGTAGCTCTCCCGCAGGAGACGTTTTCCCTCGTTCCCCCTCGGAGAGCCCACTACACTTTGCAGCCCATAGGGATGAAAGTGTTATAAGTGGGTTATTACACTTCCGAAGAAGTGCATCTTCGTTCCCCGTCACCTCTCGATGAACCTTGAAAGGAGGGATGCCCTTTGGCAAGAAATGATGGTATTGACCGCACAAGCGTCCGGAATCTCGCCGTTTCGGATAAGGCCGTTGGCAACACCCAGCAGCACAATGAGCGTGAAAAGGACAGCTATCGGAGCCCCGATATTATCCCCCAGCGCGCTGCATGGAACGTCCACTTCAAAAAGCCAACCGCCAGCTACACTGACCTGTTCGCCCAACTGGAAACCGCTGGTACGATTTCAACGCGCGGCCTGAAGCCGGATGCCACCCATTATTGCGAGCTTGTCTTTGATGTCAACTCGGCCTATTTTGACAATCACGGTGGCTACGAGTTCGCCAAGCAGTTCTATGAGGATGCCTACAAAGCTGCTGTGCAAATCGTGGGCGGTGAGCAGTATATCCTCTCGGCAGTCATGCACGCCGATGAGATCAACCGCGCCATGACCGAAGCATTAGGTCGGGAGGTCTACCACTACCATCTTCATGTGGTCTATGTGCCTGTGGTGGAAAAGCAAATCCTCTGGTCGAAACGCTGCAAGGACAAGGCACTGGTCGGCACCGTCAAGGAGACTGTCATGCAGGTCAGCCGGAGCAAGAAGTGGGCATCCAAGCCCCTGCTGGACGATGCCGGAAAGCCCGTCCTGCAAAAGAACGGCAAACCAGTCCTGAAGAAGTCATACAGCATCCTGCAAGACGATTTCTTCCACTATATGCGCAATGCCGGGTACACGGATGTAGAGCGCGGTGAGCGCGGCAGCACCGAAGAACACCTGACCGTCACCCAGTTCAAAGTCCAGCGAGAGCAGGAACGGCTGGACGCCCTGACCGCCCAAGCCGACGAACAAGCACAGTCGCTTGCTAAAACCTGTCAGACCCTCTCCAAAAAGGAGAAGGAACTTGCCGCTGTGCAGAAAAAGACCACACTCACAAAAGAAGCCCTCATTCATGCGCGCGATCTGGATTATATCGGCAAGCGCACCTTTCTCGGTAACTACTCGCTGACCGAAGAAGAATTCTCCAAGCTGAAAAAAACAGGCCGACCACGGCTATATGATGGATGTGGAGAACCGCCGCTTGAAAGAAGAACTTTCCACCGCCAAGAAGGAGGCCGTTCGTTGGAGCAACAAGTACCACGACCTGTGGTACGACGTGAAACCCTATCTGGATGCTCTCCACCGTGCGCCCGAACTGGTGCGCGGCTTTCTGGAAAAGATTCTTGCCCCCAAGCAGGAGCGCACCATGAATGTGCCGCAGCGAAACCGCAAGCGTGGGCAGGATATGGAACTTTGATTTTCGGAGGATACCATTTGAACAAAAAGAAGAAGTCGAACAAATCCGGCTACCCGGATGAAGCAATCAAGACCCTTGCGCGTTGCTTTTATCCCTCCATGGTTGAGTTTTTCAACAGCGAGGAAGGCCAGCGTGAATATGAGGAATGGCTGAAAGAGCAGGAAGCTCTACAAGCCTTGCCTGTTGCAGCATAAAAACATCAGGACGCTCCCAGTAAAGGGAACGCCCTGCCTTATATAGATGTATCTCACCGAGGGTGTGTCCAGTTTGGGCACACCTCTTACTTTTTGCCCTTAATCTTCTAACCCATGGCTCCCGGCTGCATTTTTCAAATATTCCTCCGGGTCGCCGTTCAGGATCAAATCGGCATAGCCCAGCGGGTCATTATAGATAAGGTAGTCCAATTCGGTCTGCTGTGCCATGGTCACATCCAACGCATCCTCGACCCCGGTGCAGTCAATGGAAATTTTTCTCCCATCTTGGAGAGTCAACTCCACACACCCGGTATCCATGTTAAACTTGCAGGCTCTTGCATCGTACTTCATAATCGCATCCTCCAAATCTTGTTAGTGGCTTACGGTCTATGACAAGGTATCGGAGTTTTGCGCCGTCCACAGGAACCTTCGTTGTTGTACCCGAAGAAAACGAAAAATCCGAACCCTTCTCCAATCGGAAACAGGTTCGGATTTTTCTTGTTTGGTGGGCGCGGGTGGATTCGAACCACCGAAGCTGAAAAGCAGCAGATTTACAGTCTGTCCCCATTGGCCACTCGGGAACACGCCCAGATTCTGTTCACGTCCGTTGCCGGACGACTTGTTTATTTTATCAGACTGCGGGCGATTTGTCAACTACTTTTTTCGGATTTTTGCAGCTTTTCTGCGGAAACTGTCGGCAGGATCAGTTTTGGGTCAGATGTTTCCGGCGCTCGTAATCCCGCAAGGCGGCAATGGCTTCGCCGGACATGGGGTATAGGGCAATGAGATTGAATATGGTCATCAGGCCGATGCCCACATCCCCCAGATCCCACACCACGGTATAGGCTTCCAGGCCGCCCACCATCAGCATGACAAGGGCCAGCACCTTATAGGCTGTCTGCCAGCCCCAGCGGTCGCCAAAGAGGTACGCCACATTGGAGCGGGCATAGAACAGGATGCCAATGAAGGTGGAGAAACTGAACAGCGCCAGCGTGACGGCAATGAACACCACGCCAAAGCTGCCCAGATGGTACTGCGCCGCTGCCTGCAGCAGGTCCATGCCGGTCAGCCCAGTGGTGACATTTACGGGAGCCAGCAGCATCATAAAGGCAGTGCAGCTGCAGATGACCACCGTGTCGATCAGGACACCCAGTGCCTGCACAAAGCCCATCTTCACAGGGTCATCGCAGGAGGCAGCCGCTGCGGCACAGGGGGCCGAGCCGCTGCCCGCTTCATTGGAGAACAGGCCGCGCTTGACACCGTTCATCAGCACCGCGCCAAAGCCGCCCGCGGCCACCTGCCGCAGGCCGAAGGCTTCCGAGAAGATGCGGCCCAGCACAGCGGGCAGCTGGCGGAAATTTACCGCAATGATGATGACCGTCATCACGAAATAGCAGACCGCCATGATCGGCACGATAACATCCAGGCTTTTCACGGTGGCATCTTTGCGCAGGACGATGACCGCCGAGAGCACCACCAGCACCACCGTGGTCACAATGGGCGGGATGGAGAACGCATTGGCAAAGGCGGAGCTGACCGAGTTGCTGATGACCTGGCTGATGCCGCACCAGCAGATGAGGCCCGAAATGGCAAACAACACCGCGACGTGGAATGACGCAGCTTTTTGCCCCGCTTGCGCTCGGCCAGCACATGGATGTAGTAGCTGGGCCGCCGCGCTGCCCGCCACTAGAGCGGGTCGGGCTGCCGGTACTTCTGGGCCAGTGTGGATTCCACAAAGGAGGTGGATGCCCCCAGCAGGGCCGTGACCCACATCCAGAACACCGCACCGGCACCACCGGCAGACACTGCCGCTACCACGCCCACCAGATTGCCCATGCCTACCCGGGTGGCCGTGGAGACGATGAGCGTCTGAAAAGAGGAAAGGCTGTCCATGCTCTGGTTCTTTTCGCAGACAGCGGCGATCATATCCCGGAACAGCCGCACGGGCAGCAGCCGGGTGCGCAGGGTGAAGAACACGCCCGCCGTGAGCAGCAGCACCGCCATCAGCGAAATGCCGATGCCGCCGCCCACCGGCAGGGTGAACAAATCACCCCAGAGCAAGTTGTATACCGTTTCGATCAAATGGGACATTCTGAGGAGCCTCCTGTTGTGTGATTACTTTATTATAATACAGCACTTCAGGTTTGTAAATCAGAAAATCCAAGCGCAAGGAAAATAAAAAAATCCGAACCCTTCTCTTTCGAGAAAAGGTTCGGATTTTCATCATTTGGTGCGGATAAGAGGACTTGAACCTCCACCGAGTTGCCCCGATTAGAACCTGAATCTAACGCGTCTGCCAATTCCGCCATATCCGCATATTCTGTTTTGTTCGTGGGCCGTTCGGCTCGGAACGTTAATTATTATACCACAGCCACAAGAAAAGTCAAGCACTATTTTCAAAATTGTTCGACAAAAAAATGCTCTAAATTTCGGGCACTCCGTACAGGGGCATTTGGGCCGGAATATGGTACAATAAAAGCTGACCGTCCGGCCTGTATGCCGCCGGGCGAGTAATGACGGAATGAGGGAAACTGAATGTTCAATGTTCTGATCTTTATCATCGGCGCGGGCATCATGTTCTACATGGGCCTGCGCAGTGTGCTGCAGCGCCGCCGCTTACAGCAGAAGGGCCAGCGTGTGGAGGCCCGGGTGGCAGGCACCGTTCAGAGCCGGGACGGCGCGGCTTATCTGCTTGAGTTCGAGACCGAGGGCGGCAGCCACCGCCTGCACTACCCCAAAGCCGCCAAGGGCATGGGCTTTGCCAGCGGGGAAACGGTCACGCTGTACTACGACCCCGAAGATCCTGAAAAGATGTATGTGGAGGGCGACCGCTCCGTTCTGGGGGCCGAGATCCTCTATTTCTGTCTGGCCGTTGTGCTGCTGGCACTGATGGTCAGCTTTAGCCGCTGAGAGGAGGTCACCGCAATGGTATTGGAACATGTAGGAATGCCCCAGCCCGGGGACTGCCGGGTGGTATTTTCCGCCAGCGCCGAAGAGCTGGAAGCGGCCATTCAGGCCGAGCAGGCCGCAGAGAACCCGCCGCAGGCGGAAGAGGACCTGCTGACCGCCGCCGTGAACCGGGCTATTTTGACCGGTTTTTCCACATTATATCAGGAGCTTGTGGAAAAAGAGCATCTGGTTCCCGTGACCGATCCGGATTTTGAGCTGCTGGCCGTCAACCGGGCCGAAGGCTTCCGGGCGGGAGCAGAGTTCTACTGCCTGCCGCCGCTGAAGCTGGAGCGTTACACCGGCTTCACCCAGCCCATCCAGCCCCGGCCCATCCGGCAGGTGAGCATTGAGCTGGAAGTGAACACCCGGCACGGCGATGAAGACCGTGCCGCCGATGCCGCAGGCAAAGCGGCCCTGCGCCAGCAGGTGGCACGGGAGCTCTATGCCCAGCGCTGTGCGCAGGCCAAGGCACTGGCCCGCCGGGAACTTATCTTCCAGCTGGGCGGCTGTGTCAGGGCCCCCTGCCCAAGGACCTGGTCTCCGGCAACTATTTTGCTGAACAGCGGAACTTCAACCTGCGGCTGCAGGCCAACAACGTCAACTTTGACCAGTACCTCAAGGTGCGGGGCCAGACCGTGGAGCAGTTCCGCACTGAGCTTCACGCACAGGCAGAGCAGAAGCTGCGGGGCAGTCTGGGCCTTCTGATGGTGGCCGAGCGGGAACACCTCTGGCCCACCGATGCCGAGGTGGAGGCCGCACTGGCACACTGGAAGGGTGAGCGCACCTTCCCTGCCAACGATTTCCGCAAGGTGCGGCAGGGCATCGCCAGCCAGCGGGCGGCAGAGTTCGTGGAAGCCCACTCCACCCTGCTTCCCCCGCCGGAGGAACCGGTGCTGGAAACCATCGCATAAAAAATGGGAGATGCCGCTGTTGGCATCTCCCATTTTGGTTTTTCAGGTCTCCACGCCCTCGAACTGGCTGTTATAGAGCTTGGCATAGAAGCCGCCCTGCGCCAGCAGGGTGTCGTGGTCGCCCTGCTCCACGATGTGGCCGTCCTTCATCACAAGGATGACGTCGGCCTCACGGATGGTGGACAGGCGGTGCGCCACGATGAAGCTGGTGCGGCCCTGCATCATCCGGGCAAAGGCAGCCTGGATGCGCACCTCGGTGCGGGTATCGATGGAGGAGGTTGCTTCGTCCAGGATCAGCATCGGCGGCAGGCAGAGCATCACGCGGGCAATGCACAGCAGCTGCTTCTGGCCCTGACTGATGTTGCCGCCGTCCTCGGCGATGACGGTATCGTAGCCCTCCGGCAGGCGGCGGATGAAGCTGTCTGCATGGGCGGCTTTGGCTGCTGCCACGATCTCTTCAAGGCTTGCATCCGGCTTGCCGTAGGCAATGTTTTCCCGCACGGTACCGGCCCGCAGCCATGTATCCTGCAGCACCATGCCGTAGCTGCTGCGCAGGGAAGCGCGGGTCACATCCCGGGATGTCGGTGCCGGACACCTTGATGGAACCGCCGTT
>ENA-OQBP01000044-OQBP01000044.1-human-gut-metagenome-genome-assembly--contig:-NODE-44-length-11613-cov-1.037524_pt1 | contig 11613 bp, 13 predicted proteins | sample MGYA00242751_ERZ504561 | MGnify/ENA primary metagenome ERZ504561 (study PRJEB26092, sample SAMD00036245) | human gut metagenome | host: Homo sapiens | study: EMG produced TPA metagenomics assembly of...
AGAGTTTTTTGGCGAAATCACGAAGAATAGTTAGTTTTATGATACTAACTACTGTGATATCCCACTGTTTTTCTGGGAATTATTTCTCTTTTTTGGGGCATTTGCCGCAGCCCACATTGCCCTTTTCATCGGCGGCTGCCACCACCGGGGCGGGGTTGCGCACACCGGAATAATCGTCGTCCGGGTCGGGGCGGCGGGGTGCCCGTTTGCCGCCGCTGATATACTCACACACGCCCACCTTATAGTAGCGCGGGGTCAGGGCTTCGGTGCCGCAGCGCACCCGCAGGTAGCCGGAGATGGGGTTCACTTCCAGCACGGTGCCCAGACCATCCGGAGTGCGCACGGTGCTGCCCACCATGGGCATGATGCTGTTCAGGTATTCGTAGGCGTTTTCCTCGTAGGAAAGGCAGCACATCAACCGGCCGCAGGCACCGCTGATCTTGGTGGGATTCAGGGAAAGGCCCTGCTCCTTGGCCATCTTGATGGAAACGGGCTGGAAATCCTTGAGGAAGCGGCTGCAGCAGAAGGGCTGGCCGCAGATGCCCAGACCGCCGATCATCTTGCTCTCGTCGCGCACGCCGATCTGGCGCAGCTCGATGCGGGTGTGGAAGATGCCGGCCAGATCCTTGACCAGTTCGCGGAAGTCTACCCGGCCGTCGGCGGTGAAGTAGAACATGATCTTGGAGCGGTCAAGGGTGTACTCGGCCTCTACCAGTTTCATTTCCAGGCCGTGGCGGGCAATGCACTCCTGGCAGGTGTGGTAGGCGCGCTTCTCATCCTCGCGGTTCTGGCGCATCCGGCGCACATCCACGCTGTCGGCCATCCGGGTGATGGGCTTGAGCGCCTTGGAAACGGCGCTGTCGGCGATCTCCTTTACGCCCTGCACCACCTCGCCGCACTCAATGCCGCGGGCGGTCTCCACGATCACGTATTCGCCGGTTTTGATGTCGGCCCCGGCAGGATCGAAATAATAGCTTTTGCCGTTTTCCTTGAAACGGACAGAGATGACTTTTTTCATACTGTTCCTCACAGGGGAAACTCCCCTATCTTGTAAAAAGGCCCACAGAAGGGCCTGAAAATCCATTCTGAGGATTATTATAGCATAAACGTTGAAAATTGAACAGCCCTCTCAGGCTCACTTCGTTCGCCAGCCCAGGTTGTGGCTCCCAGCAGCTGCTTCGTGCAATTGCACTCGCACCTTGCTGGCCACTGCCCCAACAACTCCTCCCTCAATCCGCCACTGGCGGCGGTCGTCGTCGTTGCCCCCAAAGGGGGAGCCGATAAAAAAATTATCATCCTCTGCAACATTCAGCCCCGCTCATTCGTATCCCACTTGAACTCCGTCTGAAATTTGATCTCAAAAACGTCAAAAAACTGAGGTATCACCCGGATTTCACAAAAGATTTTCAAGATTTGCTAAAGAATCTCCGGGCAAGCCTTGCAAGCCCCGGAACCGGGTGTATAATAGGGATATCGACTTTGAGCCGCTCTGAGAAAAAAGAGCAGCCGCGCAATGCGTGGGAAAACACAGAAACGGTAGGAAGAAATGGAAAAATTCAGCGTCAAAAAGCCGTTCACCGTTCTGGTTGCAGTCATCATGGTCATCATGCTGGGCCTTGTGTCCGTGCAGAATATGCAGACCAACCTGCTGCCAAACGTGAACACACCGTACCTGATGGTGGTCACGGTCTATCCCGGTGCCAGCCCGGAGCGTGTGGAGAACGAGTCTCCGACGTGATGGAGAGTGCGCTGGGCACCATCTCGGGCGTGAAAAACGTCACCGCCACCTCGGCAGAAAACTACAGTCTGCTGCTGATGGAGTTTGAGGATGATACGGACATGAACAGTGCCGTGGTCAAGGTGTCCAACAAGGTGGATCAGACCACCTCCAGCCTGCCAAGCACCTGCATGACCCCCTCCATCATTGAATATACCCTGAACATGAACGCCTTTATGACCGTGGCCGTCAGCCGCGAGGGCAGCGATTCCTATGAGCTGGCCGATTTCGTCAACGACACCATGGTCCCCTATATTGAGCGTCAGGGCGGCGTTTCCAATATTTCCGCCAACGGCCTGGTCACCCGGATGGTGCAGGTGCAGCTCGATCAGGAAAAGATCGATGCCATCAACGAAAAGCTGCTGGAAGTCATTGACGTGCAGCTGGCCGATGCAAAGGCCCAGCTGGATGATGCCGAGGCCCAGATCGAGGCAGGCAGAAAGGAGTACGAGACCCAGCTGGCCAGTTACGACAAGCTGGTCAGCGATACCATCAACAGCCAGTATTCCGGCGAGCTGCAGGATTCCTTCATGCTGGTCAAGAAGCAGGCACAGGCCCTTCTGGAGAGCGTCAACCAGCTCATTGCCGTGGTCAACGAGCCTGAGATCCAGCAGGCCCTGATCGATGTGCGGGACGGCCTGCAGCGGGTCGTGGACAAGTTCAACGAGACCGGAATGCAGGATATCGATTCTCTGATCGAGATCGTGGCGGAGCTGCGCGATATCACCGATAAGCTGACCACCGCTTTGCAGGATCTGCAGCAGCGCCTGAACGCGCAGGGCGACTCTGCCGGCACAACGGCCGGGGAGCTGGTCGATGATCTGCAGGTGCAGCAGAGCCTGAGCAACATTTATAACACGCTGGAGAGCACCATCAAGGCCATGGACGATGTGCCCGGACTGATGGACCAGTTCACCCAGATCGTGGGCTCCTATTCCCAGCAGCAGCTGCAGGCCTATATCAAGTTCACCGAGGCCCGCGAGATGCTGAACGATTACGAGCAGCAGCTGGCAGATGCCAAGCAGCAGTATGAGGATGCCAAGCAGAAGGCCATGGAGAACTCCGACGTGGCCAAGATGCTGGATATCAACACGCTGGCACAGCTGATCTATGCCCAGAACTTCTCCATGCCCGCCGGTTATGTCAAGGATTCCAGCAACAAGTCCTGGCTGCTGAAGGTCGGCGAGGAGTACGACAGCATCGAGGATATCTCCGGTGCCCTGCTGCTCCATGTGGACGGCTTTGGCGATGTCCGCCTGTCTGACGTGGCCGATGTGCAGATCATCGACAACGCGGAGGACAGCTTTACCCGCCTGAACGGCGAGCGCTCCGTGGTGCTGAAGATCTTCAAGAGCAATTCTTCCAGCGCCGGTGAAGTTTCCGGCAACTGCAAGGCCGCCTTCAAGGAGCTGGAACAGAAATACGATGGCCTGCATGTGGTCGTGCTGTCCAACCAGGGCAACTACATCAGCATCATCGTCAGCAGCATCCTGAGCAGTATGCTCATCGGTGCGGCCCTTGCCATCATCGTGCTGGCCATCTTCCTCAAGGATATCAAGCCCACGCTGGTGGTCGGCATCAGTATCCCGCTGTCGGTGCTGTTTGCCGTGGTGCTCATGTACTTCACCGGTCTGGATATGAATATTATGACGCTGGCGGGCCTGTCCCTCGGCATTGGTATGCTGGTGGATAACTCCATCGTCGTCATCGAGAACATCTACCGTCTGCGCAGCCGCGGCGTGCCCGCGGCCCGCGCGGCGGTCCAGGGCACCAAGCAGGTGGGCATGGCCATCATGGCTTCCACCCTCACCTCTGTCTGCGTGTTCCTGCCCGTCATCTTCACCTCCGGTGTCATCAAGAGCCTGCTGCAGCCCATGTCCATGTGCATCGGCTACTGTTTGGCTGCTTCCCTCATCGTGGCGCTGACGGTTGCCCCGGCGGCCTCCTCTACCCTGCTGAAAAACTCCAAGCCCAAAGAGCTCAAGTGGTTCGACAAGGTGCAGGAAAAGTACGTCAAGAGCCTGGAATGGTGCTTCCAGCATCGCTGGGCACCGTTGGGCGCGGCAGTGGTGCTGCTGGTGTTCTGCGGCTGGCGCGTGATGTCCATGGGCGTTGAGATGCTGCCCACCATCACCAGCAACGAGGCCATCGTCACCCTCTCCACCGAGAAGGATATGACCAAGGAAGAATCCTATGCTGTGGCCGAGAATGTCATTGATGCCCTGCTGGCTGTGGACAACGTGGAAGAGGTGGGCGTTACCACCGACAGCCGCGTGGCCGGAATGGATGTCGGCCAGCTGGGCCTGCCCCAGACCATCACCGACCTGCTGAACGCCGCCAACAGCTACGGCACCTACCAGATCAACGTGATGCTGGACGAGAGCCTCTCCTCCCGGCAGATCGAACAGGCCCGTGAGGCGCTGGAGGAAGCTGTGAACGGTGTGGAGAACTGCACTGCCACCGTTGAGATCAGCGGAATGCAGGAGCTGACCAGCCAGCTGGATATGGGCCTGACCGTCCAGGTCTCCGGCAGCGACATCGACACCATGACCGCCCTCTCCGAGAAGGTGGTGGATATGGTCAACGAGATGGATGGCTTTACCAATGCAACCAACGGTCTGGGCAGCGGCGATGCCACCATCAACCTGCAGATCGACCGGGATAAGTCCGTTCCTACGGCCTGACCGTGGCGCAGGTCTACCAGCAGATCGCCGCCAAACTGACCACCACCACCACGGCCCAGACCCCCGTTGCCATCGATGGCTCCACCATGAACGTCCAGATCAGCAACAATCTGGACCCCATGACCAAGGAAAACATGATGGATATGACCTTTACGACCTCCGTTATGGCCGCCGACGGCACCACCCAGACCGGCACCTGCACGCTGGGCGATATGCCACCTGGGTCACCGGCTCCACCCCGGACTCCATCACCAGCAAGAACCAGACCCGCTATATCAGTGTGACGGCTGATGCGGTGGAGGGCACCAATACCACCACCGAGACCCGCGCGCTGGAAAAGAAGCTGAACGAGTTTGCCGCATCCGATGAGATGCCCGAGGCTGCAGCTTCTATATGGCGGCGGCTCTGAGATCAACGGCATGGTGGTGGATCAGATGGGCCAGTGGATGTTCCTGCGCTGCCCTTCGTCTACCTTGTTATGGTGGCCCAGTTCCAGAGCCTGCTCTCCCCCTTCATCGTTCTGTTCACCATTCCGCTGGCCTTTACCGGCGGCCTGCTGGGCCTGCTGCTCACCGGCCAGCAGCTGACTATGATCTCCCTGATGGGCTTCATCGTCCTGATGGGCACGGTCGTCAACAACGGCATCGTGTTCGTGGATTACGCCAACCAGCTGCGCATCGGCGGCATGGAGCGCGCGCGGCCTGATCGCCACCGGCAAAACACGAATGCGCCCCATCCTGATGACCACCCTGACCACCGTTCTGGCCATGCTCCAGCTGGTGTTCAGCGGCGATATGGCCAGCCAGCTGATGAGCGGCATGGCCATCGTCATCATCTTCGGCCTGACCTACGCCACCCTGATGACCCTGTACGTTGTGCCCCTGATGTATGACATCCTCTTCAAGAAGCCGCCGCTGAACGTGGATATCGGCGATGAGAACCTTGACGACATCCCCGATGATGCCGCCGAGTATATCGCCCAGAACACCGCTCAGCCGGAGTAAGAAAACTTCCCCAAAGCACCCTTCACAGCCATGTGAGGGGTGCTTTTTGTCAATCTGCTAAAAAAATCGCCGCAGCTTTGGCACAGTCTCCAAAAATTGAGGAATTCAAATAAAAAATATTGACAGGGGGGGTAGATGTAAAATGAGGTCACACTACGGAAGGTGTAGGGGTATGCTTTCTGTGTGGTAAAATATCATTTTACATTGGAGGTTCTACAAATGAAAATGCTCAAGAAAATTCGCAGCAGCTATCATGGCTGTGGCAATGGCAACTCTGATGCTGACCGCTTGCGGCGAGGACAGCGCACCTTCCTACCGTCTGCAGAAGATCGTGGAAGCAAATCAGAAGTCCGGTAAAGTCTACGCAGATATGACGTTGGTGGATAAGGAATCTTCTGCGAACTACGTGTATGCCATTAACGGCCAGAATATGTACGCAAAGATTCAGTTTACCGCAAATAACTCGATGGAAGTTGTCGTTAAGGATGGCAAGGGTTATTATAAGAATCAAGCTGGCCAGTGGGTTGAGTCTCCTAGCATGGGCGAATCTCTGAAGCAGGGTTCTACTGCTATTACTCCTGTTGCAGGTAACATTGTGGTTGCACCGGAGTACAAGATTGAGGCTACTGGCGAGACCATGTATGCAGAAACCATTGTATCGAATGGACAGGAAATTGCCTACTGCTTCAATGGCGATAAGCTGGCCTATATTGTCACGACCGTTGAGGGACAGACGATCACGCTGAAGGTCAATAAGTGGGAAAATAACTATGACCAGGCAATTCAGGATAAGCTGGATCTGAAGGCATAAGTACAAAATCAAAATTCATACAAGCCCCGGAGCGCCTACCCCTGGCCCTCCGGGGCTTTTTTGGCCTATGGGGCAGAACTTACAAAAAATCTCTCGAAATATTGGATAGATTCCCTTAAAAAATGCCAACACAGAAGGGGAAAATTGTGATATAATCAAAACAATAAAGGATAAAACAGAGAGTGTGCTGTCCTGAAAAAATACAAAAGGAGGCGAGCCCTATGGCACAGTTTCTCTCCAAGCCCTTTGGCATGACCCCAACGGCGAAAAAGATCAATGAATACATCATCTCGAACCCCGGCGGGCTGGCGGTCAGTGTGCTGAACTACGGCTGTATCATCAAGAATATCTGGGTGCCCACCAAGCGCGGGCCGGTGGATGTGGTGCTGGGCCACGACACCTACGCCGATTACGTCAAGGACTTTGAATCGTCCGGCAGTACCTGCTGCGGCGCGTTCGTGGGCCGGTACGCCAACCGCATCGAGAACGCCGTGTTCAACGTGGGCGGCAAGACCTACCAGCTGGAAGCCAACAACGGCAAAAACCACCTGCACGGCACCTTCCCGCGCAAGCTGTATGAGGTAAAGGCCTTTGGCGATACCCTGCTTCTGGAGGCGGAAAGCCCCGATGGAGAGGATGGTTCCCGGGAATCTGAAGATCTCGGTGCGGTATATCCTCACCGAGGACAACGCCCTGCGGATGGATTACCGTGTCTCCTCTGATGCCGACACCATCATCAACCTGACCAACCACACCTACTTCAATCTGGATGGCGGCGGCGATGTGCTGGGCCAGAAGCTGCGCATCTATGCGTCCCGCTATCTGGAGGGCAACAACGAGACCTGCCCCACCGGCAATATCCTGCCCGTGGCAGGCACGCCGATGGATTTCCGGGCGGGCAAGCCCATTGGCCGGGACATCGACACCGGCTTTTCCCAGACCACCATGGTGGGCGGCGGCTATGACCACTGCTTTGTCATCGACAGGGGCCGCGGAGCCAGCCAGAGCCTGTGCGCCTGGGCTTCCAGCGATAAGACCGGCATCAGCATGAAGGTCTATACCACCCAGCCCGGCGTGCAGCTCTACACCGGCAATTTCCTGCAGGACTGCCCTGCCCCCGGCAAGGGCGGCGTGCCGATGCAGAAATACGGCGGCTTTGCGCTGGAGACCCAGCACTTCCCCTGCAGCCCCTCCCACCCGGAGTTCCCCTCCACCGCCCTGCGGGCCGGGAAAGTGTTCCGTGCCAACACCACCCTGCGGTTCTTCACCGGCAAACAGTGCGGGAAACTGTAAAATGCAGCCCTCTCATTCAAAGCCTGACAGCTTTGCCCGGGAGGGCCTTTTTCTCTGATTTGCACAAAGCGTTCCATCACTCCATGTGCAAAACACAAAAAACGCTTGTAAATCAATGCGCGGAAAAATAAATGGAAACAAAAATCCATCCTTATAAAATTCCCGTTACTTGATTCTGCGGCCAAAACGTTGTATCCTTGTGGCAGAAGGCGGGCTTGCCCCGCGCAAGCAACTTTGGTGACGAGAAGAGAGGTACTTTTATGGCAATTTTGGTTTCCGGCGGTGCCGGTTATATCGGCAGCCACACCTGTATCGAACTGCTGAACGCTGGCTTTGACATCGTAGTGGCAGATAACTATTACAACGCTTCCCCCGTGGTGCTGGATCGGGTCAAGCAGATCACCGGCAAGGACTTCCGGTTCTATCAGGCCGATATGACAAAGCACGAGGATGTGGAGAAGATCTTCACCGAGTGCCCTGATATCGATGCTGTCATCCAGTTTGCCGCCTATAAGGCAGTGGGCGAGAGCGTTTCCAAGCCCATCGAGTACTACTACAACAACCTCAACTGCACGCTGGTCATTCTGGACGTGATGCGCCGCCACAACTGCCGCAACTTCGTGTTCAGCTCCTCCGCCACTGTCTACGGTGACCCCGCCAGCGTGCCCATCACCGAGGACTTCCCCGTGGGTGCCACCACCAACCCCTACGGCACCACCAAGGCCTTTACTGAGCGCATCCTGACCGATGTCTGCAAGGCCGATCCCACTCTGAATGTGGCCCTGCTCCGTTACTTCAACCCCATCGGTGCCCACAAGTCCGGCCTGATCGGCGAGGACCCCAACGGCATCCCCAACAACCTGATGCCCTACATCGCCAAAGTGGCCGTGGGCAAGCTGGAAAAGGTGCACGTCTTTGGCAACGACTACCCCACCCCCGACGGCACCGGCGTGCGCGATTACATCCATGTGGTTGACCTGGCCCGGGGCCATGTCTGCGCCATCAGGAAGCTGCAGACCAACTGCGGCCTGTTTATCTGCAACCTGGGCACCGGCCACGGCTACAGCGTGCTGGATGTCCTCCACGCCTTTGAGAAGGCCTGCGGCAAGCAGATCCCCTATGTGATCGATCCCCGCCGCCCCGGCGATATCGCCGAGTGCTATGCCGACCCCACCAAGGCTAAGAACGAGCTGGGTTGGGTGGCTGAGTACGGCATTGAGGAGATGTGTGCCGACAGCTGGAACTGGCAGAAGAACAACCCCGACGGCTATCACACCGTGAAGTAAACAGAACTGTTCTCAAAACGCACCTTTGAACGTAAAAATTCAGGGGTGCGTTTTCTTTTGCCCGGAAACCTGCCGGAACAGGGGAAAGAGTTCTACAAAAAACAGCGGGGACAGGCGAGAATTTTTGCCGCTTCCCGCCTTGACAATGCCTTTGAGTTAGCTTATATTAAGACTGTTCATATATACTAACATTTTGTCGAAGGAAAGGCATCTGCCATGACATTAAAGGAACTGAAGATCGGCGAAAGTGCCGTGATCGATACAGTGGGCGGAACGGGAGAACTCCGCCAGCATTTTCTGGATATGGGGCTGATCCCCGGCGAGAAGGTCACGCTGGTGAAATTTGCACCCATGGGAGACCCCATGGAGCTGCAGATCCACGGCTATGAGCTGACCCTGCGGCTGGACGATGCGGCACGGATCGAGATCACCCCGGCGGAAGCACCGCAGCGGCCCCGGCACGGAAGGCTGGCCGGATGGTGGAGCACCCGGGCCTGGGCGAGGGCGGCCGCTACCACACCAAAAAGGGCGAACACCCGCTGCCGGAGGGAACGGTGCTGACGTTTGCGCTGGCCGGAAATCAAAACTGCGGCAAAACGACCCTGTTCAACCAGCTCACCGGCTCCAACCAGCATGTGGGCAACTTTCCGGGCGTGACGGTGGACCGCAAGAGCGGTGCCATCCGGGAATATCCCGATACCGAAGTCACCGACCTGCCCGGTATCTACTCCATGTCGCCCTATTCCAGCGAGGAGATCGTGACCCGCCAGTTCATCATTGGCGAAAAGCCACGGGCATCATCAATATCGTGGATGCCACCAACATCGAGCGCAACCTGTACTTAACGATGCAGCTGATGGAGCTGGACACCCCTATGGTGCTGGCACTGAATATGATGGATGAGGTGCGCGGCAACGGCGGCACCATCAACATCAACGAGATGGAGCAATGCTGGGCATCCCGGTGGTCCCCATTTCCGCCGCAAAGAACGAGGGCGTGGATGAGCTGGTGGATCACGCCATCCATGTGGCAAAGTATCAGGAGCGCCCGGGCCGGATGGACTTCTGCGGCGAGGATGACCACGGCGGTGCGGTTCACCGCTGCATCCACGGCATCATCCATCTCATCGAGGACCACCGGCCCGGGCGGCGGGGATCCCGGTGCGCTTTGCCGCCACAAAGCTGGTGGAGGGCGACCCCCGCATTGAGGAGGCCCTGAAGCTGGATCAGAACGAAAAAGAGATGATCGAGCATATCATCCTGCAGATGGAGCAGGAGCGCGGTCTGGACCGCGCCGCTGCCATTGCAGACATGCGGTTCCACTTTATCCATCAGCTGGTGAATCAGACCGTGGTAAAGCCCCACCAGAGCAAGGAGCAGCTGCGCAGCGCAAGGATCGACCGCTTCCTCACCGGAAAATATACGGCGATCCCGGCGTTTGTGGGCATCATGGCGCTGGTGTTTTATCTGACCTTCGGCGTGATCGGCGCAGGGCTGCAAGGCCTGCTGGAACTGGGTATTGAGAACCTGACGATCCTTGTGGACAATGCCCTGACGGCGTGGAACGTCAACGATGCAGTGCATTCGCTGGTGATCGACGGCATCTTTACCGGTGTGGGCAGTGTGCTGAGTTTCCTGCCCATCATCGTGACCCTGTTCTTCTTCCTTTCCCTGCTGGAGGATACCGGCTATATGGCCCGCGTGGCTTTTGTGATGGACAAGCTGCTGCGGCGCATCGGTCTTTCAGGCCGCAGCATCGTGCCCATGCTCATCGGCTTTGGCTGCACGGTCCCCGGCGTGATGGCAAGCCGCACGCTGCCCTCGGAGCGGGACCGGAAAATGACCATTCTGCTCACGCCCTTTATGAGCTGCTCGGCCAAGCTCCCGATCTACAGCCTGTTTGCGGTGACCTTCTTCCCGGAGTACGCCGCACTGGTCATGGTGGGCCTGTATTTCCTGGGCATCCTTGTGGGCATCGGTATGGCCTTTCTGCTCAAGGGAACGCTGTTCAAGGGCGAGGCCGTGCCCTTTGTTATGGAGCTGCCCAACTACCGCCTGCCCGGCCTGAAAAATGTGGCCCAGCTGCTCTGGGAAAAGGCCCGGGATTTCCTCGAGCGTGCCTTTACGGTCATCTTCCTGGCAACCATCATCATCTGGTTCCTGCAGAACTTTGATTTCCAGCTCAGCCTGACCGCAGACCCGCAGGAGAGCATCCTGGCCTGGATCGCCAGCGGCATCGCGCCGTTGTTTGCACCGCTGGGCTTTGGCGACTGGCGGGTGTCCACGGCGCTGATCACCGGCTTTATGGCAAAGGAGAGCGTCGTATCCACCCTTACCATCCTGTATGGCTCCTCTGCCGCACTGGGCGCGGCGCTCAGCCCGGCGGCAGCGGCTCCCCTGCTGGTGTTCTGCCTGCTCTACACCCCCCTGCATCGCCGCTGTGGCATCGGTCAAGCGGGAGATGGGCGGCCGCTGGGCCACCGTTATGGTCGTAAACCAGTGCGTTGTGGCATGGCTTGCCGCGCTCGTTGTGCGGATCCTCGCCGTGGCGGTGCTGTGACCCTGTCCTGAAGCATATCAAAAGCCCGTACCGTGAAAATCTTCATGGTGCGGGCTTTTTGCGATGAAAAAATATATGGGTCAGGTGATTTTATGCCGCCTGCCCTTGACAACAGAGATTTCCTGTGCTAAAAATGCTTCAAAAATGAACAATTCAAAAAGAGAGAAAGAAGAAGGCGCGCAATGCGTGAAGCTGAACC
>ENA-OQBP01000047-OQBP01000047.1-human-gut-metagenome-genome-assembly--contig:-NODE-47-length-11460-cov-0.949175_pt1 | contig 11460 bp, 12 predicted proteins | sample MGYA00242751_ERZ504561 | MGnify/ENA primary metagenome ERZ504561 (study PRJEB26092, sample SAMD00036245) | human gut metagenome | host: Homo sapiens | study: EMG produced TPA metagenomics assembly of...
CCGAAATCCTATACGCCGAAGCAGATGCAGGACACGATTATCCGGTCTGCTGGAAAAGTGGCAGCGAAGCAAACAACGAGATATGGAACGATGAGAAGGAGATTTTTATGATGATGAACTTTAAGAAGAATCAGAACAACGCAGTGTGTAGCATGGACTGTAAGAACTGCCCGAACGGTGCATCGCAGCCGAATCCGATGGATGATCCCAAGTTTGAGAAGTCCATTGCGATGCTCATAACTGGGTGATGCTGGAGGCAATCCGTGAAGATCACCCGAAGGAGCGTATTGTGATGGTGATCCTGCCGGGGGCTGGCGGCGAACTTCTGACCGAGGCTGGTAGTCGAGACATCTTTGAGGATGTTTACGATGAGATGGAGGCTGATCTGGTGGCAGATGGGGAACTGCTTCTCCATTATGATAAGAGCGATGTGATCGAGACAGACAGAACCCGCTATCTGCTGGGAGCTGCGGAAGTTTCGGAAATCGACCGGAACGGCAACGAATGCAGCATCAATCTGTTTACGCTGGAACGCACCATCGACTATGTGAACGAAAACCTGACGGTGGTTTCCATTGGCGGCGAGTTGGTTCCGGCACTGCGCCTGATCTAAGGAGGTGCCTATGAAGAAATTTGATGTGGAGATTACAGAGACTCTCCAGAGAAAGGTTTCCGTGGAAGCTGCCTCACAGGAAGATGCGGAACGCATGGTGACGCAGGCGTGGAACAATCAGGACTATGTTCTGGATTCCGGCGATTTCACCGGAGTGGACTTCAAGACTGTGGGAGAACATGAACTGGCGGAGAGCAGAAGAATGGATGTGCTGCTGGTACAGCCCAATGCCTACCCGAAGAAAATCAGTGTTGGCACGGAGCTGGAAGATTTGCAGGCAATGGTCGGCGGCGATATTGAAGTGACCTATCCTTTTGAGGATGAAGTGGCCATTATTTTGAATGAATCCGGTAAAATCAATGGCTTGCCGCTGAACCGTGCGATTTACACCGAAGACGGGGATATGCAGGACATTTATGCCGGTGATTTTCTGGTGGTTGGGCTGACAGAGGATGACTTTGGTTCTCTTTACCTCGGAGCAGATGCAGAAATTTGAAGAGCAGTTCCATCAGCCTCAGATGTTCGTCCGTATGGGGCGCAGCATTATGGCAATTCCAGTTCCGGATGACATGGTGAAGAAGATGGAAGAAAAGGCTACAAAGCCAAAGGAAAAGAGTAAACCGGCACCGGACCGGGACGGTTTGTAAGGAAGGAGGCGAAGATTCATGCAGGAAGAAGTTGAAAATCGTACTGTCAATCTGGCAATCAGTACTACGAAACTGACCTTTCGCACCATCGTGAATGGCTATAATGCATGGAAGCGGCACCATCAGGCAAAGGTGGCTCAGAAAACAGCACAGTTGCCGATTGGAAAGCAGAGCATCAAAGAACTGATCGGTCAGAATCAGGGAGTCAGCAGTATCCCCATTGAAAAAACGGATTTGAAAGGCTTTGAACAGGTGGCGCGGAAATACGGTGTGGATTATGCCATTACGAAAGACCAAAATGTGATGCCACCCAAGTACACAGTGTTCTTTAAGGCGAAGGATGCGGATGCACTGACTTCCGCTTTTGAGGAATTCACCAACCGCAAGCTGAAAGCAAAGGAAAAACCGAGTGTTCTGGAGCAGCTTAACAAGCTCAAAGAGTTGGTTGCTGCAATTCTGCCGGATAAGGTTCGTCACAAAAGTCAGGAGCGTGATCTATGAGTAATAAGACAAAGAAGCTACTGATCCTGAACCTGCCGTACTTCATTGCCGGTCTTGTATGTACTAATCTGGGAGAAGCGTGGAGAATTGCCGAGGGCGCAGACATGTCTGAAAAGCTCCTCGGCTTTCTTTCTGCCTTGGGTGCAGCCTTTTCCAATCCGATGCCAAGTCTGCAACCGATGGATTTGCTGATTGGCGTGTGCTGCGGAGCAGGTCTGTGGCTTGCCGTGTATCTGAAAGGAAAAAATGCCAAGAAATATCGTCATGGCATGGAGTATGGTTCTGCTCGTTGGGGTACGCAGAAAGACATCGAACCGTTTGAAGATCCGGTATTTGCAAATAATGTGATCCTTACAAAGACAGAGCGGCTGATGATGGGCAATCGCCCGAAGAATCCGGCAAATGCCAGAAACAAAAATGTGCTGGTAGTGGGCGGTTCCGGCAGCGGCAAGACGAGATTTTGGCTTAAACCCAATCTTTTACAATGTCATAGTTCCTACGTGGTCACTGACCCGAAAGGCGATATCGTAATCGACTGCGGTCAAGCCCTTTTGAAGAATGGATACAGCATCCGGATTTTTAACACCATCAATTTCAGAAAGTCGATGCATTATAATCCATTTGCGTATATTCACAGCGAAAAGGATATTTTGAAGCTGACCACAACCCTCATTGCCAACACCAAAGGAGACGGCAAGGCCGGTGACGAATTCTGGACGAAGGCAGAGACCCTGCTTTATTGTGCCTTGATTGGTTATATCCACTATGAGGCACCGCTGGAAGAGCAGAACTTTGCAACGCTGATTGAATTCCTGAATGCGATGGAAGTGCGCGAGGATGATGAAACCTTTCAGAATCCAGTGGATCAGATGTTTGAAGCACTGAAAAAGAAGAAGCCGAATCACTTTGCTGTCCGCCAATATGCCAAATTCAAGCTGGCGGCGGGCAAGACCTTAAAGTCGATTCTGGTGAGCTGCGGCGCACGTCTGGCTCCCTTCGATATTGAGGAAGTCCGTGATATCACCATGTACGATGAGCTGTCGCTGGATACGTTGGGAGATCAAAAAACGGCTCTGTTCCTTATTATGAGCGATACTGACCCGACTTTTAATTTCCTGATTTCCATGATCTACACACAGCTGTTTAACCTGCTGTGCGAAAAAGCGGATGATGTCTACGGCGGCAGATTGCCGGTACATGTGCGCTGCCTGATTGACGAGTGTGCTAACATTGGTCAGATTCCGAATCTGGAAAAGCTGGTGGCTACTATCCGATCAAGAGAAATCTCGGCATGTCTGGTGCTTCAGGCGCAGAGCCAGTTGAAGGCAATCTACAAGGACAATGCCGATACCATCATCGGCAATATGGATTCCCGTATTTTTCTTGGCGGTTCGGAGCCGACTACCTTAAAAGAGCTGAATCAGGCACTGGGGAAAGAAACGATTGATCTGTACAACACTTCCGATACCAGAGGCAACAGCCCATCTTACGGCACAAATTACCAAAAGGTCGGGCATGATCTGGCTTCGGTGGATGAACTGGCTGTGCTGGATGGCGGAAAGTGCATTTTGCAGCTGCGCGGTGTCAGACCGTTCAAGTCAGATAAATACGATCTGACCCAGCATCCGAACTACAAGCTCACTGCCGGTGCCGATAAGAAAAACACGTTCAGCATCGAGGCGTTTCTTGACCATCGGCTGAAGCTCAAGCCCGGTGATAAGTACGAAGTGGTTGACGCAGATCATGCCAAGTAAGTTTGTTCCGGTGACGAAGGTGTCATGGGCGCGCTGCTGACAACAGAATTAAGAAGGGGCGGCGAGCTGCCGCCTCTTTACATAGCCGGGTTTCTGATTGGGATTAGAGACCTGGCTATATGTTTGCCCATTTGCAGGTGCACATGCAGATGGAAAATCACTATTCATTCGCCTACAAAGGGCGCAGCGTACAAGGAGGTACACATTTATGGCATTTTTCAACAGCGCAGTAACCGTTCTTCAGACCCTCGTTATCGCACTGGGTGCCGGCCTCGGCATCTGGGGAGCGATCAACCTGCTGGAAGGCTACGGCAACGACAACCCCGGTGCCAAGTCTCAGGGAATGAAGCAGCTGATGGCCGGTGGCGGTGTAGCACTGATCGGCACGACTCTGGTGCCGCTGCTTTCCGGTCTGTTCGGTTAAGCAAAGGCTGTCGGAGCGAAGATTCCGACCGGGCGGCGAAAGCTGCCTGTTACATAGTCAGGTGCAGGCAATCTCCGCAGCTGGCTATTTTCTGCGCTCTCTGGCAGGTGCACATGTTGGAAGTATGGCGCAGAACCGCAGTTTAGAATCGCACCGGCTGAGAGGCCGGACAAATTACAGGAGGACAAATCTATGGCGTTTCTTACTACAACTGCATCGGCACTGTCTCTTTTCTCACAGCTGTTCATGCTTCTGTCCCGGATGGCGAAGCTGTTCGGCGTGTTTGCGTAAGGAAGGAGGCGGCTCATGCAGAGTATCCTTGAACAGATCACAGATTGGCTCAAGAGCATGATCATCAGCGGTATCATGGGAAATCTTTCAGGGATGTTCGATTCGGTCAACCAGCAGGTTGGACAGATCGCAGGCGATGTGGGAACCACACCGGCGAACTTTTCACCTGCGGTCTTTTCTATGATCCGCAACATCTCGGAATCCGTGATCCTGCCCATTGCCGGAATGGTGCTGACTTTCATCGCCTGTTATGAGCTGATCCAGATGCTCATCGAGCATAACAATCTGGCAAATTTCGAGACATGGACATTTTTCAAATGGGTCTTTAAGACCTTTCTGGCAGTGACCCTGATCTCGAACACATTCAATATCACGATGGCTGTCTTTGATGTAGCGCAGCAAGTGATCTCCCGAAGCGGCGGTCTGATTTCCGGCAGTACGTCCGTCAGCGATGCGACCCTGACAGCAATGCAGGCCACGCTGGAAGGGATGGACTTAGGACCGCTGCTGGGACTGTATTTGCAGACCTTTGTGGTTCAGGTCACGATGCTGGCGTTGTCGGCAATCATCTTTGTCATCGTGTATGGCCGAATGGTGGAAATATATCTCATGGTGAGCCTTGCACCGATTCCGTTCGCAACCTTTGGAAACCATGAGCAGAGCCATACCGGTCAAAACTATCTGCGCTCCCTGTTTGCACTGGGATTTCAGGGCTTTCTTATCATGATCTGTGTGGGCATCTATGCAGTTCTGATTCAGAACCTGTCCTTTTCGGATAACATCATCAGCAGCATTTGGGGCGTTTTGGGCTATACGGTTTTGCTGGCATTTACCTATTTAAGACGGGAAGCCTCGCGAAGTCCGTGTTTGCAGCGCACTAAGGAGAGGAGGAATGATTCATGGCATCTTATATTTCTGTGCCGCGAGACCTTTCAAAGGTCAAAACTAAGGTCTTTATGAACCTGACCAAACGGCAGATTCTCTGCTTCGGAGCCGGTGCGCTGATTGGCGTTCCGGTTTTCTTTTTGCTCAAATCCAGCGGAAATCTGAGCCTTGCTGCACTTGGCATGATGGCAGTGATGCTGCCGCTCTTCTTTCTTGCCATGTACGAGAAAGACGGTCAGCCGCTGGAAGTGGTGGCAAAGCATTTCTATGAGGCGAAGTTCAAGAGGCCGAAAACGCGGCCTTACAAAACGAAAAATTACTATGCACTGCTGGTTCAGCAGGCAGACGTGGAAATGGAGGTAAATCGCATTGTTCAAAATTCTCGAAAAGCTGACAGCGAAGAATAAAAAGCAGGATGACATCCGAATGCCGTCTCATCTGTCAGCCGCAGAGCAAAAACAGGTGCAGACGGTGATTGATCGCGCAAGGGGTGACCGCACGGTTCCGCATTCGGCACAGGAGAGCATTCCTTTTCAGCGGATGTTCCCGGACGGTATCTGTCGTGTGACGGACAATTACTACACCAAAACCATTCAGTTTCAGGACATCAATTACCAGCTGGCGCAGCAGGAAGATCAGACGGCTATCTTTGAGGAATGGTGCAGCTTCCTGAACTTCTTTGATTCCAGCATCCGCTTTGAGCTTTCTTTTATGAATATGGCTACGGATGCCTCGAATTTTGAGAAGATGGTGCGCATCCCGTACCAGAAGGATCATTTCAATCCGGTGCGCACGGAGTACAGCACCATGCTGCGCCGCCAGCTTGCCAGGCAACAACGGACTGACCAAGACGAAGTACCTGACGTTTGGCATTGAAGCAGAATCCATGAAACAGGCAAAGCCGAGGCTCATTCACATTGAGATCGACCTGATGAACAACTTCAAACGCTTGGGTGTCCGGCAAAAATTGCTGAACGGCAAGGAACGGCTTCATCTGATGCACGATATGTTCCACATGGGTGACCATGACCGATTCAATTTCGATTGGAAGTGGTTGCCGGAGAGCGGGCTGTCGGTAAAGGATTTTATTGCGCCGACCGGTTTTGCCTTTCCGAAAAACCGTATTTTTCAGATGGGCGGGATGTATGGTTCTATGTCCTATCTCCAGATCACGGCTTCCGATCTGTCGGATCAGATGCTGAAGGATTTTCTGGATATGGAATCCAGCCAGATCGTGACTATGCACATTCAGTCGGTAGACCAGAATAAAGCAATCAAATCCATCAAGCACACCATTACGGAGCTGGATCGTTCCAAGATTGAGGAACAGAAGAAAGCTGTCCGTTCCGGATACGATATGGACATCATTCCGTCCGATTTGGCAACTTACGGTAAGGATGCAAAGGCACTGCTGAAGGAATTGCAGAGTCAGAATGAGCGTATGTTCCTGCTGACCTTTCTGGTTATGAACACCGGCGAGACGGAGCAGGAACTGGAAACCAATGTGTTTCAGGCTTCCAGCATTGCACAGAAGTACAATTGCAACCTGCGCCGTCTGGACTTCCAGCAGGAGCAGGGGCTGATGAGCTGCCTGCCGCTGGCACAGAACCTGATTGAGATTCAGCGCAGCATGACTACCAGCAGCACGGCGATTTTCGTGCCTTTTACCACCCAAGAGCTGTTTCAGACCGGGAAAGAAGCTCTGTACTATGGGTTGAATGCCCTGTCCAACAACCTGATTATGGTTGATCGGAAAAAGCTCAAGAACCCCAACGGACTGATTCTTGGTACTCCCGGTTCCGGCAAATCTTTTTCTGCCAAGCGAGAAATCGCCAATGCGTTCCTGGTGACGGATGACGATGTAATCGTGTGCGATCCGGAAGCCGAGTACACGGCACTGGTGCAGAAATTTGAGGGGCAGGTCATTAAAATCAGTCCTTCCAGCACGCAGTATATCAATCCGATGGACATCAATGCGAACTATTCGGAAGAGGATAATCCGATTGCCCTGAAAGCAGATTTTATCCTGTCCCTGTGTGAGCTGATCGTGGGTGGCAAGGAAGGCTTGCAGCCGGTAGAAAAGACGGTCATCGACCGCTGTGTTCATCAGATTTACCAGACCTATTTTGAGAACCCGGTGCCGGAGAATATGCCGGTGTTGCAGGACTTGTATGAGGCGCTGCTTCGGCAGGATGAAAAGGAAGCACATCATGTGGCAACAGCACTGGAAATCTATGTGACCGGTTCACTGAACCTATTTAACCACCGCACCAATGTAGATATCAATAACCGGCTGGTCTGCTATGACATCAAGGAGCTGGGTAAGCAGCTGAAAAAGATCGGTATGCTGGTGGTGCAGGATCAGGTCTGGGGGCGTGTGACCGCCAACCGTAATGCCGGTAAAGCCACCCGCTACTATATGGACGAGTTCCATCTGCTTTTGAAAGAAGAGCAGACAGCGGCCTACAGCGTGGAAATCTGGAAGCGATTCCGTAAATGGGGCGGTATTCCCACCGGCATCACCCAGAATGTGAAAGACCTGCTTTCTTCCCGCGAAGTGACGAACATTTTTGAAAACAGCGACTTCATTTATATGCTGAATCAGGCAGCCGGTGACCGTCAGATTCTGGCGGATCAGCTGAACATCAGCCCGCACCAGCTGTCCTATGTGACCCACTCCGGCGAAGGCGAAGGATTGCTGTTCTACGGAAATGTGATTTTGCCGTTCGTTGATCGTTTCCCGACCGATCTGGAACTGTACCGGATTATGACGACAAAATTAACCGAAGTGCAGGAAGCGAAGGAGGCGTAAGCGATGGCTGGCAAGAAAAATCCGAATCTCGGAGACAAGCTGCGGCAGGAGCGCGAGGGTGCGGAGAACACCCTTCGCGATTCCAGAAACAAAGCCACCGATAGCAGTACGGGAGACAGCAGCAAGAAAAAAGCGGAACATCGAAGGCAGATTCGTCACGAGGCCGATCTTGCCAAGATGCGCAGCAAGAAGCTGAAATCGGAGCAGGAGGTAAAGGCGAAGAAGAAGAATGCAGCCGCTTCCGGGAAAAAGGGCGGAAAGCCAAAGAAGCCGGGGAATCTTGCGGCAGATGCGCTTTCAACCAAAGCACATCAGAGTGTGCGTAATGCCGACCAGGATAATAATTCCGGTGTAGAGGCAGCGCATTTTACCGAAGGCTCAGTGGAAGGTGCAGCCCGTGCTGGTTCCCGGTTCCAATATGGTCGAAAGCTGCGGCAGTACAAAAAGCTGGAGCGGTTGGAGAAAAAGGCAGATAAAGATGCCGTGGATTCCGTCTTTGCGGAACGCATGAAGTCTGATCCGCAGGCTGGCTCGAACTTCTTTTCCAGATGGCGGCAGAAGCAGGCTATCAAAAAAGAGTATGCCGCTGCTAAGGCAGGTGCGGCCGCTGCGGAGAACACAGCAGCTGGCACAGCCAAAGCTGCGCAGGGGACTGCCAGTATGACGGAAAAGGCATTTCAGTTTGTGCAGAGCCACTCGCATATCATCATTGGCATCGCAGCCGTGGGACTGCTTGTTTTGGTGATTGCCGGGTCAGTATCGTCCTGCTCTGTCTTGATCAATGGCGGCGGCAATGTGGTGCTGGGAACTTCCTACACGGCAGAAGATGAAGATTTGAAAGGCGTGGAGACGGATTATACCAAGCTGGAAGATAAACTTCGCAAACAAATCGACCGCATTGAAAGCGACCATCCGGGCTATGACGAGTATCGCTACAATCTGGCAGAGATCGGACACAATCCCTATGAGCTTGCATCTCTGCTGACCGTAGAATTTGAAAACTATACGAGAAGCCAGGTACAGGCGCGGCTCCAGAGTATCTTTGAAGCGCAGTATGAGCTGAAGTTGGAGGAAAAGGTAGAAATCCGGACGAGGAAAGAAACCCGTGTGGGCTATCGCTACAATCCAATCACTGGAACCGGACACACCTACACCTATCAGGTAACGGTACAGTAATGAGTATAAAATCCTCAATGTAACGCTGCTCAATAGGGGCGTGGACTATGTTGCCAGAAATTCTGGTCTTACAGAAGACCAGCTGCAACGCTACGAAGTCACATTGGAATGCCGGGGCAATCGGGATGACTTGTTTGCAGGCATCGCTTTTGCAACGCCGGACGGCGCGGGTTCCAGCGGAGAATATCAGGATTACGACATTCCGGGCGAAGCTCTGACGGATGAAAAATTCCGAAAGATGATTACCGAAGCAGAGAAATATCTCGGTTATCCCTATGTCTGGGGCGGCAGCTCGCCGAGCACGAGCTTTGATTGTTCCGGCTTTGTCAGCTGGGTCATCAACCACTGCGGCAATGGCTGGAATGTAGGCAGACAGACGGCCAATGGTCTGATGGGAAAATGCGACATTATCCCGAAAAGTGAGGCAAAGCCCGGAGACCTGATCTTCTTCCAGAAAACCTACAACACCAGCGGAGCGTCCCATGTGGGCATTTATGTCGGCAACGGGATGATGATCCACTGTGGCTCACCAATTTCCTATGCTTCCAATTGAGACGAGCTACTGGCGGCAGCACTACTACTGCATGGGAAGAATTCGATAAAAATAGGGCGTTTATTCGCCCGGAAAGGATACGATATGAGCTGAAACTGGAAAAGATTGACTGCGGAGCGTGAGAAAGCCCGCAGCAAAACGCGATGAGTGGGAGGAGCGCAGAAGGAATGGGAGACAGAAAGTACCACGAGCAGGAAACAGCGAAATCTGTGAAATGGTACATGCCCAGAGCCTGACCCCGGAACAGCTGGCAGTCATCATTCAGATGGCGCAGGCTGCGGTTCCCAACCCGGAGAACCTGAAACTGGATGAGAAAGAAACGGAGGATATGGAATGAAAAGATGATGGCAATGCTGCTTGCCAGTGTGATGGCGGCAGGAACCTTTACGACCACTGCATTTGCCTATACGGGCGATGCTGTGCAGGAGAACACGGCTGTCAGTACCGCTGCACAGGAGACGGATGCGGTAGGAAGTGCAAATGCAGGGAAAACAGACAGTGATAGCAGCATCGAAATCGACCCGGACATGCAGGTGCTGCCGGATGGCTATGAAGTCGCTACGGATGCGGATGGGAACCTGATCGTTACGGTGGGCGGCAAGGAATACAACATCGGCAGCGAAAAGTCCCAAAAGCAGACTGGTACGGTGGTGCCTGGTATCACCAGCCTGCATTTCCGTTCCGGTCCCGGTATGGATCAGGAGATTATCGGGTATCTGCATTCCGGCGATACAGTGGAGATTGTCGAAAAATGCGGTGACTGGTATAAGGTAAACTTCAACGGCAAAACCGGGTATGCACATGGGAAGTACTTGAGTGTCACGGATTCTGCAAAAGACAGCAGCATGTTCAGTGAAGATGCGCTGAAGCTGTTTCTGGATCTGATGCAGAGTGGAATGTCATACGAGGATGAGACGAAATCCAGTGCAGCTTTGACTCCGGAAGGAAATATGACGCTGGTGGACGATATCGGTGAGGAAGAAGATAAATCCAGCCAGCAGTTCATCACGCTGGTGACAAAGGCGGGCAACACCTTCTATCTGATCATTGACCGCGATAAAGACGGCAACCAGAATGTGCATTTTCTGAATATGGTGGATGAGGCCGATCTGCTTGCTCTGATGGATGAAGAGGAAGCTGCCAAGTATCAGGAGAAGGAGCCGGAAGTCACGGAACCTGCGGAAACCGAAAAGCCGCAGGAGACGGAGCCTGCACCGGAAGAGCAGAAAACAGAGAGCGAGCAGAAGAAAGCGTCTCCGCTTCCGATGATTATGCTGCTTCTGTTTGTGATTGGTGCAGCCGGTGTCGGCGGTTATCTCTATATCAAGATGAAAGGGCGTAAAAGCCTGCGTCCAAGAAAAATCAGCCGGACCCGGATGCGGATTATCACGATGAGGATGAAGACGCGCTCCAGCTGCCGGAGGATGACGGTGACGAGGACGAAGAAGTGGATGTCAACGAGGATTACGAAGCAGAATCGGACGATGAACCTGTCTGATTAACGCAGCGTTGACCGGTGGGGCGGCTGAGAAGCCGTCCCTTTTACATAGCCAAATGGTTTGTGGGTGAACTATTTGGAGCTATGAAGCTATGGAATCTGTAGGCGATATCTGATAAAATAGAAAGTAAGAACAGCTCAACAACTCGGAATTTTACCATTCAGATTTCCGTGCTCTGCCACTTTTATGAGCGTTCTTTTCAGTATTTTGCCACTTTCATGAGGGAATAATCCGTGCTTCATTACACTTTCATGAGCGAATTTATGCTGTAAATATGACATTTTCATGAGGGAATTGGTGCTTCG
>ENA-OQBP01000049-OQBP01000049.1-human-gut-metagenome-genome-assembly--contig:-NODE-49-length-11305-cov-0.971999_pt1 | contig 11305 bp, 15 predicted proteins | sample MGYA00242751_ERZ504561 | MGnify/ENA primary metagenome ERZ504561 (study PRJEB26092, sample SAMD00036245) | human gut metagenome | host: Homo sapiens | study: EMG produced TPA metagenomics assembly of...
GAGCAAAAGTTCCCGGCAGCAACCCGTAAAACAGGCAATGCAGCAAGGTCTGCCCTCATCCGGCCCTGCGGGCCACCTTCCCCCTCGGGGGAAGGCTTTTTTGTAGAATGCCAAAACCGCCAAAGGGTTTCCACGCCCCTTGGCGGTTGCTTATTCGGCGTTCGTTTGCTTATTAGTCCTGTGCGGGCCAGTTCTTGGCCAGCTTGGCGCGCTCGGCAATGGGCAGGCCGAACAGGTTGATAAAGCCGTTGGCGTCTGCCTGATTGTAGTCCTCGTCCTCACCGAAGGACGCGGTCTGCTCGTCGTACAGGGTGTACGGGCTGGTGACACCGGCGTTGATCATGTTGCCCTTGTACAGTTTCAGCTTCACATCGCCGGTCACGGTCTTTGCCAGACTGTTGGCAAAAGCATCCAGAGCCTCACGCAGCGGGGTGAACCACTGGCCGTTGTAGACGATGTCGGCGTACTTCTGAGCCAGCTGCTCCTTGAGGTGTGCGCTCTCCTTGTCCAGGGTGATGGTCTCCAGAACATTGATGGCCTTGTACAGGATGGCACCGCCGGGGGTCTCGTACACGCCGCGGCTCTTCATGCCCACCAGACGGTTCTCCACGATATCCAGCAGGCCGATGCCGTTCTCGCCGCCCAGCTTGTTCAGGTACTCCACCAGCTCCACAGCGCCCATCTCCTTGCCGTCAACGGCAGTGGGGATGCCCTTTTCAAAGTGGATGGTCACATAGGTCGGGGTGTCGGGAGCCTGCTCAGGGCTGACACCCAGCTCCAGGAACCGGGGTGGTTGTACTGGGGCTCGTTGGCGGGGCTCTCCAGATCCAGACCCTCGTGGCTCAGATGCCACAGGTTCTTGTCCTTGGAGTAGTTGGTCTCGCGGTTGATCTTCAGGGGGATGTGGTGAGCCTCGGCGTAGTCGATCTCCTCGTCACGGCTCTTGATGTCCCACTCACGCCAGGGAGCAATGATGGCCATATCGGGGCACAGGGCCTTGAGGGTCAGCTCAAAACGCACCTGATCGTTGCCCTTGCCGGTGCAGCCGTGGCAGATGGCATCTGCGCCTTCCTTGATGGCGATATCGGCCAGAGCCTTTGCAATGCAGGGGCGTGCAAAGCTGGTGCCCAGCAGGTAGTCCTCGTACTTTGCACCGAACTTCAGGGTGGGGAAGATGTAGTTCTCCACAAAGTCCTTCTTCAGATCCAGAACGTACAGCTTGGAAGCGCCGGTAGCCTTGGCCTTTTCCTCCAGGCCGTCCAGCTCGGTGCCCTGGCCCACGTCACCGGAAACGGCAACGACTTCGCAGTTGTTGTAGTTTTCCTTCAGCCAGGGAATGATGATGGAGGTATCCAGACCACCGGAGTAGGCCAGAACGACTTTTTTGATGTTTTCCTTTTTCATAATAAACGCGCTCCTTTTAATAAAAATACACTTTTGTATCCTGATGCGCACTTTCCCTTCGCATCCTCTGTCTTTGATTCACGGTTGATGTTTTTTATTATACACAGCGCGGCTTTTCCGTCAATGCCGAAAACTGCCAAACATGCCGCGCATTTGCGGCAGGATTTGTTACACTTTGTATGTTTATGCAGTATTATTTGTTTATATTCAGATTTTATGCAGTCAAAATGTATATATGAAATGCAAAAAAAGCGCCCCGAGGACGCTTTCTTTATGCCTGGTATCTTCCCAGGATCTCCTCCACCTGTTCCTGTGTCAGCGGGTGGGTTGGCTCCGGCTTTTCATTGCCCCTGCGCAGGGGCAGCCACCAGGTGGACAGGCCCAGCCAGCCGAACTTATAGGCGGTGTGGGGCTCACGGCCCACGCAGGTGAAGCCCAGGCGGGCATGGATACGCTCACTGGCGGGGTTGGGGTCTGCCACAAGGGCGTAGACATTCCAGTAACCCATCCCGTCCAGAATATCCAGCAGGGCACGGTAGAGGGTATCCCCCACACCAAAGCCCCGGGCATCGGGGGCACAGTAGATGGTGCTCTCTACAGCCCAGTCGTAGGCCTCCCGGGGGTGATAGCGGTGGGCGCAGGCATAGCCCAGCAGCTTACCGTCCCCATCCCGGGCCAGCAGCAGAGGGATCAGCGCACGGGTGCTGTCCACCCAGTCCTCATACTCCGGCAGGGAAGAGGGCGTTACCTGAAAGGTTGCCGTGTGGTGCAGGACATACCAGTTGTAGATGTCCAGGATCTCCGCCGCATCGGCCCGGGTGGCCAGCGAGAGCCGGGGCAGGTTCTTCTCAGCCCATTCGGCGCACAGGGCTTCCTTCTGCGCCTTGGTCAGCTTTTCAGGGCTGCTTCCCGGCGCAGGGCGGCAGATTTGTCCGTGCACCGTTCCAGATACGCGAACCGCTGTGCCCCCAGCGCACGGGTGCACTTGGCCCCCTTCCCGCTCTTGTGGGCGTGCAGGCGGCTGGCCGGGTCATTTGTCCAGCCCGTGTAGAGCTGGCCGCCTGCGCAGCGCACCATATAGACATAGGCCCGCTCCGTCTTCTCCGCTTCCCCGCTCATATCACAGTCTCCCGTTGTTTTTCAGCACCTGACGGCAGGCGGCCAGCGCCGTCTCCTTATCCTTTGCGGTGATGAGGAACCGGCTGGCGTGGCAGAAACTGATGCCCTCGATGCCGCTCTTCTGCTCAATGACCTCCTGCGGCTGGCCCGCCCAGCTCTGGGGGAAAGGCAGCTTCGGCTTTTTGGTCTTGTGGTCGGTCACGCACTGGGCACTCCACCCGCCGCGCTGGCTGGGATAGATGACGAAGAGGGCATCGGTCTTGTACAGGCCATTCTTCCAGGGCAGGTAGCAGGGCAGGATCACGATGCCGTCCCGGGAATTCTTATAGGCCTGCTGCACTTTCTCGTCGGCACGGTTCACGGCGTTCGCGCTCTCGATCTGGTTTTCCAGGATCTGCTTTGCCACAGCCACCGCCTTGAAGAAGCAGGTGTCCTGATCCTCCTTGGAATCCCACACCGGGTTGAAGAAGCCGATGGCATCGCACAGGCTGTTCTGCTCGCCGGTGTTGTCGTTCAGGTCAAGAGGCTGGATAAAGTTTTCATCGATGAGCCGGGCCTGACGCTCCCCCACCAGCCCCGGGCCCAGCACCCGCCACAGCAGGCCGAAGCCGCATAGGGGATGCCGTTGGCGCGGTACTCGCGGGGCTCCTGATGGTGATCGAACATGCCAAAGCCGATATCATACACGATGCCGTCGAAATCGTCCGGCACCACAAAGCCGCGGGTGATCCTGATGTCCGGCCGGATGATCTGCAGCAGCGCCGTTGCAAACACGTCGTCCGCATGGAACTTGCCGGCATGGGTGAAGCCATTTGCAGGAATTTTCATAACAGCAATACCTCGTTCTCTTTCTTTGGGAACAGTATATCACATTCTGAAGCAGGGGACAAATTTTTGTGCACAACAAAGACCCGCCGGGCAGCATACGCCACACAGCGGGTCTGAAAGGAGGAAGTGCCGTTTCAGGGCACCTTATGAGAAGCGTGTGTTACAGGACGATGGGTTTCTCCGGGTCGAGCTCCAGGCTTTCACCGTTGGATTCGATCACGCGGCGGTACCACTCGTAGCTCTTTTTCTTGTAACGTTCCAGCGTACCGGAGCCGTCGCTGTTCAGGTCCACATAGATCATACCGTAGCGCTTTTTGATCTCCGCCGTGGAGCAGGAGATCAGGTCAATGCAGCCCCAGCTGGTATAGCCCATCACGTCCACGCCGTCGTGTAGCGCTTCGCTGACCTGCACCAGGTGGTCGTTCATGTAGCGGATGCGGTAATCATCCTCCACCGTAAAGCTGCCGTGGCCGTCCGGCACCAGGGTGTCGTTGGCACCCAGGCCGTTTTCGGCAATGAACAGGGGCTTGTGGTAGCGGCTGTACAGCCGGTTCAGGGTGTAGCGCAGGCCCTTGGGGTCGATCTGCCAGCCCCACTCGCTGACCTTGGAATACGGATTGCGCTTGAGGGTGGGGACCATGTTACTGCCGGTGGGCTCGCCCAGCGAGTGGTCGGCGGCGGCGCAGTTGCTGGAATAGTAGCTGAACGAAACAAAGTCCACAGTGTGGGTCAGGGCTTCGCGGTCCTCATCGCTGATCTCCAGTTGCACGCCCTTTTCCTCAAACACGCGCTTGGCGTAGTAGGGATAGGCACCCAGGGCCTGCACGTCCGAGAACAAGTACACCTCGTTGTCCAGCTCCATCACCTCGATGATGTCATCGGGGTTCGGGGTGAGCGGGTAGATGGTAACGGCCAGGATCATGCTGCCCACCTTGTACTCCGGGTCGATGCTATGGGCCAGCTGCACAGCCTTGGCGCTGGCCACCAACTCGTAGTGGATGGCCTGATACAGCTGCTGGTTGCTCAGCTGGGCCTTGGGGGTCAGGATGGCACCGCTGACAAAGGCTGGTGCAAAATGGAGTTGATCTCGTTGAACGTGATCCAGTACTTCACCTTGCCCTTGTACCGCTCAAACAGGACCTGGCAGTATTTCAGGTACAGGTCGATCATGATGCGGTTGCTCCAGCCGTTGTACTTGCGGGCCAGGGCCAGGGGCGTTTCGTAGTGGGAAATGGTGATGAGCGGCTCGATGCCGTACTTGTGGCACTCGTCAATGACATCATCGTAGAACTTCAGGCCCGCCTCGTTGGGCTGTGCTTCCTCACCGGTGGGGAAAATGCGGCTCCACGCAATGGAAAAGCGGTAGACCTTGAACCCCATGCCCGCAAAGAGCTTGATGTCCTCTTTGTAGCGGTGGTAGTAATCAATGCCTCTCAGCTTGAGGTTGTCGGGGGGTCGGCTCCTCGGTGATGACCTTGAAGCCCTTGGGCAGCACATCCTGGATGGACAGGCCCTTGCCATCTTCCAGATAGGCACCCTCGCACTGATTTGCGGCCGTTGCGCCGCCCCAGAGGAAATTTCTCGGGAAATACATACAGGTTCCTCCCTAATGTTGCAGCGTCCGGGGATCAGTTCTTTTTCTCGTCACGGAACAGGACGAACGAGACGATAAAGGCCACCACAAAGGCAATGGCTGCACCGGCGCAGGCATAGTAGAAGTTGGACATGGGGGTATCCAGTCCAATGTAGCTGGGCAGGGTCAGCAGACCGGGAGAGCCGCCGGAGTAGTTCTTGGTGTTCATCAGGCCCATAAAGAAGCCGCCCACGCCGCCGCCAGCCATGGCTGCGATCATGTTGGTGCGGATCTTCATGGTAACGCCGAACAGGACCGGCTCGGTGATGCCGCAGACGGCAGTGATACCGGTGGCGGAGGTCAGCTGCTTGAGTTCGGGGTCCTTGGTCTTGATGGAAACGGCCAGAGCAGCAGCGCCCTGTGCCACGTTGGAGGCCAGCTGGCCCGGATAGATGATGGTGTCAAAGCCGATGGTCATACGGTTGTTGATGCCAATGGGGGTCAGGGCGTGGTGGGTACCTGTCATGACCAGGAACGGCAGGAACACGCCGACGATGGTGGGCACCAGCCAGGGTGCCAGGGTGCTCAGGCCATTGATCACAGCGGCCAGGGCGTTGGAGACCACATAGCCCACCGGGCCCAGCACACACAGGGTGGCAATGCCGCAGATGAACATGGTCAGCAGCGGAGCGGTAAAGAAGCGGATGGCTTTGGGGGAGATGCGGGTAGCCCAGGGCTCCACCTTGGACATCAGCAGCACGCCCAGGATGATGGGGATCACGGACGAAGAATAGGAGGCGTTATAGATGGGCAGCATGAAGATGGTGATGGCCTCGCCGCTTTCCTTGGAGGCAGCCACCAGGTTCACAAAGCTGGGGTGGATCAGGATGCCACCCAGCATCATGGCCAGGTAGGGGTTGCAGCCCAGCTTTTTCGCCGCCGAGTTAGCCAGCAGGATGGGCAGGAAATAGAACGTGGCATCGCCCATGAAGTTGATGACCTGGTAGGTGCTGGACGTATTGCTGACCAGCTTGAACGCCACCAGGATGGCCAGCACGGCCTTGATCATGCCTGCTGCGGTCAGCGGGGGCAGGATGGGGGTAAAGATGCCGGTCAGGGTGTCGATGACACGGTCGTACACTTGCCCTTGGGGGCGGGGGCTGCGGCGGCAGGGGCGGTGCCCAGCATCCCGCTGAGCTTCTCGTACACCTGCGTGACCTCGGCACCAATAATCACCTGATACTGGCCGTTTGCCTGGGCAACGCCCACAACACCGGCCAGGCCCTTGATGGCATCGGTATCGGCTTTTGATTCATCTTTCAGGTTAAAGCGCAGACGGGTGGCACAATGGGTGGCGTTGCTCACATTCTCGGCACCGCCCACCAGGCTGAGGATCTGTTTTGCCAATGCGCCGTAATCTTCTTTTTTTGCCATTTGCAATTCCTCCATGATGGTTTGATCCAGGGTGATCCGGAGCCTGCTGCGCAGAAGCTCTGCGTCAGCCACACCGGGCAGCCCGCGGATCGCGTTGAGGTCGATCACACTGCGGTCCTTTACGGTAACGGACAGACAGCCGCTGCGGAAATCACACAGGCCTATATTTTCTTTTCCGCCGGCCGGAGCAGCCAGCTGCTCCAGGAACTGTTCACGATCCATGGCAGAGGACCTCCCTCTCGGTCAATATCTTCTGAACCGCCCAACGCGCGCCATTGAGCGGATTCATGCAAAAAGGTGGCAAGGTAGCGGGGCTGGTTCAGGCCTCATGCTTCTCCTGCAAACGGCTGATGTGCAACATAAGGTATACGGTTTCCTCATCGTTGCACTTCCAATTCCAAGTGGTTTGGAAATAGTCCGCGATGGCGCGGGCACACTGATACACCTGCGGGTACTCCCGCCGCATCTGGGCCAGCATCCCGCTGATCCGCTCCTCCACCTGCCTGCCGGAGGCAAGTCGCTGGATGAGGTAGCGCAGATGCATGGAAAACCGGGAATACGAAAAGCTCTCTTTGTTGAGCGTAATATCAAGCTGTTTCTCCACGATGCCGTCCACGTCCGAAAGGGCCTTGAGCGTCATCATCATGGAGTGCATATCGCCCGCTTCCGCCTCGGCGTTGATGAGGTGGAGGGCAATGTTCACCACCTCGCTGTCTGGCAGCTTCAGCCGGCTTCCCGTGCCAGCAGCTCCCGTGCCTGTTTGGCCAGCTCTGTCTCCTTGGGGTACAGGTGGCGCACATCGTAGGCCAGCGGGGTCGAGATTTCGATGCCCTTTCGCAGCCGCTCCGCCGCAAAGTTCAGGTGGTCGGCCAGGGCAAAGGGCAGGTTTGGGTTCAGTGCACAGTCCAGCTCGATCTCAGCCCGCTCCGTGATCTCGGCGCAGGCCAGCACCAGCGGGCGGGGCAGATCGGCCGCCATGCCAAAATATTTGGGGTTCACGTCGTAAAACGTTCGCTCGATGCGGGAAAGGTCCGTCAGCTCGTAAGGCATTTTGGGGAACCCGACCCCCCGACCCAGCACCACCAGCTCCTTGCCGTTTCCGTCCAGTGCCAGGGCGGCATTGTTGTTGATCTGTCGGATGATTTTCATACCGTTCTACTCCCTGCATCGAATTTTCGGACAAAAAGAAAAACCCCGAACGCAGCAACTTACACTACTCCCCTTGTTTTGGAAAGGGAATTCGATGCAAGTAGCGCCTCCGAGGAGTAACGTCTTGTTTTTACGAATTTATAATACCAAAGGTTCTTTGCTGTGTCTATTCGCACGATACCCAAAAAAACGTATTGTTTTTTGTGCACCGTGAAAAAAGTGCAGAAAAAAGCCGCCGGGCAGAGAAATGTCCGGCAGCCATTGGTTCAAGCTAAATTCTATGCACTTACTTTTTCCGGCTGCGCGTCTTGGTCACAGCCGTGGTGGGCTTCACGGCGGGGGAGAGATTCGGCTTTTCGGTGAGGGCGGTGGTGGTGGGCTCGCCAGTGCCAGCACCTCGGCCAGCTCCTTCTGCACCTTGGCGTTGATGGGGTCATTCACGGCCAGAACATCGGAGTAGAACTGCTCCATCTCTTCGCGGGTGGAGAAGGTTGCAACGTACATCTGGTTGCCCATGGCACCGGACAGAGCCTCGGGGATGCGGTCCACCATCCGCATATTCTTCTGGTACTTCTGCATGATCTGCTCATGGCTGTACACAAAGTTTTTGCCATCGCGGCGGCCCGCAAAGGGGCAGTAGTAGTGCTCGCCCACCGGCATATCCGTGCCGCCGAAGGCGATCATATCTGCCCAGATCTTGTACACGTTGGTGGAGCGGGCAAAGTTGATCATATCCGGGGTAAAGCCGCCGCAGGGGCGCATATTGACCTCCAGTGCCACGAGCTGGCCCTTTTTTGCCCATGCTGGCCTGATCCTCGGTCATGCGGAAGAACTCAAAGTGGACGAACCGGCTCTTCACGCCAAAGCTCTTGACGGCGGCACGACCGGCGGCGCGGGTATCCTCGGGCAGATCCTTGATGATATAGTAAATGGAGTTATCGTTGTCGTTGACGATGTCCATGATGGACACCGGGCTGACGTTGCCCGCCTCAAAGATGGGGTTGCCGCTGCCGTCGATGATGGCATCGTAGCTGTTGACCTCGGCGTGGACGAACTCCTCCATGATATAGGCGAGATCGGGGTGATAGGCGCTCTTGTAGAGCAGGAAGCGCTTCAGCTCCTCATCGCTGGACAGCTTATGGGTATCGGAGGCACCCACACCGTTGTCCGGCTTGACCACCACCGGATAGCCCACCTCGTCGATGAACTTCCTGCAGCCCTCCAGGTCGTCCACCATGTGGTAACGTGCGGTGGCGATGCCGGCCTTCTGGTAATACTCCTTCATCTTGCTCTTGTACTTGATGCGGGGCATATCCTCAGTCCGGAAGCCGGACCTGATGTTGAAGTCCGTGCGCAGGGCCGCATCCCGCTCCAGCCAGTACTCGTTGTTGGATTCCAGCCAATCGATGCGGCCATACTTGAAGGCGAAGAACGCCACCGCACGGTAGACTTCGTCGTAGTTCTCCAGACTGCCGACCTTGTAGTATTCGTTCAGGCTGTCTTTCAGCTCTGGCATCAGCTCATCATAGGGCTGGTCACCGATGCCCAGCACGTTCATGCCGTCGTTTTTCAGTTCCCGGCAGAACTGCCAGTAGTTGGTGGGAAAATTGGGGAGATAAAGATAAAGTTCTGCATAGCTTGATGATTCCTCTTTTATCCTAGAATATAAGGCATATAATATACGGCCTGCTGATACCACCAATCCCAGTCGTGCTTGACATCATAGCCCCACAGGTCCACCCAGACAGGGATGCCTTTCTGCTCAAAGATCTGCTTGAGCTGCCGGGTGGTATCGGGCTGCTCCCAAGCGCCCTGACCGCAGCAGATGACCGCCTTCCTGCTGCGGTAGAGGTCCATATAGGGGTGATCGGTGGGGGAAGTTGGCCATGTAATCCACAGGGGAGTTCTGGTAGACCACCTCGTCCATGTAATCGCCAAAGCCGTATTTTGCGGTGTAGATGCCGCTGAGGGCCAGACAGCCATCGAAAAGATAGGGGAACCGCAGATAAAGGTTGACGGCATGGGTCGCGCCCAGGCTGCAGCCAAAGGCGATCACGCCGGGGAGGCTGTCCCAGCCGTTGCGCTCCTTGGCGATATACTGGATCTTGGGCACAACTTCCTCCACGATGTAGCGGATCCACTGCTCATAGCGGCGGATCCGCCAGTAGGGGTCGCCGTTGGTGTCGGACCAGGTCTCCTGATCGATGGTGTCGATGGAGATGACCATGATCTGCCCGGATTCGATCCACGGAGCCAGCGTACCGGCCATGTGGAAGTCCTCAAAGTCGAAGAAACGGCCATCCTGACAGGGGATAAAGAGCATGGGGCGGCCTGCGTGGCCGTAGACCTTGCACTCCATCTCCCGGCCCAGTGCGGGGCTGTAATCCTTGAAGTATTGTGTTTCCATGTAGTTTCCCTCCTCTATATAAAAACCTCTCCGGCGCTCCGCGCCTCTCCTACCAGGAGAGGTGGCATCCCGAAGGGATGACGGAGAGGTTCAGTCCAACTCGTACATCAAAGTATGGAACACGAACGGCAGCTGCTTTTCCCAGCTGGCTTCGCTGTGGGTGCCGCCGGGCACCAGGCGGCTGGTCAGGTGGATGCCCCGGACCATGATCTTGCTGCACATCTCGGCAAATTCCCTGCGCATTCCCTCGTGGCTGCCCATCTCCTGGGAACCGTAGTCCATGTAGAGCACCGTGCCGGGCTCCAGCTTTGCGCGGCCCACCAGACCGCTGAGCTTTTCAGGAGACACCCAGATCGACGGCGACAGGGCTGCCGCGCGGCTGAAGGTATCGTTATACTGCAGCAGGGCGTACAGGCTCATCAGGCCGCCCATGGAGCTGCCGCCGATGAACGTGTGCTCCCGGTCCGGCAGGGTGCGGAAATTGTGGTCAATGAAAGGCTTGAACCGGTGGATGAACCAGCTCATGGTCGCCTGCCCCTTGCCATCAAAGTGGCCATAGGTCGGGTCATCGAAGCGGTAGGGCGAATACTCCACAAGGCGCTCGTTGTTGGGGCCTGCATTGCACTCCACTGCTGCCACGATGAGCGGGGTATCGGTGTAGTCCAGATAATCCGCCACGCCCCAGCTCTTGCCGTAGGTGGCATCCGCATCAAAGAACACATTCTGGCCGTCGAACATATACAGCACCGGATACCGGCGCTCCGGGTCGGCTTCGTACATGGTGGGCAGGTAGACATACACCCGGCGCTGCTCCACACCGTTCACCGCAGGATAGCTGACGCTCCATTTTTTGACCATATTCCAGTTCCCTCTCGTTTCTGTTTTTCTGCACATAGTCTAGCACTGTGCAGGCGGAAAAGCAATCGGGAGACAAAACCATGATACGGCAAACGCGCCCGGCGGTATTCCCACCCGGCGGCGTTTGCAAAAATTCTGAACAGAGAGAAGCGCGGGAAGGATCAATACTTCTTCTCAACCGGAACGATCCAGCCCTTGGTATCGGGGATCTTGCCCCACTGCATCCCGGTCATGGTGTCGTACAGCTTCTGGGTCACAGGGCCGATCTTGCCATCGCCAATGTAGCGTGCTCACCCTTCCAGACCAGCTCCTTGACAGGGGAGACGACTGCGGCGGTACCAGTGCCGAAGACCTCTTCCAGCTTGCCCTCACGGGCGGCCTGCATGATGTCCGCAATGGCCAGCTTGCCCTCGATGACATCATAGCCCCAATCCTTCAGCAGCTCGATGCAGCTGCGGCGGGTAACGCCGGCAGAACGGTGCCGACGGTTGCAGCGGTGTAGACCTTGCCGTCGATCTTGAACATGATGTTCA
>ENA-OQBP01000051-OQBP01000051.1-human-gut-metagenome-genome-assembly--contig:-NODE-51-length-11188-cov-0.867101_pt1 | contig 11188 bp, 15 predicted proteins | sample MGYA00242751_ERZ504561 | MGnify/ENA primary metagenome ERZ504561 (study PRJEB26092, sample SAMD00036245) | human gut metagenome | host: Homo sapiens | study: EMG produced TPA metagenomics assembly of...
CGGCTTGCGGCTTGCCGAAGTCATCGTCGGAACCGGCCTTGGCCAGCTCGTTGTAGCGCTCGACGGAAGCCAGTGCATTATCCAGTGCATCGCCCTCAAAGCCGCACTGGGTCAGCAGGTCTTCCAGTGTATCGGCCTTGAACTGGTAAGCCTCGGCCTTTGCGCTGATCTTGGTGTACTGACGGTCGGTGTAGTTGGGGTTGGACTCATCCTCATCCTCGGGGATGATGTAGCACAGGCCGCCGTGGTTTGCGGGCATGTAGGGCACCTCTTCGCCCCACTTGGAGTCGTACAGCTGAAAGGAGGTGCACTCGGGCTGCAGCTCGATCTGGTTTTCCAGCTGCTGGCCGGGGATGCACTCGTTCATGAAACGGTCGCCGCGCTTGTTGATCTGCAGGAAGGGGGTCACGCCCATGCCGCTGCCCATGTGGTGGGTCATCGGTGCGTGGAAATCCTGCACCTTTGCGCCGATCCATGCGCCCATGCGCAGGCCGTCGCCGGTCTCCACGGTCTTGCCCTCCACGTCAACGCCCAGCATACCCATGGCACCCATGTTGGCGATCTTCTTCTCCACGATCTCGGGAGCAAAATGCTTCATGATCTTCTCGTCGCCGGAGTTGTCGCCGGTAGCCAGGATCACGCCCTTGGAAGGCGTTGAGCTGGATGTACTTGTTGTCATTCTGTGCGTCGCGGATGATCACGCCGGTCACGCGGCCGTCGCTGTCCTTCAGCAGCTTGGTGCCGAAGCAGCCGAAGAAGGTCTGTGCACCGTTCTCAACGGCCTTGTTCAGGTTGGCTTCCACTATAAAGCCCTGCTGATCCTTGCGGGAAGAGCGGAACTCCATGCTGGAAGGGAAGGTGGGGAACTCTTCGTTGCGGTAATCGTAGTGCTCGGGCTGAGGCATGCCAGCGGCACCAGGAATACCCTTGTCGAACTGCTCCTGGGTCACGGCCTCACGGGTGGAGTCGCAGATGGTCAGCTCGGGGTAAGCTCGATGAACCAGTCCATGACCTCGTGTGCATGGGAAGCCCACTTTTTCAGGATGGAGCGCTTGTTGCGGTAGGTGCACTCGCGCATCAGGCGGTCGACCACAACATCCTCGTCCACGATGTTCTCACGGCCCCAGCGCTTGTTCAGGCTGCCGTTCAGCAGGGCATACTCGCCGCTGCGGCAGTTGGAAGGAAGAGCTCTTTTCCACGATGGCAACTTTTGCGCCCTCCTCGGCAGCCGCACGGGCAGCGCAGACGCCGGACAGACCGGCGCCGATGATGACCACATCAAAGTCCTGGGTCTCACTGGCCTGCACGTCCGGCTCTTCGCCCAGCCAGTCATCGCCGGTATCGCCCGGCGTATCTGCAGCAGGCTCTTCGGAAGCAACGCCCATAGCCTGCTCGATGCAGCTGGCGGCAGCCTTCTTGACCGCGTTGGTGGTGACGGTGGCGCCGGAAACATTGTCGATCTCAGCGTTCTGTGCCGCCATGATGGCATCCTGCAGGGTGGGAGCAGCCACGCCGCCGATGCTCTCGGTCTCCTGTGTGCCTTCCAGCTTGCAGTCGGTAACGGTGCCGTTGGCATCCACGGTCAGGGTGGCGGTGACAGCACCGCCAAAGCCTTCGGCAGAGCCGGTCTTAGTCACACCGGCGGCGGTGGAGCTGCTGCCGCCGCCGCAGGCGGCCAGAGAGACGCCAACAACGAGGCTCATGGCCACGGCAGCGCTCAGTTTGCGGATGATCTCTTGTTTCATGGGTCTTTCCTCCAGAGAAAAATCGGTTTGTGTTCGGTCCCCAGAAAAGGTCATATCTTTTCAAGGATGTTTACAAAAGATAACATATTTTATGAGGTACTGTCAAGAGATTTTAGCACATACTTCGTGAAGAATGATAAATTGGTGTCAATTTGTGACGCTGACGGTATACGAAGCGAACGGACGGTCTACGCTGTTAGTAATTCCTGAATGGAAACCAAGCAAGCAGTTTTGCCACTTTCAGCCCCAGTTAGTACTTCAATATTACTATGTTTTGGAAATCGGCACAACCATATAACCGTCCTTGATGAAACTATTTTTGTTTCATCGATGACATTGTACCAGCAAGCAGTGCAGACGTATATACATCTGCCTATTTTGCGTTGCAAAACGCTTGTTGGGGAACACCCCAAACCCCTTTGATCTGCCTTTTTCCCAATGCAGGCTGCGCATCCCGATGGGACGCTTTTTTACCCGGTGATATGCTCCGGGTCGTTAAGAACTTGCATGAGGTGAGAAGCGGCTTCTGCAAGAGAATCGTACTTCATCTGTTCAGGAACTGGCGCTTCCAGAAGAGAAACGCCCCACGCCTGCATACAGTCCGCAAGTTCTTTCTGTGCCTGCAATGCCGCCACCTTACGCACATCCGGGGTGGTTTCTGTATCCAGAACGTAGGCTGTGGAGTATTTTCCGTTGCGATCTTCCGTCAACTGCACCATGGAATAGTGCTCATTCCAAAAGCGGCAGAAGCGAACCCTGCCGCCGATATTCTCCATGTCATGGCACAGTTCTTCTTCGCTACTCCATTGAGGAGTCTCGGACAAAATGCAATTCAGTTCCGAAAGAGCCAGCCGCTCTTCAGCCGATAGCTCTCCATGCAGGCATTCACGTTTTAGATTATTCTGCCAATACGGGCTCAACTTTCCATTCCGGGCATCTTCCATTGCTTCTTCGATATTGGGTAGGATTGTCATGTCATTCACCTCAAATACTTGCCATTGGTGTTAGATACACGCTTATAGTGTTGATTATAAACTATTTGAGGGCAAAAAGAAAGAGCGTCAGCACGGTTGCTGGCGTTCTTTGACATAGGTGTTATTTTGTAATATAGGGAATGTTGTCGGTGTATGCATTCAGAATGTCAATGGCAGCTTTCTTCTGCCCCGGTGTGAGCTGGCTCAGCTTTCTGCTCAGTTCGTCATCTGCCACATGGGATGCGGATGGAACGGAATCCCGGATTAGCACATCAGCAGATACGTCCAACACCTCTACGATTCGGATAAAGGTTTCCAGTTTGGGGATTTTTACTCCGCGCTCTAAATCTCCAACATAATTTGCTGACAAATCGACCCGTTCTGCAAACTGTTCAATCGTCCAGCCTTTTTCCTTGCGCTGCTCTCGTATTCGTTGACCCAAAAGCGTATTCATAGCGACCTCACATTCTAATTGTGTTTGTTGCACACCAATAGCATACCTGTCGCAATTTTTGTTATACACAATCCATTTGCGTTCATTCAACGCTATTCGGGTAATTTCAAGGTGGAAAATTTTTGTGCGTATCTTTGGTCAAAAAAGCAATGGTCTTTGGGGACGGTACATGGTACAATAGCAAATGTTGTGCCCCTTGGCACATGAACGAAGGTAAAAGGAGCTGCTGAACGTGGATACGATCTATCTGCTGCCCGGTGAGGAACGCTGCGTTGATTTTCGAGATGCCAATGGAGTCCCGAGGTACACTACACTTACTGTTCCATCCGTGGCAAACTTTTCAACTGCACCTGCTGCACAAAGGACGAAGCCCAGCGGCTGTGTGAAGATTGGCTTATAAAACAGGACCGCTGCTATATAAACTAAAAAAGCCGCCGAGGACATCTCCCCAAAATGGGAAGAGTCCTCGGCGGTATTCATTTATCGGGTCTGCACTTTTTCGATGGTGTCCTTTTCTCCCGCAAAAAAATCGTTCCACGTTTTTCTGTGCCCGAACCAGTTCTTGCATCTCGTTCCGTGCCTTGCGGTAGTCCGGGTAAGCGGCTTTCTTCTTGGTCAGCAGTTCTGCAAACTCCGCATCCAACTCCTTGACCTTCGGCAGCTTCTGCAGCCCGGCTTCGTCAAAGGCAGCTTTCGCCGCCTTGTGCAGAGTAATCTCCTCCCGATGGGCTTCCAAAAACTTTTTACTGTACCCCGACTTGCGGTAGGCATCATAGACCGGGCGGGTCTTGGCATAGTTGATGATGTGAGTTTTCAGCACGGCGATCTCTGTCAACCTTGCTTCTGCTGCCTTGATAGAATTGCCCATGGTATGATAGCGTTCGGTTGCCACCGCTGCACGTTCTCGCAGTTCCTCGGCACTGCTGATCTTCTGCTACTGTAAGAACAGCAGCGTTTTGGACATTTCTTTCAGGTTGAACTTGGTCGCCCACTTTTTGTAGCCGACGCTTTTGCCCTCTGCCATTTTTCCCTGAATGTCCACCAGCAACTGGAAGGGCTGTTCTTTGGGCGGCTTCTTCTGATAAGGTTGGTGTTTCGCCTTACCCTCCAGCACCGCCTTGATTTCGTCCTCGCCATAGCCGGTGCCCAGAGTTCGGAACCGAATAAAGCGTTTCTGTCCCTTGCCCTTCACCGCCGTGTACTTGCCACGCTTCACCTCGTAGCCCTGCTGCTCTAGCTTTTGCAGAAACGTTTCATAATCTCCCGTTTTTTCTGCAAGGATTGTGTCGATGATTCCGCATAGGCGGTCCCCGTTGCTTTCCTTGGGAGGATAGAGAACACGCTTCTGCCGTTCCCGATAGGGCTTCTTCTCAATGACGGACAACTGGTGTTCCAAGCAAATCAGGTCGCTCAACCGCTGCACTGCCAACGCCGAAAAGAAAAAATCCCGGAACTTTCTGGTGCCATCCAGTGCCGTGGAGTTAAAGATCACATGGTTGTGGATGTGCTGCCGGTCCGTATGGGTGGCAACAACAAACGCATACTTGCCCTTGGTAAAACGCATGGCAAGTTCGTAGCCCACCTTGTTAGCTTCCTCTGCAGTGATTTCTCCCGGACGAAAGGACTGCCGTATCTGATAAGCGATCACATCGCTTTTCTGCCTGCGTCCGTTTACGAGATCATACTGCCGCTTGGTAAGCATAAATTCTTCATCTGCTGTCAGGGCGCTGCAAGCATAGCTGCTGACAAACTGTCCCTGCTCGGTCTTGTCCGGGTTTTCAATATAGTCCGTGCGATTTTTCAGGCAGGCCGCAACGGTCATGCCCTTGTTTTTGTGCAGCGCAATCAGCCGTGTTGCTGCCAGCATCATCACCCCCTATTGCAAAGAAAAAAATGCCGCCCGGAGGCGGCATTGAGATCATTTGGATATTTTTTCGTAATCGGCGGCACCCGCCAGATACATTGCCTTGTATCTGGCGCATTCCAGCTCATTGCAGATTTCATCTAAGGCGAGATATTGATTCCACGCTTCTTTGCTGATAACGCTCTGCAAGGTTTCCTCAGCTGCTCTTTTGGCTTTTTTCAGTCGCAGATACTCTTGATCCTCACCCAGCATCTCAGAAAAAATCGTGCTGTTGTGTTCAAAATAACAATCCTCTATCCTCTGTTTGCTCATAGCGTCCCTCACAGTTCTGCAAGCCACTCACTGAAACGCCCGATGCCCTCGGTGATGGCAGTTGCGCCGAAAAAGAGGACAAAGCAGAGGAATTCGGCTACCAGCAGGATAAGGAACTGATTCCAAGTCTGACGGTAAGCAGTGTAGATGCCGCAGCCGAAGATGTAGAGCATCAGCGGAGCAACTACATAGCTGGACAGGGTTAGCAGCCACCTTGCCATCAGAGCTAGAAACGCCACAAAGAGAGAAATCGGGAAAAGAACAATTTTCTTCAGCATAGACATCATATCAAGCACTTCCTTTCTGTTCGCCCTTATTATAAAGGTATCGACTACTACGTTGCAAGGATGTCAGGCATTATATGTACACCCGCAGTCCTCCAACTGCGGGAATTTTTATAGCTCTGCCAGCTTGGAAAGAATTCGCTTGCCAATGTCAATCAGTTCATCCAGACGCTGCCGCAGATCTTCCATGTCGGCGGCGTAGACCTTGCCGCACTCGTTGGCACGCTTGGCGTACTGGTTCAGATTGTTGCTGCACATCTGCAAGAGATATGCCATGCGTTGCAGTTCTTTCAAGTCGAGGTGCAGGCAATAGCCGTCCAGTGCCATCTTGCGGATATAGGCACTCAGGCTGCGGATGCCCATGCTGAACATCTTTTCATAGATACGGTTCTTTTCTGTTCTGGTCAGGCGCAGGATGATGGTTTCATCCCGCTTTTCTTTCATCGTGCATCACCATCCTTATCATAATAGCTGCGGAACGGTTTGACAGGCTCCGGCTGATTGGTCTTTTCCCCCAGTGCAGCCAGCACAGACGGACGAGTTGCAGGTGTTTCGGTTTCCTCGGTTTCTTCGGGAGAATCCTGTGCCGAACTGCGATCAATGTTCAGCAAGGCGTTCAATTCAGCAAGGCGGGCAGACTTTTCGGCCAGTTCCTTCTCCTGTGCAAAGGGTTTTGCCACTTCGACCTCTGCGGCCTGTTTCTGCTGCTCAAGATTTTGCAGAGCATTTTCGGCGTCTGCAATACGGTCAGCGAAATTGTCGATGGCATTGTCCAGACGAGTGATATTGCCGCGCGCATCATCGCCCAGCGACACCGGGTAACTCAACTCTGCCCGGAGTACGGCCTGATGCTCATTTCTGAAGCTGTCGAATCGAATGTTCAGTTCAAAGCCACGGTAGGTGCCCAGCAGCATCATATCAGCATTGGGCATCTCCTGCCGAGCCAGCAGCAGCCGTTCGCCCGCAGCCTTTTTGTCATCGTACACCATGCCCTTGATGGTCATGCCGTAGAAGTTTTCTTTGTCCTGCGGGTGTGCTGCTGCAATCTGTGAATCCTGCTGCAAAGCAGTAATGCGGGTTTTCTGTTTCTGGATCTCTTCCGGGAATGTTTTGAGCAGCTTATCTTCCAGACGATATTTCTGATTCTGGAAGTCACCGCGCAGAACTTTCAATTTTGCCACCTGCACGTCCAAATCCATCTTTTCCCGGATGCGAGGGTCACCTGCACACAGAGCCTTGATTTCTGCGTAAGATAAAGCCTGTTCGTCAATATCATCGCAAGAACGCATAGGCGATTTGCTCGTCATGATCTGCGAGATAAACTTCTGTTTATTCTCAAGGGTCTGATCGGGTAAGAGGATGGCATTACTGCCAGCCCCTCCCCTAAGAACCGTACGTGAGAGTTTCCCCTCATACGGCTCAAGCCTTTCAGAAAGTTCCCGTTAGGGAACTCGGCGCAACAAAACAAGCATCGTTTTTGTGCAATACGGTATGGCATTCGGGATGCACCATTTCCAGCCATGGTGACTTTCCATGTCGGAACACCTTGTGAACCTTGAAACCTGTGTCAGAAGTTATCGGTTCTCCACACACAGGGCAGCAGCGGTGCTGATTTCTCCATACTTTCAAGAGCTTTTCGCGTCCGTTGGTGCTGTTCAGCATTTTCTCACCATCACGCTCTTCATAATAACCATTCCACCGTGCATCGAACGGATTTGCTTCGGCAACGATTTTCTTAAAGCGGATGATTTTGGTGTCCGTTGCATATTCGAGGGCAAAATAGGAAAGCTCTTTGTTTCTCTTCTTGGAGCGTTCTTCTGCGGCAAAAGTCCAGTTCCGAGAGCCGATGCAGTGCCAATATTTCTTGGCAATCCACCGTCTGCTCTTTTTCTTGTGCCTGCGCTTTGCCCATTGCCAGAGACAATTATAAATCTGATAGTCGATTTTGCTGAATGCTTCAGCGGACACAACAAATCGCTGGTTATTGACCCAGCACGGATAACCGGGTTGAGCTGGCGAATCAGGGAATCCTGCTTTGCCGATTTGTTGCTCTTGACGATTTCGCGCACCTTTTTCAGCAGAGAACTGACCGATTGCTTCGAGGGTTTGATAAGGAGTTTTCCGTTGTATTTTCGAATATTCTTGCCCAAGAAGTCAAATCCATCTTCGATGTGGGTGATAACCGTCTTTTCTTCGGACAACTGCAATCCACGTTCAGCCATAAACTCTCTAATAATAGGAAGGACTTCTTCGCGCAGAAATTCCGGGCTTTCTCCGGTTACGATAAAGTCGTCAGCATAGCGCACAAAGTTCATCTTATTAAAGTGAGTTTTCCCATTGAAGTACTGTTTTGGTCGGCAGTCGTTCCTTTAAGAGCCGTTCCAGCCCATCCAGTGTCATATTCATCAGAGTGGGCGAGATAGTCCCGCCCTGCGGCGTACCCTCTTCGGTGGGGAACAGCTGTTTCGTATCGACAAATCCACACTTTAGCCATTTCTGTAAAACCTGTGTGTCCATCGGAATGTTTTCCATGAGCCATTCGTGGCTGATATGGTCGAAGCATCCCTTGATGTCACCTTCGAGAATCCATTCGGGTGATTTTCCTTTGTTCAGGTCGGTAAAGCACTGCTCGATTGCATCGTGCGTACTTCTGCCGATTCGGATCCATAGGAGTTCGGGTCACCGTAGGTTCAGCAAGCGGTTCCAGTGCAAACATGTACAAAGTCTGCATGGCTCGGTCTGTCATTGTCGGAATACTCAATGGCCGCAGTTTGCCGTTTTTCTTCGGAATATAAACACGTTTCAGAGGCTGAGGACGGTATCCTCGCCGTTTCAGTTTATTGATTGCCTTGAATTTTGCCTCTGGGGTCAGCCACAGTTCATGGTCAACCCCAGCCGTATTTTTACCACGATTGCTTGTTACTCGCTTCACTGCCAAGGCTTTGGCGTAAAACGAGTGAGTTAACAGCCATTGCAGCGTTTTCACTTTGCTGTAATGACCTTCTTGTTGAGCCTTTACGATACGCATTTGCAGCTTTTTAACATAGGCCTCCGCTTTCTTCCAGTCAATGGACTCCCAGCATTGTGCCTTGTCAGCAGGCGCACACAGTTTCCTGTTCATTTGCGATTCCTCCTCTCAAAAGTTCTGTAAATTCTCTCGTAAAGATAGACCTGCTGGAAGTCAGCCCGCTTTCGCGTGGGATATGTTTCAATCCCTGTCCGTCCTCATTACAAGGTCGGCATTCGCTTTTTCCATCTTTCTTCTACCCGCATTTCATAAAGTCTCCTTACGGTTTCCGTCCGATTGCTCGGAGAAATACGGGCTTACCACGTTCCGCTTATTCAACAGTATGGGTTAGGTCTCACTTCTCCGCCGGCAGCTTTGTGTCCATGTATTCCCACTATACAGGGGAATAACCAGCTGCATTACCATTTTGGTTCAGGCTTGTCAGCAACTTTAGCCTGTTCGGCCTTAACGACGTTTATCAGTGATTCACGTTACATTAACCATACCATACAAGTCAGGCTCCCCAACCGCATTGTTGCTTGCAGCTTATCGCTTTCACCTCGCAGTTTCAGCTTGAACCCTTTCGGGTGGGGCTACCCTTGTCCTGTCACGCTTCCTCACAGCCGTTACCAGCCGCTTTGTTGACAGTAGACTACTGCTAATGGAATAACAGGTCCGGTCATTGCCAGACAGTTGAATTAAGCGACTTCGTGTCGCACGAACAGGTAGACCTCATCAATGGTCAGCGAGATGACCTCGCCATCCATGTTGGTGCGAGCCAGAATCACCGGGCCGGTCAGGTAGTGCTTGCCGCCCATCTTCAGCACCTGCGCCGGGTTGTAGCAGAGCAGCAGCGAGGTGTTGGGGAGGTTCAGGTAGGCATCGTCCTCCTCAAAACAGGGCAGGATGCCCGGAGCTTCGTCCAGCGTGATGACGGTCAGCTCCATATCCGGGGCAATGGCTGCGAGGTAGACCTCGCCGCCCCGGTTTGCCGCCAGTGCAGCGCAGATACGCACATCAATGGTGATCTCCTCGGAGCGGATGGTACGGGTAGCGTTGTTTTTCATAGGCGTTTTCTCCTTTTGATTGCAAAAAGAAAAAGACCCCATCGGGTCTTTCGTTACGGTATAAGTTAGCGTTCATTCTGCCGCTGCTGTTTTGCGTTGCCACTGATCCAGCAGCTTGATGATAGTGTCCTCCATCTGTTTCGGGGTGTAGCTGCGAGGAAAGTATTTCCGCAGGGTGTCGTTTTTGATGACCACCTTGTCCAGCTCGTCCTTTTTCTCTTCTCCCATGACCGCAAAGGCAACGTCATACGAGAAGTGCCCTTCCTGCACCAACTTTTTAAGCCGCTGCGCTTGGGAAAGGGACGGTGCATTCTGGGTGTCCTCCATGGCTTCTAAAAAATCCCGCTGTTGGCTTTCGTCCAGATAGGACAGCTCCACAGCGGGATTAAAGGAAATTTTCTTTTCGTCTACCATGTCCAGCAGTTCGGGAACAAGGTTTGTCAGGCGGATGAAACGCTGGATTTGATTGCGGCTTTCACCAAGTTCTTCGGCCATGATTTGGTCGGAACGTTTTTGTGTCCCAATTTGGGACACATTTTCTTTTGACGGTCTACCGCTAGTTCTTCGCATGGCATCCAGTTTCATCTTGTACGCCAAGGCCCGTTCACTGGGCAGGATGTGTTCACGCTGAAGGTTGGAATCCACCATCAATATCACAGCAGCATCGTCCGACATCTGCCGCACAATGACCGGCAGCGTGTCCAGCCCGGCAAGTTTAGCCGCATACTGACGGCGGTGCCCGGAGATGATCTCGTAGCCACCCTCCGGGCGAGGGCGGGCGATCAGCGGAGCCAGCACGCCGTACTGTGCAATGCTTTCCACCGTCCGGGTCATGGCTTCATCGTCCAACACCTTGAAGGGGTGGTTGGTGAAGGGGTGCAGCGCATCAATGGGAATCTGCTGCACCTGCTCCCGCTGTTCCTCCTGTCGGTTTTCCTCGGTGGAAAACAGGTCATCTAGCCCTTTCAGCGCTAAGTTTCCGCTGTCGATCGGCATCCGCCAGCACCTCCTTTGCAAGAGATTGGTAGGCTTCTGCCACCTTGCCTTTGGGGTCATGCTGGAAAATGCTCTTGCCTGCCGCACTGGTTTCTGCTGCACGGACGGAGCGAGGGATGGTCTGTTCAAACACCTTCAGGTGCTTTCCGTATGCCTGCCGAATCAGATTGCTAATCTGCTTTCCGTAGTTGGTGCGGCTGTCGGTCATAGTCAGCAGAATACCCTCGATTTTCAGTTTCGGGTTGATCTGCCGCCGGACCTTCTGCACCGTCTGCAAAAGCTGTTCTAAGCCTTTTGCGGAAAGGTACTGCGCCTGCACAGGAATCAGGCAGCGTCTGCCGCCGCCAGTGCGTTGATGGTGAGCATTCCCAGCGAGGGCATACAGTCCAGCAGAATAAAATCATACTCCCGTTTGGCACTGTCCAGCACCTATTTCAGCATCTTTTCCCGGTTCATGCTGTTCACAAGGGCAACTTCCAGCCCTG
>ENA-OQBP01000052-OQBP01000052.1-human-gut-metagenome-genome-assembly--contig:-NODE-52-length-11046-cov-3.010990_pt1 | contig 11046 bp, 8 predicted proteins | sample MGYA00242751_ERZ504561 | MGnify/ENA primary metagenome ERZ504561 (study PRJEB26092, sample SAMD00036245) | human gut metagenome | host: Homo sapiens | study: EMG produced TPA metagenomics assembly of the...
CGCTGGAAATCATACCATGGAGAGTTATACAAGAAATTTACTCCCTGCACACACTGGGTATCATTCTGGTAGAAATTAGATTGATTATAATTGTCTTCAGTCGGTCGATCCAGAAAATCATCACAAGAAGTTGCTCCCATACCAAAGACCGCAGCCAAAGCCACATATTTAATATTCTTGATTTTCATATACAGTCAAATTTAACAGGTTAGAAAGAAACATTCAGTCCGAATGAATAAACAGTAGGCGACGGATAACGTCCGTATCCAATCCGTACACATTAGTGCTTTGCGTACTGGCTCCGATTTCAGGATCGTAACCATCATATCCTGTAATTGTCAATAAGTTCTGAATATTCGCATAAAGCCGCAAGTTATTAATGCCGAACTTCTTGATTAATTTACTCGGGAAAGTATAACCCAGTGTGATATTCTTCAAACGGATGTAAGAACCATCTTCCACATAACGGTCGCTGATACGGTCATTGTCGTTCGGATCCTGAATAGAAGCACGAGGAATAACAGCTTCCGGATTAGAGACATGCACATTAGTCACATCATCATACCAATACTGACCGGCAGGATAAACTTTGTCCGGATCAATCGGTTCCAGTCTGGCACGACCCGTTACCGAGTTCAACTGATTTTCCCATGCAGAATTCATGTGAGTAAGCTGCATGCCCAAATAATTCATTACCTTATTTCCATAAGAACCATTAATAAAAATCGACAAGTCAAAATCCTTGTAACGGAATGTATTGGTCCATCCAAAAGTAAATTTCGGCATCGGAGAGCCCAGGTTCGTCTTATCATATTCATTAATTACTCCATCAGGTTTTCCATCCGGCCACTAATGTCCTTATATTTGATGTCACCTACCCAAACTGTATTCTTTCGGTTGAACACTCCGTTTGACGGATACTGCTCTGGTTTCGGAGATTTCTGCAGGTCTTCATAATCCTGATAAACGCCATCACATACATAACCATAGAAATTATACAATGACTCACCTACATTGGACACACTAACTACGTCATTCCATTGTCCATAGCCAACAATTTGTGCATTGGCCGTTCCACTCAATGCCTTTAATTTATTCTTATTGAATGAAATCTGGAAATCAGAATCCCACTGGAACTTTCCAATTAACGGATGCGTGTTGAGTGAAATTTCCACACCGGCATTCTCAATACTACCATAGTTACCATAAGGAGGATCCAAACGGCTGCTGGTATTCCCCTGAGTTCCCATATAAGAAGGTAACTGCAAAGCCATCAACATGTCATTTGAAACCTTTTTATACCAGTCTACAACCAAATTAATACGGTCCTGAATGAATCCCAAATCCAATCCTACATTCCACTGTTCCTGAGATTCCCACTTGATGCCGGTATTCGGAATATTTTTCGGACGATATCCCGTTCCGAGACTTGAACTCATTTTCACGATAGAAGTTCCCCACAAATATCCTCCAATATTTGCATTACCGGTCTGTCCCCAGCCTAAACGCAATTTACCATTACTAATTACACCAGACAAAGGTTTAAAGAATTCTTCATTTGAAAAACGCCACGAACCAGCAAGTGCATGGAAACCTGCCCAACGGTTATCCGGGCCAAAGTTTGAAGAGCCATCGTAACGGTAAGTGTAAGTTCCGTAATAACGGTTATCGTAATTATAAGTCAGACGAGTAAAGAACGATGCCATGGCTGAACTGCCAAACCCAGAGCCAATTACCGGAGTAGCGGTACCTAAAGCCGGATTATGCACGGCATCAGAAGGCAAACCGGTATTGGTTACACTGATATTATCATAATTAGACGCCCAACATTCCTGGCCCAGCATGGCCGTAAAATTATGCTTGTCTATCATGCCGCTATACGTAACATAATTCTTGAGTTGCCAGAATGTACTGCTGTTCTTCTGAATACTACTATAGTTACTGTCGCGCTTCCAACTACCAAAGTCCACCATAGGTTTATAACGTTCACCTCTGGAAGCACTAATATCATAGCCCAGTTCCGCATGCCACACCAGATTCTTTATCGGTGTTACCTCAAAGAAGATATTACCTGTCAACTTCTGGCGGTTCAGCAGCACCTGGTCCATCATAGCCATTGCTATCGGGTTCGGATTCGTGTAACCTTCACGCACAATGGTCGCATAATTTCCGTCTATATCGTAAATAGGAATATCAGGGACAGTTTTCAATGAATAATTAATAATACCCTGTTCACCATCTGCCAGTTTCAAATCTTCGTCCGTAGATGAATAGGTAGCACTCAATCCCAGTTTCAACCAACTTTTCAACTGAGAGTCCAAATTCACACGGAAAGAATAACGGTTAAAGTTGGATCCAATTAACGTACCATCCTGATCCATATAAGAAGCAGAAACATAATATTTAATCTTTTCCGTACCTCCTTCAGCAGAAACCTGATGCTGGTGTTGCAATGCAGTCTGGAAAACCGCATCCTGCCAGTTCGTTCCTTTACCCAAGATGGAAGGATCAGCATAATATCCGTTCACATCCAATTCACCCACTTGCACAAATTCATTGTAATAATTAGCAAACTCACGCAAGTTCATCATATCCAGCCGTTTGGTCTGTCTTTGTACAGCTAGCATGCCATCATACGTAAATTTGGCCTCACCAGCCTTACCTCGTTTAGTCGTAATCAATATCACTCCATTTGCTCCTTGCGCTCCATAAATCGCGGTTGCCGAAGCATCCTTCAAAATTTCCATTGAGACAATATCGGCAGGGTTAATGGTAGAAAGCGGGGAAATGGTAGATACAGAACCATTACCTAACGCATCTCCCAGACCAAAATCAGCCCCTGAGGCGCCTCCTCCTTGTACAATTACTCCGTCAATCACATATAGAGGTTCCGCATTAGAATTAATGGTAGCTTGTCCACGCACACGGATAGAAGACGAAGAACCCGGAGCTCCTGAAGTACTTACGGCAGAAACACCCGCTGCACGTCCCTGTAAAGACTGGTCCAGGTTGGTAATTACAGAACCTTTTATCGCATCTTCCCCCACTGATACAGAAGCACCAGACAAGTCACTTTTCTTCATGGTTCCATAACCCACTACCACAACCTCATCCAAGGTCTCGGAATCTTCTTTCAATACAATATGTAAAGATGTCTGGTTTGTGACCTTTATGGTTTGTGTTACATAACCTATATAAGAAATCTCCAGTGTAGCTCCAGAAGAAACATTTAACACAAAATTACCATCAATATCCGTAATTACCCCATTAGTTGTTCCTTTTTCCAGAACATTCGCTCCAATCACAGTTTCACCGGCAGCATCAACTACTTTTCCTTTGATCTGCCTTTTCGCTTGCTGCAACACTTCCGATGCATGAAGTTCAGAAGCCTGCACCTGATACACATTTCCCATAGAGACCATGGCAAATGCACCAGCAACCAGCGCACATCTTTTTACATTTTTATTCATAGTTGTATCACTTGTATGATTAATAATTCTTCATCAATAGATATATGCGAAAAGCCAACAAACGGAATCCTCTCTACATAATATCAGATTAAAAGTCGCTTTACATTACAAATTTCTTACAACCACAAAGGTAGAAACAATCGTATTGTAATAATGATACAATTTTATCTATCAACTAGTATAAAATAAATCACCGACTGTTACTTCTCTTCTTTCTACCCAGCACAATCAACAACCGGATTTTATCCCTTCATGAGATGTTTATATTCAGTTCCTATTATATCATTCTTCATTCGCTTACTGCAAACAAAATATTCACACAACTCCGAGGTAATAGAAAAGAAATTCGTTTCTGCATACCTATTAGATTTATTTCAACGCTGCAAAATTAGCCGATAACCACTTGCATATTCCGGCGGATACCCGTTCAGCATTTCCGGTGATATCCGTTCAGTCCCCAGTTAGTATTCAGTGTTGTTGGCAAAGTTAATACTTCTTTCTTAGGCTCTCTCCTTTAAGGTCAAATTTTATTGCCTTATGCACGATTCTGTCCAGACAGGCTTCCGCAATGAGCTCGCTTTGGAACACATCATACCAGTCTGCAACGGGAAGCTGGCTGGCCAGGATGAGTGCCTTCCGGTTGTACCGGTCATCTATGATCTGTTCAAAGTCATGCTGTATCTGGCCGTCCAGCTTGACCATCCCAAAGTCATCGATAATCAGCAGGTCATGTGCGTTCAGCTTCCGGAAGAAGTTTGTTTCCCGTCCTTCCAGATGTGCAAGCTTCAGGTTCTCGATGAGCATGTTCATCGTGAAGTACAGTACCTTCCGGCCGTTCCTGCATGCCCTGTCACCCAGGGCACAGGCAAAGTAGGACTTCCCGGTTCCTGCCGGTCCGGTAATGATGACCGTCATTCCGCCCGTGATGTAATTTCCGGTTGCAAGGTCGGCTGCAGAACAGGCCTGTATGCCCCTTGCCGTGTCCGTTTCAAGTTCTTCCATCGAGGCTCTCAGACGGAAGCCGGCATTCTTTATAAGACGCTGGATGCGGTTGTTCCCTCTCGTGTCACGTTCGTACTGGAGCATGATCTGCATGCCTTCACGCAGGGTAAGCTTGTCCAACTGATGTGTTTCTTCCAGAGAGCTCCAGCAGCTTGCCATTCCCGGAAGCTTCAGCTCGTGCAGTGTTCTTTCTGTTTCGTTGCTCATAATCATTTATTGTTGTTGGTTTATGTCATTTCCTGTAAAATAGTCTTTTCCGCGCATGTTCCCGTGGTTTGACGGTGTAGGCGCATGGAAGATTACCGTCTCGTCTGCGGATGCATTCATGCCGTTACGTCTGAGTATGGCTTCAAACTTGCTGTAGGAGTAAATACCGTACTCCATGCACTGACGGCAGGTAAGGTCAAACGTGGCAAGGTCATACTTCCTTCTGAGGCTGACTATGGAGTTGCACAGCTTGTAATACACCTCTTCAGGCTGTGCGGTACGTTTGGGGTCAAAGATTCTTTTTACATATTCATGGCAGTCAGGTGATATATCTTTTGCTTTCTCCACATAATAGGCTGCCGAACGCTCCATAATCACCCTGCAGCTGGATGCGAGATGTTCCCTGACTGTGGTATAGCCGTATGTATGGCTGCGGATATGTGAGGCCACCAGTTTCTGCTCCACATAGACCTTGACCCATGAACGCGTAAAGACTACTCTTGCCTGTTTTCCTACATGGATATAGGGGACGGAGTAAAAATGGGTCACCTTGTCCTGTCTCAGCTCCACATGGCAGTTTGCCTGTACTTTCAGATCGGCATACAGGCGCATCTCATAGGGTTCCGGTTTCAAGGGTTTCAGCAGCTCCTTCTCCATGGCATGAAAACGCTCCTCACGGCTGTAGGGACGCTTCTGCATACGGGTCTGGTTGTGCCTTTCCATCAGCTCCCATACGGCACGGTTCAGTTCCAGGAGTGAATGGAAGGTACGGTTACGCAATCTGGCATAGACACGGTTATATGTAATCCTTACGGAGTCCTCTACCAGAGCCTTCTGTGTCGGCGATGCCGGGTCGCATGGCAGTACCACGAAATGGTAGTAGTTGCCCATGTCCTCAAGAGCCTTGTTCAGCTTCGGCTCATGCCGGTCATTGCTGATTACAGCCGATTTGAGGTTGTCAGGAGTCAGTATGGAAGGTACACCGCCCAGATGTTCCAGACACATCCTTATGGCATACAGAAAGTCCTCCGTCTTCTGCGAAGGTACACATACCACATAGGTATAGTCGCTGTAAGGCATGCAGGCGACAAACACCTCCACCTTGACAATTTCTCCGGTTTCGGCATCCACATAGCTGAGCTTGTCACCGGCAAAGTCCACCATGAGCTTTTCACCCGGTTTGTAGGTGTTGGCCAGTACGGCCGTAACATCCTTCTTCGCAACGAGATTCTGCTTCAGATGGTAATAGAACTGTGACTTGCCGTAACCATCGGGATGAGTCGCACGGTATTCATCGAACAGGACCTGACGGCTTACATGGGATTTGGGGTCCGCCAGCAGTTCCCTGTATCTGGGTAGCAGGATCAGAAACTCTTCCATTCTCCTGTCCGTATATGCCGGAGAACCAGCATGGAACATCCGTTCCAACTCGGGATCGTCAATCTCAAGGAGGTCGCTGATGTTCCATCCGTTGGCTTTTACTGTATTCACATAACCGTTGACGGTTTCCTTGTCAATCGGTAACTTGCGGCTTACACCGCGGTTGGATTCTCCGGCCTGCTTGAGCTGGAGTACTTGTTTTATCAGACTCATATCCTTTGTTGTTCCTGCCATGACTGTGCTGTTTCTTGTTAGCTTACCAGCACAAAGGAAACTGAAACCGGGGAAAGAATGAACGGATATGCTCCGGAAACGAAGATATACGCTCACAATTCCATGCACGGCTGAACGGATATACTCCGGAAAATCTGAAAGCATACGTCTAAAGTGAACGGGTATGCTCCGGAAAAAGGGTGCTACAACCTGCAATTCTCGGAGGTGAACGGATATGCTCCGGAAAAATTGAGATTTTAATGTCTGGTTATCCATTTTTTCATCCTTTTAGGGGATGAACGGATAAAAATTACGCTTTTAAGGTATGGTTTTATACCCTAATAAGCTGCCGGAAAGTGAACGGGTATGCTCCGGAATATGTATTTGTATCGCTTTCAGTCAAGACAATTGTCTGGTCGGCTTTTTTCAGGCAGTCTTTGACCGACATGGTAACCGTACTCATACCGATGTAGGCCACCTGGATGCTTTGGTCGGTGCCAACTTCCAGCGTGAAATTGCCGTTTTCGTCGGTAAGGGTACCGTTGGTCGTATTCGCCACAAGTACAGTTGCCGCGATAATGGGTTTTCCTTTCTCATCCACCACCTTCATCTTCAGTTTAGTCTTTTCGGCAGGGTTCGACACATTTTTATCGGCATACGTTTCCAGAACTGCCGATAAATCATTAACTTTGACACTTGAAATCTCGTCGAGAGGTTTGGAGATTTCAGGACGGGCAAAAGCAGCTACGGTAACGGCTGCCAACGGAAGTACATAGAGGTACTTGGCACGTCCCACGGATTGGATTTTTTTCGAATCATCATAGTGATACGTTTTTTTAAGTGAACTGTGATTAAAGCTGTTGGCAATAGAGTAGAGCCTTGCGCCAACGGCTTTTTTTATCAATAGCATTTGATATTCTTTCGCGTTGATTCCCTGACGGAGAACTTCTTCGTCGGCTTCGTATTCATGAATGTTCTGCAACTCCTGTTTGAGCAGCCAGATGGCCGGATTGAACCATTGCAGCCAGGCACAGGCTTCGGTCAGCAACAAATCCCATGAGTGACGGTGATGGATGTGAGCCATTTCGTGCACCAGAATGTGATGTCCGCTTTCCTTCAGGTCCGTTTCCGAAATCACGATGTAGCGCATCCAGCTGAAAGGGGCCAGTTTACGACGGTGGACTACCAAGCGGATACCATTGTCCAACCTTTCACACCGGCTGTGACGAATGAGATAAAGCATGCGTCCCAACGACCAGAGGTGACGGACGATGACAAAAAACAAGCCCGCAAAATAGACTAACACCAGCCCTTCCTGCCAGTGGAACGGGCGACTTCCCTCTTCCACCACTACCGCTTCGCTATTCCATTGGTACATCAGCAGCAAGTCTTCCATCGACATCACTTGTGCATTTACCGGCGAAGCCTGTTCCACCGTCACTTTTACCAAAGGCAGCAGACACGAGAGCAGCATCACTCCCAGTAAAGCCATCCGGTTGAAACGGTGGAAAGTTTCTTTACTGAGCAGCAGGCGGTAGAACAGATAGAACATTGCCAGGCAGACAGCCGATTTGAGTATGTAGACTAAAAAAGGTTCCCATAGGCAGACGTGTTTTATTGTGGTTTCTCGTTCTGTCCCTCTTCCACCTGACGGATGAGTTCTTTGAGTTCTTCCACTGAGATGTCTTCCTCTTTCACCAGCGAGGAAACAGCCCCCAAGAAAGAATTGTTGAAATATTTGAAGATGACCCGCGCAGGGTTTTCCGCCGGAATTCCTCTTCCGACACTATAGCATGATACTGGTAGGTATTACCGAACGCGGTATGCGACAGGTACCCCTTTTCTTCCAGTCCCCTTACAATGGTCGACAGGGTATTGAAGTGCGGCCGGGGTTCTTCGTAAAGTTCCACCAGCTGTTTGACGAACATCGGACCTTTCTCCCAGAAAAATCCCATGATTTCTTCTTCTTTGGCAGTAAGTGTTTTCATATCCGTTTCAATTGGTTACTGCAAAGAACTAAAACTTTTAGTCGATAAACTAATTTTTATAGTTAATATAACTAAAGAGTATAGTTATATAACCATATAGAGCTTTCAATACCTTGAAACGGCTTTCATAATACTATTTTCTTATCAGTTCAGCGGATATCATTTCGGCTTGCTTTATCACCGTTTCCGTAGCCAACATCTGCATGTCTGGCGGATAGCCATAACGGCGCAGCAACCGCTTGATGGACACACGCATTTTAGCCCGTACATTTTCTTTAATTTCCCAGTCAATAGATGCATTGTTACGTATAGTTTCTGTCAGGACCACGGCAAGTTCCCTGAGTTTATCTTTACCCATCAACTCCATAGCGCTATTATTATCAGCTACAGCAGAGTAAAAAGCATATTCATATTCAGACAATCCCAGTTCCTTAGCCGCGTTATCATGCGCTACAATATGTTTGCTCAAACCTATCAGTTCATCAATAACCTCTACCGCAGTAATTACCTTGTTATGGTATTTATTAATAGAAGCCTCCAGCATCTCCATCAGGCTTTTTCCCTGAACCAGATTATGCTGCATACGAGTTTTTATTTCATCATTCAGTAATTTGCGCAAAACTTCCAATGCAAGATTCTTATGCTCCATGCCTTTCAGTTCCATCAGAAACTCTTCTGAAAGAATGGATATATCCGGTTTTTTGATGCCTGCCGCATCAAAAATATCCACCACCTGTTCCGAAACCAAAGCCTTATCTACCACCTGACGGATAGTTGTTTCGATTTCTTCATCAGTCTTATGCGAAGCAGATACATCAAATTTGCAAAGTCTAGCCTTCACCGCCTGGAAGAAAGCAACCTCTTCCTTTACTTTCATTGCCCTTTCATGAGGAATGGCAATGGCAAAAGCTTTAGACAATGCATTGACTTCGTTCACAAACCGCTTCTTGCCTTCATCCAAGCCAAGAATAAAATCCTCAGCCTGCAAAATAAATGATAACTTTTGAGAAACATCTGCCGTGAAATAAGGACGATAATCAAAACCGTGCAAAAGCTGTTGCACCACCTCCAGTTTTTCTTCCATCAAAGCAACCGCCTGCTCCTGCTGTTCTGTAGGATTACCTTTTCCCCCCGAATCCGAATAGAACGACAAAGCCTTTTTCAGGTCGGAAGCAATGCCCAGATAATCCACTACCAGCTCCCGGCTTATCCTTGTACACACGATTTACACGAGCTATGGCCTGCATCAGATTATGTCCTTGCATAGGTTTGTCAATGTACAAAGTATGCAGACACGGAGCATCAAATCCCGTAAGCCACATATCACGCACAATCACCAGTTTCAGCTCATCATCCGGATCTTTCATCCGCTCGGCCAACAAACGCCGCTGACCTTTTGTAGTATGATGCCGGGAAATATCAGGCCCATCAGATGATGCCGAAGTCATGACCACCTTTATCACACCCTTTTCCAAGTCATCCGAATGCCACTGCGGACGCAGGTCAATAATGGCATTATACAATGTCACCGCAATACGACGGCTCATGGCCACAATCATAGCTTTTCCCTCAAAAACTTCCTGACGCTGTTCGAAATGCGTCACAATATCCCTTGCTATATTCTTAATACGAGCAGGATTTCCTATCAAAGCTTCTAATTGCGTCCATTTGGCCTTGGCTAACTGCACATCATTCATCTCCTCGGTTTCCAGTTCCCGGTCGAGCGATTCAATCAACTTGCGGCCTTCTTCACTCAGTTCCACCTTTGCCAGACGGCTTTCATAAAAAATACGCACCGTAGCTCCGTCTTCCACTGCCTGTGCAATGTCATACACATCAATATAATGTCCGAACACAGCCCGGCGTATTTATGTCTGCCGTTTCTATCGGTGTGCCAGTAAATCCTAAATAAGTGGCATTGGGCAAGGCATCACGAAGATACTTGGCAAAACCATATTTTATTTCCGAACCAATCACCTCATCAGCTTCATTCTTCACCTCAACCGTTTTGGCCTTAAAACCATATTGGGTACGATGCGCTTCATCAGCAATCACGATAACATTGCTCCGCTCCGTCAATGTTTCATACACATTCTTTCCTTCTTCCGGCTGAAACTTCTGAATGGTTGTGAAAATCACTCCTCCCGAATTGACACTCAAAAGACCTTTCAGTTTTTCCCCATCTTCAGCCTGTACGGGCTTCTGCCGCAAAAGCTGCTTACAGTCTGCAAACGTACCGAAAAGCTGATCATCCAAATCATTACGGTCTGTAATGACCACAATGGTCGGATTGTTCAGCATGCGTACCACTTTCCCTACGTAAAACACCATCGAAAGCGATTTTCCCGAGCCCTGAGTATGCCATATCACTCCCGCCTTACGGTCTCCTATGGGCTGACTCTTCACATCTTTAAGTCCATAATTTTCAGCGATTCACGCATAGGCCCATCGCACGCCTTATTAATACCTGTGGCACGTATCGTTGACTCAATAGCTTTATTTACCGCATAATACTGATGATAGGCAGCCACCTTCTTCACGGTTTCTATCTTCGTGATTTTTGTTTTCAGATCTTCCGTTTTTGTTTTCTCGAACACCGTAAACGAACGACACCAATCCATCAAAGTCTCCCTGTTCAGCATGCCTTGAATCAACACCTCCAACTGACTGACCAAGCGGGACGCTTCCGCCTTTCCGTCGGCACTCTTCCAGGCCATCATGCGACTGAAACCTGCCGACAAAGACCCGGCTCGTGCCTCCAAACCGTCAGAAATAACAATCAACTC
>ENA-OQBP01000053-OQBP01000053.1-human-gut-metagenome-genome-assembly--contig:-NODE-53-length-11038-cov-1.558611_pt1 | contig 11038 bp, 12 predicted proteins | sample MGYA00242751_ERZ504561 | MGnify/ENA primary metagenome ERZ504561 (study PRJEB26092, sample SAMD00036245) | human gut metagenome | host: Homo sapiens | study: EMG produced TPA metagenomics assembly of...
TTATCCCTCCCGCACCGCCTCGCCATTAGCTCCCGTTCCCCAATCCGCCTCATCACTCCGCCTTGTTCTCCACACCCCTCAGCAGATCCTCTGCCGTGACACCGTACAGCTTCGCCAGAGCCAGCAGATTCGTTGTGCTCGGGTCGGCGCTGCCAGTTTCCCTTAGTTAAAGATATGAACCCTCTTTATCAGTCTACTTTTCCAATAAATCGGTAGTATATCTCTATTTCCTGTATTCTTTCGTTATCCTCATTCGTTGTTGCTTCGTGAATGAGTATTTTTTCTATCATTGCATTTAATAACGGTGCTGTCAGTTCCTTTGGTACGGAATACTCCTTGATTAACTCAATCCACTTTTCAGCACCTATCATATCCTGTTCCATTTTACTTAATTCTTCTCTTAGGTTGGTTATCTGCTGTTCCAGTTCTATCTGCTCTTTTTGATATTTCCCCGACAACATGATGAAGTTTCGTTCCGTTATCTTCTCACAGGCTCTATCTTCATACATTTTCGCAAATAAACGGTCAATCTCATTTTGTCGGTTCTCGGCTTTCTTCAAGGCACTTGCCTTTTTCTTCTTTTCCCGTATTCGCTCTGCATTGCCGACTTTCTGTATTTTGTTCAATACCTTTTCTTCGTCCTGCTGTACTGCCTTAGCCCAATACTGCAAGCGTTCCAATACGGCTTGATACAGCACGTCATAGCGGATATAGTGCATAGAACAATTACCTTTGCCAAACTGCCCGTAATAACTGCAAGCATAATAACTATATGGGGTTTTATTCGCCTTGTTTGTCGCAAATCTCATAGACCAGCCACAATCCGCACACTTGACAAGCCCTGCAAATATCGGCGTTGCCTTTTCCTTTGTCTGTCTACGCCTTGATTTTATCTGCTCCTGCACACGATAGAACACTTCCTTGTCAATAATCGGTTCGTGGGTATTTTCTACTCGAAACCATTCGCTTTCGGGCTTTCGTACTTTCTTCTTGCTTTTGAAAGAAACGGTTGATTGTCGATTATGAACGCTGTTTCCGATATAGACTTCACTTTTCAATATCGCCTTTACATGAGCAATCGTCCACTCATAACGCTTGCTTTCGGGCTTTCCCTCAAAGATATGAGCAAAAGTACCGTACCTTGTAAAATTCAACCAAGACGCTGTTGGGACTTTTTCTTCTCGCAGTATTTTTGTGATTTTTGCACTTCCGTAACCTTGATAGGCTAGGGAAAAGATTTTTTCAACAATCCATTTTGTTTCCTCATCAACCAACAGTTTCCCTTTGATGTCGGGGTGTTTCTTATATCCTAACGGAGCATAAGCCCCATAATACGCACCCTCTACAAATTTCGTCTTAAAGGCTGATTTCACTTTACGGCTCGTATCTCTTGCTACCCATTCATTGATGATGTTCTTAAATGGTGCAATCTCACTTTCGCCTTTTTCGCTGTCCACACCGTCGTCAATCGCTATGTAACGGACATTATGGCTAGGAAAATACAATTCTGTATATTGTCCTGTCATAATATAGTTTCTACCAAGTCGTGATAAGTCTTTTGTTACAACACAGTTGATTTTTCCTGCCTCTATATCCTCAATCATTCTTTGAAAACTCGGTCTTTCAAAATTTGTTCCCGACCATCCGTCATCAATATATTCATCAATCACATTCAAATGATGTTCTTTTGCATATAGACGCAACATACTTCTTTGTGTGGTAATGCTGGAACTTTCGCCCTGTAATTCATCATCTCGGCTTAACCTAAGATAAAGTGCAGTATTGTAAATCTGTTGTTTCATTGTCAGTTATCCTCCTTTATAACTAACCCGTGTTTACAATACCTGCTTGCAAGTAAAGTATAACACGGGTACTTTTTGTCATTCAATCTATTTCTTACAACTGCACTGATTTTATGTGATTGTCTGCTTTGCTTTTTCCAACATGACATCAGTTAGAAGTTCTTCCATTGTCTTTCCCTTTTCGGAGAAATGCTCTTTTACAACAATCTTTGTCTTTCCTCTGTTGCCAATGCCACACTTGCCATTTTTCTTTTGAATTGTTTTTACAGCATTATCAATAACACATACCCCCTTTCTGTAAAATCTTTCTAAGCAATTCAACGGCTTTTGTCATAGCCCACAGGACTTCCACCTCTGCATTATCAATGTAGCCGTACCCATTGCGTGCGACGCTCTGAACGCTCAAGCTGTGGCTGTACGGGAGTATCATTATCTGACAGCACAGGTCATGGCGATAAAAGAGGACAAGTCTTTTACAAGAACACAGATAGGTTGTCGCTCACTTTTGCAGGAGAAAGGTCATGGCGTATCTGTTTCAACGGCTCGCTGTCTGTCAAAGGTATTGAATTGCTTTATTCAGTTGTCAAAGAGCGATTGAAAGAAGAAAATCATCTTTCCTATATACCGCGTAGGAAAAGAGGAGAAATGTAACTAAAATTCAAAACTTTTTCCCTTTTTCACTACTATCTGTACAGCAAACGTCCATTTGCTAAGTTGAAATAGAAAAATTTTAACTTCTTTTCATGCACCATATAGGGATAGAAAATGTCATTTTGCTAAGTTGATGATGAAAAAAGAATATTTTCCTTTTCACACCCTAACTACCAAAAAGATACTGTTACTGCCAACAATAGAATGAACTATTTTCTTCACTCCATATCAGGACAGAAAAGCGTTATTTGTATCACATTTCTTAAACTTTTTTCTTTCTACGCCATATAGGGAACGGAAACCTTAAATTGTTAAGTTGAAGATAAAATAATTTTCTCTTTTCACATCAATACTCAACAGTCAATGCCTGTTTGAATACAAATGGAAGATAGTTTTTCTTCTTTTTGCATAATACTGTCCACTCAACTCGATTTTCCGACATTTTTTCAAAACTTTTTTCGTCTTTCACTTCATATAGGGACAGCAAGCCAAAATTTAATGACCTATTTTCAAAAAAAGTTTAGATTTCCTCAACTTCACACCATATAAGGAATAGAAACCTTGTTTTGTTGCAGATTTTTCAAAATAATTTCAATTTCTTTTTAATTTTCATATCTGTACATCAAATAAAATTTTCATGCTCTCAAGTTAGATTTCCTGTTCTCGCACCATATCTGTACGAAAGTTGATGTTTTGTTGCAGATTTCTCAAAGAAATTAAAAAATACCGTCATTCTCTTGTGGAACATTGGTATCTATTCGTTCTTCTATGGTTGATTTTTCTAACTGTAATAAGTGTTTATGCTTATCTTTGAGTTCTGCCTGTTCAATCATATCTTTTAGTATCGTTGTATGATTTTCTTTATCTAATGCCTGTACCATTTTTATGGTTGGTGCAACCTGTCTTTGTAACCAATGCAACGCTTTTTGTAAAGTATAAGGTTCTGGCTTTGTAGTTAATCGTATCGGCTCTCTGTTTTCCCCTACAAACCATGCCCAATCATCATTTGTTTTCCATTGACTTTTGGGTTTATCATCTTCTCTATCTACAAAGCGGACATAATGATTGATGATAGAAAAAGCGGTGCGTTCAGCGTCCCTATAGGTCAGTAAATCTACAACCGCATAATAGGCTCGTTCATTCTTCATGCGTATTTCAAAACGGTTCTTGATTTCTGTATCTTCAACTTCTGTGCCATTCTTGACATACTGCTCATAATTCTTCTGATAAGCACACATATATAACTCACTACTGGTTGAACCGAGATATAATGTTTCTCCTGTATTCTTTGGCAAATCGCTACCGCATTTTTCCGTACCGCTGTAATCTTTCTGCTTACGGAAGTAGGAGATACATTCGCCTGCCTTGTATTTTTCCTTTAACTTTGGAATATCCAATATTCCTGCTTTATCATTGATTGCTAAATCAAGACGTTTCATCACACCACCTGCCGTCATACAATCAAGCATGAAGTCATACCATGAGCGTTCCTGTGCCAATAGATAACTTTCCATTTGACGACACCCTCTGCCTTTTAACTCTAACAAAACACCTAAATGCTCTTGCATGGAACACATGATATTGATGTCGCCTAAAACATATTTACTTTCATATCCGTATTTTCCATAATCTTCATAAAGCATATAATCGGATTTTAGTTGTAATACATCACGAATAATCTTTAATGCGTCCGTAGTAGGAAAGCGGACACGGAAGTAATCAATCAACAGAAATAATGGCTCTTGCGGATTGAAACGCTCAATCTGTTTTTCCATGACTTCTTTTAATTCGTCATTCAATGGCTGTTTCCTTTTCAATGCGGTTGTAATATTCACGGCTGATACCACAGGCAACAGCAAACCTTGTTTGCGTTACTCCGTATTCTTCACGCTTTTGTCTTAATTCTTCAAAAAAGTTTTTATCATTCATTCTTTAATTCCTCCAATCAAAAAAGGCAACTACCATTTACTGATAATTGCCTGTCATTAAAAATCTGTATAGAAAAAGCAGTCAATCCTAAGACTAACTGCTTATGCATACAGATATGAAGTTGTTTACCTTTATTGCAAGCTCTCATAAATCAGAAACACACCTGATAAAAAATGTCAAAAAAGCTACAATTTCTATACGAAAATCAAAACACTTAAAAACTTCTTTTCCATACTTTTCATTTTTAAATACAAATATTTCTTTTCCAATTTTTCTTTTTCCCAGTGATAAAAGGATACAACCGTGTGCCGTATAATACTTTTTATTCTTAATTTTTATAATATAAGCGTGCTTTTTTACAGAAATTCCACCAACTACATACCCAGCGTTTTGGTCTACAATACCTATTATTTTTCCTTTACATTTTTCGCCAGTAAAAACAACTCTATATTTTAGATACAACAAGTATAAACTGACAATAATGATAATAATTCCTAAAATCAACATTTAAGTTTATCCTCTCTTATAACAACTTCAAATTTTTTATTTTTTCATATCCACATTATAACATTCTCATATCAGCACCACAATAAAAATAATTAAGCACCAATAATCTTATTGAATATCTCCAACCGTAAATCTTTCACACCATCAGCGTTGAATACTGAGCTACAACAATTAAGGCAACTACTACTGTATATTGATAATTGCCAATACTTACATTTCTGCAAAAGAAAAAGACAATTAACTTCTTGTTTGAAATCAACGGTCTGTCCTATGTCTTATTCAATTTTTCCAAGTGATAATGGCATAATTTATATCACACCATGTAAAATGCGGTTTCGCCTTGTAAATACAGCGTTTTCCGCTTGTTAATGTATATTGACTCTTGTTTTTTGTGCCCCCCTTGTTAGATAACGGGGGCTTGATGTTCGCTCGCAAGCTCGCTCACAGATGAAGTGAACCAGCCACTTGCAAGCATGGCGGAAAAATCTTGGGGATTTTCCCGCCACCATGTCTGGATCACTCCGTCTTTGTAAGAGATTTTAGGTCATCTTCCACATAAACTGGGGTTGTACTTATTTATCATTTTTCAAATGTGTAGTTGATAAAAGTAAAAAAGAAATACCTAATAATAAAAAATATTATTGCTGAGGCAGTATTCTTATCCATAAATTTCATTATTGACACTATAAAGAAACATATTGAGGCAAATAAAAAACATATAAAACCTAATTTTTATCTTTTTCCATAATTTTTCCACCTTTTTAACTGCTAATTATATAAAACTCTTTTCCTCTTTGCAAACTGGGATTTACCTATTTCAAATCAAAGAGAGAATTTTCATAGTCCTTTACATAGTACCGTACATTTTTCCGCCCTTTTTGAATAATGGTGTGTCCTTCTGCTTCTAATTTTTCTTTTTGTGCTTCAATACCATTTGGATATTTAGCATTTAGTTCTCCGTTCGCTTTCAATGTTCTCCAATAAGGCGTTTCATCTTCTGAACGCTGATAACTCGCCCATGCCACAATAGAAACAAAAATTCCTGCTGTAATCGGTTCTGTAAAATCTGCACCACTTAACTCCGCAAAGTATTCTCGTATTTTCCCGACGGTAATCACTTTACCATACGGAATTTTTTTCATTACTTTGTCATAGTCGATTGGCGGTGCAAAATACATTTTACTTCCACCATATTTTTCAATGCTTTTCTGATCTTTAATGATTTGAAATTTTGGCATATCCTTATTATCGTGCAACATAGCATTAAAATCTTTTTTATCTTCGTTTGCCATTTCTGCCACCTCCTACTTTAAGGATAATCTGTTTGGCATTCCTATGCAATGAGGCTGTTTGAAAAAACTTGACAACTTCAAATTTATCCTTTCAAGTTTTTCAAAGCAGACGGATTATTCTCATGGATTGCCCTAACAGTAGGACAATTTTCTAAATTTGAACAGTTGGCACAACTAGTAACACCTTTTTTCATTGCACACTGGCGAATACCACAGATACTATCACAAAATACGGTTTTAAGTCCGTCCACACGACAACCTTGACAGTTAATGTGCTCTGGAAGAATAGGAGCATTATTTAATTCAGCCCATAGTTTTGCAGTTTTTTTTCGCAATTTTTGATCGTCATTGATTGTTGCAATATATGCGTCGCATTTTTCACAATCTAGTCCACAATATGCAATCATTTTTTTCATCATCGTTATGTACCTCCACAACTTCAAATTTATTGCTCTCTATATAAACTGGAATTGTCTATTTGACGATAAATCTATAAAGTGCATAGGCAATCCATATAATCCAAGAATAAGCCCATAAATCAAAGAGAATACTTACTGCTAAATAAAAGATAGCAACAATGATTGCTATTATCCAATTTTTCTTTTTAGTCTTTTCCACAATCGACCACCTCCGCATCTTCCAATTTATCTTTATGTACATTATATCATACCCCTTCAATATCGTCATTTCTTTTCTGCTTTTGAAAAGCTACTTATCCGTCTATGATTTGTAAAGGGTGCTAAAGCATTGCTTACGCAACAAGCCCTTGACAACCCACAGACTAATAAGTTTTAGGACAATCAAGCAGAAATGAAATAGCCTGCTGTTTCACTACATAGAAAAAGAGATACCAACACGTTTATGTAGTATCTCTTAGCTTACTTAGTAGCGATATTCTTCTATTTGCAAGCAGGTAAACACAGGTTATTTCTCAATATCCTTTTGTTTGGGAAACTCCGGTTTCCCATTTTGAAATAGTCTTATTGGAAACACCAAGTTTCTCTGCTAATTGTTCCTGTGTTAGATTTTTCTGTTTTCTCTTTAATGCTATAAATTTTCCTGTAACTAATTGGTTCATATGTATTCCTCCATTCATTTGATGATATAAAGGTACTTCTTTCATCATTGAAATAAAATCCCTTGTAAGTAGAATATGGGTGGAATCTCTGAAAAAAATGGAATATTTCATAAAAAACTCAACAGAAACTTCAAATTTTTCCTGTTATACAAACTGGAAGTTATAGTGCAATCTTTTTCCATTTTCTAATCTTGGTTCTAAAGGTTCCGAACGGAGCAACTGTATTAACATGTATGAATTTGTATACTTCCCAGACAGCTGTTTTAGTTGCTTCGTCAGCCCATTTTCTCATATGTGGTTTAAATAATTCTTCATCACTCAGAGAATCAATCATTGCATAAATAGAGTTGATATTCTCATTCAATCTGTCTTTCAATTCTTGCAGTGACAGCTGAGCATATGTATCTGTGAACCATTGATATAATTCGCCAAGCTGATTCCACTTAAAATTATCCGAAGGAGTTTTGACAGGAATACCCTTTCTTTCGTCTGATTCCCATTTAATAACAAGAGTTGTCCAGCCAACCTGATAAGCAAGATTTTCTGCCGGAGTTCGATCGACCTCATCAATTCTCTTATCTTTTAAATGCTCCGGAATATCATTAAATTCTGAAATATACTTTGCAAAGCTTTTATTTATCTCGTTTTTAAGCTCGTCTTTATTCTCATATGTTCTCAATAGTCTATCTCCTCAGCTTCCGATTTTCCAGTTTCAAAAAAAGGATTTTTCAAATTAGTCTTTGCAAATAACCTTTGAACCTTCACCATCAATTACAATTCCCTGACGGTTGTTAATTGGGCATAGATTCAAATCCGAAAACTCAGTCATTATTTTCTCGGTAACTTTCTTAAATGGTGCTGTAAGATAATGCGGAAGAACATAGAAATCAATCAAATCAAGCCCTGCATCATCTTCTTGTGAGTAGTCCTCTGGCTTTTCATCCATTTGCTCGATATATTGGATGCTTGGAGCGCATATAATTGCGCCTGCCGACTCGCCGATCATCAATTTTCCATTTGCCAATTCCTTTTTCAGTAGCCCATCAGTTCCCGTTTTACGGAGCTGGTCCATAAGAAAGAAAGAATTTCCGCCGGTAAAATATATCACATCTGCTTCTTCAAAAACAGACTGTATCGTTGAATAAGCCTCCGTTGAAATATCAATTTCAGTTACGATTGCTCCCAACTTTTTGAATAATTTTCGAGCCGAGCCGACATAACCGGTGTAGCCTTCACGCAGTGAAGCTGTTGGAATAAATGCGACTTTCTTATTTTCAATTTCTTCCTTTATCAGACTTCCCACACTTGAAAAGTGCGAACATAAAAATAGTTTCATCAATATTCTCCTTTATAAATTCCGATTTGTATTTCTGTTTGTTTTAAAAATGGGCAACTCCGATTGGAATTGCCCACTCATTGCACTAATTATGCGATTTTTTCTTGCTTGCACCGATTTCTGCATCAATTGATGTAAGTTTGATGTAAATCGCTGTTTTTTTAGTTTTTTATCAAATGAAGTACGTCCCGTCTATTTGGTAAAACGGTACATCTTTACATCATCTTAATAGAGCTTTGCACCTGCCGGAATGTGGTCATCTACCATCAGAAGATGAAGCTTTTCTTCGCCTTCTCCTTCATGAATAGCACTGAGGAGCATACCGCAAGAGTCAATGCCCATCATAGCTCTCGGTGGAAGATTTGTGATAGCAATAAGAGTCTTTCCAACCAGTTCTTCCGGCTCATAAAGCTATGAATACCGCTTAAAATGGTTCTGTCTGTGCCTGTTCCGTCATCAAGAGTAAACTGTAACAGTTTCTTTGACTTCGGTACTGCAACACACTCTTTAACCTTTACTGCACGGAAATCTGACTTGCTGAATGTATCAAAATCAACAAATTCCTCAAATAAAAGGCTCTACCTTTACCTTAGAAAAAATCAATCTTTTCAGACTCAGTTTTTACATTTTTTTCAGGTGCTTCAGAAGCTGTATCATTTACATCATTTTTTCTTATTTACACCATCTAAGGACTTCATTGTCGGGAACAGAAGTACGTCACGAATAGCCTGGCTGTCTGTCAGGAGCATAACGAGACGGTCGATTCCGTATCCGATACCACCTGTTGGCGGCATACCGATCTCCAGTGCATTCAGGAAGTCTTCATCTGTGTGGTTTGCTTCTTCATCTCCTGCGTCAGCAAGAGCATCCTGTGCTTTGAAACGCTCTCTCTGGTCAATCGGGTCATTGAGCTCGGAATATGCGTTACACATTTCCCATGTATTAATGAACAGCTCGAAACGCTCTACCTTATTCGGATCAGAAGGTTTCTTCTTTGTCAGCGGAGAAATCTCGATCGGATGATCCATGATAAATGTTGGCTGGATCAGTTCTTTTTCACAGTATTCCTCGAAGAACAGGTTGATGATATCACCCTTCTTATGACGTTCTTCATATTCAATATGATGCTCATCTGCAAGCTTCTTAGCTGCTTCATCATCTGCAACTTCATCAAAGTCAATTCCTGCATATTTCTTGATCGCATCATTCATGGTCAGACGTTCAAAAAGGTTTGCTGAGGTCGATCTCGATACCATTGTAGGAAATCTTCGCAGAACCACAAACCTTCTCTGCCAGATAACGGAACATAGACTCAGTCAGTTCCATCATGCCTTCATAATCTGTATATGCCTGATAAAGCTCCATCAGAGTGAATTCCGGATTGTGACGGGTATCAACACCCTCGTTACGGAATACACGACCGATCTCGTAAACTCTCTCAAGTCCGCCTACGATCAGTCTCTTAAGATAAAGCTCCAGGGAAATACGAAGCTTAACGTCTTCGTTCAGTGCGTTGTAATGTGTCTCAAATGGTCTTGCAGCTGCACCGCCTGCGTTGGAAACCAGCATTGGTGTCTCTACTTCCATGAAGTCACGTCCTGCAAGGAAGTTGCGGATCTCCTTAAGGATCTGGGAACGTTTGATTGAATACATTCTTGCTGTCCTGGTTCATGATAAGATCCACATATCTCTGACGATAACGGGTATCTGTATCTGTCAGTCCATGGAATTTCTCAGGAAGAATCTGTAAGCTCTTGGAAAGAAGAGTCATGCTTTCTGCATGGATAGAAATCTCACCTGTTCTTGTTCTGAATGCAAAACCTTCCAGTCCGAAGATATCACCGATATCGGATTTCTTAAAATCTGCATAAGAATCTGCTCCGATCGCATCTCTTGCTACATATACCTGAATATTTCCCTGTAAATCCTGGATATTGCAGAAAGAAGCCTTACCCATAACTCTCTTGAACATCATACGGCCTGCGATCGCTACGTGAATCGGGCTTGCGTCCATGATTTCTCTTCTCTCTTCATAATCTTTCTTAACAGCTTCCTTTGCCTGTTCTTCATCAAGACCTGTTACATCTACTTCTGCACGATCTTTGAGAAGTTCTGCCTCATGTGCTTCATAAAGACTCTTCACTTCCATTGAGTGATGAGTCTGGTTAAACTTTGTGATCTGAAATGGGTCTTTTCCATTAGCCTGAAGATCTGCCAGTTTATCGCGACGTACCTTCAGTAACTGGTTTAAATCCTGTTCCTGCTTCTGCTGTGCCACCTTGGTTCCTCCTTATATACTTGTATAATTATTATTTGTTCATAACTGTTCAGTACCTTCACAGTTACGAGCCAAAATGCATTAAAAATCACCTGCGGTGATGGCATTTTGGCTTGTATGTCTCGGGATTTTGGTACTTACGTGCCAAAACACCTCGCGGGATAG
>ENA-OQBP01000054-OQBP01000054.1-human-gut-metagenome-genome-assembly--contig:-NODE-54-length-10873-cov-1.289317_pt1 | contig 10873 bp, 13 predicted proteins | sample MGYA00242751_ERZ504561 | MGnify/ENA primary metagenome ERZ504561 (study PRJEB26092, sample SAMD00036245) | human gut metagenome | host: Homo sapiens | study: EMG produced TPA metagenomics assembly of...
AAAAAATGCATTTTACGGCAGGGGTGGGACAAGCGGCTCGATGCCTACAAAACCCCGCACTCTGCGGCCACCGGCAGATAGATGTTGTTGGTGGCTTCAAGGTTATAGCGGCGGTCATTCTGGCGCAGCTCTGCGCTGAAATGGATGGCCGATACGCTGTGACAGGCGTTGTCCTCACACCACTGCTTATAAATGTCGTAGAACTCCTTGGAGCTGATGGAGTAGTCCGCCTTGAAGCGGAAGTAGCCTCGGACTCCATAAAGTCGATGACATTGTTGCTGCTGCGCTTGATGGTGTCCACGTTGGCGGCGGCTCGTTCGCTGACCGTGAAGCGGAAATCGTTCTGCACCAATCGGTGCAGTCCTTCCAGACACCAGAGCAGGATGCCCTCCAACTCGGCGCACATCTTCTCCACAAGGAAGGGGTCGTCCGTGCGGTCAGCAGGCTTGTCCTTGGTGGTCAGGATGAGTTGGCGGCGGAAGAAGCCATCCGAATGGTCATACAGCGATGTCAGCGCACCGTTGCCAAAGCAGAGAAACCGGGCGTAGATGTCCCGCTGGTAGCTCTGGACACCTTTGCGCTCCAAGTCCAACTTGGCCTCGGCGGTCACGATGGTCTTGATATAGTTGGTCTTGGGCAGGGCGTTCATGTCCATGTCATCGTCGATCATCAGCAGGCGGCGTTCCAGATCGGCGCGGGCAAAACGGTTATTCTCCACTTTCTGGACGCTGCCGTTGCTGGCGGCATCTCCCATGAGCCGTTTCAGTACCAGCCCGATTCTGGATTTGCCCTCGCCGCCCTTGCCGACAATGAGCATCATCTTCTGCCCCTTGGTGCTGGGAATGAGGCAGTAGCCAGATACTCCTGCAAGGTGGGGATGTCGGCATCGTCCAGCAGCTCGTGCAGAAAGGTCAGCCAGCGGTCAGGGCTGGCAGCTTTGGGGTCATACCTCACAGGCAGGCGGTTCTGGCAGAACAGGCGGCTCTCCTGAAAAGAGCCGTCCGGCAGATGGTACACGCCGTTCTGGAGGTGGATGCAGTCCTGCTCGATGGGGAACGGGTCGGAAAAGGCCAGCAGCTTGATGGTCTCCAGAATGTTGGTGACCTTTTTGGACAGGCCGGAGGTGACATATTCCTCGATGTTCTCCAAGATGCGCTGCTTGATCTCGCTCTCGTCCTCTACCGGGCCGTCCAGCGTGTACAGTGTACCGTTGACGCATTTCAGCGGCCACTGTTCCAGAAAGGCGCGGCCAAACTGGACTTCATCGATCTTCTTGCCGTTGTACCAGTCCGGCCATAAGGGGTTGCGGGAAATGTTTTTCTTCATGTGGTGGTTCTCCTTTAGAAAAGTGAAGTGGTGGGTCTCACCGTGAGACCCACCACTTCAGGTGAATAAATTATCAGGCGCACTTTGCCAGAGCAAGGCGGTCGGTGCGCTCCTCCAGCATCAGCAGGTACGACCCGGACAGCAGCTGTGCGGCGGCAGCGGCCTTCTGCTGGGGCGTCCCAAATGCAACGCAGTCCGTCAGGTGCTCGATGGTCTCGGTCATGTGGAGGGCTTCCACGAACCGCTCGTCCAGCGGTTCTTCCGGGCTGGCGGGCTTGTAACGCTCTCGCCAGTCGTGCAGCAGGTCGAGATAATCGGTCAGCACCCGCAGACAGTAGGTGATGTCTGCCCACTGCTCGTCCGTCAGGCCACGCTTGGGCGGCGGCAGAGCGATGGCATTGGCGGGCGGCTTATCCGGGTCAAGCCCGAAGTCACTTGCGAGCTTCTCGGCGGCTTGCCGGGGGTTCAGGTCGAACAGCTTGGCGGTGAGGTCGATGGCATCTCCGTTGGCTCCGCAGCCAAAGCAGTAATAATAGGTGTCGTTCAGCTTCATGCTGGGGTCGCTGTCGGAATGGAATGGACAGCACACCATGCCATGGCGGTCGGGCTCCATGCCGTACATCTCTCCCACCTGCCGAACGGTGATGGCGGACTTGATCTTTTGATATAAACTCTGATATAAACTCAAAATTTCTCCTTTGCTCAAAGGCTCTGGCACGGATCAATTTGATCCCTGCCACGTTCAAAGCCGGTCTCCCTTGCTGCCTCCCGACAGGAAATCTTTTTGGACTCTGTGTCGGCCCCATGCAGGGCGCTCGCTCCCCCGATGGGAGGTCTTGGCGGTCTGGGCAGTTCGGACGGTCATTCTGTTCTCAAGGTCCTATAATGAAAGATATTTCAGAGGGCTTTCGCGGGAAGCCCTTAATATGTTCGCTGCTGGGGGGTTAATATGTTTTCTTTCTATCTATAGGATAGCACCGCAATGGCCGCTGTGCCGTATATCCATAATGTCGGAAAACAGGTGCAGAATCAGCAAAATTCCACGCTTATGGACAGGAACTGCCGGAAGTGGTATACTGTGCAAAAAACATCGGAGGTGCGACCATGAACATCAAGCTGACACTGGGAGAACGGCTCAAAGACCTGCGTGTGGAGCGGCATCTGAAGCTGGAAACGCTGGCAGAGCAGACGGGTCTGTCCAAATCGGCACTGTCGAAGTATGAGAGCGACGATGTGACCGACCTCAGCATTTATGCGGTGACAACGTTGGCTGAGTTTTATGATGTGCCCACCGATTACCTGCTGGGTGTGACGGAAAACAAAAAACGCCCAGATGCAGTCCTTTCGGACTTGCATCTGAGCGACGGCGCAGTGGACGTATTAAGGAATGGAAAATTCAATCATCGGCTGATGAGTGAGCTTCTGGAACATCCCGATTTTGCCCGGTGGATGACCGACCTTGAGATCTGTGTGGACGGGCTGGTCAGTGACCGCATCCGGGACATGAATACCATGGTAGAAGCCACCCGGCAGGAGCTGGAAAAGCGATACCATGCCGATACAGAGGACCTGACCATGCGGACGCTGAAGGCGGCGCAGATCAACGAGGATGAATATTTCGGGCGAATCCTCTATGATGAGTTGGCAGCGATTCTGAAGCAGATCAAAGCGGCACATGGAAACGATAAAACTACATCGGACGGTGCAGCGATTGAACAAGCAAGGAAGCAGCTTGAAAATGCGCAGAAGTTTGAAGGTTCTCCGTTGGAAAAGAAGATGAATGTCCTGATGGGACAGATCGGCATCGACTATTCCAAGCTGACAAAAGAAGAACAGATGACCCTACTGCGGGTGTTCAACAAATCCTCCATGTTGAAGCACCGCACAAAAGCAGGGATGCGTGGTAAGCACAGACGCTGATCATTTGCCCTGCGGCTTATAAGGGAAAACGCTGCTGCGGCAGGACGGGAGAATGTACACCATTGGTTCCTCTGCAAGCCTGCGCTGGGTGGGCAGAGACCGTCAACTGCCACGCCCATCCGCGCATCCTTCTGCCACAGAACAGGTGCTTGCCGGAGCCTTTCGCAGCCCCTTTTCCGCATCAGCCGGAACCAAGGTGTAACACACTAGACTTTGCAAGCAAAGTCGTGTGCCAACGAGCGTTCCGCCGCTCTTTGGATTCTTCCCGGCAGGCACTGGAAAATGGGGTGCCCTGTGCAGCACGGGCGCATCCGTCACCTCGCACAAAAAATTGACTGCAAGTTTTACTTGACAATTCGCAGAATATGCACTATCATAGCCATAAGATGAATATAATGTTTATAACGATATACTCAATTTGAGGGTGAGGTATTCCATGGCAATCAATGATAGTGCTGTCGTCCCGCTTTACCAGCAGGTAAAGGATGACATTCGTGCCGCGATCGAGAGCGGCAAGTACAAAACCAACGAGAAGATCCCCCCGGAGCCGGAGCTGAGTGCAGAGTACTCGGTCAGCCGCATCACGGTGCGCCGTGCCGTGGAAGAGCTGTGCGCCGAAGGGTATCTGGTCAAAATGCAGGGGCGGGGCACCTTTGTCAGCAAGCCCCGCATCCATCGTAAGTTTGCCAGCGGCAGAGGAACTGCCAGCTTTACGGAGACCTGCAAAGAGTACGGCATGGTGCCGGGCGCCCGGCTGCTGAACCGTCAGATCGTGCCGGTGCGTAAGGATGAGGAAGCCTTCTTCCATGTAGGCCCGGAAGCCTTGCTCATCTATATCCAGCGTCTGCGCACCGCCGATGGTCAGCCGGTGTTTCTGGAAAATCTCTTCCTGCCCTACGAGCCCTACAAGAGCCTGATGAGCGAGAATCTCAATGATGTTTCCATGTTTAACACCATTGAGCGCATCTCCGGGCTGCGCCCTGCAACGACCTCCTGCCAGCGTATCGAGGCGGTACGGGCTTCGGCAGAACAGGCACAGCTGCTCAACCTTTCGCTGGGCGAGCCGCTGCTGTATCTGAACGCCTACTTCCATGACCAATATGACCACCCGCTGTGCATCGGGCGGCAGTATTACATTGGAAGCCGGTATATGTTTGAGTTTTAAGCACCGATCAATTCCCTAAAAAGAGCGTCTTTTCCGTGCGGAAAAGACGCTCTTTTTATCGTTCTACGGAAGGTTATTGGTGAAACTGCTAAAATATAGGGGAAGTGCTTTGTGCACTTTACCAAAGTAAAGATTTTTTTAGAAAAACCTCTTGACGTCTGTGCAAAATGTGGTACTATGTACATGACGATTATGATGTCATATAACGAATAAGACGATACAGACGCCGAAGAGATGAAGAAAACACAAGAAAGGTCGTGGGTGCGTATGAACCGAATCATTCTTGCTTCGCACGGAGGGCTGTCTGCCGGAATGAAGGACACCGTGCAGATGATCCTTGGCGAGCTGCCGAACCTTTATGCCCTTGCTACCCTGCGGGATGAGACCGAGCCTATCACGGTGGCGGCACGCCGGCTGCTGGATGGCTTTGCGGCAGAGGATGCTGTGTACATCGTGACCGATGTGATGGGCGGCAGCGTGAACAACGAGATGCTGACCCTGCTGCCGGAGTATCCGGCGGTGCACCTGATCTGCGGCATGAACGCTTCTCTGGTGCTGACCCTTGCTTCCAACGACGAAGCCCTGACACAGGACGAACTGGCCGAGTGCATTGCAGATGCCAAGGCGCAGATCATTGATTGCAACCTGCTGCTGAAAAACGCAGCCCAAGATGAGGAGGATGACCTATGATCAAATTAGTACGTCTGGACTACCGCCTGCTGCACGGTCAGGTGGTATTCTCGTGGACCGGCCATGTGGGCGCACAGCGTATCATCGTGGTGGACGATGACGCCGCCAACGACGAGATGAAAAAGTCCGCCCTGCTGCTGAGCAAGCCTGCCGGTGTCCGGGTGAACATCTTCACGGTGGACAAAGCCATCGCCAAGATGCCCAAGGTGGAGCAGCTGGACGAGAAGATCATGATGATCTTCGGCAACACCGCTGCCCTGCTCAAGTTCTGCCAGGCATACCCCAAGATCAAAGAGATCAACTACGGCGCTGTGGCAAACAAGCCCGGCTCCAAGGCCTTTGACCAGTCGGTATTCCTGACCCCGGAGGAGCAGGCAGACACCCAGAAGCTGCTGGATATGGGCATTAAGATCTACAGCCAGCAGACCCCCACCTTTAAGGTAGTACCCATCGATCACACCTGATCGTAAGGAGATAAGAAGGAGGAATTGACCCATGTTTGTTACCGCACTGCTTCTGGGTCTGGTTGGCGTGTTCTGTATTCTGGACTCGCGCATTCTGGGCCGCATGAACTTCGAGCGTCCGCTCATCACCTGCACCATCGTCGGTGCGCTGCTGGGTGATCTGCAGACCGGCCTGACCCTTGGCGCATCCATCGAGTTGATGAGCCTTGGCATCGTGAACATCGGCGCAGCAGCACCCCCGGACATGAACATGGCTGCCATCATCTGCGCAGCTTTTGCCATCCTGACCGATGCTTCTGCCGAGACCGCACTGGCGCTGGCCATTCCCATCGCTGTTCTGGGCCAGATGCTGGGCGTGCTGATGCGCACCATCCTGTCCAACCTGACCCACGTTGCCGACCACGCCATTGCAGAAGGCAAGTTCCGCAAGGCATGGAGCATGCACATCGTCTGGGGCACGCTGCTGTACAGCCTGATGTACTTTATCCCCATCTTCCTGTCCGTCTACTTCGGCACGGATCTGGTGCAGAAGATCGTGGCTTTCATCCCCGCATGGCTGACCGATGGCCTGAACCTCGGCAGTAAGTTCCTTACCGCTTACGGTATTGCCCTGCTGCTGTCCACCATGCTCAACCGCGACCTGACCGTCTACTTCCTGCTGGGCTTCTTCTTTGTGGGTTATCTGGGTCTGGATATCACCGCTGTGGCGATCTTCGCCGCAATTCTGGCTGTGATCCTGACCGGTCTGAAGTATGGCAAGGGCGCACCTGCCGCAGCCGCTGCCGGTGCAGCTGCTGCCAACCCGGACTACGACCCGCTGGAAGATGACGACGATCTTTGATAGGAGGAAGCTGAAATGAGCAACGCAACCAAGACTGCAAAGCGCAGCGACTTCAAGAAATACTTCCAGTTCATGTGGCGCTCCCTGAACATTCAGGCCTCCTGGAACTACGAACGTCAGATGAACATGGGCTTTTTGTACGGCATCGCTCCCACGCTGGACGAGCTGTACCCCGACGAGAACGACCCCGAGCAGCTGGCGCACAAAAAGGAAGCCTACGAGCGCGAGATGGCGTTCTACAACTGCACCCCGCAGACCAGTGCCTTTACGCTGGGTCTGGCTGCCTCCATGGAGGAGCAGTACGCCGCCGACCGTGAGAACTTCAACCCGGAGACTATCAACGCCGTCAAGACTTCGCTGATGGGCCCCCTGTCCGGTGTGGGCGACTCCTTCTTCCAGGGCACTGTCCGCCTGATCGCTTTTGGTCTGGGCATCTCTCTGGCACAGCAGGGCAGCGTTCTGGGCCCCATTCTGGCTATGATCATCTCCATCGTCCCCTCTGTGCTGGTCACATGGTTTGCCGGTAAGCTGGGCTACACCATGGGCAGCAAGTACCTGACCAAGCTCAACGGCGGCATGATGGACAAGCTGATGTACGTCTGCGGCATCGTGGGTCTGATGGTCATTGGTGCCATGGTGGCAAGCATGGTGGGTTTGACTACCCCCATTACCTTCGCAAGCACCGGTCTGGTGCTGCAGGATGTGCTGAACAGCATTCTGCCGAACCTTCTGAACCTTGGCATCGTGATGCTGATGTACACCCTGATCCGCAAAAAGGTCAAGACCGGCTGGCTGCTGGCATCTGCATCGTGGGCGGTGTTGCCATCAACGCCCTTGGTCTGTTGGTGTAACCGGGTTTCCGGCTTACATAGATATCCGTACGCCTGTAATTTGTGATTCATCAGAACAAAAAGAAAAATAATTTGGAGGATTGCATTATGTATAACATTGATCTGGCAAACGTCAAGTCCATCGTGGCAGACATCGTGGCAAAGCACAACGTGGAGAACGTGGCCTTTGTTGGCTGCGGTGCTTCCAAGGCAGAGCTGTACCCCGCAAAGTACTTCCTGGCAAACTGCAGCAAGAAGCTGCGTGTAGCACACTACACCGCCAACGAGTTCAACTACGATACCCCCGATTGGCTGGGCGACACCACCGTGGTCATCACCGCTTCTCTGGGCGGCAGCACCCCTGAGACCGTCAAGGCCAACAGCGTGGCAAAGGCTGCCGGTGCAACCGTTGTCAGCGTTACCCACGCTGCCGGTTCTGCCCTGACCAAGGAAGCTGACTACACCATCGTTCACGGCTTTGAGGCCAACTACGCCGCCAAGCTGGAGAAGATGGGCTACGTTCTGGCACTGGCTGTGGAGATCCTGCAGCAGGTGGAGGGCTTCGACAAGTACGACAAGATGATCGAGGGTCTGACCAACGTGTTCGAGGCTGCCGAGAACGCTGCCAATTCTGCCCGCAAGTCTGCCAAGGAGTTCGCTGAGAAGTACAAGGACGCTCCCGTCGTCTACGTCATGTCCAGCGGCGCTTCCATGGAGGTCGCTTACTCCACCTCCATCTGCCTGATGATGGAGATGCAGTGGGTCAACTCCGGCTCCTTCCACAGCGGCGAGTTCTTCCACGGCCCCTTCGAGATCGTGGACAAGGACGTGCCCTTCATCCTGCTGATGAACGACGGCAAGACCCGTCCCGTGGATGCCCGCGCACTGACCTTCCTGCACCGCTTCGATGCTCTGACCACCGTTGTGGATGCAAAGGATTACGGTCTGGGCAATGCTGTGGACAGCAGCGTCATCACCTACTTCAACCCGCTGATGCACACCGCCGTGTTCCGCGTCTATGCTGAGGAGCTGTCCTACGTCCGTCAGCATCCGCTGACCCTGCGCCGCTATATGTGGAAGCTGGAGTACTAAGCGATCGACTGGGATCAATAGACCCATGCTTGGGGGGAGGGGCTTGCCCCTCCCCTTTTTTGATGAAGAGGGAAATGAAGAATGATTGAAGCAGTGATTTTTGATAAAAAAAAAAATGGTGGGGTGCTGGCGGATACGGAATACTACTACGAGAACCGCCGTAAAACTTTCTGCTGGAAAACGGCATCCCCATCCCGGAGGGCAACTTCATCGGCTCCAACGAAAAAGCCATCTGGGAAGCCATTGTCCCCAACGACCCTGTGCGCCGTCAGGAGATGCTGATGGCTTATCGGGAATACCGTAAGGCTCGCCCCACCCCTTACGGCAAGCTTACCGACCCGCAGGCAGAGCCGCTGATGAATGCGCTGCGCAGCCGGGGGCTGAAGGTGGCGGTGGCGTCCTCCAGCGCAGCACCGGACATCATGAAGATGCTCACGGGAGGGCGGCTTGAAAGCCATGGTGGATTTTGCTTTCAGCGGCGAGGACTGCGCCGCCCATAAGCCTGCGCCGGACATCTATCTCAAGGCACTGAACGCTCTGGGGCTGACGGCAGACAAGGCCATTGCGGTGGAGGATTCCCCCACCGGCATTGCCTCCGCAAAGGCGGCAGGCCTGAAGGTGCTGGCACTGAAGCCCCGCCACGGCGAGCCGCTGGACCAGTCCGCCGCAGACTGCATCATCACCCGGCTGATGGATGTAAAGGAGCATCTGGACTGAGATGGAAGCGATCAAGAACGGCCTGCGCAAAAACCTGAGCCCAGCACGCTGTGGAGCGGCGCACGCTTTTTTTCTGCTGCTGAATCTGGGACTTATCATCTATGCAGTAGCACTGAACTTTTACTGTGCGCCCAACCACTTTGTATTTGGCGGCACCACCGGTCTTTCCATCGTTCTGGCCACCTGCTTTCCGGCTCTGAGCGTCAGCACCTTTATGTGGATCACCAATGCGGTGCTGGATGTGCTGGGCTGCGTCTTTCTGGGCATAAAGACCATGGGTTGGACACTGTACTCCTCCTTCATGCTCAGCTTTTATTCCAGTATGTGCGAAAAGATGTTTCCCGTGTCGCAGCCTTTGACGGATGATACTCTGCTGGAGCTGTGCTTTGCGGTGGCGCTGCCTGCCATTGCCAGCGGCATTGTATTCAACATCGGGGCATCCACCGGCGGCACCGAGATCGTGGCGATGATCCTGCACAAGTACATCAAGGTGGAGATCGGCAGGGCCCTGCTGCTCAGCGATATCGGCACGGTGCTGTTTGCGGCTTACCTCTACGGCCCGCAGACCGGGATGTACTGCGTGCTGGGACTCATCGGGCGCAGCACCATCGTGGATACAGCCATCGAGAGCCTGAATCTCCGCAAGGTGTGTACCGTTATTACCACAAAGCCGGAGCCTATCCGGCATTTCATTACGGAAACACTGGGACGCACAGCGACCCAGCAGAACGCCACCGGCGTGTACACCGGCGAGCCCCGCACCATGATCATGGTGGCGCTGACCCGGCGGCAGGCAGGGCTGCTGCGGGATTTCCTGCGCCGGGAGGACCCGGAGGCCTTTCTGACCATTGTCAACTCCAGCGAGATCATCGGCAAGGGATTCCAGTCCATCTGAAAACGCAGAATGCCCGCCCACTGTGGCTTTTCCACAGCTGGGCGGGCATCATTTATATTATTTACGCTGACTTTCCGGGATTTACGCTGAAAATACGCTGACTTGGTATGGTTTACGCTGAATTTACGCTGAAAACGCGCAATCGCGCGAACAAAGCGCGAATAAATCCGGCTGACCGCGAATAAACCGCGAACAAAAAATCGCACGGGCGTGCATTCTTCATACGTAGAAAGATGCGATGTGAAAGCGAAAAACTGCAAAAATAAACTGTAATACGATTGAATTTTGCAAAAGAGGAATCGTATGCTAGAATGCACGCCGTGCAATGCGGACTGAAAGAAAGTCAACAATAAAAACGCGCGCCGCGCGATTAGCGGCTTTACCGCGCGTTTTCTAAGGCTCAATCTTCCAGCCTGCCGTGGTCACAGCCGAGGGAAAGATAATGCTCCATCTCCCCTCTCAGCACCATCTGTGCGTACTCCAAGGGCTTATTATACAGCAGCCAGTCCAGTTCTGCCCGCTGTGCCGGGGTGTTGCCGTACTCGTCCTCCACAGTAATGCAGTCGATGACAACGGTGGTGCCATCCGCGAACAGGGCTTCCACCCGGTTGGTGTCCATGTTGTAGCGGCAGGAAAGCAATTTTGTCATAGTCATATCCTCCAAGACTTGATTTTTGGTGTGCAGTCACTCGAACCAATGCCGTCAAGTCGTTGTCGGATGAAGTGGTTTTTAGTTTGTCCGGGAGTAAGTGCACGGTTTCTGCACGGTTTTTGCACGGTTTCAAAACGTGCAAAGGGTGCAAATCGTTGCAAAATCGGACAAAGGATGCAGAAACTCCAAGCTCAAAACTTGCGATATATCGCTGAGAAATAACGACAAAAACGTAACTTCCAAAAATTTGAGGGAATCGCCCGGCGTGCGCTACGAATCAG
>ENA-OQBP01000059-OQBP01000059.1-human-gut-metagenome-genome-assembly--contig:-NODE-59-length-10475-cov-0.959606_pt1 | contig 10475 bp, 13 predicted proteins | sample MGYA00242751_ERZ504561 | MGnify/ENA primary metagenome ERZ504561 (study PRJEB26092, sample SAMD00036245) | human gut metagenome | host: Homo sapiens | study: EMG produced TPA metagenomics assembly of...
CTGCATGTGGTCGTCCACTACGATCCGGCTGCCGTTCACCTCAGCCCCCCAGCTTGCGGGCCAGGGCGGTGCTGCCCGCCACGCCCAGCGCCACGAACACGCCGGAGACTTCCAGCGTCCCGCCGTCTTTCAGCTGCACGCCGGTGACCCGCTCTTCGCCGAGGATGGCTTCCACGGCTTCCGTTCGCACGGCCACCTCCGGCGGGAACTGTGCTGTCAGCGGGGCCCGCCCGTGAGCAGGGTGACGCTGTGAGCCACGGGCAGCAGGGCCTGTACCTCGTGCAGGGCGTACTCTCCGCTGCCCAGCACGGCCACATCCCTGCCGCGGTAGAAAAAGGCATCGCAGGTGGCACAGTAGCTCACGCCGTGGCCCTCCAGCCCGGCAAGGCCCGGAATGCGGGGCGCTGCCCGGGAAGCCCCGGTGGCCAGAATGACGGCATCGGCGGGGAAATCCCCGGCCAGCGTCTCCACGGTCAGCTTGTCGGTGTAGGTCAGGCCCACGGCCTCGGTGGTGACGAACTCCACCCCCACGGCCTTGGCACCCTCGATGCCCCGGCGTTCCAGCTCGGCACCGGTGATGGGTTCGGCAAAGCCGTAGTAATTCTGGATGAGCTCGGCCCGGTCCAGTGCGCCGGGACCCTTGGTCAGAACGGTGGTCTGCACCCCGGCGCGCGCGGCATACAATGCCGCCGAAACACCTGCGGGGCCGGAACCAATGATCACAATGTTAGACATGGCAGTTTCTCCTTATGGTAGGTTTGCTTTTGTCCAACCTCTCAGTCTCGCATCCGCTCGACAGCTCCCCTAGTAGGGGAGCCATTGGCATTGCGTAAAGCCTTGCCTCTTTGCCAAGGCCTCTCCTACTAGGAGAGGTGGCATTGCGTAGCAATGACGGAGAGGTTGAGGACTGTTTGATCTTATGATAACTATTATACCTCAACTCCCCGCACTTTTCATCTCCGATGAACTGTGCTATACTGAAAACATCGCAAAAATCGACACCATGGAGGGGAAAAACCTATGTCCAAGCAGCGCCTGCTTTTTATCACCACCGGCGGCACCATTGCCAGCGTGCGCACCGCACAGGGGCTCAAGCCTGTTCTGACCAGCGAGGAGCTGCTGGCCCATCTGCCGGAATTGCAGCAGCTCTGCTGCCCGGAAACGCTCAACCTGTGCAGCATCGACAGCACCGACCTTGGCCCGGAGCACTGGCTGATGATGGCCAAGGCCGTGCAGGAAAACTATGCGCTTTACGATGGCTTCATCATCTGCCACGGCACGGATACGCTTGCCTACTCGGCGGCGGCGCTGTCCTACCTTATTCAGAATGCGGACAAGCCCATCATCTCACGGGTGCCAGCAGCCCATTTCCAACGAGATCACCGATGCCAAGAAGAACCTGCGGGACAGCGTGATCTGCGCCCTTGATCCGGGCAGCCGGGGTGTGATGGTGGTGTTTGGCGGGCACGTCATTGCGGGCACCCGTGCCAAGAAGAACAAGACCATCAGCTACGATGCCTTTGCGTCGGTCAACTTCCCGGCGCTGGCGCTGGTGCAGGGCGACCGGCTGGTACGGTATGTGGCTTCGCCCTGGCCCACCGGCCCGGTGGAGTTTGGCCGGGCGCTGAACCCCAAAGTGTTCCTGCTCAAGCTGACCCCCGGCCTTGGGCCGGAGCTTATCCCGGCTATCTTTCAACAATATGACTGTGTCATTGTGGAAAGCTTTGGCGTGGGCGGTATTCCCCAGCGGCTCATGGATGCCTTTGCCGAGGAGCTGGGCGATTACGACCAGACCCACAAGATCCTGATCCTGACCACGCAGGTCACTTATGAGGGCAGCGATGTGGGCATTTACGAGGTGGGCAAGCGGGTCAAGAACCGCTTCCGCTTCCTGGAGGCCCACGATATGACCATTGAGGCCGTTGTCACCAAGGTCATGTGGCTGCTGGCCCAGAACTGCGAGAACTTTGACCAGCTTCAGCAGCGCTTCTACCCGGCAGATCAATTTTGATACATTCTATCATTGAAACAAACGGGAGATGCCCCACCGGCACCTCCCGTTTCTGTTATGCGAACACCAGATGCACTAACCCCCTGGATTGGTAGTATAACGGATTTCCGGGATTTTGCAAGAAAAATCCCGGGGCCGGATGTTTCCTGTCAATTTGAAAACTTTTTGTCCGTCACTCGTGGACTTTTGGCGAATCAGGACAAAGTTTTGCCAAAAGACTTGCACTTTGATGCTTTACTGTGGTAAAATCGAAGTGTACTTTCATTTGGAAAGACAAGGGGGAAAAAGTATATGACCAACATCTGCATCATCGCCACCATCATCATCTATCTGGTGGCAATGCTGTTGGTTGGGTTTGCATACAGCAAGTCCAACAACGACAGCACCGATTTCTACCTCGGCGGCCGCAAGATGGGCCCGCTGGTCACGGCCATGAGTGCCGAAGCCAGCGATATGTCCAGCTGGCTGCTGATGGGAATGCCGGGCCTTGCCTACCTCACCGGCATCGCCTCGCCCGGCTGGACCGCCATCGGCCTGGCGCTGGGCACCTGGCTGAACTGGCTCATCGTGGCCCGGCGGCTGCGGCGGTATTCGGCCAATCTGGAAGCCATCACCGTGCCGCAGTTCCTGTCCCTGCGCTTCCACGACCAGCGCAATCTGCTCAACGCACTGGGCGCGGTGATCATCATCGTGTTCTTTGTGCCCTACACGGCTTCGGGCTTTGCCGCCTGCGGTAAGCTGTTCCACAGCCTGTTCGGCGTGGATTACATGGCGGCCATGGTGGTCTCGGCCTGCGTCATCGTGGGCTATACCATCACGGGCGGCTTCCGTGCCGTTACCACCACCGACCTCATCCAGTCCATCGTGATGAGTCTGGCCCTTGTGGCTGTACTGGTGTACGGCATTGGCGCGGCAGGCGGCTGGGATGCCGTTGTGGCCAACGCTCAGAGCCTGCCCGGCTACCTGACTATGATGGCCAGCCACAACGCTGCCGAGGGCACGGCCACCTCGTACAGCCTGCTGGACATCGTCTCCACCATGGCGTGGGGCCTGGGCTACTTCGGAATGCCCCACATCCTGCTCCGCTTCATGGCCATTGAGGATGAAAAGAAGCTGGTGCTCAGCCGCCGCATTGCCAGCGTGTGGGTCGTCATTGCCATGACCGCCTCCATCATCATCGGCATGGTGGGCCTTGGTATGACCAAGGCAGGCGCGCTGGAATACCTGAGCGGCTCCTCCAGCGAGACGGTCATCGTCCGCATTGCAAACCTCATTGCACAGCACGGCATTCTGGCAGCTGTTCTGGCGGGCCTGATCCTGGCGGGCATCCTTGCTGCCACCATGTCCACCGCCGACAGCCAGATGCTTGCTGCCGCGTCCAGCGTCTCCCAGAACATCCTGCAGGAGTTCGGCCACATGAAGCTGACCGAACGCCAGAGCCTGTTTGCTGCCCGCCTGACCATCATCTGCGTCAGCGTGGTGGGCGTGGTGCTGGCCCGTGACCCCGATTCCAGCGTGTTCGGCATCGTCAGCTTTGCATGGGCCGGTTTCGGCGGTGCGTATGGTGCCGTGATGCTCTGCGCCCTGTTCTGGAAGCGCTGCAACTGGCAGGGCGCACTGGCCGGTATGCTCTCCGGCGGCCTGATGGTCTTTGTCTGGAAGTACCTCGTCAGCCCTCTGGGCGGCGTGTTCGGCATCTATGAGCTGCTGCCTGCCTTCCTGACCTCCCTGCTGGTCTGCGTGGTGGTCAGCCTTGTTACTCCGGCTCCTTCGGTGGAGATCGAAGCCGAGTTTGAGGCGGCGAAATAAGAAACAATAGCAAGGGCCATTGCACAGATTCTCGTGCAATGGCCCTTGCTTTATATGCGGCGCACAACGCCGTTCTCAACACGGTAGATCTTATCAAAACGTTTCATAAAAGCACCGGACACATCATGGGTAATAGCAACGACTATGCAGGGCAGAGAGAGCAGATTCTGCATCACCTGCTGGCTGGTTTCCGGGTCAAGGCTGGCAGTAATCTCATCGGCGATGATGAGGTCATACCGACGAAGTACCAACCGGGCGATGCCGATGCGTTGACGCTGACCGCCAGAAAGATTTTTACCGTTTTCGCTGATGAGAGTGTTCAGTCCATCCGGTAGGGTTTGCACCCAGTCGGTCAGACCGGCAGCTTCAAGGGCACCGGTTATCTGCTGTTCGGAGAACTTCTCACTCAGACAGATGTTGCTGCGCAGGGTATCATTGAACAGATACGTTGTCTGGGCAATATAGCCTGTCCGGTGGTAAAGACTGCTGCGGTCGATGTCCCGGAGCTGCTGGCCGTTGAACAGAATATCACCGCTGTAATCCAGATAATATTGGAAGAGCAGCTTGGCCAGTGTGGATTTTCCGCATCCGCTTTCACCCGTGAGACCAATCTTTTCTTGTCTGCTCACGGTCAGGCAGATATCCTTCAACACCGGAGCAGCTGCACCAGGGTAGGTAAAACTGGTGTTTCGGCATTCGATCCGCTCCAGCGATGCAACAGGCTGACCGGCAGAAGAAGGAGCTTCCGGAACGGACATGGCAGCTTCCAGACGCTGACGGATGCCCTTGGAGGATTTCACCTTGGCCCAGCACTGAGCGATTTGGTTGCAGGGTGTGATGACAAAGTTTGCCATGCTGGCGGCAGTGGAAACAGCACCTACGGTCAGGCGGCCGTCAAATGCAAGAAACAGACCCACGAGCATGACCACGGGAAAGATTAGATTGCTGATGAGGGATGTGTTGACTACCATGGAATTCAAGCTCTGCTGGTAGCTCTGCTCACTGGCGCACGCTTGTGCGGCGGTAGTGCGATGACGAGCGGTATAGGCATCCTCTCGCAGAAAGCTCCGGATAACTTCAAAACCGCCAAGAAGTTCCTTGAGCTGCTGGGTGTAGTCCGCCATTTGCAGGGAAAAGGCATCCCGGGCAACTTTAAGCTGTTCGTTCATTTCCGGGGCAGTACCAACGGCGGAATCGTTACCAGAAGGATTGCAATAAGCATGACCGGGCTGAGATAGAGATACATCCCCAGTGCACAGAGCATGATACCGCCCCAGAATACGATATTGAAGATGGACATATAGTAGTCATCGTATAGGGTGCGCAGATCGGTAGTCAGTAGTGAGATGTAAGTACTGTCGCCCTCCTGCTGATACTGTGCCACCGGGCGGCGAAGCACTTGCTCCATGACCCTGCCTCGAACTTCCTCAACGGCACCGCAGGCCAGCTTGGTGAAAGAGCGGCGGCTCAGGCGCTCGAAAAACCAACTGGTAAAGGTAATGAGGAATACCAGCGCCATGTAACCGAGGGCTTCTTGCTTGCTTTTGGAATCAATGAGCCATTTGAGCTGAAAGCTTTTAAGCGGTGCAAAAAAGGAAACAGCGGCGGTAAAGCACACAAACAGGACGACCTTTGCCCAGTGTTGCCGGAAATAGTCGTTGGTAGTCGGCTTCATGAATAGCAGGCTCCTTTCCTTATGTAAGAAACGAATTTCAAAAAGATGCCATTCCTGACGCTTGGCCGGGAAGGAGACTGACCACCTGCATTTGCAGCACAGTGCCCGATGCCGCTGTTTTGCAGCAAATATAGAGTAACATAAAATTGGACTGAACACAATAGAGCAAAAGACTTTTGAAAAGAGCAGCTTTTTCAGTTGAAAGTAATCATCGCGAGTTCGCAGAAGGGAACGACGAAGCAACAGAAGAAGAAAAAGAGGTTCAGCGCAAGTTTGACAAGCCGGACACCCGGCGAAAGATGAGGAACGGAAAAATTAATTGCGGCTTCAAAAAGAAAAGATTCGGCTAAGAAAAAATATTTTGTATACAAGAAAAAGAAAGATTGTTTGTACAGAATTACGAAAATGCTGCATAGATTAAAGAATACAACAAGAAATACTTTCAAATCGTAAAATTTTTGAGCAATTTCGTAAAAATGTACTAACATTTTGGAAAGAGATGCCGTATCATGGATTTATAAATGAGCATACGGCTTGCGGGCCGTGTGCCAAAATTGTCCGGAAAGTTCAGGAAGGAGTATTTTCATGGGAAAATCAACAGTGGATGCGTCTGCAGGGTTTGGATTGCGTGATAAAACTTGCATACGCAGCGGGTGACTTTGGCTGCAATATGAGTTTTGCGCTCAAAGGTTACCTGACGATTTATTGGACGCAGTTTATGGGGGATCGACAACTACCTGATGGCATCCCTTCTGCTGATCGTGCAGATCTGGGACGCAATCAACGATCCGATTATCGGAGCAATGGTAGATGCGGATACGCATAAATACCGCCGGAACAAGTTCCTTGCCTATATCTGGTTCGGTGCGATCGGCCTGACCGTGGCGGGTGCACTTTGCTATCTGCCGTTCCCGCAGGCTCCCGGTATGGTCAAGAACATTCTGTTTGTGGCAGGCTATATGATCTGGGATGCTTTCTACACCGTTGCGAATGTGCCGTATGGCTCGATGCTGTCTCTGATCTCGGATGACCCGATCCAGCGTGCACAGCTGTCGACTTTCCGCTCCATTGGTTCTATGGGCGGTGGGCTTCTGACCGGTATGCTGATTCCGGTGATCATTTATGATAACCAGAACAACCTGCGCGGTGAGCAGATGTTTGTCATCGCTCTGATCATGGGCGTGATCGGTCTGGTCTGCTTCCGCTTTATGGTCACGAACACAAAGGTGCGTGTGGACACCACGATCACTCTGAAAGAGGATGCACCGAAGTTCAACGTCATGAAGGCGTTCAACAACTTTATCCATAACCGCCCGGCTGTGGGCGCAACGCTGGCACCTATCGCAACGTTTATTGGTATGTATGGTGCCTCTACTGCAGGCCAGATCCTGTTCCAGGCTTATTTCAAGAATGCAAAGATCTCCGGCCTTGTGGGTATGATCTCCTACTTTGGCGTTTTCATTTTCAGTCCTTTTGTGAGCCGTATCGTCAAGCGCTTTGGCAAGAAGGAAGCCGTGACCTTTGGTTCAGTAGTCTGTGCGCTGGCCTACGTCCTGATGCTGGTTCTGCCCATCACACCGGACGGCCGGGGCCTCAGCCTTTATGTCCTGTGTCAGATCATTGCAATGCTGGGCGGCGGTGTCGGAAGCTGCCTGAGCTGGTCTCTGATGGCGGATGCGATCGATTACAACGAGTGGAAATTTGGCGTGCGAGAAGAAGGCACTACCTATGCACTGCACTCCTTCTTCCGTAAGCTTGCACAGGGCATCGGACCTTCTCTGGGCCTTGTTCTGGCAACCAAACTGGGCTATGATGCATCTCTGAAGGCTGCACAGACGATCGAAGTGGCAACCCGGATGCGCTATCTGGTGCCGGTCATGTATCTGGGAAGCTATATCATGATGATCATTGCGTACGGCGTGGTGTTCAATCTGGATAAAAAGACGCTGGCGCAGATGGAAAGCGATCTGAAAGAACGCCGGGCAAAGAACGAAAAGTAAAGGATCTTAAAATCAGAGGAATATAAGAACGGAAACCTTCTGATAAGATGATAGAAAGCCCTCCTTTTCGCCTGAGTGCGACAGGAGGGCTTTCCTTTTTCAGTTGATCAGAATTGTCATCATCTCAGCGCAGGGGACCACGAAGCCGAACCCGAAGAAGAACAGCAGGTCGAGCACAAACTTCCAGAGCCGGACAGTAGGGGAGCAGAAGTTCATGGAGCGGGTGACGGAGGCACCTATCTCACCCCAGTGTCGGTAGTAGCCGGTCTGCTCAAAGTTGTTCCAGAGCTCCAGCGAGAGAAATTCTATCCCGACGAACAATGGAAAAAACACCCAGGAGGGAAGCCAGCCGTCTGCCTGCAGGTTCCCATTGCTCAGGGTACGCCAGTGGACGGCCATCCGGCCCGGGCAGGCGAGGATGCCCCAGATGGCCAGTGCGGCACTGAGCCAAAACAAAACTGCCCGTACCGAGCGCCAGTCAATGGATTGTTGACGGCGCAGCAGGGTAAAGAAATCTTCCAGCGGGACTTCCGGTGCAATATCTGCTTCCTGCGGGTCGCGGCAGTGCATCAGGTCGGCAAGGGTCAGCCCCAGCGCATCGGCCAGTGGTTCCAGCGTGTTGATGTCCGGCAGGCCGACCCCGCGTTCCCATCGGCTGACAGCCTTATCTGTTACATGCAGCTGCTGGGCCAGCTCTGCCTGTGTTAATCCTTGTGACTTGCGCATCCGGGCGAGAAATGCCCCGAACGTTTTCGCATCCATTGTGCTCACATCCTTTGGAAAAAGGATAGCATACCACGCACCAAAAGGCAATCGATGCTTCGTTTACAGACGCTGAAACGCAAAAACTCCCCACCTGTGCTCGGTCAATGAGCACAGGGTGGGGAGCTTCTTTATATGGAGTTCAGAAGAAAAATGCTGGAATCAGAGCTTACAGCTGGGGGCCGGCAGAGACCAGAGCCTTGCCGTGCTCGTTACCCTCGTACTTCTTGAAGTTCTTGATGAAGCGGCCAGCCAGATCCTTGGCCTTCTCCTCCCACTGGGAAGCGTCGGCGTAGGTATCGCGGGGATCCAGGATGCCGGTGTCAACACCGTTCAGGACGGTGGGAACCTCGAAGTCGAAGTAGGGGATCTTCTTGGTGGGCACGTTGTTGATATCGCCGTTCAGGATAGCATCGATGATACACGGGTGTCCTTGATGGAGATGCGCTTGCCGGTGCCGTTCCAGCCGGTGTTGACCAGGTAAGCCTTAGCGCCGCTCATCTTCATCTTCTTGACCAGCTCCTCAGCGTACTTGGTGGGGTGCAGCTCCAGGAAAGCCTGGCCGAAGCAAGCGGAGAAGGTGGGGGGTGGGCTCGGTGATGCCGCGCTCGGTGCCTGCCAGCTTGGCGGTGAAGCCGGACAGGAAGTAGTACTGGGTCTGCTCGGGGCTCAGGATAGAGACGGGAGGCAGAACGCCGAATGCGTCAGCAGACAGGAAGATGACATTCTTTGCAGCAGGTGCAGAAGAGACGGGGCGGACGATGTTCTGGATGTGGTTGATGGGGTAGGACACACGGGTGTTCTCGGTGACAGACTTGTCAGCGAAGTCGATGTGGCCCTCAGCATCCAGAGTGACGTTCTCCAGCAGAGCGTTGCGCTTGATGGCGTTGTAGATATCGGGCTCGGAGTCCTTATCCAGGTTGATGACCTTTGCGTAGCAGCCGCCCTCGAAGTTGAACACGCCGTTGTCGTCCCAGCCGTGCTCGTCATCGCCGATCAGCAGACGCTTGGGATCGGTGGACAGGGTGGTCTTGCCGGTGCCGGACAGACCGAAGAAGATGGCAGTGTTCTCGCCGTTCAGGTCGGTGTTGGCGGAGCAGTGCATGGAAGCAATGCCCTTCAGCGGCAGGAAGTAGTTCATCATGGAGAACATGCCCTTCTTCATCTCGCCGCCGTACCAGGTGTTGACGATGACCTGCTCCTTGCTGGTGATGTTGAAGGCAACGCAGGTCTCGCTGTTCAGGCCCAGCTCCTTGTAGTTCTCAACCTTAGCCTTGGAGGCGTTGTAAACAACGAAGTCAGGCTCAAAATTAGCCAGCTCCTCAGCGGTGGGCTTGATGAACATGTTGGTGACGAAGTGTGCCTGCCAGGCCACTTCCATGATGAAACGGACAGCCATGCGGGTGTCCTTGTTTGCGCCGCAGAAAGCATCCACAACGTACAGGCGCTTGTTGGACAGCTCCTTCTTTGCAATCTCCTTCACGGCAGCCCAGGCTTCCTCAGAAGCGGGGTGGTTGTCGTTCTTGTACTCGTCGCTGGTCCACCAAACGGTGTTCTTGGAGTTTTCGTCCATCACGATGAACTTGTCCTTGGGGGAACGGCCGGTGTAGATGCCGGTCATAACGTCCACAGCGCCCAGCTCGCTGACCTTGCCCACTTCGTAGCCTTCCAGGCTGGGCTTGGTCTCTTCCTCGAACAGCTGCTCGTAGGAGGGGTTGTACACGATCTCAGTCGTGCCGGTAATGCCATACTTGGTAAGATCCAACTTTGCCATATTCGCTATACCTCTACTTTCGTTTGATCCATACGTCCTGTATAGAGCACAGCGTTTCCCGGCGGGCCGGGCGCTGCGCAGAAGGCTTGCAGTTTGTAAATGCAAAATTCTCCTGTATACCATTATACATAAAAGTATCCCGAAATCAATAAACGAATCGTGCTATTTGCAGAAAAGAAACAAATTTCATTAAGAAATTTAACTGCCTGAAACAATTTCAGGAAACAAAAGCAGGGGGCGAGACCTGAAAAAATAAGGTGGAAAGGCAGAAAAACAATTTTTTGATAAAATTTTGACGAGCTGGGATGCATGAAAAACCGAGCACAAAAACGGCCCTTCCCGCAAAAACGGCGCGGCAGGGAAGATCGGAACAGGATCCACGGCCCGATTTGTGCAAAATTTACGAGATTTTGACGATTTTTATGACAAAGAATGCTTTGCCTG